>Ga0193699_10000012_pt1 | contig 173834 bp, 165 predicted proteins | sample L3c2metaG_FD_160095 | JGI IMG/M metagenome (GOLD analysis project Ga0193699, IMG submission 160095) | Soil microbial communities from a riparian zone of the East river system, Colorado, United States - L3c2 | ecosystem: Environmental > Terrestrial > Soil > Riparian zone | place: USA: East...
GGCGAGCTGCGAAGGCGACACCTGTCAGGGACCGGCCTCGGCTCCCGATGATGCGACCCCCGCCTCGGCCGCCTTCAAAGGGGCCGGGAACGTCAAGGGGGGCGGCAGCTCTTCCCGCTGCCCCAAGGGCAAGCGAAAAGCGCGCAAAGGAAACAAGACGCGCTGCGTGCCCAGAAAGCGGCAAAGCCGAGTGCAGCACAAACGAGCTCACCACAAGCGAACGAACAACGAACGGAGGGCAGGATGATGAAGCGCCTCGCAGTGACTTTCCTATCCGGGGCGCTGATCGCGCTGGCCATCGTCCCATCGGCCCGGGCCTTCGGCCTCAAAGACCTCGACGTCGCCTTCACCAACCCCGACGGCTCGGTTGCGACCCAGGCGGGCTCTCACCCCTTCGCCCAGACGACCACCCTGGGGCTGGAGACGATCCCCAACCCCGAAGAAAGCCTGATCTCCGAAATCCCCGACGGGGACGCCAAGAACCTGACCGTCTCCCTGCCGCCGGGCTTGGTCGGGGACCCCAATGCGGTGCCGCGCTGCGGGGGCGTCGAGTTCGCCCTGGAAGAATGCCCCGCTGCCACGCAGATCGGGGTGACCGACGTCTTCGCCACTGACCCGCAAACCGTCTACGCAGACATCCGTGTCTACAGCCTCGTCCCACCGCCCGGCGGGGCGATGGAGATCGGCTTCCACGTCGTCCACATCCCGGTCACCGTCGACCTCAGGATCAACCCCAACCCCCCATACAACGTCCAGGCGGTCCTGCACAACATCACCGACGGGGTTCCCTTCTACCACTCCAAGCTGACCATCTGGGGGGTGCCGGCGAGTCCCGCCCACGACAAAGAACGCGGCTGCGGGGAAGCGGGCTGCAAACTGAACCTGACCGAAAAGCCCTTCCTGACGATGCCGCGCTCCTGCGCCGGCCCGCTCCGTACTGACTTCGAAGCGTTCTCCTGGCAAGAACCCTTCGCCTCTCCGGCGACCGGTTTCACGGAAACCCACGACGACTCAGAACCGCCCAACCCCATAGGCATGACCGGTTGCGACCGCCTCGCCTTCGCACCGTCGATCGTCGCCAAGCCGACGACCAAAGCGGCGGAGAGTTCAAGTGGTCTCGACTTCAGCCTCGACGTGGCCGACGAAGGCCTTGCCAACCCCGATGGCCTTGCGGCTTCTGACATCCGCAAGGCAGTTGTGAGCTTGCCAGAAGGGATGACGGTCAACCCGTCCTCGGCTGAGGGCCTCGAGGTCTGCACCAACGAAGACCTGAAGCGCGAAACCCTGGGAGCTGCCCCGGGCGTCGGCTGCCCGGAAGCCTCCAAGATCGGCACGATCGAAGTCCAAACGCCGCTCTTGGACGAAAGCCTCACCGGCTCCCTGTTCCTGGCAGAGCCATACAAGAACCCGGCCGGCTCGCTGATCGCTCTCTACTTCGTGATCGAGAACGAGAACCTGGGGATCATCGTCAAGCAGACGGCCAAAGTGGTGCCGGACCCGAGGACCGGTCAGCTGGTCACCACGACCGATGAAATCCCTCAGCTGCCGTTCTCTTCCTTCAAGCTGCACTTCCGCGAAGGAGCGCGCTCTCCGCTCGTCAGCCCGCCAAGCTGCGACGCCGACCCCTCGAAGCCCGGCAACCAACCCTACGACGTCACTGCGGAGCTGACCCCATGGGCGGGAGGCTCGCCGGTCACGGCGACCTCTTCCTTCCAGGTCATCGCCGGCCCAGGAGAATCGCCCTGCCCGAGCGGCGGAACCCCCCCGTTTGACCCGGGTTTCGAAGGCGGCACCCAGAACAACCAAGCAGGCTCCTACTCCCCCTTCTACATGCGCATCACCCGCAGGGACGGAGACCAGGACCTGACCAAGTTCTCGGCAAAGCTGCCGCCGGGGATGGTCGCGAGGCTCGCGGGAACCTCCCAGTGCTCTGACGCGGCGATCGCCCAGACCAAGACGAAGACGGGCAAGGAAGAGCTCGCCTCCCCGAGCTGCCCGGCATCCTCAGAGATCGGCCACGTCTTGGCCGGAGCCGGTGTGGGCCCGGTCCTCACCCGCGTCCCCGGCAAGATCTACATGGCCGGTCCCTATCAGGGCGCCCCGCTGAGCGTCGTAGGTGTGGTCCCGGCGGTTGCCGGGCCCTTCGACATCGGCACGGTGGTCACCCGTCAGGCCCTGCAGATCGACCCGAGAACCGCCGAAGTCAGAGTCGACGGCGATCACTCAGACCCAATCCCCCACATCCTCGCCGGCATCCCGCTGAAGGTAAGGGACATCAGGGTCTACGTCGACAAGCCCAAGTTCACGATCAACCCGACCTCTTGTGAACCATTCGCGCTTGACGCATCGCTTTGGGGAGGGGGAAGGGAAGTCTTCAGCTCAGCCGACGACTCCCCCCTCGATCGCTCGTCTCGCTTCCAGGCGGCCGACTGCCAGGCGCTCGGCTTCAAGCCGAAGCTAGCCCTGAAGCTGAAGGGCGGCACAAAGCGAGGCGGCCACCCGGCCCTGACCGGCACCTACACGCCCAGAGGCGCAGACGCAAACCTCGCAGGCCTCGTATTGCGATTGCCGAGGTCGGCGTTCCTCGACCAGGGCCACATCAGAACGATCTGCACCAGAGTGCAGTTCGCGGCCAAGAATTGCCCGGCGGGAGCGATCTACGGCAAGGCCACCGCTTACACCCCGCTGCTCGAACAGCCACTGAGCGGCCCGGTCTACCTGCGCTCCTCAAACCACAACCTGCCCGACTTCGTCGCCGACCTGCACGGTCTGATCGACGTCGAAGCAGTCGCACGGATCGACTCCAAGAACGGCGGCATCAGGGCCACCTTCACCGATGTCCCAGATGCGCCTCTCAGCAAAGTCCTAGTGCAGATGCAGGGAGCCAAGAAGGGCCTGATCGTCAACAGCCGCAACCTCTGCGGGAAGGCCAACAAGGCAAACGCCGAATTCACGGGACAAAACGGCAAGGCCGCAAAGGCAAACCCGGTCATGGAGGCCAGTTGCGCGAAGAAGCGCGCACGCGGCTAGCCAACCGCCTGCGCTCCAGATTCGAGGAGATCGAGCAGGCGGCCTCGCTCAGAGTCCACGCAATCTCAGACCCGACCGAGATCGCCGACCCCGACTACAGGGAAGGGCTGCCGTCCGCCGTGGTGGCGGCCCTCGACTACGGCATAGCCGCCTTTGAGTGCGAGGAGGACCGCTCGCCGCCGATTCCCAACCTGCTCTTGACGCAAGCGCGGCTGGCGGCCAGGGGCCGGGTCAACCTCGACGCTGTGATGCGCCGCTACGTGGCCGGCTACACGGTCTTTGCCGATTTCGTCATCGAGGGCGCGGAAGAAGAGGGAGTGTCGAGCAGCTCCTCCCTGAAGGTGCTGCTGCGCATCCAGGCGGCGCTGTTCGATCGGCTGCTTAGCGCCGTGACCGACGAGTACAACCGCGAGCAGGGACAGGCGGAGTCAAGCGGCGAGCGAAAGGCCGAGCAGGTGCGGAGGCTCCTCCTCGGGGAGTCGGTCGCCGCGCCGGGACTCGGCTATGACCTGGGCGCTCACCACCTCGCGCTGGCGGCAAGCGGCGAGCGGGCGGAAGAGTGCCTGGGGGAGGCTTTGGCGGACCTCGATTGCCGCCTGCTCGTAGTCTGCGGAGAGGGGACGGCCTGGGCGTGGCTTGGCGCTCGCCGCAAGATCGACCCCGGCGAGGTCGTGTCTCGCCTGTGGGCAGTCAAGCTTTGCGGTGCGATCGGCGAGCCCGCCGAAGGGCTCGCGGGCTTGCGCCTCTCACACCGTCAAGCTCAGGCCGCACTGCCGATCGCCTTAAGAGGGCCCGAGCGGGTAGTCCGCTACCGCGACGTAGCGTTGCTCGCCTCGATCCTCGCCGACGACCTCCTCGCCACGTCATTGCGTCGCAGCTTCCTCGCTCCGCTCGAGCGCGAGCGCGACGGCGGCGCTGGGGCCCGCCAAACCCTGCGTGCCTACTTCGCCGCCGCCCGACATGTCTCCTCGACAGCCTCCGCTCTCGGAATCAACCGCAACACCGTCGCTAAGCGCCTGGGGGCGATAGAGCAGGCGATCGGGCTATCGCTCGACTCCTGCGCCACCGAGCTGGAGGCGGCATTGCGACTTGAGGAGCTCGGCCGAGACCGCACCGGACCACAGGCAGCCCGCCTAAGAACCACCAGCCAAATAAGCACATTGCCACCTCGCAAGGTCACTTGAATCAGTCAGGCTGAGGGCACTCTGTGTCAACACCCCGAGGCTGGGAGGCTGCGGGGAATGGGAGGGGAAGCGTCAAATGCAGATTGTGTCTACCCGTAGGTTTCGGCCCAGGGCCTGTGTCGCTCTAGTATCGCTCGTCGCGCTTCTCCTCGCCTCCGCCTGGGCGACCGCGCCGACCTACGCGGATGGCGGCGGCGCCGGTGTGGCTCCCCTTCCCACCCAGGAACTCGCGCCCCTCTGCCGCACGAGCGGAAACCGGATCGTCGTGGTGTATGCGCACGACTCAGAAAGCTCCGAACCAGCGCCGGCGGAACTCATCCGCAGCATCGTCAGGAGGATGAACTGGAAGATCTCCGACCAGTCCTCGCTGTCTAGCAGTGGCACCCGCGCCGTGAAGATGGTGGTCGACTGCAACTCCTCCGGCGTGATCCAGATCTATGACCTCGAAGCCGCCGATTTCAGCCCCGAAGGAGTCCAAGCCGCGCTCGATGAAGACCTGTTCGGCTATCCCACAGCAAGCTTGGACGGGAGCCCGAATGGGACCAACGCCATAAAGTACCTGCTGTTCGCGCCGGATGGCGACTTCGGCTTCCTGCTCCAAGCTCGGCAAGGCTATGCGACCGGCCTCAGGGACGACTCATCGAAGAGCACGACCAACCTGAACGCTACAAGTACTGCAATGGCGCTCATCGGCGGCGGCAAAACGCAATGGGAAACGCATATTCCGGTGCACGAGCTGTTCCATACCCTCGGCGCCGTTCAGGGCTGGGGAGGGGAAATCGGAGAAAACGGGCTGCCAAAACAAGATCCCGAAAGCATCGCGCCCTACTCCTCCTACCTGCACCACTGCGTCGACGGCGCCGACATCATGTGCTACGACGACGGCAGCGGTCACGCGCCGTGGGGGAAATACACCAATACCCATTGCCCCGGCAGCTTCACCGCGGTGACCATACCGATCGACTGTGGCAAGGACACCTACTTCAGCGGCGCCCCTGGACCCGGCAACTGGCTTGCCACCCACTGGAACCTGGCGGGGCCGGAGGACCCCTTCCTCACCGTCGCGCCAACCCAGGCGCCGCAGGCGACCACGAACGCGGCAACGGGCATCGACTCAAACAGCGCGACGCTGCAGGCCACGATCACGCCCAAAGCCGACTATGCGACCTACCGCTTCGAATACGGGCCGACCACTTCCTACGGCACGAGCGTTCCGCTCCCCGGCGGCCGTGTGCCCGGCTTCGGCTCCAGTGCGATCAACATTAGCCAGGCCCTCGAGGGGCTTCCGGCCAACACGACCTACCACTACCGGGTCGTCGCGACCAACGATGCCGGCTCCGTTCAGGGCAGTGACAAAACCGTCACCACGACCCGCTCGCCAGTGGCGGTAACCGAAGTCCCCGTCGTCGACCCGAGCATCCAGACCAACGTGACCCTTAAGGGAACCGTCAACCCCAATGGCCTCGCCACGACCTATCAATTCGAATACGGCACGACGACGGCCTACGGGCAGAAAGTGCCGGTGACGGCCAAAGAAGTGACGAGTGGGAAACTGGAAGGCGGGCTCTGGCACGTCGAAGAGAAACTCAGCGGCCTCAGCTCGAAAACCACCTACCACGCCCGGCTCGTCGCCACGAATGCCGACGGAAGTGGCGATATCGGCAAAGACGTCTCGTGGACCACGGGGCTGCCGGATCCGGTGGTGGAAACCGGCGCAGCGACCGCCGTCACCGACAGGACCGCGACGTTCACCGGCAGCATCGATGGCCACGGCTATCAGACCGGCTACGCCTTCGAATACGGCACGACAACTGCCTACGGGCAGGAAGGCGGAGGCGGATATTTCGAACATCCCACCGGGACCGTCTTCGTAGCAGACCTGATAACAAACCTCCAACCCAATACGACCTACCACTACCGTATTTATGCGCTCAACCTGGAACAATCACCTCTGAACCTCATCAAGGGTGAAGACAAAACCTTCACTACCGGTCCTCCCCGTCCTGTTGTCGAGCTCGAAGCTGCCACTGGCGTAGAAGTCAGTCTGGCTACCCTGCACGGAACCGTTAACCCGGAAGGCCTGGCCAGCACCTACCACTTTGAGTACGTGCCCGACGCCACCTTCCAGGCCGATCAGCCAAATGGTTTTGCCCACGCGACCAGCACGACCTCCAAATCGGCGGGCTCTGGCTCGAGCAATGTGGCCGTGAGCGAGGCGCTCACCGGACTTACTCCGAACACGACCTACCACGTCCGCCTCGTGGCGACGAGTGCGAATGGGTCGACGTATTCGGAAGCGAACACCTTCATTGCGTCTGCGCCCCTGGTCTCGGTCGAAGACGCCTCCAAACTCGAAGGCGACCACGCGACTCTCAATGGCGCCGTCAATCCGCAAGGAAAGGCCAGCACCTACCACTTTGAGTACGTGCCCGACGCCACCTTCCAGGCCGATCAGCCAAATGGCTTCGTCCACTCCATCAGTACCACCTCAAAATCCGCGGGCTCGGGATCGACCGATGTCGCCGTCACCGAAACACTCAGCGGTCTTTCCACGAACACGACCTACCGCTACCGCCTCGTAGCTTCCAATGTGAACGGAACGGCGTATTCGGAAACCAGGACGTTGTTGATCCCGGCCTGGTCAACCCAAACCACCCCCAACCCCGTCCCCTACGACAACAGCGACCTTGAAGACACCTCCTGCCTCTCGGCGACCTCCTGCTTCGCCGTCGGCTATGACGAATACCGCGGAAATGGCCTCGTGCAGCAATGGAACGGGACCAGCTGGAGCATCTTGACCAGCTCCAACGCCAAGTCCGGCGACATCTCTTGCTCGGGCAACATCTGCCTTGTCACCGGCAACGAAGGCGGTAAAGGGGTCACTTGGAAGCTGAGCAAAGCCGGGCAGACCTGGGGACCCTTCAACCCGCTGACCACCCCGACCCCCGAAGGCGGTAGCTCGGTGACGCTCGGAGACGTCTCCTGCAGCGCTGAAACGGCATGCACCGCCGTGGGCTACTACTACTCCGAATCGCTGTCGGGCTGGGCGACGCTGGCGATGCGCTGGAACGGCACCTCCTGGACGATTCAGTCCACCCCCAATCCCAGCGGAGGAGAAGGGGACACCGGCAAGCTGCTCGCGGTCTCCTGTCCTTCGGCCACCTCCTGCACTGCGGTTGGAACCAGGAACTCGAGCGGAATCCAGACCTTCTCGGAGCGCTGGAATGGCACCAGCTGGTCGATCGTCTCGGTGCCCAAACCGTCCGGCTTCGTCGAAGGCCAGCTCGAAGGCGTCTCCTGTGCCAGCGCCAGCGCCTGCATGGCGGTGGGCTGGTTCAGGGAAAGCGTCAGCACCGCCGTTCCGCGTAAGAGCCTCTCGGTGAGCTGGAACGGCAGCGCCTGGTCGACGGTTGCCACTCCGACTCCGACCGGCGCCGAAAACGGAGTAACCCTGAGCGGCATCTCCTGCACCGCGGCCAATGCCTGCACCGCGGTCGGCCGCACCGGTGGCGTGTTGCCATCGTTCGTCAAAACCGAATCGACCCTGGCCGAGGTATGGAACGGCAGCGCCTGGTCGGTCCAGACAACCGTCAACCCGCTCACCTACTCGCGACTGTCAGGTGTCTCTTGCACAGCCTCAAGCGCCTGCACGGCGGTCGGCAAGAAGCGGCCCGAAATTAGTGCCGCCGGGACGCTGACGTTGGCGGAGCGGTGGGGATAGGCCGGCTGAGGGGCGTACGTCGAAGAAAGGGCTGGTCGAGTAGAACTCACCGCCCTTGAAGAAGCCGAGCCGCATGTACAGAATCGCGATGGCCGTCAGCCGGCCTGTCGTCGCGACGTGGGGGCGGCTCGAGGTCGAGGGACTGGAGGCCCTGCCTGCGAGCGGGCCGGTGCTTGTCGTCGGCAACCACGACAGCCATTGGGACCCGGTGGCTGTCGGCGTGGCGGCGATCCGGCGTCGTCAGATCAAGGCGCTGGCGAAATCGACGCTCTGGGATGTGCGGGGCCTCTCTCCCGTCCTCAACGGCATGGGCCAGATCCCGATCGAGCGTGGGGCTGGAGATGTCGGAGCGCTGTCGCGGGCGATCGAGGAGCTGCGGGCAGGCGCCTGCATCGGCGTCTTCCCCGAAGGCACCCGCTCGCGCGGCAAAGTGCTGAGGGCACGCAGCGGTATCGGACGCCTCGCTCTTGAGGTGCCGGAGGCGAAGCTCGTCTGCGTCGCCGTCGAAGGGACCTCTGACTTGACCGGCTTCCCACAGCGCCCGCAGATCCGGACCCGTTTCTTCGAGCCCAGGGGAGGGCAGGCTCGGCCGGATGAGGCGCCGGGCGAGATCGCGGTGCGGCTCGTGGAGGAGATCCGCAAGCAGGTTCCCCCGTCGATCTCGTTCCGAAAGCGCAGCTAGCTGTCTGCGAGTGGTTTTGTCTACAATTATGCAATCATGTACCGCATGGCTTGGACCGATGAGCGAATGGACGACTTCGCGAAGCACACCGATCAGCGCTTCGATGCAGTGGATCAGCGCTTCCAACAGGTCGATCGACGTTTCGACCGGGTCGACGCAGACATGCGAGCCCTACGCGACGAGGTGAAATCCGGGTTCGCCAAGATCGACGAGCGGTTCAGCAAGTTGGACGAGAAGTTCAGCAAAGTCGACGAACGCTTCGAAGCGATGCAGCGGCTGATGTTGCAGTCCAGCGTCCTCGTCATCGTCGCTTTGATCGGGCTGATCGCGACGCAGGTCTGATCTCGGGCGGCTCTATGCCGTGGACGCTCGGCTCACGGGCGCGACGAAGGTTCGGCTGCCCACTCGCACGCCGATCGCCCTCGTCCGGGAGAGGTCCAGCGCGGCGCTGAGCACCGCATCGGAGTCGTCGCCCCAGCGGTAGCGGAAGGAGCCGGCCGATTGGCGGACGCCGTTCGGGCCGCGGACGAAGACGCGGCAGAGGGTGCCCGATGGTGCTCCCTTCACGTACATGTGGATCTCGGTGCCGTAGGCGTGTGGCTCCAGGTTTGCGCTGATCTGAAGTCCGGGGGGCAGTGAGCGGAAGGCGACGTGCTGCTCTGGCGTGCCGCCGGACCCGCCCGGCAGCACGAAGATCGCCAGGACGGCCGCGGCGACGGCCGCGGTCACGCCGCTGAAGGCCAGGCCCAGCCGCAGCCGACGGCGCCGGCTCTTGCGTTGCTCGGCGCGGATCGTCGCCACTACCTGGTCGGCGAGCGAGGGCGGCGGAGCCGGCGCCGTATCGAAGTGCTCCGGGTCGGCCAGTGGCAGCAGCCTTGCCACTCCCGCGAGCGAGCTCAGCTCAGCGCGGCACTCGGGGCAGCCCTCCAGGTGCGCCTCGAGTGCCGCGCGCTCCTCCTCTGGCAGCTGGCCGAGCGCGAGTGCGCCCAGCGACTCGCGCCATTCGCGGCATTGCTCAGTCGTCATAGCCAATCTCCTCCAGCGCGACCCGCAGCGCCCGCAGGCCGTAGTAGACGCGGCTCTTGACCGTGCCCTCGGGCACGCCGAGCTCCGCGGCGACCTCGGCGTAGGGGCGCCCGCGGTAGTAGGTCTCGACCAAGACGCGGCGGTGCTGCTCGCCGATCCGCCGCATCGCCTCCTCGACCTGCCAGGAGAGCAGCGCCTCCTCGAAGGGCTCGACCGTGGGCTCGATGCCGCCCTCGGCGACCGTCGGCCGCGACGCCCGCGCCCGGCCGAGGTCGATCACGACATTGCGCAGGATCGCGAATAGCCAGGTCCGCAGCGATCCGATCTGGGGGTCGAAGCGGGCACCGGCGCGCCAGGCCCGCAGGAAGGTCTCCTGGACCGCCTCCTCGGCCAACCCGGAGTCGCCGAGCGAGCGCACCGCGAAGCCGTAGAGCTCGCCCGCGTGGGCCGCGTAGGCCTCACGCACATCCCGCTCGCCGCTGAGCGCGCCGGGTGGCATTCAGGCGGGGCCTGCGTCGGTCGAAGCTGGTCGCATATTCAGTCTTACGGAGGATCCTCCATCCGCGTTCACTCGGCAGATCAACCTCTACGAGCAGGAAGTGTTTTGTCTACAATGAGAGGTAAACGGTTATGTCGAAAGCAGAGGAGGACACATCGTGGCTGAGGACTGGCGTATCGATGGCATAGACAGGCGGCTCGATCGGATCGAACGAGAGATGAGGAATGGCGATGAGCGGGGCGAGCGACGTGTCGGCCACGTCGAGGGGCGCGTCAATGGCATTTACCAGATGCTTTTCGAGCGCATGCTGCTCCAGCTGGCTGCCTTTGCCGTGATCGCCCTCATCGTTGGCGTGGCGGCCAGCCGTCACTAGCGCATTGTTCTGTCTGCGGTTTGCGCTACCCTGGAGCGCATGCCCAGACAGACAACAATCTGCGGAAGCTCGGCGGCCCACAAACCACTCTCCGACGAGGAACGAGCACGCATCATCGAGCTGGGACGTCGTCAGCTGCCAGAACTGGACCGCCGCTACAAAAAGGCGATCGAAAACCTCAATCGCATCTCGCGTGCCTTCGACCCAGAGGCTGATTGAAGGCGACGCCCCCGACGACGCCGCCTCGCTGGCCTACTCGAGTTTGCCGATCTTGAAGATTTTGGTGCCGCAGTCGGGGCAGGTGCCTTGGATCGCGGGGCGACCATTTTTCATCGTCACCTGTTTGGCGTCCTGGATCTCAACCTTCTTGCGCTCTTTGACGCAGTAACCCTCGGGCATGGGGGTCTCCTTTCGTTGCCGATCCCGGCAAGACTCGCGTTAGGCGCGAGGTGGATTGCGGCGAATGTAACGCAGAGTGGGGACGACCTCCAGGCACGAACGTGCCAATCAGCACGAGCTGCTACTTGTTTTGGTCGGACTGTTCTTTGGCCTTTTCGACCAGTTCCTGCAGCTGGGCGGCGCTCGCGTCCCCGGCGGTCGCCCCTTTGGGAGTGCTGCCGGTTGCGCCCCCAGTACCGCTGCCTTCGTCCTTCTTGCCCCCCTCGGGGCTGGTTTCCGGCGCTGATTTCGGTGCCGGTTCGGCTTCCTGCTCTGGCACGACTTCCGGTTCGGCCGGGGGCGACGCCGCGGTCGCGCCGAGTTCGTCGATTCGCGTTTCGAGCTGCTGCTGCAGCGCCTGCACGTCGCCTTCGCTGACCGAGCTTTCGCGGGCGTCGATCGCCAGGTAGACCGCTGCGCCGGCGATGCCGATCGCGATCACGGTAAGGACAAGGAAGATGCGGGTGCGCTTGGCGAGCTTGCGCTCGACCTCGCCGATCCATGCCCTCAGCCCCTCCAGCGACATCGCTTCAATCTAGTCGAGAACCGCGCCGGGTGGTCGGGTCAAATACCCTGCGGTCCGCACTTCCCAATCCCGGAACCAAGGAGACCACCGCATGCCCGAGGCCGTAATCGTCGACACCATCCGCACGCCGATCGGCCGTGCCTTCAAGGGCTCGCTGGCCCAGCTGCGTCCCGACGAGATGGGCGCCTACGTGGTCGACCAGCTGCTCGAGCGCAACCCGGAGGTCGATCCGGCCTCGGTCGAAGACCTCTTCTGCGGCTGCGGCATGCCGCAGGGCCTGCAGGCGTTCAACATCGGCCGCATCGTCTCGCTGCTCTCCGAGAAGCTGCCCAAAGAGGTCAACGGCGTCACCGTCTCCCGCTACTGCTCCTCCAGCCTCGACGCGATCCGCCACGCCGGCAACGCGATCAAGGCCGGCGAGGGCGACGTCTACATCGCCGCCGGGGTCGAGTGGGTGAGCCGCTACAACGAGCGCACCGAGCCCGCCGGCGCCGCCGACCAGAACGAGAACCTGCAGGGCAACGACGGCCAGCCCGACGCCTACATCGAGATGGGCAAGACGGCGGTCAACGTCGCCGAAAAATACGAGGTCAGCCGCGCCGACATGGACAAGTTCGCGCAGCGCTCCCAGGAACTCGCCGTTCAGTCCCAGGAGGACGGCTTCTTCGGCCGCGAGATCGTCCCGGTGACCCTGCCCGACGGCACCGAGGTCGCCAAGGACGACGGCCCGCGCGCCAGCTCGACCCTGGAGAAGCTTTCCCAGCTGGAGGAGTCCTTCGGCGGTGGCGGCGTCACCGCCGGCAACTCCTGCCCGCTCAACGACGGCGCCGCCGCGGTGCTGCTGATGAGCGACATCAAGGCCAAGGAGTTGGGCCTGACCCCGCGCGCCCGCATCGTCACCGCCGCCACCTTCGGCAACGAGCCCGAGTACATGGGCGTCGCCCCGATCGGCGCGATCAAGAAGGTGCTGGAGCGGTCCGGGATGACGATGGAAGACGTCGGCACGGTCGAGCTCAACGAGGCCTTCGCCGCCCAGGTGATCCCGATCATGGACGAGTGCGACATCCCTCTGGAGAAGCTCAACACGCACGGCGGCGCGATCGCCCTCGGCCACCCCTTCGGCATGACTGGTGCCCGCATGATGGGCACCCTGCTCAACGTGATGGAGACCGACGACCACCAGGTCGGCATCGAGACCATGTGCGTCGCCGGAGGTCAGGGCAAGGCAATGCTCGTAGAAAGAGTCTGAACCGCCCGCCGACGGGCCGAAAAGCGGACTCTGAGTCCGCTTTTCGGCCCGTCGGCCCTGAAGTACGCTGGCTGGCGTGGATCTCGAGACGCTTATCTATGAGGCTGGCGATCGGGTCGCCCGCATCACCCTGAACCGGCCCGAGCGCGGCAACGGGATCGTGCCGCGGATGCCGGCCGAGATCGCCGCCTGTGTCGAGCGGGCGAACCTCGACCCGCAGGTTCACATCATCGCCCTCGCCGGCAACGGCACCGGCTTCTGCGGCGGCTATGACCTGGTCGCCTCGGCGGAGGGCGACATGAGCGGGCTCGGCGGCGTCGAGGCGCCGCCCGGCTCGCCAATCGACCCGGCGACGATCGGCGCCAACCACGCGCCGGAGTCGAACTGGGACCCGGTCACCGACTTCCAGTTCATGTCGCGCAACGTGCGCGGCTTCATGAGCTTCTTCCACTCCGAGAAGCCGGTGATCTGCAAGGTCCACGGCTACTGCGTAGCCGGTGGCACCGACATGGCGCTCTGCTCCGACCTGCTGGTGATCGGCGCCGACGCCAAGATCGGCTACCCGCCGGCCCGCGTCTGGGGCTCGCCGACGACGGCGCTGTGGGCGGCGCGGCTGGGCCCGATGCGGGCCAAGCGGCTGCTGCTGACCGGCGACTCGCTGAGCGGCGAGCAGGCGGCCGAGTGGGGGCTGGCGACTGAGGCGGCACCCCCCGAGCAGCTCGACGAGCGCTTCGAGGCGCTGCTGGAGCGCGTCGCGCAGATGCCGATCAACCAGCTGGTGATGATGAAGATGCTCGTCAACCAGTCCCTCTACTCGCAGGGCCTGCACCAGACGCAGCTGCTCGGCACCTTCTTCGACGGCATCGCCCGCCACACCGAGGAGGGTCACGACTTCGTCCGCCGCGCGGCCGAGGGAGGCTTCAAGAAGGCGGTAAAAGAACGCGACGAGCCGTTCGGCGACTATGGGCTCGGGGGCTACGGTGACGAGTAGCAACGGAACGCCGGCTCGCTCGCGCTCGATCGCTGTCGTCGGCGGTGGCTTCGGCGGTGTCGGTGCGGCGGTGATGCTGCAGCGGGCGGGTTACGAGGACGTCACCGTCTTCGAGAAGGGCGAGCGGGTCGGTGGCGTCTGGAACCACAACACCTACCCGGGCGCCGCCTGCGACGTTCCCTCTCACCTCTACGAGTTCTCCTTCGCGCCCAATCGCTGGTCGCGCCGCTACGCGCCGCAGGCGGAGATCCAGGCCTACGTGGAGGGGGTGGCGCGGCGATTCGGCGTGCTCGACAGGGTCCGCACCGGCACCGAGGTGAAGAGCGCCCGCTGGGACGAGGGGCGCGGCAGGTGGCGGCTCGAGACCAGCGCCGGGCCGCACGAGGCCGAGATCCTGCTGACCGCCTGCGGCCAGCTCTCGGTCCCCAAAACGCCGGCGATCGCCGGCTTGGAGAGCTTCGATGGTCCCGTCTTCCACACCGCCGAGTGGCGCCACGACGTCGACCTCGCCGGCAAGGAGGTGGCTGTGATCGGAACCGGCTGCAGCGCGATCCAGGTCGTCCCGGCGATCCAGCCGGCGGTCGAGCGGCTGGACGTCTACCAGCGCTCGCCTGGCTGGACGATGCCGAAGATGGATTACGCGTATTCCGAGCGGGCGCACACGCTCTTCAAGCGCCTCCCCGCTGTGCGTCGCCTTGACCGTGCCGCCGTGTTCGCCTTCATGGAGTTCGGCGCCGCGGCGATGACGCGCCGCCAGTGGCTGTTGCCGGCCCTGCGCGCCGCCGGTCGCCGCCAGATCGAGGGGGCGATCGAAGATCCCGAGCTGCGCCGCAAGGTGACGCCGAGCGACGAGCTCGGCTGCAAGCGGATGATGCTGACCGACGAGTGGTACCCGACTCTGACCAAGCCGAACGTCGAGCTGGTGACGGAGCGGATCGCCGCGGTTACGCCCGGCGGCATCCGCGACGCGGCCGACGTCGAGCGACCGGCCGACGTGCTCGTGCTCGCCACCGGCTTCGCCACCCACGGCTTCGTCGCACCGATGGAGATTGCCGGCCGCAACGGCCCCCTGGCACAGGAGTGGGCCGAGGTGGCGCGCGCGTACCTCGGCCTCAGCGTCCCCGGCTTCCCCAACATGTTCCTTCTCTACGGGCCGAACACGAACGGCGGCACCGGCTCGGTCATCTACACGATTGAAGCCGGGGTCGGGCACGTCATCGCCGCGCTGGGCGAGCTCGATCGCGCCGAGGCGAACCGGATCGAGGTCCGCCGCGAGGTGGCGGAGCGCTTCGACCGCGAGCTGCGCGATGCCCTCGCCGGCACGGTCTGGCACAGCGGCTGTACGAACTGGTACGTCGACGAGAACGGCAACGACCCGCAGCAATGGCCCTGGCTGTGGAGCGCCTACAGGCGGCGTACGGCGAAGCTCCAGCCCGGAGCATACGCTCTGGCTGCATGAGTGACGCCCCTGCGCACCCCAGCTCGCGAATCACGTCGGAGACCGCGCGCGCCTTCCTTCCCGGCAGCTTCCCCGGCGACCTCGGGATCGAGCCGCTGGAGATCGAGGACACGCACTCGCGCGGGCGGATCGTCGTCGACCAGCGGCACCTGCACCCCGGTGGCTTCGTCCACGGCGGCGTCTGGACGGCGCTCGGCGACACGGTGGCCGCCTGGGCGACCTTCCGCGTCATCTCGCCGGGCCACAACTTCACCACGATCGAGCTGAAGCTGAACGTCTTCGCCGCCGGCCTGCTCGACGACGAGATCATTGCCGTCGCCGAGCCCCTCCACACGGGCAAGAGCACCGTCGTGATCGAGGTCAGGATGGAGCGCCGGCGCGAGGGCACCGAGCCCCGCCTGGCCGCGAACCTGATCGTCAGCCAGTTCGTACTTCCCCCGGCTTGACCGACTACGTCTTCGGCTACGCCTCGCTGGTTGCGCTCGAAGCCGCTGACGCACTTCCCGCCCGCCTGCGGGGCTTTCGCCGCTGCTGGGGCGTGGCGATGAACAATTGGGAGGGCGGGGAGGAGGTCAAGCACTGGCTCGATCGCGCAACCGGCGAGAGGCCGCGGATCCGTGTCGCCTACCTCGACATTTACGAGCAGGCGGGTTCGGCGGTGAACGGGCTGGCGCTGCCGGTCGACGCGGAGCGTCTGGCGGCGTTTGACAGGCGCGAGATCAACTACGAACGCGTGGACGTCAGCGCTGCCTTCGAGCCGCCGATCTCAGATCGTGTGTTCACCTACATCGGCCTTGACGCCGCTCGAGAGCGCCGACGCCAGGGAGCCGCCGATGGCGACGTCTTCGTCAGCCGCGACTACGTCGCCGATGTGCGAGGAGCCTTCGAGCACGTCGGCGCCGAGGCGCTGGCTGAGCTCGACCGCACGACCGACCCATCGCCGTTCCCCGAACGCGACCTTCAGGTGATGCTGCCGTCCTCGGCCACAGGTTCGTAGCCTGGCGCTTCCAGACGTTCGATCTGCGGTAGGCGCCACAGCAGGCTGGCGATCGTCAGGCCTATCGCCGAGCAGAGCATGGCGAGGAACCATTGGCTTGCCGTCAGCAGCGTCATCTCGAAGAAGTCGCGCACCGGAGCCGCCGCGAGGATCAGCGCGAAGAGGGCGCCCAGGCCCGCGACCATCGCCAGCATGTAGCTCTGGATCGCGATGTGCTCGCGGCCGGGGCCGCGCTCGAGCAGCAGGACGAAGGCGAGCCCGAGCACGATCAGCGTCGTCGTCGCCGCGGTGCGGCCGGCCTCCAGCGAACCGCCGAAGACGGTGTCGACGAGGAAGAAGCAGAGGATCGAGCCGAGCGCCGTCGCCAGCCCGGCCGGCACCGCGAAGGCGGCAAGCGCTCGCAGCAGGCGGCCGCGGTAGAGCGGCCCGTCCGAGGGTGCCAGGGCGAGCACGAACGAGGGGATGCCGATGGTTAGGAAGGCGGCCAGGGTTAGATGGCGGGGGAGGAAGGGGAAGGCGAAGCCGGGGACGGCGACAAGCACGATCAGCGCCGCCGCGTAGACGGACTTGGTCAGGTAGAGGCGGCCAAGACGGTGGATGTTGCGGGCGATTCGCCGCCCTTCGGCGACCGCTTCGGGCAGCCGCGCGAACTCGTCTTTCAGCAGGACCACGTCGGCGACCCCCTTCGTCACCTGCGTGCCCGAGCCCATCGCGACCGCAAGCCGCGCCTGCTTCAGCGCTGGCACGTCGTTGACCCCGTCGCCGATCATCGCCGTGTAGCGACCGGAGGCGCGCAGCGCCTCGACCAACGCTTTCTTCTGCTCCGGCGCGATCCGGCAGAAGATCGTGTTGCCCAGCGCCGCCGCGGCCAGCTGCTCGGGATCCTCGGGCAGATCGGAGCCCTCGATCACGCCGGCGTCGGCCGGCACCCCGACCGCGTAGGCGACCGCGGTCACGGTCGCCCGCGCGTCGCCGGAGATCAGCTTCAGGTCGACGTCCCCCTCGCGCATCGCGGCGATCGTCTCGGCGGCGTCGGCGCGCAGCGTCTCCTCCAGTACGACGAGGGCGACCGGCGTCAGGCGTGGGGGCGGGGTGTGGGCCGGGTCGTCAGGCAACTCCTCGCCGGACTGCGCGAAGGCGACCACGCGCCGCCCCGCCGCGGTCTCCTCCTCCAGCTTGCGGGCGAGGCCCGGGGGAAGCGTCAGCGCGCCGCTCTCGGCAAGGATGTCCGGGGCTCCGAGCACATAGCTGACGCCCCCCAATCGCAGCCCGCTCCACTTCCACTTCGAGGAGAACGGGACTTCGCCGCCGACCCGCCCCGGTTCTGCCGGGAAGGCCTCGGCGACGGTCTCCAGCGTGCGGTTGCGGTCGCCGGCGCTTGCCGCGAAGCGTCCCAGGGCCGCCGTCGCCTCGTCGGCGTCGGTCCCCTCGGCGACCTCGACCCCGAGCAGGCGCAGCTTGCCGTCGGTCAGGGTGCCGGTCTTGTCGACGCAGATCGTGTCGACCGCGGCGAGGCTCTCGGTGGCGCTCATCTGCTGCACCAGCGTGTCTTTGCGCGCCAGCCGCACCGCGGCGACGGCGAAGGTGACGCTCATCAGCAGCACCATTCCCTCGGGGATCAGCGTCACCAGGCCGGCGGTCGCCGTCTGTGCCGCCTCGACCACGTCGGTCCCACGCAGCTGGAAGGTGATCAGCAGCAGCACCGCCAGCGGCGCCATCGCCCAGGTGCAGGCGACGATCACCCGGTTGACCTCGGCCTGCAGTGGCGAGGGTGGGTGACGAAAGGCTCTCGCCTCGCCGGCGAGGCGTCCCGCGTAGCTCTCCTCTCGCACCGCGTCGACCCGGTAGCGGCCGGAGCCGGAGATGCAGAAGGAGCCCGAGAGCGCCCGCTCGCCGACATTCTTGCGCACCCCGTCTGCCTCGCCGGTGAGCATCGACTCGTCCAGCGTCACGCCACGGCTGGCGATCGTCTCGCCGTCGGCGACCAGCTGGTCGCCCGGCTCGATCGCGATCACGTCCCCCGGCACGATCTCCTCTGCCAGCAGGCTGACCGCAGCGCCGTCGCGCATGACCGTGGCGTGTGGGGCGACCAGCACGGCCAGCTCGTCCAGGGTCTTCTTCGCGTTCAGCTCCTGGCGGATGCCGATGTAGGAGTTGACGATCGCGATTACCCCGAAGATGGCGTCGGCGATCAGCCCCAGGGAGAGGATGAGGACGAAGAAGACGCCGATGATCGCGTTGAAGAGGGTGAAGACGTTGCCGGCGACGATGCTCGAGACCGAGCGCGAGGAAGTGTCCGGCGGGTTGCCGAGCTTGCGCAGCCGCTTGGCTGCCTCGCTGCTGCTCAGGCCACGCTCGGCGGCTTCCTGGGACTCGGTTGCGGTGACGGCCTTCGAACCCATAAGGAGACATTCAATAGGGTTCCCGGCGGATGGCTTTAAAACTCGGACTTAACCTGGGCTACTGGGGCATAGGCCCCGCCGGTGACGATGCGCTCGAGGTCGTGCTGGCGGCCGAGGCGGCCGGCTTCGAGTCGGTCTGGGCGGCCGAGTCCTACGGCTCCGACGTGGTCAGCGTTCTCGCCTGGCTGGCCCCGCAGACGAAGACGATCAATCTCGGCGCGGCGATCCTGCAGGTGCCGGCGCGACCCCCGGCTGCCGCGGCGATGGCCGGAGCGACGATCGACAAACTCTCCGGCGGCCGCTTCCTCTTCGGCTTCGGACCCTCCGGGCCGCAGGTCTCCGAAGGCTGGTACGGCGTCCCTTACTCGAAGCCGTGGGGACGCACCCGCGAGTACATCGAAGTCGTGCGGGAGATCGTTGCCCGCGAGGGCAAGGTCGACCATCAGGGCGAGCATTATCAGCTGCCCCTGCCGGGCGGCGAGGGCAAGCCGCTGAAGCTCAACTTCCACCCCGAGCGCTCCAACATCCCCGTCTTCGTCGGCGCGATCGGCCGCAAATCGGTCGAGATGGCGGCGGAGATCTGCGACGGCTGGATCCCGATCTTCTTCAGCGTCGACGCCTTCGAGCAGACCTGGGGCGAGCACTTGGAGGCGGGCTTCGCCAAGGGCGGGCGGCAGCGCTCCGACCTCGAGGTCTCGCCCTCGCTGCAGGTGGCGATCGACGGCGACCTGGAGGCTGCCAAGAGCGTCGTCAAGGCCGGCCTCGTCCTCTACTTCGGCGGCATGGGCAGCCGCAAAACGAACTTCTACGTCGACCTCGCCCACCGCTTCGGCTTCGGTGATGTCGCGGATGACGTGCAAAGTCGCTTCCAGGACGGCGACCGCGACGGCGCCTTCCAGGCGATGCCCGACGAGATCGTCGAGGCGACCTCGCTGGTCGGCACCGAGGCCGAGGTGGCGGAGCGGATCGGGCGCTTCCGCGGCGCTGGCATCGACCGCCTGATCGTCTCCCCGGTGCACGTCGAGCGCGATCAACAGTTGAACACGATCAACCGTCTCGCGTCCCTTGTGGGACGTGCCGGTGCGTAGAGGTCCATATGGACCTCTACGCACCGGCACGTCTGGCGTCGAGGCACCGGCCTAGCCTCTTGTCATAGGCTCCCCCGCCGCGACGCTATGAAGATCGGAGTACCGAAAGAGACCGCCGAGGGGGAGCGCCGGGTCGCGCTGGTTCCCGATGCTGTCAAATCGCTGAAGAAGAACGAGCACGTCGACGTGGTCGTCGAGCGCGGCGCCGGAGATGCGGCCGGCCATCCCGACTTCCAGTACGAGGAGGCGGGGGCAGAGGTCGTCGACCCCGACGTTGCCTGGGGCGCCGACGTCGTCCTTCGCGTCGCCGTCCCAACCGCCGAGCAGATCGGCCGCCTCAGCTCCAACCAGCTTCTGATCGGCCACCTCTCGCCCTGGACCGCGGCCGAGACCAACAAGGCGCTTGCCGCGGCAGGCGTGACCAGCTTCGCGATGGAGGCGATTCCGCGCACGACGCGCGCCCAGGCGATGGACGCGCTCTCCTCCCAGGCGGCCGCCGCCGGCTACGCGGCGATGCTGATCGCCGCCCGCGAGTCGGGCCGCTTCTTCGGCATGATGACCACCGCCGCCGGCACCGTGCCACCGGCCAAGGTGCTGGTGCTAGGGGCCGGCGTCGCCGGACTGCAGGCCGTCGCCACGGCGAAGCGTTTGGGCGCGATCGTCACCGGCTTCGACATCCGCCGCGCCGCCTGGGAGCAGATCGCCTCGCTCGGCGGTCGCCCGCTCGAACTCGACTTCATCCCCGACGCGGAAGGCGAGGGCGGCTACGCCCGGCCGCTCACCGACGAGGAGAACGCCAAGGTCGTTGAGGCGATCGGCGAGAATGCCGCCAAGCAGGACGTGATCGTCACCACCGCGGCGATCCCGGGCCGCCCAGCGCCGCTGCTGATCACCGCCGACGCGGTCCGCACCATGCAGCCCGGCTCGGTGATCGTCGATCTCGCTGCCGAGAGCGGCGGCAACTGTGAGCTGACCGAGGCCGGGCAGTCCGTGGTCGAGGGCGGCGTCAAGGTCGTTGGTCCGCGCAACCTGGCCAGCGAGATGCCGGCCCCGGCCTCGCAGCTCTACGCCAAGAACCTGGAGAACCTGCTTGGCCTGCTCGTCACCGAGGAGGGCCGTCTGAACGTCGACTTCGAGGACGACATCGTCGCCGCCGCCTGCATCACCCGTGGCGGCGAGATCCGCAACGAGAGGGCAGCCAAATGACGCTGTTCACCGAGATCACGATCTTCGTCCTCGCCGCCTTCGTCGGCTTCGAGGTGATCTCGAAGGTGCCGACCACCCTGCACACGCCGCTGATGTCGCAGACCAACGCGATTCACGGCATCGTCATGCTCGGCGGACTGATCGTCGTCGGCTACGCCAACGACCCGCTCGAGTACGTGATCGGCACGATCGCGATCGCCTTCGGCGCGATCAACATCGTCGGCGGCTTCATGGTCACCGACCGGATGCTCGGCATGTTCTCCAAAAAGCCGAAACCGAAGGCCGAGGGCGACGGCAAAGGCGGGGCCGGCAAGTGATCGAGGCCGTGCTCAAACCTGGTGGCGATGCCGCCACCGCGCTCTACATCGTCGCTTTCTCGCTCTTCATCATCGGGGTCAAACGCGGCACCCACCCGACCTCTGCCAAGCAGGGCAACCTGATCGCCGCCGCCGGCATGGTGGTCGCGGTCCTCACCACCCTGCTGCTGGACGGGATCGGCAACTGGGGCCTGATCGTCATCGGCCTCGGTGTTGGCTCGGCGATCGGCCTGATCGCCTCGACCCGCGTGCAGATGACCGAGATGCCGCAGATGGTCGCCCTCTACAACGGCGTCGGCGGCGGCGCCGTCGCGCTGATCGCCTGGTCGGAGATCCGTCACGGGATCTCGCTCGGCGAGGAGATCCCGCTCGACACGCTGATTCCGGTCCTCTTTGCCGGGGTGGTGGGCTCAATCTCCTTCTGGGGCTCGAACATCGCCTTCGCCAAGCTCCAAGACCTGATCCCGACCCGGCCGCTTGCCGTCCCCGGCCAGCAGGTGATCAACGTCGTCCTCCTGGTCGGCATCCTCGCCGCCTGCGTCGACATCGCCACCAACAACGGCGATCCCTCGCAGGCGATCTTCATCGGCATCCTGATCGCCGCAGCACTGCTCGGCAACCTCGTCGTGCTGCCGATCGGCGGCGCCGACATGCCGGTCGTGATCTCGCTGCTCAACGCCTTCACCGGCCTTTCCGCCGCGGCGGCGGGCTTTGCCCTCGACAACGTCGCGCTGATCGTCGCCGGCACCCTGGTCGGCTCCTCGGGAACGATCCTGACGATGGAGATGGCGACGGCGATGAACCGCTCCGTCGCCAACGTCCTCTTCGCCGGCTTCGGCGGTGCTCCGGCCGGCGGCGCCGGCGCCGCCACGGAGGAGCGGCCGCATGTGTCGATCGGCGCCCAGGACGCGGCGATCAAGCTCGCCTACGCCGACTCGGTCGTGATCGTCCCCGGCTACGGCCTCGCCGTCGCCCAGGCCCAGCACGCGATCAAGGAGGTCGCCGACGAGCTGGAGAAGCGGGGCGTCACCGTCAACTACGCGATCCATCCCGTCGCCGGCCGCATGCCCGGTCACATGAACGTCCTGCTCGCCGAGGCCGACGTGCCCTACGAGCAGCTGCGCGAGATGGAGGACATCAACCCGGAGATGCCACGCACCGACGTGGCGGTGATAGTGGGGGCCAACGACGTCACCAACCCGGCGGCGAAAAACGATCCGGACAGCCCGATTGCCGGAATGCCGATCATCGAAGTAAGCGAGGCCCAGCAGGTGATCGTGATCAAGCGCTCCCTCAGCCCCGGCTTTGCCGGCATCGACAACGACCTCTTCTACGAACCGAACACGTCGATGCTCTTCGCCGACGCCAAGCAGGCCGCAGCGGACATAGCCGGCGAGATCCAGAACCTCTAGCGCCTCAGCGCTCCAAGCGCCGCCAAACTCTCGCAAACTCCCCATAATCCCCCTCGCCCCGGGGGCGAGTCTGGATGTGCCGGTGCTTAGAGGTCCATATGGACACCGCGGCATCGGCACGTCAGGGGAAGGGACAGCGAAAGGCTGTTGCGAAGCGGGAACGCGCCGTTTCGGCGTTGGCGAATCGGCAGTATGGGGTGGTCTCTCGGCGGCAGTTGATTGCTGGAGGTTTGGGCGTCAGAACGATCAGCCGGCGAATCGAAGCTGGCCAGCTGCATCCCCTTCATCGCGGCGTCTACATGTTTGGTGACGGGCGCGTCAATCGAAGGGCGGAATGGATGGCTGCGGTGCTTGCGTGTGGCGACGGAGCGCTACTGAGTCACCGGAGTGCTTGTGCACTTTGGGGTCTGGCTCGATTCAGGAAGGATCCCATTGATGTGACCTCGGCGACCGGGCGGCAACGTCCCCGGATCGCTGTGCACGAGGGAGCAATATGTAGTGAGGATCGGGCGAAAGTCGACCGTATTCCTGTCACTACGGTCGCACGCACACTCTTCGACTTCGCTGAGGTCGCTGACGAGGAGGACGTTTGGCGTGCGGCTGAGGAGGCTGACCGCCTACGCCTCCTACGAATTCCGGAGCTCGAGGCCGTCTGTACCCGCTGTCCGGGGCGTTGGGCGCTTCGTCCGATCCGCCGCCTTATCGATGCCGTGCGAATGCCGGAGGACACCCAGTCGCCGCTGGAGGACCGAGTCGTCGATCTGTGTCGTGAATACGACATTCCCATGCCTGTCGTCGGCACCACGGTTCTCGGGCGGGAGGTCGATGCTTTCTGGCCGGATCGAAAGCTGATGGTAGAGGCCGACAGCTGGCAGTTCCATGGGCATCGAGCATCCTTCGAGGGCGACCGGGAGCGCGATGCCGCTATGCAAGCTGAGGGCTATTGCGTCATTCGGCTAACCCACCGCCGCCTTGAGCGAGAGCCCGCCATAGTCGCCGATCAACTCCGGCGTCTACTCGGCCAGCCATCGCGCGAAGGACGTGCCGGTGCGTAGAGGTCCATATGGACCTCTACGCACCGGCACGTCTGGTGGGGGCTGGCGCTGGTGGTGGGACGAGCGGGGACAGGGGACTGTGGAGTGGGTTGGGCTCGTTGCCCTGATCGCGTTCATGCTTGTCGCGCTCGTGGCGGTTGGGGTACGACTGCCGGGGACGGAGCTGGCGCGGGCGGTCACGTCGCGGATGCTCTGCGCGGTCTCGATGGCCGATGGATGTGGGGATGAGCCGACGTTGATCGCTGCCTATGGCTCCGATGTCGGAAAGCTGGTGCGCCGACACATGCCGACGATCCTCTTCGAGCGAGGCTCGCGGGCGATGCCGGTCGATTTCCGTCACTGCCGGGAGGTGATCTGTGGAGACGGGACGGTTCGCGGGCTGGTTCACAGGACCGACGCCGGTCTACCGCTGACGGTCTTCGTGCACGTTGTCGATTGCCGGGCCGGTGGCACTGTCGCGTCGGAAGTGGCGGGTGCCGACTGCTCAGGTCCCCGTGCCGCCGGCAATCTGTATCTCCAGTACTGGACCTACTACGCCGACTCGGCCACTCTGCACGGAGTGCCGATCGCCGAGGACGAGGGATATCACCGAGACGACTGGGAGGGGGTGCAGATCCGCATCGGTCCCGACGGCAACGTCGACGAGCGGGCCTCCTCTCACCATGGCTACAACTACGTCCAGAGTCTCGCGAACGCTGGATCAGACGCCGGCATCGGCCCGCTGAAGGACGTCGCCGAAGCGGTCGGCGCCCGCCCCGCCAACGGCTGGGGAGCCGAGACCCACCTGCTCGTCGTCTCCGGCGGCAGTCACGCCGGCAATGCCAACGGCTTTCTCCGCATCGACCGTGTCACGCCAGGTCGCCGCGTGCACCTCGTCCCCCTGGAGCCGATCGCGGCCGACGAAGGCGCTGCCTATCGCTTCGCGATCAGCCCGCCCTGGCGCAAGCGCGTCTGGCGCGACCCGGAGGCGGACGGGACGGACTAAGACTCTGACTACTTCGGCGGCATGCGCAGGGCGCCGTCGAGGCGAATCGTCTCACCGTTGAGCATCGGGTTGGCGACGATCTGCTCGACCAGCTGCGCATATTCCGCTGGCCGGCCGAGCCGCGAGGGGAAGGGGATACCGGCGCCCAGCGACTGCCGAGCTTCCTCGGGCAGTGCCGCCAGCAGCGGCGTGTCGAAGAGTCCGGGGGCAATGGTGACGACTCGCACCCCGCGCGAAGCCACGTCGCGCGCCGCCGGCAGGGTCATGCCGACGATGCCGCCCTTCGAAGCCGCGTAGGCGATCTGGCCGATCTGGCCGTCGTAGGCGGCGATCGAGGCGGTGTTGACGCAGACGCCGCGCTCACCCTCCTCGTCGGGCTCATTCTCGCTCATCGCCGCCGCGGCCAGGCGCAGGACGTTGAAGGTCCCGATCAGGTTTACCTTGACCACGTTGGAGAAGAATTCGAGGTTGTGGGGGCCGCCCTTGTGGGCGACACGCTCGGCCCAGCCGATCCCCGCGCAGCAAACCGAGATCCGCAGCCCGTCCTCGCCCGCTTCCGCCGCCCGCTCGACCGCTGCCGCAACCGCGGTCTCATCGGTCACGTCGGCCTCGACGAAGGTCCCGCCGAGCTTCCCGGCCAGCGCCTCGCCCTTCTCCACGTTGAGATCGGCGATGACGACGTTCGCCCCCGCGGCCGCGAGGGCTCGTGCAGTCGCCTCGCCGAGCCCCGAGGCTCCTCCGGCGACCAGCGCGCCTGTGTCTGAGATTTTCACAGCCGCCGGAGCCTACCCGCTAGGGTTTTCGCCATCGCCACCGAGGTGACGGCAAGAAGCTCCAGTTCCAAGGAAGCGATCATGGACCGGCTCGCGGAGGCTCGCAGACGCACCTACGAGCTGATCGAGCCGCTCGACGACGAGCAGCTCAACCGCGTCTACTCGCCGATCCTCAGTCCACTCGCCTGGGACCTCGGCCACATCGCCAACTTCGAGGAGCTCTGGCTGGTGCAGACGATCGGCGAGCGCGAACCGCTGCACGGCGAGCTCGGCCGCTTCTACGACGCGATCGAGAATCCGCGCAAGACGCGGGGCGAGCTGCCGATCCTGCGCGACGCCGAGCTGCGCTCCTACCTCGCCGACGTGCGCGAGCGCACCCTCGAGGTGCTCGACGAAGTCGACATCGCCGCCGACGCCGACGATCCCTTGCTGCGCGAGGGCTTCGTCTACGAGCTGCTGCTCGCGCACGAGCAGCAGCACAACGAGACGATGCTGCAGCTGCTGCAGCTGGTCGACGGCTACGAGCCGCTGCGCGAGAGCGACACCGGCCCCAGCGCCGCGCCGGCCCCGCCGGGCGCCGAGATGGTCGCCGTCGAGGGCGGCGAGTACGAGGTCGGCGCCCCCTCAACCGGCTTCGCATACGACAACGAGCGTCCACGCCACGCGGCCACGCTCGCCCCTTTCGAGATCGATCGAACTCCAGTGACCAATGGCGCGTATGTCGCCTACATGGAGGCGACCGGGGTGGAGCCGCCCCTCTACTGGGAGGGCGACGCCGAGGCTGGCTGGGTGAGCGTTGCCAGGGGCCGCCACGATCCGGTCGACCTCGCCCAGCTGGTGATCCACGTCTCCTGGCAGGAGGCCGACGCTTTCGCCCGCTGGGCGGGTAAGCGGCTGCCCAGCGAGCAGGAGTGGGAGGTCGCTGCCGACCGCCTGCATGCCGTCGGCCAGGCCTGGGAATGGACCTCCTCCGACTTCCTCGCCTACCCCGGCTTCGAGGCCTTCCCCTACCGCGAGTACTCCGAGGCCTTCTTCGGCGACGAATACAAGGTTCTCCGCGGGGGTTCCTGGGCGACCGACCGTGCCGTCATGCGACCCAGCTTCCGCAACTGGGACTTGCCGCAGCGGCGCCAGATCTTTTCTGGCTTCCGCTGCGCGAGAGACGCCGGCCGATGAATCCCGGCGCCGCCGCCGAGCCGATCGAGATCGAGGTGCGCCTGCGCGCCGACGGCGGTCTCGCGATGGCGCGCGACATCCGCCTAGGCCTGACCGCCAAGCCGAAGGAGCTGGCGCCCAAGTACTTCTACGACGAGCGTGGCTCCCGTCTCTTCGAGCAGATCACCGAGCTGCCCGAGTACTACCCGACCCGCGCCGAGCGCGAGATTCTCGCCCGGCGCTCAGGGGAGATCGTCGCTGCGGCGGGAGAGCCAGGGACTCTGGTCGAGCTCGGCTCGGGCTCGGCGGCGAAGACGCGCCACCTGCTGAGCGCGATGCGCGACGCCGGCTGCCTCGCGACCTACGTCCCGGTCGACATCTCCGAGCAGATCACCCATGACACCGCCGAGTCGCTGGTCGAGGAGTACCCGGGCCTCGCCATCCGCGGCTTGGTCTGCGACTTCGAGCACGATCTCGAGCGCATCCCAACGGCGGTGGCGGCCGCCTCGTCGCCTTTCTAGGTGGCACGATCGGCAACCTCTATCCGGACGCTCGCCGCGACTTCCTCACCCGCATCGCAGCTCTGCTCGAGCCGGGCGACCGCATCCTCCTCGGCACCGACCTGGTCAAGGAGCCGAGCCGGCTGGAGGCCGCCTACAACGACTCCCAGGGGGTCACCTCCGAATTCAACAAGAACGTCCTGCAGGTGCTCAACCGGGAGCTGGGTGCCGACTTCGATCTCGCCTGCTTCGAGCACGTGGCCCGCTACGACGTCGATACGGCCCGCATGGACATCCGCCTGCGCTCGCTCGTCGAGCAGACCGTGCGGCTCGACGGACTCGACCTGACCGTGCGCTTTGCCGCTGAGGAGGAGATGCGTACCGAGATCTCCGCCAAGTTCACCCGCGACGGGCTCGAAGGAATCTATCGCGAGGCGGGATTGCGCCCGGACGGGTGGTTCACCGACGCCGCAGGGGATTACGCGCTGAGCTTAGCTTCGGTTTAAAGTCGTAGATCGTGGATACCGGGGAGAAGATCGAGGAGGACCAAATTGAGCCTTGACGTCTACCTTTACGGGGAGCGTGTAGGGACGCTGTTCCCCGCGGGTGACAACGACTACAGACTTGCCTACGACCCTGACATGGTGGAGAGGTTCGGGCCCGGGAAAGCGCTGTTGAGCAACTCGCTCCCAGCCCGCCCCGAGCCCTACAGCGCCGAGGCCACCAGCGCCTATGTCGAGGGATTGCTACCGGAGGGCGCGCGTCGCGAGCGGATGGGACGGGAGCTCGGCATCGACGCAACCGACGGCTACCTGATGCTGGCCGAGCTGGGCCAGGACTGTCCCGGCGCGGTCGCGTTCCTCCCTGCGGGGGAGACGCCGCGGTCACACGACCCCGGCTCGCCGGCGTGGCTCAGCGAGGATGAACTGGCCGAAGTGGTCAAGCCGCCCCCACCACACTTCTTCAGCCCCGACTGCAAGCAACGAATGCGCTTCGCCCTGCCGGGCCTTCGTCACAAGCTCAGCCTCGTCTACGACAAGGCGGGCGACCGTTGGGCCTGGCCCGAGGCCGGCGCCCCGAGCACGCACGTGGTCAAGCCCGAGACCGGCGAATACCCCGAATACGTCGCCAACGAGATGTTCTGCATGACCGTCTGCCGCCAGGTCGGCATCCCGGTCGCCAAAGCGACGGTGAAGCAGATCGCCGGCCGCTGTTGCCTGGTCTCACCGCGCTATGACCGGGTCGTCGGCGAGGGCCGTGGCGAGGTGCGGCGGCTCCACTGCGAGTCCTTCTGGCAGGCGCTCGGCATCCCGCCCGGAACGGATGAGGATCGCGAGGACAGCGATGCTCCCGGCTGGACCGAGGCCCGCGGGCTGCTGAACGCGGTCAGTCGTCCCGACGAAGTGGTGAATTTGCTCACCGCGGCCTTCTGCAACTACATCCTCGGCAACGGCGACGTCCACGGCAAGAACTTCGCCCTGATCGATCGCGAAAGGACGTCGCTGTCCGGGCCGGGGAGGAAGTGGCGGCTTGCGCCAATGACCGACATCACCTCGACCGTGGTCTACGACGATCCGATCCACCACGGCCTGGTGATCTCCGAGGAGTACCAGGAAACTTCCTACCTGCTCGAACTGGCCGAAGTCTGCGAAGAATGCGAGTTCGACTTCGAAGTCCTGCGCGGGCTGGCAGCGACCACGGCGACGCGGGTCGGCATGGCGGTGGAGACGATCGCGACGCGCTCCAAGAAGGAAGGCTGGCACCAGCCGATCGTCGACAAAATCGTCGAACTCGCCGCCGACCGCTCCTTCGGCCTCGGAGCCGAGGTCGAGTACTAGGGCGCCAGCGCCTCGATCGTCTCGCCCAGCGCATCCGGGGTGACGATCGGGGTGAGGATCGGCAGGGTGACGCCGCCGGCGACGAAGGCGTCGAGGCGCTCGCGCATCTGCTCGGGCGTGCCGAAGATGAACATGTCCTCGATCAGCTCCCACGGCGCAGCGGCGGCCGCGCCCTGGCGGTCGCCCTCCTCCCAGGCGGCGACCATCGCGTCGATCTGCCCGCCGTAGCCGAGCCAGCGATAGAAGGCGGCGTAGACGGGGACCGTGATGTAGGAGGAGAACATGAAGCGGGCCAGCGGCTCGACCGCCTCGCGCTCGCCGGGCAGGCAGAAGAAGCGGCAGAGCAGCTCGAAGCCCTCTGGCGCGCCCTCCAGCTGTGCACTCACCTTGGACAGGCCACCGAGCGGGAGGAAGTTGGTGAAGGCGCCGTCGGCGCGCTCCATCGCCAGGTCGAGCATCTTGCCCCGCAGCGCCGCGAGCACGATCGGCACCCGCTCCGCCGGCGCCGTCTCCAGCTTGAAGCCGCTCGCGGTGCGCTCGCCGTCGAGGGCGACCCGCAGGAACTCCAGCGTCTCGCGCACCTTGCTCAGCGGTCGCTCGAAAGGGATCCCGTTCCAACCTTCGACGATGCGGTCCGAGGAGGAGCCGATGCCGAGCACGAAGCGCCCGCCCGAGGCGTCCGCCAGGGCCGCCGCCTCCTGCGCCAGCAGCGCCGGCCCGCGCTGGAAGACGCCGACGATGCCGGTCCCGAGTCGCGCCCTCTCGGTCCAGACGGCGCTCAGCGCCAGCGGCGTGAAGCCGTCGGGCCCGTTGGTCTCGCCACTCCAGAGGTCGGTGTAGCCGGCAGCCTCTGCCCGCTTCACGTGCTCCTCGTGATTCGCCAGGCGGGTGCCCGGCAGCGGCAGCGTCAGTCCCCATCTCTGAGCCATTCGGCGACCTTATAGGCTGCGGCTCGCATGAGCGAGACCTCGCCCCAGAAGCCCGACCGCAACCTCGCCTTGGAGCTCGTGCGCGTGACCGAGGCCGCGGCGCTGGCCGCCGCCCGCTGGGTCGGACGCGGCGACAAGATCGCCGCCGACCAGGCCGCTGTCGACGCGATGCGCTTCGTCCTCGACTCGGTCTCGATGGACGGCGTCGTCGTGATCGGCGAGGGGGAGAAGGACGAGGCGCCGATGCTCTACAACGGCGAGCAGATCGGCGACGGCAGCCCGCCCGTGGTCGACATCGCCGTCGACCCGCTCGAGGGGACGCGCCTCTGCGCCCTCGGCATGCCTAGCGCCCTCGCCGTGATCGCCCTCGCCGAGCGCGGCACGATGTTCGATCCGGGCCCCTGCGTCTACATGGAAAAGATGGCCGGGGGCGAGGAAATCGCCGATCTCCTCAACCTTGACCGGCCGCTGCCGGAGACGCTGAAGCTGATCGCCGAGCGCAAGGGGGCCGGCGTCGGCGACGTGACCGTGGTCATGCTCGACCGGCCTCGCCACGAGGAGGCGATGAAAGAGGTGCGCGAGGCGGGCGGACGCATCCGTCTGATCACCGACGGCGACGTCTCCGCCGCGCTGCTCGCGGTCAGCGACCGCTCCCCGGTCGACCTGCTCTGGGGAATCGGCGGCACGCCGGAGGGCGTCCTGTCCGCGGCGGCGCTGAAGTCGATGGGCGGTCAACTGCTCGGTCGCCTCTGGCCGCGCGACGACGAGGAGCGCAGCGCCGCCGTCAATGCCGGTTACGACCTCGATCAGATCCTCACGGCCGATGATCTCTGCTCCGGCGACGACGTCTTCTTCTCCGCCAGCGGCGTCACCGACGGCGACGTCCTCCAGGGCGTCCGCTACCGCGGCGCCGGCGCCAGCACCGAATCGCTGGTGATGCGCTCGCGCTCCGGCACGGTCCGCCGCGTGCACGCCCGCCATGATCGCTCGAAGCTGCGGGCGGTCATCGGCGAGCGTTACGGCTGAGCCTAGGATGGGTAGGGAGGCCGCCATGGACGTAGGTATCGCACTCCCCAACACGATCCGCGGGGCAACCAGTGAGCAGCTGCTCGAGTGGGCGCGACGCGCCGAGTTGCGAGGGTTCTCGAGCCTTGGGACGATCGATCGCATCGTCTATGACAACTACGAGCCGCTGCTGGCGCTCGCCGCCGCGACTGCGGTCACCGAGAGGATCGGCCTCGCGACGACGGTGCTGCTCGCCCCGCTGCGCGAGAACGCGGTCGAGCTGGCGAAGCAGGCGGCGACCCTGCAGGCGCTCTCGAACGGTCGCTTCACCCTCGGCGTCGGGCTTGGAGGAAGGGACGACGACTACGCGGCGAGCGGGATCGAGACCAGCGGCCGCGGCAATCGCCTCGACGAGATGCTGGAGACGGTGAGGAAGACCTGGTCCGGGGACGAAGTCGGGCCGTCGACCGGCAGCCCGCCCCGCCTCATCGTCGGCGGCCACGCCGATGCCTCCGTTGCGCGTACGGTGCGCTTCGGCGACGGCTGGATTGCGGGCGGCTCGGGGCCGGAGCAATTCGCTGACGTAGCCAAGAAGGTCAGAGCCGCCTGGAGCGATGCCGGCCGCGACGGCGAGCCGCATCTGATGGCGCTCGCCTACTTCTCGCTCGGCGAGCGTGCCGAGGAGGACGCCCGCGCCAACCTGGCCCACTACTACGCCTGGCTCGGCGACGAGGTCGCGGCCATGATCGTCGGCGGCGCCGCCAAGGATGCTGACGCCGTCAAGCAGTACATGGCCGCCTACGAGGGCGCGGGCTGCGACGAGCTGGTCTTTTGCCCCAGCTCCGCCGATGCTCAGCAGGTCGATCTGCTCGCCGACGCCGCAGGGCTCTAGTCCAGCAGGCCGGCCTGGCGCAGGATCGAGACCGAGTCCGAGTAGACGTCCTTGCGCTTGATCTGGCCGTCCTCGAAGGGGATCGAGTCGATCCCGTCCCAGCTGATCGTGCGCCCGCTGGGCGCGGCCTCCAGGTCGCCGCGCCGCATCGGGTTGGAGTGCGTGGCGGTCGCCGTCCACTCCTGCACGACCAGCCCCTCGCGCACGTAGAGCCGCCGCGTCTCGAATCGCAGATCGGGCCAGGCCTCGAAGATCGAGGCGATGTGCCCCCGTACCTCCTCGCCCGTCGCCGACTCGCCGGCGGTGTGGTTGGCGAAGACCATGTCGGGCGCGTGCATTGCCACGATCGCGTCGAGGTCCTGCGCATTCCAGGCGTCGTTGTAGCGCCCGATCGTCGCGGTGAGGTTGTCGATGCCGTCGGCCTCGTTCACGTATCTCACTCTAACCGGGACAATCCGACGCCATGGCCGATGAGTTGCCGATCGTGTTGTTCGCCTCTCCGCTCGAGCTGGAGGCTTGGCTGGAGCGGGAGGGGGCGAGTTCGGCGGGGGTCTGGCTGAAGATCGCCAAGAAGGGCTCTGGCGTGAAGAGCGTCAGCTACGCCGAGGCGCTCGAGGTCGCGCTCTGCTTCGGCTGGATCGACAGCCAGAAGCGGGCCTTCGACGAGAAGCACTTTCTGCAGCGCTTCACGTCGCGGCGACCGCGCGGCCGCTGGTCGCGGATCAATCGCGAGAAGGCGGAAGGGTTGATCGAGTCCGGTCGGATGCGCCCCGCCGGATTGGTCGAGGTCGAGGCGGCCAAGGCCGACGGCCGCTGGGACGCCGCCTACGAGGGTCAGCGCACCGCCGAGGTTCCTGCCGATCTGCAGCGAGAGCTCGACGCCCGGCCGGCAGCGCACGAGTTCTTCGCGACTCTCGACAGCGCCAACCGTTACGCGATCGTCTACCGGCTCGGGGAGGCGAAGAAGCCGGAGACCCGTGAGCGGCGGCTGAGAAAGTTCGTCGAGATGCTTGAGCGGGGGGAGAAGATCCATGGCTGAAGGCGCGGGTGCAGCGGCTCGCCGGCAAGCTCGGGATCGAGATCTTCGCCCAGCATGGCGCCGGCAGAAACCTGCTCGACGTCGGCGGCAAGCGCCGCCGCTACCGCGGCATGATTCCGCGCCTCGACCGCGAAACGCTCGCCGAGTGGTGTGAGCGCAACGTGCGGACCGAGGTTCGACCCGCCCCTGCCGGAGGAGCGTCGTCAGCTCGGTGAGCGGTTGCTGCCCTGCCCGGAGCCCTCATCAAGTGCATGGCACTGCAGCCGAAGTTCTGTTCTAGGCCGTCGTCCGGACCACACTCATCAATTGATCCTCGAACCGACGATGCTCAAGGAAGTGAGCATTCCCGTCCTTGAAGAAGGTGTAGTTCCAGTAGATGCCAAACAAACCAAGCGTGACGATGGAAAGGAGCAGGTAGAGCGCGTAGCTCCGATCTGGCACGATCTGCTCAACCAAGATCGGATGCTTGCCGACCCCCAGCCGGTTCAACAGCATCGAGGCCTTTTCGATGTACTCAGCCTCGGCTCCCTGATGCTCCACCAGATCTTTGTGGAGAAAATAGTAGACGTAGAGGTAGCCGAGACCGAGGGTGATGAGACTGACGATCGTCCACAGGGCGGGACTTCTCTCCTTGCCAGACTGAATGCGCTGGAAATCCTCATTCATGCTTCGGAGTTCGGATAGCTCCGCTGATACCTCGTCTGCCTTTCCGCTCTCGTCCGCTTGTTCATCGATCAGCGTGTAGAGGTCGCCGTTGAACCGGCTCATCCGGTCGAAATGCTCCTGCTCACGCTGAATTAGCTTGTAGTGGGCGTAGATCGCGTAGATGCCGAAGGTGATGAACGACAGCACGAGGTAGAGACCAAAGCTCATCTCGTGGTCCGTCTCAATCCTCCGCCTCGACTCGCGATCCAGTAGCGGAAAGGCCTCTAGCGTCAACGTCTCCTCCAATATCGTTCGCTGCACGGTGACTACCTGTGTGTGCTTCAGGGTGCGAGTCGCAGCCTATCCGGTGATTAGACGCAATGCGGGCGAATCGCGACATCACCCCTAGACTCGGACAAATGGACCGCGCCCTGCTGACCCGGACTCTCGCCACCGCGGGCGAGCCCTCCTATCGCGCCTCTCAAGTCTGGGAGTGGGTGGCGCGTGGGGCCGGGTCCTATGCGGAGATGACCAACCTGCCCGCTGCCCTGCGGGCGCGGCTGGGGGCCGCGGTGCCGGTTTCGACCCTCGACCTCCAGGCGGAGGCGAAGTCCGACGACGGCACCGTCAAGGCGCTCTTCCACACTGCCGACGGGCGGCCGATCGAGGCGGTGCTGATGCGCTACCGCGACGGGCGGCGCTCGGTCTGCGTCTCCTCGCAATCGGGCTGTCCGCTGACCTGCAGCTTCTGCGCCACCGGCCAGATGAAGTTCGGCCGCAACCTGAGCGCCGATGAGATCCTCGACCAGGCGCTGCACTTCCGCCGCACCGAAGCGATCGACCACGTCGTCTTCATGGGGATGGGGGAGCCGACGATGAACCTCGACGCCGTGCTCGGCGCCTGCGAACGGCTGCCCGACCTCGGCGTCACCCACCGCCGCACGGCGATCTCGACCGTCGGCTGGGTACCGGGGATCGACCGGCTGGCCGAATGCGAGATGCCGATCAGCCTCGCTCTCTCTCTGCACGCGCCGAACGATGGCCTGCGATCGCAGTTGATGCCGGTCAACGACCGCTACCCGCTGGTCGAGGTGCTGGCCGCCTGCGAGCGCTACCGCGCCCGCCGCCGTCACAAGATCTTCGTCGAGTACGTGATGCTCGACGGAGTCAACGACCTGCCCGACCATGCACGCGAGCTCGCTGCCCTGCTCGACCGCCGTGTCTACAAGGTCAACCTGATCCCCTACAACCCGACCGGCGCCTACGACGGCTCCTCGCCGGAGCGGATCGAGGCCTTCCGCGCGATCCTCGCCGAGCACGGCCTCGGCGCCACCGTGCGGCTCACCCGCGGCCGCGACATCGACGCCGCCTGCGGCCAGCTTGCAGCCAGCTCGACCTGACGACGCTGTCTGGCGACTTTTCGTCGTATAGCGGGGGTAAGTCGCCAAGCTGGGCAAAACTGGCCAGCCGGCCAAGTACTATCAATGGCCATGCCGGTTGAGACCACCGTCCCCGCCGCCAAACCGCCGCAGATGTCAGACAACCCGGTGCGGCGGGTGGCCGACGACATCCGTGCCGAGTGGCGAGGGAGGGGCAAGTACCCGCCCGGTCCGAGCGACTTCAGCCTCGCGCGCACCCATCAGATTGCCCACGATCCGCTGCCGCTGCTGCTCTCCAACTACGAAGAGCACGGCCCGATCTTCAGCATGCGCCTGCTCCATACCCGGGTCGTCTTCATGCTGGGGCCGGAGGCCAATCACTTCGTAACCGTCGCTCACCCGGAGAACTTCCACTGGCGCGAGTCGAGCTTCGGCGACCTGATCCCGCTGCTCGGCGACGGCCTGCTGACGATCGACGACGACTACCACGACCGGGCGCGGGCGATCATGATGCCCGCCTTCCACCGCGAACAGGTGACCTCGATGATCGACTCGATGGCGGCGGAGAGCGAGGCGGCGATCGCCGCGCTGCGTCCCGGCGAGGTCTTCGATCTCTACGACTGGATGCGCAACCTGGCGATGCGGATCGCGATGCGCGCACTGCTCGGCCTCGATCCCGACGGGGCCGGCAAAGGCGCCGCCGCGGCCGCGCACTTCGAGCGTGCGCTCGGCTTCTACGGCATCGACTACCCGCTGCGCCTGCTGCGCGGTCCCGGCTCACCCTGGCGCAAGCTGGTCTCCTCACGCCAGGTCCTGGACGAGATCGTCTTCGGCGAGATCGGTCGCCGCAGGGCGGCGCCGGACCCGGGCAGTCGCGACATCCTCAGCCTCCTGCTGGCGGCACGCGGCGAAGCGGGCGAGGCGTTCACCGATCGCGAGGTCCGCGACCAGGTGATGACTCTGATGTTCGCCGGCCACGACACCTCGACCTCGACCCTGACTTTCATGATGCACGAGCTGGCCCGCCACCCCGACGTCGTCGCCCGGCTCTGCGAGGAGCAGGACCGGGTACTGGGCGGCGCCGCGCCGACGGTCGACCAGCTCGAGCGCGAGATGCCCTACCTCGACATGGTCCTCGACGAGGTGCTGCGCCTCTACCCGCCGGCCTGGATCGGCCCCCGCCGCGCCGTGCGCGAGTTCGAGTTCGGCGGCTACACGGTCCCGCGCGAGGCCTACGTCAACTACTGCTCCTGGGCCAGCCATCGCATCCCCGAGTTCTTCCCCGAGCCGGAGGCCTTCATCCCCGAGCGCTTCGCCCGCGAGCGCAAGGCGGCGCTGCCGCGCGGCGCCTACGTCCCCTTCGGCGGCGGCCAGCGGATCTGCATCGGCAAGCGCTTCGGCCAGACCGAGGTGAAGCTGGTGGCGACGATGCTGCTGCAGCGCTTGCGCCTCGACGCCCTACCCGGCCGCACGATGACCGTGCGGCAGATGCCGACCCTCTCGCCCAAGGGCGGCCTGGAGATGCGGGTACTGTCCCGCGCTTGAGCGCGGCTCTGGTCATCTCCGACACCCACTTCGGCGCCTGGACCGGGCGGGATCTGCTGCGCGAGGAGCCCTTTCTCGAAAGGCTGGCGCCGCAGCTGGAGGGGATCGACGAGCTGATCTTCCTCGGCGACCTCTTCGACTTCCTCTTCGGCTCGGTCGGGGACGCGGTCGACGCCTCTGACGGGCTGCTACGACTGATCGCCGAGAAGCTGCCAGGCAAGCGACTCGTCTTCCTCGCGGGAAACCACGACCATCACCTCGTCCATCGCGATGCGGAGAACCGGCTCGAGGCGCAGCTTGCCGCCGGCTTCTCGCCGCCCGATCTCGCCGAGGCCCATCGTCTATCTACCGACGATGAGACCCGGCCGGGCCCCGGCTTCTTCCGCTCCTTCCTCACCCGGCGCCTGCCGGGGGTCGAGGTCGAGATCGCCTACCCGACCTACAGCTTCGCCGGCGTCCTCTGCACCCATGGCCACTACCTCGATCCGCACGCCCGCCTCGCCGGCTCGCGCGGCGACCGCCTGCTGACCCGGACGCTCTGGGGGATCGCGACCGGCGGTCCGGAGCAGCCGAAGACGATCGAGGACTACGAGTCGGTGATCACCTTGCTCACCGAGTGGCTCTACATCGCCGCCCAGATGCCGCACGGCACCCATGCCCAGCAGAACGTCTTCCGTGCCGCCGAGCGGGCAGGGCGGATCGAGTACGCCCTGAGGTTGCCGCAGCGTGGTCTGCAACGCCTTCGCGGGGAGCGGCCTCTCCCCAAGAAGGCTCAGGCGCCGCCCGCCTATCCGGCCGCCAGCGTCGTCTCGCCCAGCGACCCGTCGGAGCACGCGCTGGAGGCCTTCGCCCAGGTGGTCGAGAACCTCGGCTGGAGCGAGGAGAGCGACAGGATCGTCTTCGCCCACACCCACCAGCCGCTCGCCTGCGTCCAGTCCAGCGGCGACTCGCGCATCCGCTACTGGAACACCGGTTCCTGGATCTATGAGCCCGACCTCGGCTCGCGCCAGGCCTACGCGCGTTACCTGCGCTACGCCTGGCCGGGCACGGCGGTCGTGATCGACGACGAGGAGCCCGAGCCCCGCCTGCTCGAGCTCCTTGCCGACCTCAACCCGCTGAATGGCGGGCGCGGGTTGCCACCTGCCCCGGAATGGCTCCACGCGATGTGAGATCTGCCCGCCGGCCGGGTAGTTGCTCCGGGGTCGAATCCGATCGAAGGAGGCAGGATGAGGAACTCGCTCAACATGATCCGACGGCTGCCGTTGGCAGCCGTCGTCTTGGCAGTCGTCCTCGTCGGCGTCGCTGCGGTAGCGCTTGGGGCGACCGACTCGAAAGCGCCGAAGGTCAAGGTCAAGTGCCCGACCAAAGTCCTCACCGGCAAGAAAGTGACCTGCAGGCTTTTCGGGCGCCTACCCCAGGGCCCAACCGGCCCGCAGGGTCCGAGGGGCCAGAAAGGACAGAAGGGAGACAAAGGACAAAAAGGCGAGGCTGGCCCCAGGGGCCCGGCTGGCGCGAACGGCGTCTCCGGCTACGAGATCGTCAACCAGACGTTCAAAGAAGTCTTCATTGAGAACAGTGGCGGCATGCGCGGGCTAAGCGAAGTGAAAACGGTCAGCTGCCCAGCCGGAAAGCGCGTCATCGGGGGCGGGACCAATCTCGGCACCAATCCGCTGCAGAATGGTCAGCAGCGGAGCGTCTCGGTCTCGCTCAGCGGGCCTAACGGCACCGGTACCGGTTGGTCGGTCCAACTGTTCAATAACGAAACGACGGGCGGCGGGACGTCGCTCGACCTCCAGGTCTACGCCATCTGCGCCGCTACTTGATGAACAGCATCTCCTCGTACTTGGGCAGCGGCCAGAGGTCGTCGGCGACGATCTTCTCCAGCTTGTCGGCAGCCTCGCGTACCCGCGCCATCGCGGCGATCTGCTCGTCGCGGGCATGGATCGCCAGGTCGAGGCCCTCGAGCTCGTCGGGATAGGCGTTGGCCGCCTCGAGCTCCGCCAAAGATGCGCCGAGTTCCTCGAGCCCTCCCTTGACCTCGCCTGCCACGCCTTCGGCCACACCGGACTCGTTGATCAGCGCCATGTAGCGCAGAGCCGCCGGCAGGATCATCGTCTTGGCGATCGAGTGCGTGGTCTCGGCCTCGATGTTGGCACGAAGCGCGTACTGCTCGATCCAGACCTCGTAGCGGGACTCGAGCTCGCGCTTGGAGAGCACGTCGTAGTTCTCGAAGGCGGCGACCGTCTGGTCGGCGAGCACCTCCGGCAGCGCATCGGGGGTGGTGCGCAGGTTCTTCAAGCCGCGTTGCTCGGCCTCCGCGTGCCACTCCTCGGCGTAGTTGTCGCCGCCGAAGCAGACCCCCTTGTTGGCGCTATATGCATCCTTGACGATCTCGATCACGGCCTCCGGCATCGCCGTGCCGGCGGAGATCTTCTCCTCCAGCTTGCCGGCGAGCTCGTCGATCGCCTCGGCGGCGATCGTGTTGAGCACGGTGTTGGGGAAAGCGAGCGACATGCTCGATCCCAGCGCCCGGAACTCGAATTTGTTGCCGGTGAAGGCGAAGGGCGAGGTGCGGTTGCGGTCGCCGCCGTGCATCGGCAGCGTCGGCAGAACGGTCGCACCCAGCTCGAGGAACGAGGCCGGCGTGTTCGGATCGCCTTCTCCCGTCGCGATCGCCTCGAAGACTTTCTCCAGCTCGCCGCCGAGGAAGATCGAGATGATCGCCGGCGGCGCCTCGTTGGCGCCGAGCCTGTGGTCCTGGCCGATGTTGGCGACCGAGGCGCGCAGCAACCCCTGGTGCTTGTTCACGGCCTGGATCACCGCGGCGCAGAAGAAGAGGAAGTGGATGTTGTCGGCCGGCGTGTCGCCCGGATCGAGCAGGTTGGTGCCGGTGTCGGTACCCATCGACCAGTTGTTGTGCTTGCCGGAGCCGTTGACGCCGGCGAAGGGCTTCTCGTGCAGCAGGCAGACCAGCCCGTAGCGGCGGGCGACGCTTTCCAGCACCTGCATCATCAGCTGCTGGTGGTCGGAGCCGACGTTGGAGTTCTCGAACACCGGCGCGATCTCGTACTGGTTCGGCGCGACCTCGTTGTGGCGGGTCTTGACCGGGATGCCGAGCTTGCGCATCTCCAGCTCGGCCTCCAGCATGCAGGCGAGGATCCGCTCGGGGATCGAGCCGAAGTAGTGGTCGTCCAGCTCATGCCCCTTGGGCGGCTTGGCGCCGAACAGCGTGCGGCCGGTGGAGATCAGGTCGGGACGCTCGAAGTAGTACTGCTCGTCGATCAGGAAGTACTCCTGCTCGGCGCCGACAGTGGTGAAGACGCGCTGGCTGTCCTCATCGCCGAGCAGCTTCAGCGCCTTGATCGCGGAGCGGGAGAGGGCGTCCATCGAACGCAGCAGCGGGATCTTGCCGTCGAGCGCCTCGCCGGTCCACGAGGCGAAGGCGGTCGGGATGCAGAGCAGGGCGCCGTTCGGGTTCTCGAGGATGAAGGCGGGGGACGTCGGGTCCCAGGCGGTGTAGCCGCGCGCCTCGAAGGTGGCACGGACGCCGCCGGTCGGGAAGGAGGAGGCGTCGGGCTCGCCCTGGATCAGCTCCTTGCCGGAGAAGCCGGCGAGGACAGTGCCCTCCTCGCCCGGGTCGAAGAAGGAGTCGTGCTTCTCGGCGGTCGAACCGGTCAGCGGCTGGAACATGTGGGTGAAGTGGGTGGCGCCGTTCTCCAGCGCCCACTCCTTCATCGCCTCGGCGACGGCGTCGGCGAGGCTCGGGTCGAGCGCCTCGCCCTCGGCCAGGGACGCCTGCAGCTTCTCGAAGACGTCGCCGGGCAGCCTTTCGCGCTGCACGGCGACCGAGAACACGTTGGCGCCGAAGGGGTCGTTCTCGGGCAGGGTCAGGTCGAGCGCGCCGAGTGCCTCCCCGTTGGAGCTCCACTGCGCGGCGGTCACGTTCTGCTGGCGGATACGAGTCATCGCTGTGTCAGTCCCTCGCTTGCGGCGCGCCCGTCTCGCGGGCACGTTCGGGTTACCGGTCTAACTCCCTTATGAAGAGCCAGAGGAGCGTAATGGGAAGGCGCTCAAAATGCCTTTGTACCGCGGTACAACGATCGCCGGGCGGCCTTGTCCACCGGTCGAGCCCGAGTGGCCGGGGGCTCAGCTCAGCGGGCGTCGCAGGGTGGCGATGACCCGCTCGACTGCATCCTGGTCGGGCTGCACCGGGGTGCCGCGACGCCTCACCGCGGCCCAGGTCAGCGCCGCGCCAACGGCGGAGCCGCCGATCCCGAGCAGGAAGAAGGCGGCCTCGGTGTCGATCCGACCGACCAGCCAGCCGAAGTTCATGCCGAAGAAGCCGGTGAGGAAGGTGAGCGGCAGGAAGATCGTCGCCACCACCGTCAACCAGTACATCGTCTCGTTCAGCCGCAGGTCCATCAGCTTCGCCATCGAGTCGGCGGCGGCGTCGATCCCGTCGACCATCCGGTTGAGCTGCTCGTAGATGCGTTCGAAGTAGCGTTCGTTGTCGGACTCCAGCCCGTCGACCTGCCCGATCTCCTCACCGATCCGCTCGAAGATCCCCCGTTGCGGGCCGAGCTGGCGGCGCATCGTCGTCAGCCGCAGGCTGATCGCCCGCAGCGTCCCCATCCGCACCCGGGCGTTGCCGGCCTCGCCGGCGAGGATCTGCAGCCCCTCCAGCGCCAGCTCGGTGTTGTTGAGCGCGTCGAAGGCGGTCGCGACCATCGCGTCGAGGACCGCGTAGACGATGTACTGCTCGCTGCGGCCCTCCTCGCTGTAGCCGGGCAGGATCTCGGGCAGCGAAACGCGCTCACGGTGGACGGTGAGCAGGTAGTCGCCGTGGACCAGCACGTTGACCTCGATCGCGCCGACCCGGGGTGTGTCTTCGCCGTCCAGGTGCTCGCTCTCCAGGTAGCAATGAAAGGGGAAGACGACGTGCTGGCCGTCGGCGTGGAAGCGGCGCGACGGCGGCCCTCCCCGTTCGAATTCGAGCAGGGGACGGAGAGCATGGGCCCCGATGCCGAGCGCCTCGTCCAGCTCCGCGCGCGGCAGATCGCTGACGCAGAGGTCGATCCAGAAGAAACGGCCCTGCTCGCGCAGCGAGGCGATCCGCTCGCGCTCGCTCCCACCAAGGCCCTCGACGATCTCGCTCATCGGCAAACGAGGCTAGAGCGGGGCGTGGACGGGATCGAATAGCCTCCGCGTCCCGCATCCCAAGCCAGAATCCGGAGGATCTATCCGAATGTTCGTCTCAAAGGCCGCCGTAGTCGGTGGCGGCACCATGGGGGGCGAGATCGCGCAGGCGATTGCCGCTTCCGACATTCCCGTCGTCGTCAAGGACATCGACCAGAAGTTCGTCGATGCCGCGGTGGAGAAGGCCCGCGCCGTCACCGAGGGGCAGCTCGGCCGCCTGGTCAAGAAGGAGAAGCTGACCCAGGAGCAGGCAGACGCCCGCCTCGCCGAGGTGATGGGACTGATCGCCGGCACGACCAGCTACGGGGACTTCGGCGACGTCGACTTCGTGGTCGAGGCGGTGCCGGAGAAGATGGAGATCAAGCAGGCCGTCTTCCGCGAGCTCGACGCCGCCACCCCGGGTCACGCGATCCTCTCCTCCAACACCTCCTCGCTCTCGATCACCGAGATCGGCGAAGCGACGCTGCGGCCCGACAAGGTGGTCGGCTTCCACTTCTTCTACCCGGCCTCGGTGATGCCGCTGGTCGAGATAATCGCCAGCGAGGACACCTCACAGGAGACCGCCACCGCCGCCTACAATTTCGCCCAGGCGATCAAGAAGCAGCCGATCGTCTGCGGTGAGGTCCCCGGCTTCGTCGTCAACCGCATCCTGATGGCGACGATCGGCGAGATCTGGCGCGCCCAGGAGGAGCAGGGCCTCTCGCTGAAGGCGATCGACGAGGCGATTGCGGCGGCCAAAGGCGCGCCGATGGGTCCCTTCTTCCTCACCGATCTGCTCGGGCTCGACACCGTGCTGCATGTCGCCGAGCACCTCAATCACTCCTATGGCGAGAGCTTCTACGTCCACGAGGGCCTGCAGGGCCTCGTCGCCGACGGCAAGCTCGGCGCCAAGAGCGGCGGCGAGGGGTTTTTCAAAGAGGGAGAGCAGAACGTCCCCGGCGACGCCGACCCCGACGCCGAGGAGCTGGTCGCGCTGTTCACCGGCCGGGCACTCGTAGAGGCCTGCCGGCTGGTCGAGGAGGGCGTCTGCTCGGTCCGCGATATCGACCTGGGGATGATGGCCGGTGCCGGTCTCGATCCGCGCAAAGGCCTCTTCCCGCCCTTCTGGAAAGCCGATCTTGAGGGCCTCGACACGATCCTCGAGCGGATCGAGCAGCTCGAGGAGAAGCACGGCGAGCGTTTCGCGCCGCCGGTCACCCTGAAGCGGCTCGTCGCGCAAGGCCGCCTCGGGCTCAAGTCCGGCCAGGGCTTCTACCCCTACCCGCAGCCCGACGAGGGCGAGCAGGCGGAGACGGTCAAGCTGGAGACCCGCGACGGCGTCGCGATCGCCTGGCTCGCCAACCTGCCGATGAACGCGATCTCGCCCGACGTGATCCGCGACCTGGGGACGGTCTGGGAGAAGGTCAAGGCCTCCGACGAGGTCGGCGCGATGGTCGTCGCCTCCTCGGTCCCGGTCGTCTTCTCGGCCGGCGCGGACATAAAAGCCTTCACCCGGATGGACGAGGGCTCGGGCGCCGATCTGCTCCATACCGCCCATGCGCTGCTGCGCGAGTTCGGTACCGACAGCGTCGCCACGATCGCCGCGGTCAACTCGATCGCCTTCGGCGGCGGCTGCGAGCTGGCGATGGCCTGCGACGTGCGGATCGCCGCCGAGGCGGCGGTCTTCGGCCAGCCGGAGATCAAACTCGGGATCGTCCCCGGCTTCGGCGGCACGCAGCGGCTGCCGCGCCTGGTCGGCCCCAACAAGGCGCTTGAGATGAACCTGGTCGGCGACGCGGTGCTCGCCGGCGAGGCGCTCGACTCGGGCCTCGTCAACCGCGTCGTCCCCGACCACGAGCTGTTCGAGACGGCGCTGATGTGGGCGCGCAAGCTGGCCGCCCAGGCGCCGCTGGCCCGCGAGCAGATCAAGACCGCCTCGCACAAGGGCGACCTCGACGAGGGCATCGAGGCCGAGAAGGGGGCTTTCGCCACCGCCTTCGCCAGCGACGACGCCAAAGAGGGCATCAGCGCCTTTCTCGGCAAGCGCACGCCGAAGTGGAGCGGCAAATAGACCACACCCGGTAGTTTGTTAGGTACGATCGGCTTTCCGAGAACTCCGGTGCGGGAAGCGAGGACAGGGTGGACGTTGAGGAAAAGGCGGCTGAGGCCCTGGTCCAGTTCGGCGGCTGTACGAAAGCTCGCGCGAAAGAGCTGGTGAAGGCCTGGAAGGCTGTCTTTGCGGCCGAGGCGCTGAGCGTCGTTGCCGGGCTGGAGCGCGTCACCAGCTCGGTCTCCGATCTTCGAGTCGAGCGGGTGCGGCTCTTGGTGAACGAGTTGGGTGAGGCGGCGCTGCCCAACCCGTATGAGCTGGGGGTTCTGTTGCGAGTGCCCGTGAGTCAGGCGCGCCGGGTCCTGCGGAACTGGCAAGCCCGGTATCCAGATCACTACGAGGGCCACATGGCGGCGCTGGCCGCCAAAGGGGGGCGAGACGTCGGTGGGGGCGATACCATCCCCACCTGGATCATCGAATACGGGGACCCCGAGGTACTCGAGTATGCCCTTGATCGGCTGCGTCGGCGTGGGGTGCAGAAGGGTCTCAAGACCGACCGCAGCGCGCTCACGCTCGAGGTTCCCCAGGCGACGACCGGATCCGAGGGAGAAAACGCGCTGAAAGTGCTCGGGATCCCGGAGAAATGAGCGCGCTCGCCTCGATTCTCGCTCAGGGGGGATCCGCGGTGGATGAGGTGACGACCGCCGACCGTGTGCGCGACGCGGCTACCCTCACTTCCATTACGCTCGCCATCTTGTCGGCCTTCGCAACCCAGCGTGCCACCGCCCTCGCGAAACAGGATGGCAACCTCGGCAGTTTCACCGCCGACGACCTGAAGCGCGACCTGGGGGTGGATGCGGGTCTCGTCGTGTTCGGCGTACTCCTGCTGATCGCGGCGGGGCCATTGTTCGTCGCTGCCGCCGGCGAGGCGACTCCCTTGTTCCGCGTCGACACCTCCTTCTTTGCGCTGTTCTGCCTCTTTTATCTCGGCGTCGTTCTCGTCGTCGTTTGGGCGAGTAGGACTGCTTGGAAGCGAGCGGGCTTTCTAAAGACGAAGACCAGCGCGTCGAACCGGTTGTCGGCGCTGTTCGCTTGAGCGCATCGCACTGTCCTCGGCCTTTGTCCGGCGCTGCGGATGAATTCGTGCCATCGCTGCTCTGAAATGATCGTCGCGTGAGGATTCGAGCCGAGGAACGGGAAGCGACGGGTGTCGATCTTCTAGCGGAGCTGGTTCGGGAGCCGCAGTGCACGGTGGCCCTCACGGGGGCGGGGGTCTCGGTGCCGTCCGGGATCCCCGACTTCCGTACCCCCGAGACCGGCCTCTGGGCGAACGTCGATCCGATGGAGGTCGCCCACATCGACGTCTTCGAGGACGATCCGGCGCGCTTCTGGTCCTACTACCGGCCGCGCTTCCACTCGCTCGGCGACAAACGGCCCAATGCGGCACACGAGGCGCTGGCCGAGCTCGAACGCCGTGGCTTGCTGGCGGGCGTGATCACGCAGAACATCGATCGCCTCCACCGGGCCGCCGGCTCCGAGAACGTGGTCGAGGTGCACGGCTCGATCGAAACCTCGACCTGCCGCGAGTGCGAGGCCTCGTATGGGATCGCAGAGGTCGACGCGCTCTTTGACAGCGACGGCGTTGCCCGCTGTTCCTCCTGCGATGGGGCTGTGAAACCCGACGTGGTCCTCTTCGGCGAGATGCTGCCGGAGGACGCGATGCGGGAAGCGCACGAGCTGGCGGCTCGGGCCGAGCTGATGCTCTGTGTCGGCAGCTCCCTGGTCGTCCACCCGGTGGCCGGGTTGCCAGAGGTGACGATGGCCGCTGGGGGGCGGCTGGCGATCGTCACCAAGGGCGCGACGCCCTACGACGGCGACGCGGTGCTGAAGCTGGAGGGCGAGGTCGACGAGGAGCTGAGCGCGCTGCTCGTGGCGTTGGCTTAGCGCCTAGCCGAGGCCCTCGGCCTTGGCCTTGGCCGCGGCGGATATTTCCGCTCGCGTCACGACCACCCCGGCCTCGTCGCAGGCTTCTCCGATCGTGCGTGCGCGCGGATTGTCGTAGTTGGCGCTGCGCGCGCAGATCGCCTTTGCCTCCTGACCGCAGCCGTTGACCGGTTCGCCGCCGACGCGGCCCGCGACCACCGCTGAGACGCACCCGGCCGCCGGTCCCGGCCGGCTGTCGCCGGCCGTCGCCAGGATCAGCGCCAGGATCGCCACGATGGTGACGAGCAGTCCCGCGATCACCACGTTGCGCTCACGCGGGGAGAGCCTGCGCAGCGGCGTGTTGACACGCTGAAAATGGCCTTCCAACGGCATTTGCGGCAGGTTAACGCCTAGGCCTGCGGGGGCGATCCTCCATTTGGGCGAATCCTCCGCACCGATCTTTAGACGCGTGTACGTAGTGGTCGCCTTCCGATCGCGACAGGGTGGCAGGCAACCGCCGCTGGGCTTTGCGAATGTCAATTGGAGAGTGCTCCGGATGACGCCCGATGGACTTGGCGGCTCCCATCACAAGAAAGGAAACACCGGATCAATGGACTTGTTGGCGACGTTAGATACGGGTAACAACGCGTGGCAGATGACGGCCGCGACGTTGGTCGGCCTGATGAGCATCCCGGGGCTGGTCGTGCTCTACGGGGGCGTGATGCAGAAACGCTGGTCGGTGAACTCGATGATGATGGCTTTCGTCGCCTTCGCGATCGTGCTCATCCTCTGGTGTCTGTTCGCCTTCAAAATGGCGTTCGGGACCCCGACGCACATCCTGGCAGACAGCGGCTTCTTCGGGAACTTTTGGGGCAAGCCGGGCTCGATATTGAGCAGTTCGAGCTTGCTCAGCGAAGCGCACATCCCCGAGTACGCCGAATTGGAATTCAGCTTCCCGGAGTCGACGCTGGCCTACTTCCAGATCGTCTTCGCGGCGATCACCCCGATCCTGATGCTCGGCTCGGTGTTGGGCCGGATCAACTTCAAGGCCTGGATGCCCTTCGTCGCACTCTGGACCGTATTCGTCTACACGATCAACGCCTTCCTGATCTGGGGTGGCGGCTTCTTCGCCCAGCACGGCGCCGTCGACTTCTCCGGCGGCTACGTCATCCACCTCGCGGCCGGGGTCTCCGGCTTCGTGGCGGCGGCGGTGATCGGACCGCGGCTGCAACGCGACCGCGAGGTCGACGCGCCGAACAACCTGGCGATGGTCGCCGTCGGCGCGGGTCTGCTCTGGATGGGTTGGAACGGCTTCAACGGCGGTGACTGGTACGAAGCCAGCGGCATCGCCTCGGCCGCGATCCTCAACACCAACCTCTGCACCGCGGTGGCCTTCCTGGTCTGGGTCGCGTTCGACTACCTGACCGGACGTAAGCCGAGCCTGATCGGCAGCGTCAACGGGATGATCGTCGGCCTCGTCGCAATCACCCCGGGAGCCGGGTTCGTCAACGGCTGGGGCGCGATCATCATCGGCGTCATCGCCTCGACGCTCGTCTACTTCGCGCTCAACTACCTGAGCCGAGTGAGGCCCTTCCGTAATGTCGACGACACGCTTGGCGTCGTCTACACGCACGGGTTTGCCGGATTGGCGGGCGGTCTGTTGGTCGGGATCTTCGCCAACAGCTCGATGGCGGAAACCGTGCTTGCCGGCACGATCTCCGGCGGTGGCCTGCACCTGCTCGGCTGGCAGGCGCTGACCGCGCTCTGGGTGATCGTGTTCTCGGCGATCGGCACGTTCATCCTGCTGAAAATCGTCAGCATCTTCGTGCCTCTGAGGATGACCGAGGAGGACATGGAGATGGGCGACGTGGCTGTCCATGGCCACGAGGTGTACCCGTCGGACGTGCCCTCCCTGGGCTACCCCGACGGAGTGCCCGCTGCCGCGGGAAGCGCGACCTAGGGCAGAGCCGGACGTCCCTCCCTCGTCCGGCTGTCGCGACCAGTACGAGAACCGCCCCCGTACTCTCCCGGGGGCGGTTCTCTTTTTGCCGGGAGGCGCCGGTTTAGGCCACTGCGTCGGCCGCGTTGCGGGAGATCTCGCGCAGGACGTCGAGCATCGTCGCCACGGCGGGAGTGACCGCGGCGGCCCGCGGCGTCGCGGCGAAGACCTTGCGCACGGGACTGCTCGGCTCGAGCGAGCGGATGCGGATGTCCGGGCGGACCGTAGAGAGGGCCAGATGGGGGATCAGGGCGACGCCCACCCCGGCGGCGACCAGACCCTGGACCGTCTGGTAGTCGTCGCTCTCGAAGGAGACGCGGGGCTCGAAGCCGGCGGCGTGGCAGGAGCGGACGACGTGGCGTGCGCAAGGGCTGGCGGCGGAAGTTTGGACCCAGGACTCCTCGCGTAGATCCTCGAGCCTCAGCTTTCTCCGGCCTGCCAGAGGATGCTCCGCGGGCAGCGCGAGGTGGAGCGGATCGTCGAGCAGTTCGAAGCGGCGCATGCCCGCTCCCAGTCGCTCGCCGACACCGACGAACTCGAAGAGGACGACGATCTCGAAATCGCCGGCTCGCAGGCGTGGTGCGATCTGCTCGGATTCGCCCTCGGCGAGGCTCACCTCGACGCCGGGATGGGCGGCGCGGAACCTGGCTACCGCCTGCGGCATCAGGGTCGCTCCCGCGGTCGGGAAGGAGGCGATTCGCAGCCGGCCCCCTCGGCCTCCGGCGATCGCCGCGACCTCGGCCTCCGCATCGTCCATCCGCGCCAGGATTCCCTCGGCGTGAGCCGCCAGTGCGGTACCCGCGGGAGTCGGCCGCACCCCGCGGCGATCCCGCTCGATCAACGGTGCCCCCAGTTCGCCCTCGAGCGTCGCGATCGCCTGGGAGACGGCCGACTGCGAGTAGGAGAGAGCATCGGCAGCGGCGGAGAAGGAGCCTTTGTCGATCACCTCGCGGAGGATGTGGAGGCGGCTCGTGTTCAGCATAAGTAAACCTTATCTAATAGATAGGTAATAACAGTTGTGCTGATACAAGGACCGTGCCACCATCGCCTCGAACTTCGTTTCAGCTTCGTATCTCGACTTCAAAACGAAAAGGAGGCACCGATGGCTCTCAGGATCATCGTTTCCTACGACGACACCGACAACGACCGCGACGCACTGGCTCTTGGCCGCTTGCTCGCCTTCTCCGGCGCCGAGCTCTCGCTCGCCTACGTCCGTCACTCCCAGGGCGGGGCGCTCGAGCAGAAGGAAGCTGAAGAGCTGCTCGAGAGAGGCGCCGAGGCCGTCGGCGCTCCGGACATGCCCCGGCACGTCATCGTCAACCCCGGCACCAGCGTCGGCCTCGCCGAACTGGCCGAGCGCGAGAACGCCGACGCGATCGTCTTCGGCTCCGAGTACCGGACCGCGGCCGGCACCGTCAAGCCCGGGATCTCGGCCCACAAACTGCTGCTCGGCGGCCCGGCTGCAATCGCCGTCGCACCGGCCGGGTTTCGCGACCAGCCGTCGGCAGGCATCGGCACGATCGGCATCCTCGACGAGGGTGACGATGCGGCACGCGCGACGGCCGACAGCCTGGCCGCCGCACTGGGCGCAACCGTCGCCGAGTTCAAGGGCGCCCCGGTCGACCTGCTCGTCGTCGGCTCACGCCCCGAGTCGCCGCAGGGCAAGGTCACGATCAGCGCCTCCAGCGACTACGCGGTCGAGGCGGCCACCTACCCGGTGCTCGTCGTCCCGCGCGGGGTCCCGATCCGCTTCGACTCCCCTGCGCCGGAGCCGCAGGCACCGCAGGACGAGCCCGAGGCGCCGCCCGTCAGCGTTTAGGAGCCTTGGTAACGAGGATGACGGCCGCGACCTCCGGGTCGCGGCCGTTCAGCCTCTTCTCCGCCTCGTTCAAGGCGACAGGCTGTGCCTGCTGACCGCTGAGCATCTCGGCGACCGTTGCCTCTGGCACCTCGGCCTCGACTACGAAGGCGTCGGGGAGCTTGGGTGGGTCGGTGTGCTCGAGCACGCGACGGGTCACGTCCTCGGCGGAGCGCTCCGCGTTCGACCAGCCCTGACCGAAGGAAAGCTCGGGCGTGTCGAGGTGGGGCCCTTCGAGAATTCGCAGCGAGCTCTCCCGCGGATCCCACTCGTGTTCGCCGAGGTCGACGAAGCGGCCGGTCAGCCACGGCTCGAGGATCGCCCGCCGCAACTCCTCCAGGCTCAGGTTGAAAGCACGGGCGTGATTGATTCCTCCGGCAATCTCGACGTGGAAGGGCACGCACCAACCCTACCCATGACGTGCCGGTGCTACGAGGTCCATATGGACCTCGTAGCACCGGCACGTACGCCTATTGGCGCTTTCGCGATGATCCCCTGGTGAACGCCGCCGTCCCCACTGCCGTCGTCTTCGACAACGACGGCTTATTGCTGGATACCGAGTCCGTCTGGACGCGGGCCGAGTGCGACCTCTTCGAGCGGCGTGGGCTCGAGTTCACGCCGGCGAACAAGCGCGAGCTGGTCGGCACCTCGGCCGAGATCGCCGGCGGCATCCTCGAGCGACGGCTGGGCGAGGCGGGGCGAGCAATTGCCTTGATCGAGGAGCTGAACGAGCTGGTGGTCGCCGAGCTCGAGCACGGGGTGGAGGCGATGCTCGGCGCACGCGAGCTGCTGCATGCCCTGAAGCAGCGGGGCATACCGATCGGGCTCGTCTCCAACTCGCCACTCGCTTTCGTCCAGCGCTCGCTGGAGATAGTCGGCTTCGACGACAGCTTCGACGTCGTGATCAGCGCCCACGAAGTCGCGGCGCCAAAGCCCTCGCCCGATCCCTACCTCGAGGCCTGCCGGCGGCTCGGGGTCGAGCCGGGACCGGACGTGGTTGCGCTGGAGGACTCGCCGACTGGCGTCACCGCCGCCCGAGCGGCCGGTCTAACGGTGATCGGCATCCCCTCCCTGGAGGGAATCGTGTTGGAGGAAGCCCACCACATCGCCGAGTCGCTGCTCGACGATGTCGTCGGCCGTCGCTTGGCGCTTTGAGGGGTATCCCTGCGTCAGCCCCTGAGTACGCGGCGGCGGCGTAGGACGCGCTCCGCGAGCTCGGTTAGCTCGGCTACGTTGCGCTCGTCTTCGACGGGTAGCTGGCCCTGTAGCGCGGCGTTCGCAGCTTCCCCTGCTTGCTTGCGTCGCTCGTTCAGCTCGCCCATGTCGCGCTCATGATCTGGATCCGCGAGTGCGCCGTCCAGCTCTACCAAGAGCGCCTCAAGGGCGATGCGGAGCTGCAGCGCGGCCTCGCGATGTCGGTCGGCGTCGAGGTCAGTACGGGCGCGAAGCAGCAGGGTCTCGCAGGCATCGAGGCGTTCGCGGCCACCCAGGACCGCGGCGACGCGCTCCTGGGGGCGCAGCTCTTCGTCCTGCCGTCGCCGCGCGCTTGCACCGGCCCGCACGTCGACCTCGCGGGCAGAAGAGAAGCGACCGGATGCGACCTCCTTGCCGCTGCCGTGGCCGATGCGCACGGTGGCCGCCCGGTCCGCCCGCAGTTCCACACCAAGCGGGTCGGCGCTTGCCACGGCGTGCGCGTGGACCGCCAAGTTGAGTAGAGCCAATCCCTCGGCCACCACCGCATCGATCGAGTCCTCGGAAGCAAGTGCCTCCTCCAGCCAGGCGTCGGCTTCGCCGGTCTCCTCGAAGGGCTCCTCAGCCCGCACCGCGGTGACCCGGCTCAAAGGGAGGGGCGCCGGGTCGGTCGCCGCCTCGGAGTCCTTTGGCCGGCGTCGCCGCCGGCGAGGCGGGGGAGGGGCACCCCCCGTTTCGACGACTAGCACCTGCTGCCCGCTATCGCTGCGAGCCAGATAGCGACCGTCCGGCACGGCGAGCGTGCCGGCGAACTCGAACTGCACGAATCCGAAGAGCTGCGTCAGTCGCCCTTTCGCTTGTCCGGCAGCGAGAACTTGGAGGGTCCGGTCGGCACCTTCGGGTTTTCGATCCGCTCGAGGCGGTGGGTCAGCCGCTGCCATTGCTTCGGCTTCAGCAGCGCGTCGAACTCTTCGCCGAAGATCCCCGCTTCCGGCCGGTAGCCGACATGGACGTGGTCGTAGTGGTCGGGGAGCGCGAAGCTGGTTTCCCCGGGCAGATCCTCGAGCGAGATCACCTGATGCGGGTGCATCGTCCCCTGCAACTGCAGCACGGTTTTGATCAGCTCGTCGGTGAGCGTGCCCGGTCCCTGATTGCCGGTCACCGGCACACCGTTGATCGTCGCGATGTCAACCGCATCGCCGGTCGAGTGCTCGGAGACGTAGCCCGAGGCGGTCAGGTAGCTGTGGCCGCACTCGAGCGCCGTGATCGTCAACGTGAAGCCTTTGGAGACGAGGTACTCGAGCATGGCCAGAACCCGGCGGTCGATTTTGCCGGTGGCGATGTCGGTGCGGCCGCAGTCGTAGATTTCGAGGTGTTCGTCGGCGAGGACGCGGCGCTCCAGCGCCTCCTTGGAGAGCAGGAGCACGCCCGCACCGCCGAGGTCGGAGGCGAAGGGGTTACGGCCGTTGGCCCGGTAGATCGCCGTCGCCTCCAGCAGCTTCCAGCCGTCGAGGATCGGCTTCGGGTCGATTCGCGGCGCGCCCCTGCCGGCCGGCCGGATCGCGAAGTTGATGTGCGGATCGACACCGTCTCCCCTTGCTCCGATCCGGGCCAGAACGGTTCCGGCTATAACCTTCGACCCCACCCTGAGGGTTCCGTCGGCGCCCTTGGCGGCGGCGCTGTCGACGGGCTCACTCGCCCGCGTCCGCTCGCCTTTGGCCCTGCCCGGCAGCGCATAGAGCCGTGGGCGGATGTTCTGGCTGTCGACCGGAACCCGTTTCTCCTTGCCGGTAGGCATCACCACGCTGCGGTGCTTGCGCACGATCGTGCCGAGCTTCGCGTAGAGGTAGCGGTTGCCATAGGCATCGCGCAGGACGACGTAATTGCCGAGCTTCTTCGAGTTGCCCATCTTCGCGATCACGCCATCGTTGACGGCGACGACGGGTGCTCCCTCGTGAGCGAAGATGTTGATCCCGCGCCGGGTGGGCGAAGAGGAGATCACTTCGGCGGCGTTGCCGTATTCCTCACGCACCTGTGGGGTCGCTTTGCTCAGCGCCGCCCGCGTCGAGATGTCGTCGGCGTAGCGGGCGTCGGCTGCGACAGGGAAGTGGGCGCCCTCGGTCAGCCCGGTCAGCGAGCCGACCAGCTGGGTCGGCAGCTTGCCGTAAGCGCGTGCGTAGAGCAGCACCTCCTGCACGTACCAGTCGGCGTGGTTGTAGGCGAAGATCGCGTGGTAGAGGTCGCTGCTGCCACCTGCCACCTTGAGGTAGTGGGCCGCGGCGCAGATCGCGTCGACAGGGTTGTAGGGATCCTTACGGCCGTCCCCATTGGCATCGAGTCCGTACATTTCCCAGCTCGAGGGCAGGAACTGCATCCAGCCGACGGCGCCCGCGGTGGACGGGCCCATGTTGGTGCCGAAGGCGGTCTCGATTTTGTTGATCGAGGCGAGCACCTCCCAGGGAATGCCGTACTCGGTGCCGCAGGCTTGGTAGATCGGCAGCAGGAAGGGCGGGATCTCGAACGAGTCGATGACGAAGTTCGGGACACCGAGCGGAGACGGGCCGAAGGAGGCGAAGGTCGTCGTCGGGTTGGCGCTGGTCGGCGCCCCGCCCTGGTTGAACTGCGAGCCTCCGTCGGCACCTTCGGCCGGGGGCTGATCGCCGGCGGTCGCACTGGGTGCCGTGACTCCGCCGCTTTCCGTTCCGCCGCCGAGGCTCTGGTTCCGCTGGACGCCGCCACTCGATGCGTCGCCGGCTTCCGAGGCGTCGAGAGAGGCGCCGCTCTGGACCTTGCCACCGGCCCGCGGTTCTTCTTCGGCCGCCGGCGCCGTCGGTTCGGCCGGAGCTTCCGCTTCCTCGGTCCTGTCGGAGGCGGATTCGCAATCCGGGTCTTCGAGGTCGGTCAGGCCGTCTTCGTCGTCGTCGACTTCGTTGGCGCAGGCTGGAAGCTGTGCCGAGGGCAGGGCGGGGGCGCTCGTCAGTCCGCTGGCCGCTTGGCTGTCGCCGAGGCCGGTCGATGGGTCGGCACCGGCCATGCCGACGCCAAGCGCGGTAACGACCGCGAAGCCGGCCAGAGCAATGATCAGTGCGAGCTTTTGTCTCATACGTCGGCGCCTCTGCCTCTGTTCCCTGCGTGCACGAGCATGTGCCTACCGCGTCCAACCCTCTCCCCAAGCATCGAGCACGCCCACGCTACTGGCTGGCACGGAGGCGCGCAACGCGGTGCGGCGCCCCCCAACATGCCCTTAATCAACGGCTGGCCCATGCCTGAGGCCAGGCAGCATTTCAAGCCCTTCGGATGGGCCGGTTAACAACTTGTTTCGGCCCATGGACGGGGGAATCTCTAAGGTGTCCCGGATGAGTGTCGAGGACGAGTACGACGACGGGTTGCGGGCGCGCAGCGAGCAGGCGATCGGCGAGCTGGCGCAGGCGCTGCTCGACAGCCAGGTGCTGGAGAACGCCGTCGCCGCCGCTTTCGGCGCCCGCGAGAAGGCGCAGGAGGCACAGCACGCGGCGATGGCAGCCCTCAACCTGCCCTCAGCGGGTGACGTCGAGCGACTCGAGCGGCGCTTGCGCTCGCTTTCGCAGCGGCTCGACGAGGTTGAGGACGAGATCGACCGCGTCTCGCGGGAGATCGGCGGCCTGCGGCGCCAGCTCGCCGCTGAGCGCCGCGGTGACGGCGCCGATGCCGCAGCTGAGGCCTAACTCTAACCTTCGACTTTAGGGTTAGATAGAGCCTTCGCGGCAGCTTTTCCCGCCCGGATAGCAGCCAGATCCATCCTCGCGTCGTCGAGTCGCTCGTGTCCCTCGGCTTCGGCTACGACTAAGACCGCGGCGGCGGCGATTTCCAGCGCACCGGCGCGAGCGAGCACGGCGAGCGTCTGCATGTCTGAGGCCGCGGCCCCAACCGCCTCGGCTATGTCGACTGGCATCGTGTCGAGGCTGGCAACAGTCGCTGCACGCGCTTCTGTCCTCAGCTCGACCCGCAGCCGCTCGCTCAAAGGCTGGTCCGGCGAGACCGTGTCGCCGGCGGCGAGCCCGAACGAGGCGGCGCTGCCGGCGGTGGCGCGGGCAGCCTCGATCAGCAGCAGCTCGCCCGGTCGCGCCTCGGCGCCGAAGGCGGCGCAGGTGCCGACCCGCACCACCCGCTTGACGCCGAGCTTGGCCAGGTCGGTCAGCACGAGCGCGGCACTTGGCCCACCCATCCCGGTGGCCTGGATCGTCAGCTCCTCGCCGGCCCCGGTGCGCCCGGTGTAGCCCCAGAGGCCGCGCGCGTGGTTGCTCATCTTCGGTTTCTCCAGCAGCTCCTGCGCCAGCAGCAGCGCCCGGCCGGGGTCGCCGACGAGGATCGCGGCCGGGGCCATCGGGGCGGTGGGGCGCAGGCGGGCGAGCATCGGTTTGGCGCATCCTTCCACTGATGAGAGAGCCGCGCCTGGGATTTTCGCCAACCGTCTAAACACAGGCCGTGCGGCTCCTCTTAAGTTGATGCCGTCGTCCAAGCCGACCGCGACGGAGTCGAGCCGAAATCCTGATCGCATGAAAAAGGTAGAAGCATTCATTCGCCATGAGGCGTTCGAGCCGATCAGGGCCGAGCTGCTCGACAAGGGGTTCCCGTCCCTCTCGATCGGCGAGGTCAAGGGCTCGGGTCGCCAGAAGGGCGTGGTCGAGCGATATCGCGGCTCGGCTCTTACCGTCAGCGTCCGGCCAAAGCTGAAGCTGGAGGTCGTGGTCGAGGACAAGGACAAATCTCTCGTCATCGAGACGATCCTCAAGCACGCCCGCACCGGCGAGGTCGGCGACGGCAAGATCTTCGTCCTGCCGGTGGAGGAGGCGATCCGCATCCGCACGGGCGAGGACGGCGAGGCGGTGCTCCAGGCGCACTCCGAGGAGGGGGTCCCCGCTTCCGGTTAGCCTCGGCTTTTCGATGGCTGCCGACGAACGTATTTCGATGAGCGAGGCCTCGCGGCGGTCGGGCGTGTCGGCGAGCACGCTGAAGCGCTGGGCAGAAGAGAAGGTCGTGCCGGTACGGCGTGGCCGCTGGACCGCCGCCGCCGCCGCGCAGGCGCGGGTCGTGGCGCGATTGCGGGAGCGTGGCCACTCGCTGGAGGAACTGAAGCGCGCCGGTCGAGAGGGCCGGCTCGCCTTCGGCTTCGTCGAGGATCTCTTCCCCAGCGCCGAGGAGCAGGTCACGGTGGAGAGCGTGGCGGCCGAGACCGGTCTCGAGCCGGAGCTGATCGAGCGCATACTCGCCATCCTCGGCACGCCGCTGGGCCAGGAGCGACTGCTCAGCCCGGAGGACGTCAAAGCGCTGCGTCACTGCGCCCGGGTTCTGGCCGCCGGCTTCCCGCTCGTCGCCTTCCTGCAACTGGTCCGCGTCTACGTTCAGTCGATGCGGCGGATCGCCGACGCCGAGGTGCGCCTTTTCCACCTCTACGTGCACGAGCCGTTGATCCGTGACGCGCTGCCCGAGCTCGAGATCGCCGAGGAGATGGGCGAGCTGGCGGCTGACATCCTGCCCCTGGCGGCGCCGCTGACCGACTATCTCCACACCCGCTACCTGCGCTACTTCACCGAACAGGACGTGGTCGGCCACATGGAGTCGGATCTCGACGAGGCCGCCTCCCATCTCGGCCAGGTCCCGGTCACCCTCTGCTTCATCGACCTCACGGGCTTCACCCGCTATACCGAGGAGGAAGGCGACTTGGAGGCACTCGACGTAGTCGAGAACTTCGTCGAAACGGTCGAGGCGACGCTGCCACCCGAGGCGACGATCGTGAAGACGATCGGCGACGAGGTGATGGTCGTCTCACCCGATCCGGCCTCGCTGACCGAGTGGGCAGTCGGCTTGCTCGACCGTTTCCCGGAGCGGCCGCGGCCGCGGGTCGGGATCCACTATGCGAATGCGTTCTACCGCGATGGCGACTACTTCGGCACTCACGTCAACCTCGTCCATCGTGTCGTCGATCGTGCCCAGGCGGGCGAGGTCCTGGTCACCGACCGCGTAACCGGCTCGCTCGAGGAACGCGGCCTGACCTGCGAGGCGATCGGCGAAGTCAACCTCAAGGGCTTTCCCGTGGCGACCCCGCTTTACATAGTCCGTCGCGCCTCTGACTGACCGGGGTACGTGCCGGGCCTCGAGCACACATATAGGGATTAGGGACCGATAAGTCCCGGCGCGTCGCGCAACACTGTGGCGATGGAATGCGAGGCGATGCTCGAGGCGGTGCGCGAGGGCGGCATGTTGCCCGCGGGGACGCCGCTGGTCGCGATGCTCTCCGGCGGTAGGGACTCGGTCTGCCTGCTGGACCTGGCGGCCCGACTGCTGGGCGCCGCCGAGGTGACCGCGCTGCACGTGAACTACGGTCTGCGCGACGACTCCGATGCGGACGAAGCCCACTGCACGGCGCTCTGCGAACGACTCGGGGTGCAGCTTGAAGTCGAGCGGCCGCGCCGTCCGGAGGGCCCCGGCAACCTGCAGGCCTGGGCGCGCGATACGCGCTACGCGGCTGCGGCGGGCCTGGCCGATCCGGGCGGCGCGTCGATCGCCACCGGCCACACCGCCGACGACCAGGTCGAGACGATCCTCTACCGGCTCGCCTCTTCGCCGAGCCGGCGCGCCCTGCTCGGCATGCGGCCACGCGACGGCAAGTTGGTTCGGCCCCTGATCGGCTTCACCCGCGAGCAGACCACCGCCTACTGCGAGGAGCAGCGCCTGCGCTGGCGCGACGACCCGACCAACGCCGAGCCCGCCTACGCACGCAACCGTGTCCGCCACGGCCTCGCCCGCGCTCTTGCAGACGTCCACCCGGCCGCCGCGCAGAACGTCCTGCGCACGGCAGAACTGCTGCGGGACGAGGCCGAGGTGTTGGACGCGCTGGTCGCCGTCGAGCTCGACGGCTCCAACGGCTCGCCCCGAAACACGATCGAGCTCGAGCGACTCGCCGCGCTGCCCCCGGCGCTGCGCCGGCTCGTCGTCCAGCAGCTCGCCGATCGCGCCGCCGGGCGGCCGGTAGCCGGGGCCGCCCGCCATGCCGAGGAGGTCACGGCCCTGCGCCGCACCGGCACCGCGATGCTCGACCTCGGCGGCGGCGTCCGCGCGATCGCCGAGCGCGGCACCCTGCGTGCCGAGCGCTGATAGACGTGCCGGTGATTGACCGCCTATGTGGTGGGTTGACCACCGGCACGTACTCGTCGCCCGCATCTAGACTGCTGCCGGTGAGAACCAGATGAGCGAGTCGGCGATCGGCGAGACGCTGGTTTCCGGTGAGGATCTGCAGCGGCGCGTGGCCGAGCTGGGGCAGCAGATCAGCGAGGACTACGCGGGCCGTGATCTGTTCATGGTCGGGGTGCTCAAGGGGGCGGTGATCTTCCTCGCCGACCTGATGCGACACCTGGACGTCGCCTGCGAGATCGACTTCATGGCCGTCTCCAGCTATGGCTCGCAGACCGACTCCTCCGGAGTCGTGCGTATCCTCAAGGACCTCGACGCGCCGATCGAAGGGCGCCACGTGCTGATCGTCGAGGACATCATCGACTCCGGCCTGACGCTCCAGTACCTGATGCGGAACCTCAACGCCCGTGGCCCGGCCTCGTTGGAGGTCTGCGCGCTGCTGACCAAGCCCGACCGGCTGCGGGTCGACCTCGAGCCGCGCTACGTCGGCTTCCGCATCCCAAACCGCTTTGCGATCGGCTATGGGCTCGACCACGCGCAGCGCTACCGCAACCTCGATTACGTCGCCGCGCTGGATGAGTAGATGACTGGGATGGCTCATCCAATGTGTCCAGGCGCGGAAACCGCCCTGGTACGCTGAATTTTCCTGTGAGGCGGTTTTTCAAAAGCGCGGCTTTTCCGATCCTGCTGGTGGTGATCCTCGCCTTCGTCGCCCAGCGGGTGATCAGCCCCGGCCCGAGCACGGAGACGCCCTCCTATAACGAACTGGTCGCCACCAAGGCACAGGGCGGTCTGATCGCCAACGGCAAGATCGAAGAAGTCGATGTCAACACCAAGGACAACACGCTCGATGTCAAGGAAGCGGGCGAAAACGGCAACAGCTTCTCAACCGGCTACCCGCCCGATGCCGAAGAAAGCCTGGTCAACCAGCTCAAAGCCAACGGCGTCAAGACCGACGTCCACGGGACCGGCGGTTCCAGCCTGCTCTCGCTGCTCACCTACATCCTGCCTTTCGTCCTCTTCTTCGGCTTCTGGATCTTCCTGATGAACCAGATGCAGGGCGGTGGCTCGCGGGTGATGAACTTCGGCAAATCGAAAGCGAAGCGGATGTCGGTCGACGCGCCGAAAATCACCTTCCGCGACGTCGCCGGGGTCGACGAGGCCGTGCAGGAGCTGCAGGAGATCAAGGAATTCCTCGAGAACCCGAAGAAATTCCAGTCGCTCGGTGCCCGCATCCCCAAGGGCGTCCTGCTCTACGGCCCCCCGGGCACCGGTAAGACGCTGCTCGCCCGCGCCGTCGCCGGCGAGGCCGGCGTCCCCTTCTTCTCGATCTCCGGCTCGGACTTCGTCGAGATGTTCGTCGGCGTCGGTGCCAGCCGCGTCCGTGACCTCTTCGAGCAGGCCAAACAAAACTCGCCCTGCATCATCTTCATGGACGAGATCGACGCCGTCGGCCGCCACCGCGGCGCCGGTATGGGCGGCGGTCACGACGAGCGCGAGCAGACGCTGAACCAGCTCTTGGTCGAGATGGACGGCTTCGAGATGAAAGACAACATCATCTTGATCGCCGCCACCAACCGGCCCGACATCCTCGATCCGGCACTGCTGCGGCCGGGCCGCTTCGACCGCCAGGTCGTCGTCGACCGCCCCGACCGCAAGGGCCGCAAGAAGATCCTCGAGGTCCACACCCGCGGCAAGCCGCTGGCCAAGGCAATCGATCTCGACGCGCTCGCCGGCCAGACCCCGGGCTTCACCGGCGCCGACCTCGCCAATCTGATCAACGAGGCGGCGCTGCTGACCGCCCGCACCGGAAACCGCGAGATCTCCATGCGGGAGCTGGAGGAGGGGATCATGCGCGTGATCGCCGGCCCGGAGAAGAAGACCCGGGTGATGAGCGAGAAGGAGCGCCTGATCACCGCCTACCACGAGCTCGGCCACGCGATCGTCGGCCACCTGCTGCCCAACTGCGACCCGGTCCACAAGATCTCGATCATCAGCCGCGGCCAGGCGCTCGGCTACACGATCAGCCTGCCGACCGAGGACAAGTTCCTCACCAGCCGCGCCGAGCTGACCGACACGATGGCGATGACGCTGGGCGGCCGCGCCGCCGAGGAGATCGTCTTCGGCGAGATCACCACCGGCGCCTCCAACGACCTTGAGAAGGTCACCGAGACCGCGAAGCGGATGGTGATGCGGTTCGGCATGTCGGAGCGGCTCGGCCCGCGCGTCTTCGGCCATGATCGCGGCCAGCCCTTCCTCGGCCGCGAATTCAGCGCCGAACCGGACTACTCCGACGAGATAGCGCGCGAGATCGACGATGAGATCCGCCGTATCGTCGAGGCGGCGCACCAGACCGCCAAGGATCTGCTCAATGAGAAGCGCAGCGAGCTCGACACGATCTCGAAGATCCTGCTCGAGCATGAGACGATCGACGCCGGGCAGTTCGTCGACCTGCTCGCCGGCAAGCCGGTGGACGAGATCTTCATCGACGACGAGGAGCCTTCGCAGCCGGTCGAGCCGGCGCCGGAGCCCGAACGGGCACAGCGCGAGGGCGCGCGGCCGAACCCCCGCCCGCGGCCTGGATTCGCCGGCGGCGACGCCAGCTAGGAACGACAACATGAAGCTGATGGGGGTGGTCAACGTGACCCCCGACTCGTTCTCCGACGGTGGCCTCTTCCTTGACGCGGAAGCCGCTGTTGCTCATGGGCGGGAGTTGGCTGAGCAGGGGGCGGAGATTCTTGATGTCGGTGGGGAATCGACTCGGCCTGGGGCCGAGGAGGTATCCGCGGAGGAGGAGATGACGCGGGTAGTGCCCGTGGTCCGTGGGCTGGCCGACACGGCGACTGTCTCGATCGACACTTCCAAGGCCGCGGTCGCTGAGGCCGCTCTCGATGCGGGCGCCACGATCGTCAACGACGTGACCGCGCTGAGTCACGACCCCGAGATCGGAGCGCTGTGCGCGGACCGCGGCGCTGGACTGGTGCTGATGCATATGCAGGGCGACCCGCGAACGATGCAGGAGGATCCGAGCTACGACGACGTGGTCGACGACGTCAAGGCCTTTCTCGCCGAGCGGATGGAAGCGGCGATCGACGCGGGAGTCGCCGAGGAGCTGATCTGGCTCGATCCGGGGATCGGTTTCGGCAAGACCCTCGACCACAACCTCGAGCTGCTGCGCTGCCTCGGCGAGTTGTGCGAGCTGGGCCGCCCGGTGGTCGTCGGCACCTCGCGCAAGAGCTTTATCGGCAGGATCGACGGCTCGGCGGTGGAGGACAGGCTCGGTGGCACGATCGCCTCCTCGGTCCTCGCCGCGGCCGAGGGCGCCGACGTCCTGCGCGTCCACGACGTTGCCGAGACCGCCCAGGCGATGAAGATGACGAGCGCGATCCTCGGTTAGGTTGCAGCCCATGGACGAACCGAACGGCAACGGGATCGAATCGCGGGTCGAGGTCGACCTGCGCGGGATCTCGATCTACACCCACCATGGCGTCAGCGACGCCGAGCAGGAGGTCGGCCAGAGGATCGAGTTCGACATCTCCTTCGACGTGCCCGACTGCGACGCGGTCCTCACCGACCGGATCGAGGACACCGTCGACTACAGCGAGGTCTGCGACATCGTCGCCCTCGCCGCCACCGAGCGCAGCTACCGCACGCTCGAGCGGCTCGCCCAGGTCGTCGGCCAGCGATTGATCGAGCGCTTCGGCTGCGAGTCGGTCCGTGTGCGCGCCTCGAAGCCCGAGCCACCGTTGCCACTGGCGATCCAGGAGGTCGGCGTAGAGGTCACCCAGGAGCGCAGCGAAGCGGAGGACGAGGACAACGGCGAGGAGGCCTGACAGACGTGCCGGTGGATGGGGGTCCATATGGACACCGGAGCACCGGCGCGTCGTGATGCGAGTTGGGTATTTGGGGCTGGGCTCGAACGTCGGCGACCGCGCCGGACATCTGCGGGCGGCGATCGAGATGTTGAGCGAGCGCGGGGTGGAGGTGGAGGCGGTCTCCTCCGGTTATGAGACCGAGCCGGTGGGCGAGGTGCTCGACCAGCCGGACTTCCTCAACGCGGCGATCCGCATTCGCACCGAGCTGGAGCCGGAAGTGCTCTTGGACGTCTGCAAGGAAATCGAGGCGGAGCGTGGCCGTGCCCTCGACGCGCCTCGCCACAGCCCGCGGCCGCTCGACGTCGACCTGCTGCTGCTCGGCGACATCGAGCTCTCCACCCAGCGCCTCACGCTGCCCCATCCCGAGGCGACCAGCCGCCGCTTCGTCCTAGCTCCTCTACTGGAGCTTGATCCCGACCTGACGTTCCCAGACGGCGCCCGTCTGGCGGATGCCCTCGCGTCCCTCGGCTCCGGCCAACGCGCCAGCCGCGTAGGAGCGCTCTAGGCGGCTGCAGTTTCGCTGCGCAGCGGCTGCAGCCAGGCGGGCGGCAGGATCGGCGGGGTCTTGCCGGGGTAGTCCGGGACTACTCGCTTCGCCAGCGCGCCTGCCGGCCGACCCTCGATCGAGGGTCGCAGGTCATCGAGCGTCATCGCCAGCCTCAGGCTGGGGGCGATCTGGAAGTCGGCGATGTTGAGCTGCTCGCCGCCGATCGTGCCGGCGGCAATCCAGTCGTCGATCCGCTGCAGCATCGCCGGCATCACTGCCAAGCTGCTTCGCACGTTCTCGTCGGTCGCCTCGTTGAAGTGGGCGGAGGCGGCGACGATCGGCCCTGCGGTTTTCAGCGCCAGGCCGATCGGGATCCCCAGCTTCGCTCCCTCCGAGTAGCTGCGCAGCGGTGCCTTGTCCTTGCGCAACGCCCACCAAAGGATCGCCCGTACGGGCGGTTGTAGCTCTTGGTCGCCGAAGCGCTCCGCCTCTTCCACCGCCGCGCGCTGCTGGGGATCGGTGGGGATCAGGGCCGGCTCGGGCTGCAGCCGGTCCAGCTCGCGAGCGATCTCGCCCGTCCCTTGCACCTTACGTCCGTCGATCTTGATTGCCGGCACGGTGTTGCGTGGAAAGCCAAGCCCGCGCAGCACGCCCTTGGAGACGACTGGCATCAGGTCGGTGCGCTTGTACGGGATGCCCTTGGTCTCGAGCATCAGCCGTGCCGCCATCGACGGATGGGAACCGGGGATGACGTAGAGCCGCGCCTCCATGGCGAGCCATCATAGACTCGCCCCGTGCTGCTCGCGGTTGACGTCGGCAATACCCAGACCCACCTCGGCGCTTTCGACGGCGAGCGCCTGGTCGAGCACTGGCGCTTTCAGACGCGCGCCGGGGCGACCGGCGACGAGCTGGCCGAGCGGATCGCCGGCATGCTCGCGCTCAGCGGTGTCGGCCTCGCCGATCTCGGCGCCGTCTGCGTCTCCTCGGTGGTGCCGCCGCTCGGCAGCCAGTACGAACAGCTGACCGAGCGCTACACGAGCGCCTCCTGCCTGGCGATCGGCCCGGGGGTGAAGACCGGGATGCCGATCCGCATCGACAACCCGCTCGAGGTCGGTGCCGACCGGCTGGTCAACGCGGTGGCCGCCTACGAGCGCTTCAAGACCGCCTGCGTCGTCGTCGACTTCGGCACCGGGATCAACTTCGACGCCGTCTCGGAGGCCGGCGAATACCTCGGCGGGGCGATCGCGCCCGGGGTCGAGATCTCGCTCACCGCATTGGTCGAACGCGCCGCCCGCATCGGCCGCATCGATCTCGAGGAGCCGGAGACGGCAATCGGCCGCTCCAGCCGGGCCGCGATCCAGTCGGGGGTGATCTTCGGCTTCGCCGGCTTGATCGACGGCGTCGTGCGCCGCATCGAAGACGAACTCGATCAGGTGCAGCTGCTCGCCACCGGCGGGCTCGCCGCGGCCATCGTCCCCTTCACGGAGACGATCGACGAGGTCGACGAGATGCTTACCCTGAAGGGTCTGCGTCTCATCCATGAGCGGAACGTCTAAAACCCAACCCACCCTCACCGACCCCTTCGAGATCGGCGGGGTCGAGATCGCCAACCGCGTTCTGCTGGCGCCGCTGGCCGGGATCGGCAACTGGTTCGTCCGCCTGCAGGCTAAGCGGCATGGGGCGGGACTCGCCGTCTCGGAGATGATCTCCAGCTTCGGCTTGCACTACCGCAACGAGCGCACCCTGCGCGAGCTGATGCGGATCCACCCCGACGAGCACCCGGTCTCGGTGCAGCTCTTCGGCCACGACCCCGAGGTGATGCGCTCCGGTGCCGCGGTCGCCGCCGAGGCCGGTGCCGACCTGATCGACATCAACATGGGCTGCCCGGTGCGCAAGGTGCGCAAGACGGGCGCCGGGGTCGAGCTGCTCGCCGATCCCGAGCTGGCCATCGCTCTGCTCCGCGGCGCGATCGAGGGCAGCGGCCTGCCGGTGACGGTGAAGCTGCGCTCGGGGTTGCGACCCGGCGACCGCTCCGGCTTCGAGCTCGCCGTGCGCCTCGCCGAGGAGGGCGGTGCGGCAGCGATCGGCTTCCACCCCCGCGCGGCGACGATAAAACACAAGGGCAGCCCCGACTACGCGCTCACCCGCGCCCTGGTCGAGCGGATCGACGTGCCGGTGATCGTCTCCGGCGGCCTCGACGATTCCGATTCGGTCCGCCGCGCCTACCGCGAGTCCGGGGCCGCCGCGGTGATGCTCGCCCGCGGCGCGCTCGGCAATCCCTGGCTCTTCGAGGAACTGACCGGACGCCGCAGCGAGCCGCCATCGCGCGAGGAGGTGGTCGCCGAGCTGCTCTGGACCGTCGACCGCGCCGAGGAGCACCTCGGGACCGAGCGGGCGACCCGTTACCTGCGCAAGTTCTACCCCTGGTACGTCGACGCGCTGGGCGCTCCAAGCGAGGTTGCGGCAGAGCTCCAGCGCAGTGCGGACCTCCCCCGCGCCAGGCAGTTGATCGCCGCCCAAATTCCCCTGAGTGCCGGACTGACGCCCTCGCTATAATCCCGCGACTTCGGCCCTGGTGTGGCGTGGCGAAAGCCGTCGCACCCGGGCGTTTTTGGTCTCAGGACCGAACAAACCCACATCCAGCCAGTAGAAGCGAGGTCAGCGCAAAGTGACTCGGCAAGCCGTAATCACCCCCGAAGGGCTCGAGAAGCTCAAAGAGGAAATCGAGCACCTGTCGACCGACAAACGGCGGGAGGTTGCGGCGCGGATCAAGGAGGCCCGCGAGTTCGGCGACATCTCCGAGAACGCCGAGTACGACGACGCCAAGAACGAACAGGCGCTGCTCGAGGGCAGGATCGCCCAGCTCGAAGAGCGACTGCGTCGCGCCACGGTCATCGACGAGAAGGACGTCGACACCAACGAGGTCAGCTTCGGCTCGGTCGTCCACGTCAAAGACCAGAAAAGCGGCGACTCGCAGAAATTCCAGATCGTCGGCTCGACCGAGGCCAACCCCGCCGATCACAAGCTCTCCAACGAGTCGCCGATCGGCAAAGCCCTACTCGGCCACAAGCGCGGCGACACGATCAGCGTCGACGTGCCGCGCGGGCCGAAGAAGAAATTGAAAATCACCAAGATTGAGTCGGCCTAGCGGCCGGTAGGCTCGCGTCTTCAATGAGCGAGCCAGAGGAGCAGCAGCTCTCAGACGTCCTCCGCGACCGCCGCCAGAAGCTTGAGCGGCTGCGCGAGGCGGGGATCGAGCCGTTCCCGCACGAGTTCGAGGAACGTGAGGAGATCGCCGAGGTGCGGGCGGCCCACGCGGGACTGGCGGCGGGGATGGAGACCGAGTCGCGCCACCGCGTCGCCGGCCGGATCGTCGCTCGTCGCGGTCACGGCAAGGCGGCCTTCCTCGATCTGCGCGACGGCACTGGCCAGATTCAGCTCCACGCCACCGCCGACAAGCTCGGTGAGGACGCATTCGCGCTGTTGGTCGACCTCGACCTCGGCGACTTCGTCGGCGTCGAGGGGACGGCGCTGGCGACGCGACGCGGCGGCGAGCTCTCGCTGGCGATCGACCACTGGCGGCTGCTGGCCAAGAGCCTGCGCCCGCCGCCGGACAAGTTTCACGGTCTCGAGGATGTCGAAACGCGCTACCGCCGCCGCGAGCTGGATCTGCTCGCCAACGAGGAGAGCCGTCGTGCCTTTGCGATCCGCGCCCGCGCGATCGCCGAGGTGCGCCGCCGGCTCGACGAATGGGGGTTCGTCGAGGTCGAGACGCCGGTGCTGCAGCCGCTCTACGGCGGTGCCCTGGCGCGCCCCTTCGTCACCCACCACAACGCGCTGGACCGCGATTTCTACTTGCGGATCGCGACCGAGCTCTATCTGAAGCGGCTGGTCGTCGGCGGCATCGACAAGGTCTACGAGCTTGGCAAGGACTTCCGCAACGAGGGCGTCTCGCACAAGCACAACCCCGAGTTCACGATGCTCGAGTGGTACGAGGCCTACGCCGACTACGGGAAGACGGCGCACGACCTCGAGCTGCTGGTCGCCGAGATCGCCGAGCGGGTGCTGGGAACGACCGTGGTCGAGCGCGACGGGGTGGAGATCGATCTGGCGCCGCCCTGGAAACGGGTGACGCTGCGCGAGGCGGTACGCGAGCGAACCGGGATCGACATCGCCGAGCACCCGACCCGCGAGGCGCTCGCCGCGGCGATGGAGGGCGAGCCCGACCCCACTGAGGGTTGGGGAAAGCTGGTCGACGGCCTGCTGTCCAGGGCGGTCGAGCCGGAGCTGATCCAGCCGACCTTCATCGTCGACTACCCGGTCGAGCTCTCGCCGTTCGCCAAGGCGCACCGCTCCGAGCCGGGCTTGGTCGAGCGCTGGGAGGCCTTCGTCGGTGGGGTCGAGATCGCCAACTCCTTCAGCGAGCTCAACGACCCGGACGAGCAGAGGCGCCGGTTCGAGCAACAGGCGGCCGAGCTGGAGCGGGGTGACGAAGAGGCGCAGCCCTACGACGAGGTATTCGTCGAGGCGCTGGAGTACGGGATGCCCCCGACCGGTGGCGTGGGACTGGGAATTGACCGGCTTGTCATGATGCTTACCGGAGCGCACAGCCTGCGTGAGATCGTGCTTTTCCCGGCGATGCGCTCCTGAAGGACCCGAAACGGGGTCGAAAAGGCCGCTAGGAGCGGCAATCGAGGTTCCGAGGCCGGGTGGGCACTCTCGGTATCGTTTAAAGGGCACATAGGCGCTTCCCGATACACGAAGGGCGCCCCCGGTACTTCCGACCGCAAAACGCGTTTGACCTCGAGAGGGTCAAGAGAGGAAGCCTTTGTTCGAGAGATTCACTGAGCGAGCACGTCAGGTAGTGGTCCTGGCCCAGGAAGAGGCTCGCACGCTGAAACACAACTACATCGGCACCGAGCACATCCTGCTCGGGTTGCTGCGCGAGGAGGAGGGCCTGGCCGCCCGCGTCCTCGAGTCTCTCGACATCACGACCGAGCGCGTCCGCTCCCAGGTCGTGCGGATCGTCGGTTCCGGCGAGGAGGTCACCTCCGGTCAGATCCCGTTCACGCCCCGCGCCAAGAAGGTGCTCGAGCTGGCGCTGCGCGAGGCGCTCTCGCTCGGCCACAACTACATCGGCACCGAGCACATCCTGCTCGGCCTGGTGCGCGAGAACGAGGGCGTCGCCGCCCGCATCCTGCTCGACTTCGACGCCGACTCCGACAAGATCCGCAACGAGGTGATCCGCATGCTGTCGGGTCCCGGCGGCCGCCGCCAGGGCGGCGGCGGAGGCGGCCAGGGCGAGGGCGCCGGCAAAAAGAGCTCGAAACTGCTCGATCAGTTCGGTCGCAACCTGACCAAGCTGGCCGAGGAGGGCAAGCTCGACCCGGTGATCGGCCGCGAAACCGAGATCGAGCGGATCATGCAGATCCTCTCCCGCCGCACCAAGAACAACCCGGTGCTGCTCGGCGAGCCCGGCGTCGGCAAGACCGCCGTGGTCGAGGGCCTGGCGGCGCGGATCAACAGCGGCGAGGTGCCGGAGCTGCTGCGCAACAAGCAGATCTACACGCTCGACCTTGCTGCTCTGGTCGCCGGCTCCAAGTACCGCGGCGAGTTCGAGGAGCGCCTCAAGAAGGTGATGAAAGAGATCACCCAGCGCGGCGACATCATTCTTTTCATCGACGAGCTCCACAATCTGGTCGGGGCCGGCGCGGCCGAGGGCGCGATCGATGCGGCCTCGATCCTGAAGCCGGCGCTTGCCCGGGGCGAGCTGCAGACGATCGGCGCGACGACCCTCGACGAGTACCGCAAATACCTCGAGCGCGATTCGGCGCTGGAGCGCCGCTTCGCCCAGATCAAGGTCGACCAGCCCTCGGTCGAGGACACGGTCAAGATCCTCGAGGGGCTGCGCGAACGCTACGAGCAGCACCACAAGGTCAACATCACCGACGACGCGCTGAAGGCCGCGGCTGAGCTGGCCGATCGCTACATCTCCGACCGCTTCCTGCCCGACAAGGCGATCGACCTGATCGACGAGGCCGCCTCGCGGATGCGGATCAAGTCGATGAGCGCGCCGCCGGTCTACCGCGACCTCGAGGAGGAAGTCGAAAAGACGCGGCGCGAAAAGGAGTCCGCGATCGAGGCCCAGGAGTTCGAGAAAGCGGCCAACCTGCGCGACTCCGAGCGCCAGCTGACGACGCGCAAGCGCCAGCTCGAAGACGAGTGGTCCGAGGGCGACTCCTCCGAGCGGCCCGACGTCGGCGAAGAGGAGATCGCCGACATCGTCTCGATGTGGACCGGGATCCCGGTCTTCAAACTGACCGAGGCCGAGACCAAGAAGCTGATCCGCATGGAGGAGGAGCTGCACAAGCGGGTGATCGGCCAGGAGGTCGCGATCACCGCCGTCTCCAAGGCGATCCGCCGCTCCCGTGCCGGGATCAAGGACCCGAAGCGGCCGTCGGGCTCGTTCATCTTCCTCGGCCCCTCCGGGGTCGGCAAGACCGAGCTGGCGCGCACCCTCGCCGAGTTCCTCTTCGGCGACGAGGAGGCGCTGGTGCGGATCGACATGTCCGAGTACATGGAGAAGCACGCGGTCAGCCGCCTGGTCGGCTCGCCGCCGGGCTACATCGGCTACGACGAGGGCGGTCAGCTGACCGAGGCCGTGCGGCGCAAGCCCTACAGCGTGCTGCTGCTCGACGAGATCGAGAAGGCCCACCCGGACGTCTTCAACATCCTGCTGCAGATCCTCGAGGACGGGCGGCTCACCGACGCCCAGGGGCGCACGGTCGACTTCCGCAACGCGATCGTGATCATGACCTCGAACATCGGCGCCTCGGAGATCGCCAAGAACACCTCGATCGGCTTCACCGTCGCCGATGAGACCGGCATGTCCTACGGCGACATGAAGAACCGCATCATGAGCGACCTGAAAAAAGTCTTCCGGCCTGAGTTCCTCAACCGGATCGACGAGGTGATCGTCTTCCACAAGCTCGCCAAGGACGAGGTCAAGGAGATCGTCGACCTGATGATCAACCGCGTCCGCGTCCAGGTCGCCGAGCACGAGCTGCAACTGGAGCTGAGCGACGAGTCCAAGGACCTGCTGGTCGAGAAAGGCTGGGACCCCTCGATGGGCGCCCGGCCGCTGCGCCGCGCGATCCAACGCTACATCGAGGATCCGCTCGCCGACGAAGTCCTGCGCCAGGGCCCGATGGTCCCCGGTTCGACCGTCATGGTCGAGCGCGACGCCTCCGGCGACGAGGACGACAAACCGCTGAAGTTGACGATCATCGCGCCGAAGAAGCCGCTGAAGAAAGCGAAGCCCGAGCCGGAGAAGGTCGGGGTCGGTGCCAAGAAAGACGAGAGCGGCGAGGGCGACGATCATCCCGACGTAGACGTGCAGCCCGCCGGCGACGGCGAGGCCTGAGCACCGCTGCATCCGATGCGCGAGCCGGGCCGCAGCGCCGTAGGCACCTGGAGCGGCGGTCGGTTCATCCGTTACGGCGAGCAGATCGATGTGGAGCGGCTCGAGGCGCTGCTGCGCCCAGGCGGCGGCATCGACACGGTGCTCACCGCCGACACCTACGGGCAGGGCGAGGCCGATCGGATCCTTGGCCGGGCACTCGCAGGGGTGCCGCGGGACGAGTACTCGCTGGTCGGGGCCGTGGGGCATGACTTCTATGAGGGGGAGCGCGATGGGCCTCGGGGCTTTCCGCGTTTCACCAATCCCGACCTTCGCGGTCCCGAGGAGTACGCCGGTTACTTGCGGATTGCCGCTGAGCGCAGTCTTGAGCGACTCGGCGTGGAGCGCTTCGACTTGCTGCTGCTGCACAACCCCGACCGGATCGGTTATTCGAGCGAGGCGGTCTGGGACGGCATGGCGGCGCTGCGCGAGGCGGGCCTGACCGGGCAGATCGGCATCGCGCCCGGGCCCGCCAACGGCTTCACCCTCGACCTGATCGCCTGCATCGAGCGCTTCGGCGAGCGGATCGACTGGGCGATGATCATCCTCAACCCGTTCGAGCCCTGGCCCGGCGAGCTCTGCCTCGACGCGGCCGCCCGCCACGGCGTCAAGGTGATCACCCGCGTCGTCGACTACGGCGGCCTCTTCTGGGGCGATCTCCGCCCTGGGATGGAGCTGGCCCAAGGTGACCACCGGGCCTTCCGTCCCGACGGCTGGATCGAGGCAGGGCTGGAGAAGCTGGAGCCACTGATGCCGATCGCCGAACGTGTCCGGCTCACCCCGATCCAGCTCGCCTGCCAATGGAACCTCGCCCACCCCGCGGTCGAGTGCGTCGTCCCGACCCTGATCCAGGAGGCCGGCGAGGGGGCCTGCCCGATCGAGGCCAAGCGGGTCGAACTGGCGAACCTGCCGGCGGAGCAGCGACTGAGCGATGAGGACGTCGCCGCGATTCGGGCGGTCGGCGACAACACCGGCTGCATGGCGCTGAAGGGCGCCAGCCCCACGCATGAGGGCGAGGAGCGCCCCGACCGCTGGGCGCTGAACGAAGACCTCGCCGCAGTAGGCGAGCGCTGGGGCATAGACCCCGATCGCGACCTCGCCACCGCTTAAGGCCTATTCCGCTAGGTGATCGCACCCCTGGATACGGCCCAGGACACGGCGCGCTGTGGCCCCGTCGCAAATCCCACATGGCTCTGCCATGCGGAATTCGCACCGTGACCGCCCCGCTTGGTCCTGAACCGTCCCAGGGGCACGCCCCCTAACGGAATAGGCCTTAGCCTGCGCGCATGTCGCGCCAGTGGTGGACGCTCGCCGGTACTTGTACCGGCCTCTTCCTGTTGATGCTCGACTCGACCGTCGTCGCCCTCGCCCTGCCGAGCATCCGCCACGACATCGGCGCCAGCGCGGCCGGCCTGCAGTGGGTGATGAACGGCTACCTACTGGCGATCGCCGCCCTCGTCGTCACGGCGGGGCGGCTCGGCGACATGTTTGGCCGCAAGCGGCTGTTCCTCGCCGGGATGTGCATCTTCGCCCTCGGCTCGGTCCTCTCCGGCGCCGCCAACGACGAACTGGCCCTGATCTGCGGCAGGGCGTTGCAGGGGGTCGGGGCGGCACCGATGCTGCCGCTCTCCCTGGCGATCGTCTGCAACGCCTTTCCGGCTGGGCAGCAGGCTCGCGCGCTCGGCATCTGGGCGGGGATCTCGGCGGTGGCGCTCGGTATCGGCCCGCTCGCCGGCGGTGCCCTTGTCGACGTCGACTGGCGGCTGATCTTCTGGATCAACCTGCCGATCGCCGCGATCGGGATCGCGATCACCGCGCTGGCCACCGAGGAGTCGACCGACCCCGGCTCGGGCCGGCGGATCGACCTGCCGGGGCTGGTGGCGCTCGGAGCCGGGCTCACCGCGGTAGTCCTGGCGCTGGTCCAGGCACAGGTCTGGGGTGCGGGGCCGACCGTCGTCCTGGCCCTGCTCGGCCTCGCCTGCCTCTATGCCTTCTGGCAGATCGAGCACAGGGTCGCGGAGCCGATCGTCGACTTCTCGCTCTTTCGCAACGGCCCCTACTTCGGCGCCAGCGCCGCCGCCTTCGCCCTGGTCGGCGCCTACTGGTCGGTGATGTTCTTCCAGTCCCAGTACCTGCAGGACGTGCGCGGCCACTCGGCCGTCCTCAGCGGCCTGATGATCCTGCCGATCACGGTGCCGATGATCTTCATCTCACCTTTCTCGGGACGGTTGATCACCCGCTTCGGGGCGAGGAGGCTGATGACGTCGGGGATGATCCTCGGCGCCCTGGGCCTGTTTGCGCTGACCCAGATCGGTTCCGGCAGCTCCTACGCGCTGCTGCTTGCCGGCTACCTGCCCTTCGGCGTCGCCCTGGGCCTCGTCTACGCGCCGATGTCGACCGCAGCGATGGCGGCGATGCCGGCGGAGAAGGTGGGTATCGCGTCCGGCGTGCTGGCGATGGACCGGGTGATGGCCGGCACGGTCGCCCTCGCCGTCACCGGCGCCGTCTTCCATGCACTGCTCGGCGACGACGGCTCGTTCGCCGATTCCGTCGCCGGCTCGACCTGGGTCCTGGTTGCCCTCTGCACCGTCGGCACCATTCTCACCTGGGCATTCGTGCGCGATTCGGGGCGGCCAGCACCCAAACCGCACTCGCATCACCGTCATTTCCACCTCTAGACGCGGAAAAACCGCATTAGGTGACCAACTCGCTTGACAATGTCCTTCCCGACCTGTCCACTCGAGATTGGTCAGACCGCATTCCAGAGCGGAATTTGTCATCCTAGACTAGATGTCTTTACCGCCTGGGGATGAGCTTCACGAGTTGGCAGAACGGCAAGATCCCCGGCTACTGAGGGCCTTGGATGTCGTTGCCCCTGGCGGCGCGCTGCGCGAGGGTCTCGACAACATAGTCCACGCCAGCACCGGTGGTCTGATCGTCGTCGGCGACCCGGGCGACATTTCGCACATGCTCTCCGGCGGGATCAGGCTCGACATCGACTACACGCCGGCGATGCTCTACCAGGTGGCAAAGATGGACGGGGCGATCGTGCTCAACGCCGAGGCGACCAAGATCGTCTGGGCGAACGTCCAGCTGATGCCGGACCCGACGATCCTCTCCTCGGAGACCGGCACCCGCCACCGCACCGCCGAGCGCGTCTCCAAACAGACCAGCGCGCTGGTCGTAGCGATCTCCCAGCGCCGCGACGTCGTCTCCCTCTACGTCGAGGGGACCAAGTACATCCTGCAGGAGATTCCGGCCGTGCTGGCCAAGGCGAACCAAGGCCTGGCGACGCTGGAGAAGTACCGCGAGCGGCTCGAACAGGTCTCCGACCGGCTCACCGTGCTCGAGTTCGAGGGCGGTGGCGTCCTCTACGACGCGCTCACCGTCCTCCAGCGAGCCGAGCTGACGACGCGGATGGCGGTCGAGGTCGAGCGCTACATCGTCGAGCTCGGCACCGAGGGGCGGCTGATCGAGATGCAGCTCGAGGAGACGATGGTCGGCGTCAGCGCCGACAAGTCGGCGCTGATCCGCGACTACTCGGTCGAAGACTCCGAGCAGAACCTCGTCACCGTCCTGCAGTCGCTGGCGCGGATGCCGCACGAGGACGTGCTCGACTTCGGTCGCCTCGCCGAGCTGCTCGGCTACGACCGCAAGCTCAACACCCTCGACTTCCCGGTTGCGCCGCGCGGCTACCGTGTGATGGGCCGCATTCCGCGCATCCCCAAGCTTGTCGTCCAGAAGATCATCCACGACCTCGGCGGCCTGGAGGAGGTCCTGGCGGCATCCGACGCCGACCTCGAAGCCGTCGAGGACGTCGGCCAAACCCGGGCCAAGGACATCCGCGAGGGCCTGCGGCGGCTCCAGGAGGTCGACCTGGTCGACCGGTACTTACAGAGTTGACGGCAAAGAAGCCGTCGCAAATCGAAAGGAGTCAGCGATTCCCCAGCTAGAAGAGGCCACCGAGGTAAGCGTCGAGGAAGTCGAGTACGTCTGCGACTTCGAGGAGGGCGACAAGGTCGTCTATCCGCATCATGGCGCCGGCCTGGTGATGAAGAAAGAAACGCGGAAGCTGATGGGTGAGGAGCGCGAATACCTCACGATCAAGATCCTCCACAACGAACTCACCGTGATGGTTCCCTGCGAAAACGCCGGCAAAGCGGGACTGCGGCGGGTCATCGACGAGGTCGAAATCAAGAAGGTCACAGGCGTCCTCACCGATGACGTGTCCGAGATGCCGAAGAACTGGAACCGGCGTTTCAAGTACAACCGCGAGAAGATCAAGACCGGCGACGTGTTCGAGCTCGCCGAGGTCGTCCGCAACCTGGCGCTTCGCGAGATGGAGAAGGGTCTCTCCACCGGCGAGAAGCAGATGTACACGCGGGCCAAGAAGATCCTCGCGTCTGAGTTCATGTACGCGCTCGACAAGGACGAGGAAGGCGCGGAGGATTACCTCGACGGCCTGCTGGAGGAGCGCTTCGCCGCCACCGCCTAGCAGCTCGTCTGCGGCATCCGTCACCGCGGTCACCGCGGTCATCGCGGCTGCCGGCTCCGGGGAGAGGCTCGGAGCCGGCAGCCCGAAGGCCTTCGTGCCGCTCGCCGGCAAGCCGATGGTCGAGTGGTCGATCGCAGCCTTCCGAGCGGTCGGAGTGCGCTCGATCGTGGTCGCCTGTCCGCCTGGCCACTCTGATGAGTTGCCCGGAGACGACCTCCTCCTGGTCGCGGGGGGGAAGACCCGCTCCGAATCGGTGTCCAACGCACTCGAAATGGCGGAGACCGAGTTGGTGGCCGTTCACGATGCAGCGCGTCCGCTCGTCACCGCGGCGCTGATCCAGGAGCTGATCGAAACTCTGATCCAGAATCCCGATGTGGATGGAATCATCCCGGCCACGCCGGCGGCAGACACGATCAAGTGGTCGGAAGTGAACAAGGGGCGTCTCATAGTCGGGTCCACCTTTGACCGGGACCGTCTCTGGGGCGCGCAGACGCCGCAGGTCTTCCCTGTGGTCGAGTTGCGGGGGGCACTTGCCGGCGATCCAGCCAGGGTCGCTGCCGCGACGGACGATGCGATGCTGGTCGAGATGCCGGTAGGAAGGGTGTTGATTCACCCCTCCTCACCAGAGAACTTCAAGGTGACGACGCCGCTCGACCTGAGGGTGGCCGAGATGGTCCTCTCCGAGCGCTCAGCTCAGTAGGACCCAGGCGAGCGCTGCCGCGAAGCAGACCTGACCGACACCGAGGGCGGCGCCGAGGCTGACTGCACCGAGGGCTCCGGCGATTGCGGCACCGAGGGCGAAGGCGCCGAGCATGACGGCGAGCTGGCGCCAGAGCACGGCTACGCGCTCCGCTCGGTCGGCAGCCCGCCGGCGGCGCGCGAATCGTCACCGCGATGCTCGCGGCGACGTCGCTCGTAGACGCGGTTCTGCACCAGCAGGGTTGCGACCCCGGCAATCACGATCGCAGTGAGGTTGATCGCCAACTGGGCGATCGCGCCGCGCCAGTCGGCCCAATCCCCGAAAGCCGCGGAAACGCCGATTGCGGCCGCTGCGGGGATCGTCGTCACCGAGATCAGCACTCCGATCAGGGCGCCCGACTTGGCCGAGGTGAGCGAGAGCACACCGGCCGTGCCGGCGAAGAGGGCGACGAGGAAGGAGAAGGTGCTGGGTTCGGAGATGAACGCCGTGAGCGGACGCTCGCCGACGACGAAGCCGCTGCCGACGAGGTCGGTCCATTTGGCGAAGAGGCTGAAGAGGAAGGCACCGGTGATCCCGACCGGGAACCCGACCGCAAGCGCCTTGAGCGAGCGCAGACCGAGATCGGGGCGGCGTTGGACGAGCGCCACGCAGATGCCGGCGAGGGGGCCGAACTCGGGCCCGACGACCATCGCGCCGACGATCAGGATCGGTTGGCCGAGCATGACGCCGACCGAGGCGATCAGGCAGGCGATGACCATGAAGGCGAGGAAGTTGGCGTTGAGCTCGATGTTCTCCGAGGTCCGCGCCTCGACCTCCTCCCAGACCACCGAGTCGCCCGGAGAGCCCGGCGCCGCGCGCTCGGCGCGGTCGGCTGCGCTCGAGAGCTGCGAGTCGATCTCTTCGATCGAGATCGAGCCGTCGACCGGGATGCCTAGCTCGCGCAGGTCGGCGATGACGACGCTGGCGTCCTCGCGGGCGACGTCGCAGAGGACGAGGTCACCAGGCGGCTTGCGCGAGGCGCCCTCGATCCGGGCCAGGCTGGAGACAGACGGGCTGGCTTCGAGCAAGCCGACGACTCGCTCGGACTTGGGGCCAGGAACGACGATCCGCAGGTGGACCACGTGCCGACCCTACTAACGTGGTGCGCCGATGCTGACCGACTACCACCTCCATTTGCGGCCGGATGAGCCTGACGCGACGCCGGAGCGGTACTTCACCGCGGAGAACGTCGAGCGCTACCGCGAGGCTGCGGCAGCGGCCGGGATCGACGAGATGGGCGTCTCCGAGCACATCTACCGCTTCACCCAGGCTCTGGCGCTCTGGCGCCACCCGTTCTGGGAAGAGCAGGCGCGCGACGACCTCGATGCCTACTGCGAGTTCGTGCGCGGCACCGGCCTCAAGCTCGGGATCGAGTGCGACTTCGTCCCCGGCGCCGAGGACCGCACCGCGAACCTGCTCGAGGCGCACGACTTCGACTACGTGGTCGGCTCGGTCCACTTCGTCGGCGAGGCGGCGGTCGACCACGAGGGCTGGGACGTCTGGGAGGGGAGGGGGGATGCCGACGAGGTCTGGCGCCGCTACTTCGAGGCCCTTGCCGAGTGCGCCCGCTCGGGCCTCTTCGACATCCTCGCCCACCCCGATCTGGTCAAGGTCTGGGGTCGTGCCAGGCCGCTGCCCGAGCGCGACCCGCGCCACTATTACGAGCCCGCGGTGGAGGCGATCGCCGCAAGCGGGATCGCGGTCGAGCTCTCGACCGCCGGGTTGCGCAAGCCCGTCGGCGAGCTCTACCCCTCGCCGGCCTTCGCGGAGATGTGCGTCGAGGCCGGCGCCCCGTTCGCCCTCTCCTCCGACGCCCACCTGCCCGAGCAGGTCGGCTTCGGCTACGACCGCGCCTTGGAGTTCCTCGCCGAGATCGGCGTCGAGGAGATCAGCGTGTTCGCTCGCCGGCAGCGCTGTTTGGAGCCGCTGCCCACCCGGGTAAGCGAGAATCGCTGAACGATGAGCGTCGGCATCGGCTACGACAGCCACCGCTTCGCCGAGGGCCGGCCCCTAGTTCTGGGCGGGGTCGAGGTCGAGCACGAGCGTGGGCTCAGCGGCCACTCCGACGCCGATGTGCTCACCCACGCGGTGATCGATGCTCTGCTCGGAGCGGCCGGAAAGGGCGACATCGGCACCCTCTTCCCCGACCACGAGGAGCGCTGGCGCGACGCCGACTCGATCGACATGCTGCGCACCGTCGTCGGCACGATCGGAGGCAGGATCCTCAATATCGATGCCACCCTGATCTGCGAGGCCCCGCGGCTGGCGGCTCACCGCGCCGAAATGGAGCGCATCCTCGCCGAGGCCACCTCTGCCCGGGTCAGCGTCAAGGCGACCACCAACGAGGGCATGGGCTGGATCGGCCGCGGCGAGGGAATCGCCTGCATGGCAGTGGCTTCGCTGGAGAGCGAATAGGCTTCCGGACCCTGATGGGAACGCTCGGATCGATCGCGGCAAGTGCGCGCCAGGCGGCCTCGGACAAAGCGTTTGAGGTCAAGGTCCTGCACCGGGCCGGCGTCGCCGCTCTACATCGACCCGATAAAGCGATGAAGGTCGTTTCCGCCTTGGTCCGCTGGGGCGCCTCGCCGGCCCTCGGCATCACCACCGCAGCGATCCACCACCCGCACGAGACGGCGCTGATCGACGAGCGCGGCTCGCTCACCTTCGAGCAGTTGCAGCGGCGCACCAACGCGCTCGCCCACGCCTTTGAGCGGATGGGGATCGGCTACGGCGACGGGATCGGGATCATGTGCCGCAACCATCGCGGCTTCATCGAGGCGACGCTCGCGGCCGCGAAGCTCGGCGCCAGCGCGCTCTACCTCAACACGATGTTCGCCGGGCCTCAACTCGTCGAGGTAACGCGCCGCGAGGGTCCCAGGGTGCTTGTCTACGACGAAGAGTTCACCGAGCTGCTCGACGGGGTTGACCCGAGCGTGGAGCGGGTTGTCGGCTGGGCCGACGGCGAGTCCGAGGCGCCGACGCTCGACTCGCTGATCGCCTCTGCCGACGACTCGGACCTGAAGCCGCCGCCCGACAAACCGCGCTTCGTCATCCTCACCTCGGGCACGACGGGGACGCCGAAGGGCGCACAACGCTCCAGCCCCGACGGGCTGTTCGCGCTGGCTGCGCTGATCGACCAGATCCCCTATCGGAGCCGCGACACGATGATGATCGCGGCGCCGCTCTTCCACTCCTGGGGCTTCTTCCACTTCGTCATGAGCCTGCCGACCGCCTCGACGATCGTGCTGCAGCGGCGCTTTGACCCAGAGGGGACGTTGCAGGTTGTCGAGGAGCACCGCGCCCAGGTCCTTGGCGCGGTTCCGGTGATGCTGCAGCGCATCCTCCAGCTGCCCGAGGAGACGCTGGACAAGTACGACCTCTCCTCGCTGCGGATCACTTCACTCTCTGGCTCGTCGCTGCCGGGCGAGTTGGCGATTGCCTGGATGGACCGCTTCGGCGACAACATCTACAACCTCTACGGCTCGACCGAGGTCGCCTACGCGACCGTCGCCACGCCGCAGGAACTACGGGCGGCGCCCGGCACGGCGGGTCGGGCTCCCCGGGGCACCGTGGTGCGGCTCTACGACGAAGTCGGCTGCGAGGTGCCGCACGGCGAGGTCGGGCGCATCTTCGTCGGCAACGAGATGTCTTTCGAGGGTTACACCGGTGGCGGTGGCAAGGACGAGATCGACGGCCTGCTGTCGAGCGGCGACGTCGGACACCTCGATGCCGCTGGGCGGCTCTTCATCGATGGTCGTGACGACGAGATGATCGTCTCTGGCGGCGAGAACGTCTTCCCACGCGAGGTCGAGGACCTCCTCGCCGACCACGAGGCGGTGGTCGAGGCGGCGGTGATCGGGGTCGAGGACGAGGAGTTCGGCCAGCGGCTGAAGGCCTTCGTCGTCGTCGCAGAGGGGGCCGATGTCTCCGAAGAAGACCTCAAGGCCTACGTCAAGGCCCATCTTGCCGGCTACAAGGCGCCGCGCGAAGTCGAGTTCGTGGACGAGCTGCCGCGCAACGCGACGGGCAAGGTCCTCAAGCGCGAACTGCACGCACGCGAGGCCGAGAAGTCCGCTTAGGGCCTGTATTAGAACGCTGCCGCTAATTGCGGCTATTTGCTTAAGCCAGGGGTGGCGCGGCTTCCGGAGCCCGTAGTAAGTTGCGGCGAATGGGCGATCCAGCAGTCAAGCTGAGCGCTGTCGCTGAGGCGACCGAGGAGCTTCACGGCGTCGCCGGCCAGGCGCTCGAGTGGGTGCGGCAGAGCGAGGCGCGCGTCGCCGAGGCCGAGGCCGGTCGCGAGGCGATCAAAACGCGGGCGAAGGCGACGCTGGAGAAGCTCGGCGAGGAAGGCCGCGAGCGGATCGCCGCTGAGCGCGAGAAGCGCCGCTCGGCCGAGGCGCGCGCAGCCCGGGCCGAGGAGGGCCGCGATCGTGCCGAGAAGGCCTTCGAGCGGGGGCAGAAGCGGGCCGAGGCCGATCGCGAGGCGTTTGCCACCCAGCTGACCGCAAGCAAGGCCCAGGCCGACCAGACCACCTCCAATGCGGTCAAGCGGGTCGAAGCCGATGCTTCCAAGCGGACCGGAGAGGTGCTCGAAAAGGCGCAGGCCGAGGCCGACCGCCGTATCGCCGCGGCCGAGCAGCGCGCGGCCGAGGCCGAGGCCCGAGCTGAAGAGGCCCACCAGATCGCCATCCGGCTCGAGGCCGAGATCGAGGAGCGGGTGATGCAGGGCACCGTGGACGTCCGCCGCGAGGCCGAGGAGCGGGTGCAAAAGCTGATCGAGAAGGTCGAAGGTGAGGCAACCGAGAAGGCCAAGGCCCGGGCGGAGGAGCAGCTGCAGGCCGAGTCGGAGCGAATCCGCGGCCATGCCGAACAGCGTGAGGAGCGCTTGCGTCGCGCCGCCGAGGACGAGATCAAGGCCAGCGCCAAGAAGGCGCGGCGCGAGGTGCTTGCCGCGGCCGACGAGACCGCACCGGCCTGGTCGCGCAACGAGTCTCCGTCGGGCGCTGGATACCGCACCTTTTAGGCTGACCGAGCCAGAAGCAGGGGTCGCCTCTCCGAATGCCTATGTCCCACCTTCGGTGGGACGAATTTGGTGCCGCTTCGCGGCAGGAAACACTCTGCGGTGCCCGCTTCGCGAGGCATCGGAGAGGCGACCCCTGCTTCTGGCTTCACCTGAGCTAGTTGCCCCATACCATCAGGGCCGTGAGGGAGGTTCGGATACGAGACACCTTGAGCGGCGAGCTGCGCACCCTGGACCCTGGTGAGGAGATCGGGATCTATGCGTGTGGGCCGACGGTCTATAGCCAGATCCACATCGGCAATGCCAGACCCTTTGTGATCTTCATGCTGCTCTCCGAGTTCCTCAAGTCAGAGGGCTATCGAGCGAAGCTCGTCATCAACGTCACCGACATCAACGACAAGATTTACGACGCAGCGAGCAATGCGTCTGAACCGTCGGAGAAGTTCGCGGAGCGGATGACTGCCGCTTACCGTAAGGACACCAATGACTTAGGGCTAGGCCGACCCGACTTTGAGCCGCTGGCTAGTGAGTCGGTTAGCAGCATCATCGCCTTGATCGCCGAGCTAATTGCGCTAGGCCACGCCTACGAGTCAGGCGGTGACGTCTACTTCCGAGTTCGTAGCTTTGAGGGCTACGGAAAACTTTCCAATCGCCGCATTGAGGATATGGATCAGGGCGAGGAGACCGGGTCTGCCTCACTCAAGGAGGATCAACTCGATTTTGCGCTCTGGAAGGCGCATAAAGAGAGCGAGGACTCGTCCTGGAATTCCCCTTGGGGGCCGGGGCGGCCAGGCTGGCATATCGAGTGCTCGGCTATGGCAGAAACTGAGCTAGGAGCCTCATTTGCAATCCACGGCGGAGGATCTGATCTCGTTTTTCCGCATCATGAGAACGAGATTGCGCAGTCCGAGGCCGCCGGGCGCCCGTTTGCTCGCCTCTGGATGCACAACGGGATGGTTGAGACCGACGCCGAGAAGATGTCGAAGTCCGAGGGCAACATCTTCCAGCTGTCCGAGGCACTAGTCCGGTACGGGCGCGAGGTCGTCGTTGCCTATCTAATTTCCGGTCACTATCGCCAACCGCTTGCCTTTGGCCCTGAGCAGATGGAGCAGGCGGCGGCCGGGGTTGAGAGGCTGCGCAACTTCTTCCGCGAGCGCTTCCTGGGAGGGCTGGCGGGAGTGAAGGCGCAGGAGGACGAGTTCGTCGCCCAACGCCGCGAAGGATTCCTAGATGCGCTCGCGGATGACTTCAATACGCCGCGAGCGATGGCCGAGATCTTCGAGCTGGTCACCGAGTCAAACCGCCGGGATGTCCTCGGCGGTCCTGAGGTAGTGCGCGAAATGCTGAAACTGGTCGGGTTAGGGTCGGTCGCCGAGGTGGATGAGGAGACTGACGAGGATGCCGAGAGCCTTCTGGCCGAGCGCGAGCAGGCTCGCACCGCCAAGGACTTCGATCGCGCCGATGAGATTCGGGATCGGCTTGCCGAGCTTGGCTGGGAGGTCCGTGATGGGGCCGAGGGCGCGAAGCTGGTTCCCAAGGCCTGATGGCTGAAAGCCAGATCATCTATGGACGCCGCCCGGTCGAGGAGGCGGAGAGGGGGAGGCGGCGCGTGCAGCGGGTCTGGCGTTCGCCGGAGACGTCTGCCGAGGAGCTGGAGCAGCTCTGCGGCTCCCCCGACCATCAGGGTGTCGTCGCCGAGGTCGATCCGTACCCCTACGCGGACCCCAAGGCTCTGCTGCAACGCCCCGACGCGTTGCTCGTGGCGCTTGATCAGGTCCAGGATCCGCGCAACCTTGGCGCGGTCTGCCGCTCGGCGGAGTTCGCAGGCGCGGCCGGGGTCGTGCTCCCCGAACGGCGAGCCGCCGAGGTGACGGCCGTCACCTGCAAGGCCTCGGCAGGAGCGGTCGAGCACCTCGACGTCGCCCGCATCCGCAACCTCGCCGACTGGCTCGCCGAGGCCAAGGACGCCGGCTTCTGGATCTGGGGTGCGGACGCGGATGGAAGCCAGGCGCCCTGGGACACCGACCTGAATGGCCCGACCGTCTTAGTCTTGGGCGGCGAGGGCAAAGGAATCCGCCCCCGAGTCGCCTCCGCCTGCGACGGCCTGATCGCTCTCCCGCAGAGCGGCAAAGTCGACTCGCTGAACGTGTCAGCAGCTGCAGCAGCGCTGCTTTTCGAGGCCACGCGCCAACACCATCTTTCGTAACAGCGCTGGACGAAAGAGCGTGGGCATCCCCGGAGGAAACATTGGAGCCCTCTTCGGTAAGTGCCCGTAGAGGGGCATCAATGCGGGTTTCCGCAGGGGATGCCCACGCTCTTTCAGTCGATCGCGAGCAGCACCGATTGCAAGAAATCCGCAATTTGGGGTTGACAGAACTCTGCTGGGCGGTAAGACTACGCCGCCAGCAAGGGTGAAGCTCAGCTTGAGTCTGAGATTTGTCCCGTCAATAAGGGCGCCACCAGGGGAGGTACCGGCGCCACGACCCTTCATCTCAAAGGAGAAGGATCAGTGGCTCTATCGTCCCCCACGCAGGAATTGCGGCTCCCCACCGGGCACTTCAACGGCTCGACCCGGCCAAGCTCTAACCCTCAACCTGAACTTGATGACCATTATCTGGTCGCCCTTGCGAAGGAGGGACGAACCGATGCCTACGACTCGATCGTGCGGCGCTACCGCGGCTTTGTCCGCCTCAAGGCGTCCTCCTACTTTTTGCTCGGAGGCGAGAGCGACGATCTGATCCAAGAAGGGCTGCTGGGCCTCTATAAGGCGATTCGCGACTACCGCAGCGATCGCGAGTCGAGCTTCCGCAGCTTCGCCGAGCTCTGCATCACCCGTCAGATCATCACCGCGGTGAAGACGGCGACCCGCAACAAGCACACGCCGCTCAACCAGTACGTCTCGTTCAGCCAGACTCCGGCCGCGGCGAGCGACTCGGATACGACCCTCGACGAGATCCTGCCCGGCCCGAGCGTCGCCGACCCGGTCAACCAGGTGATCGCAACCGAAGAGCTGGAGAGTCTCGTCTCCTGCCTCTCGGGCACTTCGGGCGTCCTCTCCGACCTCGAGAGCCGTGTCCTCTCGCTCTACCTCGACGGCCACTCCTACGAGGCGACGGCCGAGCGCCTCGAGTGCGACACCAAGACCGTCGACAACGCCCTCCAACGCGTCAAGCGCAAGGTAGCCGCCCACCTCAACTCGCGCGAGGTACCCGCTTAGACCACTAAGGCAGCAGCTGGTAGCGGAAGACGCTCGTCGGGTGCAGCGTGTCGGCGGGGCTCAGGTTCGAGCCGCGCGAGTCGAAGGCGACGTAGCGGCCGCTGCCCGAGATCGATGGGTTGGCAGAAGGTGCGTTTGCGGCCGGGCCGCCGTCGGTGCCGCGCGAGGCGAGAAAGACGCGGCCGCTGCGCATGTCACGGACGAAGACGTCCGGAGTGGTGCTGTTGTCGGCCGGGCCGAGGTTGCTCGCGTAGGACTCGAAGGCGACGTAGCGCCCGTCGGCGGAGATCGACGGGCTGGAGGAGTCGCCGTTCCCCGCCGCCCCGTGCTTGTCCTGGCCGCGGGAGACGAGCATGGTCAGATTCGTCTTCAGGTCACGGACGAAGACGTCTTCGACGCTGTCTTTGTCGATGCCACTCAGGTTCCTCGCCTTCGTTGCGAAGGCGACGTAGCGGCCGTTGGCCGAGATCGTCGGCAGCTTGCAATCGTCCGCCGCGAGCAGGCCGCTCCGACCGTTTGCACGCGACGCGTAGACAGTCCGGCCTCCCGCCATGTCGCGCACCGCGACCTCCAACCCGCGGCCGCGGCGGAAGTGAGTTGAGGTGAGGAAGGCGACCCAGCGCCCGTGGGCGGAAATCGAGGGGGTGTAGCCCCCGTTCAACGATCCGCCGGGATGGAGGCGCACCCACGCCGCCGGCGTGGTCGTGTGCCGGCGCAGGTCGCGGACGAAGATTCCGCCGTAGGAGCCGTGGAGGAAGTTGGTCGCCTCGGTCTGGAAGGCGACGTAGTTTCCGTCGGCGGAGATCGAGGGGAGGTTGGAGTTCTCGTTGCCCCCCGCCCCTTTTGCGCCGTTTCTCCGGGAGACGAGGCTGACGGTGCCGGTCGAGCGGTCGAAGGCGAAGATGTTGCGCACCGGAAAGGTGTCGCCGGCAGGCGTGGTGGAGGCATTGTGGTCTTCGTCGCTGAGATCGGGATCCTCTGAGGCGAAGGCGAGGTAGCGTCCGCTGCTGGACAGCGATGGGGCACCAGCCTCGAAGCCCTGTTTGTTGGTGCCGAAGGGGACGTCGACCTGGGTCGTGGAGCCGCCGATTTCGCGCAGGAAGATGCCGGTGCCGGTTTCGCCGAATCCGGAGACTTCTTCGACGCTGCCGGTAACGCCGACGCTGCCGACGTAAGCAACAAAGCGGCCGTCGGCCGAGATCGACGGATTGATCTGTTCGGTCGGACGACCGGGGGCGTTCAGGTCGTTGGGCTCGGAGACCAGCACGATCGAGCCGGCCGAGCCGAACGATGAGGCGGCGATGGCCAAGGAAGCCGTCGCGACTGCTGCCAGGGCGAGGCTCGTGAGGCGCCGCCTCATCGTGGCCTGGAGCCCCAGCCGGGGGCGCCCACGTGGCTGCCGAAGCCTTCTTCTTCGGTGCCGCCCGTGTCGAACTCCTTGGTGACCCCGCGCCCGTCAACTCGCATCACCGCGATGTCGCTGCTGAAGCGGCCGCTGCTGAGGAAGGCGATGTGCTTGCCGTCCGGAGACCAGGAAGGGTTCGTGTAGCAGGCGCTGCCGAAGCAGTCGTGGCGGCTGTGGGTCAGCTCGCGGACGTGCTTGCCGTTGATCTTGGCGGCGAAGAGGTTCGGCCCGTGATCGCGGTTGCCGGAGAAGGCGATCCCGCTGGTCATGCGGTTGCTGACGAAGACGATCCGCTTGCCGTTCGGCGTGAAGGTCGGGTCGGAGTCGCTGCCGGATTCGTCGGTGATCGCTCGCAGGCTGCTGCCGTCGAGGGAGACGCTGAAGATCTGGGTGGCCCGACCCTGTAGCCCGCCACGGTCGAAGACCACCAGTTTCCCGTTCGGCGAGAAGGAGGGGTTGGAGTCGTAGAAGCTGCTGCTGGTCAGCTGTTTGACGCCGCTCCCATCGCGTTTCATCAAGTAGATGTGGCTGCCCTGCGGGGCGAGGCCCGGGTCGTGATTGCCCGCGAAGACGATCAGCCGCCCGTTGGGCGAGTAGGAGGGGCTGTTGTCGGTTGGGCTTTCGGTCAGCTGGACGGGAGCGTCGCGCTTGCGCGGCCCGTGAGCGAGCAGGCCGCCCGTGTCGATTCCTTCGCCGATCAGGACGTGCGAGTAGGCGATCGGCCCGGCCACGCCCGGAAACGCAGCCTGGGCGGGTGCGGCCGCTAGTAGCGCAGCGAGCCCGCACACCCACGTCACAAGTCCGACCTTGCGCATGGCCGAAGCCTAATGCCCGCCTGGACGGCCGATCTAACGGTCAGCAGCAGCCGGCAGCGACTCGACCTCGACGGAGACACCGAAGTCCGCGAGGGCGGCGAGGAAGGACGCGGGGTCGAACGCCTGCGCCGGCGCCAAGGCGCCGCTTTGGTCGAAGCTGGGGTCTGCGCAGAGCAGCGCGCCGTGCGCGAGGCTGACGGCGGTGAGACCGTAGACGTCGCTGCCGCGCACGGCGCCGCGGCGGGCGCCGCCCATGCCCCGCGCCTCGCAACTGATCGTGAATCGCGATGCCGTACGGCTCTGCTTGCCGGGAGCGGCCGGCAGACGCCGGACCAGCGCCCCCATGGCCTGGCGCAGAGGGGTGCGCATAGCCAGCCCGAGCAGGGGAGAGGAGATGACGGCCAGCGGCATCAGCCGTGGCGGCACCACCATCCCGTTGAGCAGCGTCCGCACCCGAGCCGTCTCGACATGCCGCGGCACAGTGACCTGCTCGCCGGCGGGATAGCGCAGCATCCGCTGCTCCCCGATCGGCTCCGGAAATCGCCAGCGTCCGCCATCGGCGCTGCGAGGAGCCGGCCGCCAAGCCCCCTCGGCCCAGACCACGTCGCCGCCCCGCATGATCTCGAGGCCCGAGAGGGCAGTCCCGTGAGTGGGCTCGAACCCATGCACGCAGTAGGCAATGACGATCTCCTCCAGCGGCCCCATCCCGTCGGCGGTAAGCGCCGCGATCAGGTCGCCTGGCAGGTAGTCGAACCCCATCCCGGGGACCAGCGCAGCCCCCTTCTCAGCCGCCCGCACCCCATAGCGATCGAAGACCATCCGCATGAACCCCTGCTCCCCGGTCGTATCGAGGTAGTGCGTCCCCGTCTCCACGGCAGCAGCAACCACTGGCTCCCCATGCAAACCGAAGGGCCCTGCGCAGGCGATCGCGACAGAGCAAGGCTCAAGCATCTCCCGCAACCCAGCCGAATCATCGACCGAAGCGGCCACAAAAGGCACGCCCCCAAGCTCCCCCGAAAGGGTCTCCAATTTCCCCCGATCCCGCCCAGCGATTAAGAGCTCAGCCCCACGCTGTTTCAACTCGCGAGCGATCAGCCCCCCGGTGAACCCAGTGGCACCGTAAACCGCAATCGGCTCGCCTGCGGTCGGGCGCTTGGAAGGCTCGCTGTCGGCCGTCATGCGGGCACCGTAGCCGACACGACCATAGGAGACGAGCCGGGTGATCGGCCGCGCATCTACAATCGCGACAATGAGGTTCACGGTCGAGCCGCGGCTCTTGGATCACTTCGGCATAGCGATGTACAACACTGTGCCGAAGGCGATCGCGGAGTTGTGCGCAAACTCCTACGACGCGGATGCGACGTCAGTGGAGATCAACTATGCGAAAGACTCGATCGCGATAGTTGATAACGGGTTCGGCATGTCTAAATCCGAGCTCGCGGATCACTATCTCCGCCTCGGCAGGGATCGTCGGGACACCGGTGGCGCAGGCGAGATCACCAAAAAGGGGCGAGCGGTGATCGGCAACAAGGGGATCGGCAAGCTCGCTGGATTCGGCATCGCTCAGACGATGCTGGTTCGAACTTGGAAAAAAGGCGAGGAGACGTCGATCCGCCTCGATCGGGAAGAGCTCGAGAACGCCACGGACTTGGAGTCCTTCGAGATCAAGCCAAGAACCAAGAAAGCGAAACGCAACTCGCACGGGACGGAAATCAAACTGGTCGACCTGCTGGACGACATAGTCCCGCCGGAGGAGCAGAAGCTGCGCGAGTATCTTGCCCGCCACCTCCCTTCCAACCCTGATTGGTCAATCTCAGTTAATCAGAGCGAATGCACGCCCGCGGACATACCCGGGAAGAAATTCGAGATATCGGACAGCATCAAAGGGTTCGGCAAAGTAAAAGGCTTCTACATCGTTGCCAAAGACAGACGCGGCCTGACGCCGGGCCTTGCTGTTCGAGTCCGTGATCGCATAGTTCAAGAGAAGTCGCTGTTCGGACTTAACCAGCAAACCCACGGTTACTTCAATGTAGTCAGGATCATCGGCGAGATCCAACCCGATTTTCTCGATCCCGTCAAAGGCTCCAGCTCTCGCAGGGACCAGTTTGTCATCAACACCAGCCGCAGCGGTTTCAACCCGGAGGACCGGGGAGTCCAAGCACTCGAAGAGTACGCTCGTGAGAAGCTCGAATCGATTGCCGATGGGCTGGCTAAGGAACGCTCGAAGGAGAAGAAGAAGGCTGCTCTCAAGCGGCACCCTGAGCTGGAGAAGCGACTAAAAGCGTTGGGCCCCGCAGTCTACGCAAAGCTGGATGAGGCTCTGGATTCGGTAATTTCCAAATTGTCGAAGAACGAGACCGACGAGACTGTAGACCAGATCGTCGACCTCATCATTCGGTACTACGAGTCTGACGCGCTGCAAGTGATATTGGCGACCATACGTGAGGCGGCGCCTAAGGAGGTTGAGCGCCTCAGTCGACTACTTGCCGAATATGGCGCCGCTCGCGTCGGTGAGGTGACGGAGACGCTCCACACGCAAATCGAAGTAATCGAGCTGCTCCACGCGAAAGTAACGGAAGGCGTGATAGAGGCAGAGATTCATCAGATCATTGCTGAAAATATCTGGCTTCTTCGCGACAATCTGACTTACTGGTTCGATAACAAGCAGTTCGCTACTAGGCTTGGTAAGGCTCTAGCAAAAAATTTCGAGTTCGCTTCCGGCAAACGCCCCGATCTCGTTTGTTATGACGATCGACCCCTGCGGCCGAAACAGGGTGAACCGCCACAAAGGTTATTGGTGGTCGAGTTCAAGAGGCCTGGTATTACGATCAGCTCCAAGGAGCTGAACCAAGTGATGCTCTATAAGAGTGTGTTCGAAGAATCGCTTGGGAACCTTGATGCTGAAAACATCGAGGTAGTTATTCTCGGCGATCAATTCGATGCCGGATTTGACCGCAAGGCGCTGAAGTACAAGATCATGAGCTATGACGAGCTGCTTGTTGATGCCGGTGACCGTTATCGTGATCTATACCGGAGTTTGGTACCGGACGGCTTTCCTGCCAAGGAAGGCGATCGAGCCAAGCCAGAGATGCAAGCCAAGGCTGGCACGCGGAAACGGGCGAAGTAGACCCAGGTGGTCGATCGGTGTCCGATCCGCTAACCCCTTTGGAGCGAAGCGCATTGATGTCCCGGGTGAAGACTCGGGAAACGGCACCGGAGCTCGAATTGCGGCGTGCCCTATGGGCCGCCGGGGTTCGCGGCTGGCGTCTCCACCCCCGCCAGGTCCCGGGCCGTCCTGATCTTGCTTGGCTTGGTCGGCGGATCGCCATCTTCGTCGACGGCGCCTTTTGGCATGGCCACCCTGATTACTACTGGGGTCAGTCAGGCAAATTTTGGGATGAAAAGATCGATCGAAATCGGAGCCGCGACGAAAAGGTCACGAGAGAACTTCTCGAAATCGGGTGGACGGTGTTGCGAGTTTGGGATTTCGAGGTAGAGCAAGACGCGTCACGTTGCGTCGAGATGATTCGCCCGCACCTCAAGCCGCGATAGGCACAGCCGCTCCGGAATCGCTCATCGAGTTGTCGAGCGCCTCTCCGAGCACCTCCGCGATGTGCCGCGCGAGCAGCGGTGGCACCGCGTTGCCGATTTGGCGGGAGACGCTGGTCATCGCCTGGTGTTCCGGTAGCGCAAAGTCGTCGGGGAAGCTCATGCAACGGGCGGCCTCGCGAACGGTGATCGGCCGATGTGCCGAGGGGTGCAGATAGCGGCCTTTCTCGGGCTTGAAGAACTCGGTGCGAATCGTCAAGGCAGGTTTGTCCCACCAGAGCCGTCCAAAGACGTCGGTGGTGCCGGTGGGCTTGTCGCGCCAGCAGCGAGGCACGAGCTCTGCCAGCCCGGCGCGGTCGAGGTTGCGCTGCATGGCAAACCTGTTGCCACCGTCTCGGGGAACCGCCTTGTAGCGCCGCACGCTCTCCGGGCGAGGGTTGCGGGATCTGTGCCAGTCCCTTCCGTTCGGGCGCAGGGGAAGCCCTTCCACCGCCTCGCGAAAGCTAACCCAAGGCTCGTACGGATCGCTCGGCGACGGATCTTCGGCGTGGGTTTGCCGCGGCCACGGGATCTCGCCGGAACGGATGCCGATCACGATCGCTCGACGGCGTCGCTGGGGCACCCCGTAGTCGGCTGCGTTCAGCACATCCCCCTCGACCTGATAGCCGAGCCCCTCGGCGTGCTTCTTGAACTCCGCGTACTCGGCTGAGCGCAGGAGCTCCGGCACGTTCTCCATCACGAATGCGGTCGGGTCGATTCGTTCGAGGGCTCTCAGGTACTCCTGCCACAAGCCGCGCCGCTCGAACCCGACCGCATCGCGGTTCAGCGGCGAGAATCCTTGGCAGGGCGGACCGCCGACGAGGACATCGGCGGTCGGGAAGCTTGCAACATCCTCGATCGGGGCTTGGACCACGTGGTCCCCGAAGTTGAGGCGGTAGGTTTCCGCCGCGTCGGGATCCGACTCGATGGCAAAAATCGAACGGAAGAGCCCGCTGTCCTCGAATCCTCGGGTGAGGCCGCCGCAGCCGGCAAACAAGTCGATCAGTGCATAGCGAGCCATCGCTCGCACGATATGAGCCGCTCCGGCGGCACTGCTGCACCTCGCGCGCGGATCGCGTCTGGGATCGATCGCCTAGCCTGTCCGGCGTGCCGGTTCCTTTTGTCGCTGATCTCCTCGGTTGGACCAAGCCGAAGCCCGGCAAGCCCTCCAAGCCGAACATGGCTGACGGAAGCAGCAAGACGAGCGTCGCAATAGCGACCGAGCTGCTGGACGCGCTCGCGATCACGCAGCAGGTCGAGCACGTTGGCCAAACCGCCGGAAGGCGGTTGGAGGAAGCGGTGGAGCAGCACTTGTCCGACGTGCTTCCCGAGACCATCAGCCAGGCTCCTCGGAGGGTCAGCCGGCGGGCACCGATCACCCGCTACTCCCAATATGAGCACCTGGAGACGCTCGAGAGGCTGATCGAATCGGACGACACCATGACCCTGAAGGCGTCCATCGGGACCGACTACGTCATCAAGCCCGACGTGACCGTGGGGCTCGAACTGGGCTTGGACGTGCCCTTGTACCTCCATGCCGCCATACCGTGCAAGTGGACTCTTCGTTCGGATCGGGCGCAAAACGTGAGGCACGAGGCGGTGATTCTCATCCGCCACCGTCGTGGAAGGCTCCCTCACATCACCCCGGTGACCGCAGAGCCCCAACCGACCCGACTCGCGTCCCTTGCAAGGGGGACCGCGGAGGTCGATGCCCTGTACCACGTTGCCCTCGATGAGCTGAGGATGGCTTGCGCCGAGGTGGGCAACAGGAAGCAGATCGAAGTGCTGGACGAGCTGGTAACCCATGACCGCCTGCGCGATCTGTCGAAGTTGGCCTCGACGCTCTCTGTCTAACGTACGTCGGAGAGCACGTAACCGAGCAGTTCGCGTCCGTGCTCGGAGGCCACGGAGATGTCGTCGGCGGTGACTTGGCACCGGTGGAGGGATTGCATTCTCAGAACGTCGCCGTCGGTGCGGTTGTTGGGGAAGATGCCGGCGTAGGAGACGCCCAAGCGCTCCAGGTGGTCGGCCAGCAGGGCCGTCGCCGGATTCTCCAGCGGTAGGTCGAGGTAGACCGCGTCGAGGCACCTGCGGTGGAAGAGGTGGTGGCGCTCGGCCGCTACCGCGGTCTCCAGGTCGGCCCCCGGCTCGTGGGCCGTGATCAGGGCCAGGTTGTGGTCCTCGTCTACCTCAACGTGCAGGCCGGTTCGCTCCGGTATCTGTGCGCCGGGCGGCGGGTCGGCGAGCGTGCCTCGCAGTTCGCAGAGCTCCAGGGTCTTCCCGATGATCTCGTGGTGGTGCTCCGGCGCGTAGACGTCGCGCTCGTGGCCGTCATTGAGCTTGGTGTAGAAGAGCGCCGCCGACTGGCGATGGGGGTGCTGGTCGGTTGCCGCGTCGTTGGAGACCGAGGCTGGGATCCAGCCGAGCAGGAATCCCGTCTCGTGGGCGCCCAGCTCCAGGTTGGCGCGCTGGCTGTAGGGATGGGCCGCCGTCGCCTCGCTGTACATCCCTGCCAGACCGCGCTCCGTCGCCCAATCCATCAGGTGCTGCTTGGTCCGCGTGAAGAGGTGTTGGCCGCGGGCTGCCGGCATCGTCACCGCCTGGCCCGAGTGGCCGACCGCGTCGCCGGCTGCCGCGAGGCTCATGCCCTCATGGCAGAGCAGCTCTCCGTCAGCGGACTCGGCGATCCAGGAGACATAGGTTCCGGCAGCCAGCCGCGCCTCCACCTCAACCTCGTCGTAGACCCAGCGCACGTCGTAGGTGTCGCCGTAAGCGGCCCGGATCGCCTCGCTCAGGAGGCTTCCCTCACCTGGCTCCAGGTACCTGAAATTGACTGTCTCCTTTCCCACGCCGCCGATCACCCGCTCTATATTCGGTTACACGCCCGCCTAGCTCAATTGGCAGAGCACTCGATTTGTAATCGAGAGGTTTCCGGTTCAACCCCGGAGGCGGGCTTTCTCCCAGCCGCTCATTCGTTGCCGCCGCCCAGAACACGGGCCTTCTCGGCGGCGAACTCCTCGTCGCTGAGGACGCCCTTCTCGTGCAGTTCGGCGAGGCGCTCCAGGCGTCGCAGGCGCGAGTCCTCATCGTCAGCGGCTGCCCCGGGGGCGGCTGAGGCAGCCTCGCCATCGCTGCCACTCGGTTTGCGCATCTCCGGCAGTCGCAGTTTCGAGGCCCGCTCGCCGATGTTGGCGCTCTTGACGGCGTCGACCATGCGGTCCTTGGCGCCGCCGAAGTAGTCGCTGAACTGGGCGTCGGGGAATTCCTCCTCCGACTGGCGGCGCAGCTCGTGGATGCCGAAGGCAGCGAAGCCGGCGATCACCAGGGTGGTCAGGAAGGAGCGCAGGTTCTGGACCGAGGCGGAGAGGAAGTAGAGGCAGACGACGATCGCCAGGCCGGTATAGACGTAAGGGACGTAGTCGCGCAGGGCTGGGGTCATGAAGCGGCGGCTGGCGCGGGCGGATCCGGTTGGGGACCCCAGCCAGCCGGCGATTCCCAGAAGAACGCCGAAGACGATCACCGTGGTCGCGATGCTGGTCATCAGCGAGGTGCCGATCGACCAGGTTGCTTCCGCGGCGGGCTTGACGCTTTCGTCGGTGACGAGCTGGTCGACGACGATCCCACCGGCGATCTGGCGGAAGACGATCACGAGGAAACCGGCGGCGACCAGACCGATGCCACAGAACAGCACCGTCACCCAGCGCCCCTCGCGCGAGAGGTAGATCGCCAGGCCGAAGGCGAGCAGCGTCAGCAACGAGAGCACGAGCGCCAGTCCCTTGATGCCGACGGCGATGTCCTGCGCGGTCTTCAGCTGGTCGGAGCGCAGGATCGTGATCTGGCCGGCGTCGGGGGGCAGCTTTTCGGCGAGCTTGCTGCCGATCCCAACCTGGTTGGCCAGATTGGTGACGAGGCTGCCGAGGTTGAGGGTGACGTTCCCTTCCGCCGTCGAGACAGCTTCTTTCTTGTTTTCCAGCACGGCGAGGAGCTGTTCGTGCGCGGCGCGGTTGGCGTCCTTCCAGAGTTCTTCCGCGGTTGCGCTCTGCAGGACCTGTTCGGCGCCACCGCCCGCTACCTGGCGCAGCCCGCCGGACACCGGCCCGGCCAGCTGCTTGGTTTCGCCAGGAAGGATGTCTTCGAGTTCCTGTTCGACGTCGACGTTTTCGTAGAGCTGGTCGATCAGGTATTCGCCCACGGCCGAGCGGACCTTTTCGTTCTGGATCAGCTTGCCGCTGGTGTCGACCCAGTCGTTCGTGTTGAGCGCCTGGCGCTCGGTCCAGATCGCGAAGACGCTGAGGAAGGCCAGCAACGAACCGAGCACCACGAGGGCTTTGACGGTGCGTCGGCGCGCGCGGCTCATTGCTGGGGATGCTATACGTGACAGCGGTGAAGCTGGAGGGCATCCACCACATCACGGCGATCACGGCCGACGCGCAGAAGAACGTCGACTTCTACGCGGGAGTGCTGGGCCTGCGCTTGGTGAAGAAAACGGTCAACCAGGACAACCCGACCGTCTACCACCTCTTCTTCGCCGACGAGCAGGGCAGCGCCGGCTCCGATCTGACCTTCTTCGAGTTCCCGGGCGTTCCCGACGGCCGCGCCGGAGCGGGGGACGTGCACCGCGTCGTCTGGCGGGTCGCCTCCTATGAGGCACTCGACTTCTGGACCGAGCGGCTCGGCGCCCATGGAGTCGAGTCCGAGCGAGCTGGAGCGAGCCTGCGCTTCGCCGACCCTGAGGGTCTCGATCACGAGCTGGCCGTGGTCGAGGTGCCCGACGCGCCGCTCAGCGCCGAACACCCCGAGGTGCCGGCGGAGATGGCTCTGCAGGGATTCCACGCGGTCTGTGCATACGCGGCGGCCCCAGACGCCAGCAGCGGCTTGCTCGAAGCGCTCGAGTTCGAGCCTGTTGAGGGAGGGTGGGAGGCACGCGGCGAGAAGCGCGGCGGTTTCCACCTCTACGACGAGCCGCCGGCGCAACGCTCGCGGCAGGGAGCCGGCAGCGTCCACCACGTTGCCTGGGCCTCGACGATGAACGATCACGAGACCTGGCGCGAGAGGGCGATCTCGGCGGGGGCCCAACCGACCCCGGTGATCGACCGCTTCTACTTCCGCTCGATCTACTTCCGCGAGCCCAGCGGCGTCCTCTTCGAGATCGCGACGTTGGGGCCGGGATTTACGGTCGACGAGCCGCTAGAGCACCTCGGTGAGAAGCTCTCTCTGCCGCCCGACTACGAGCACCTGCGCGCCGAGGTAGAACCGAACCTGCGCCCGGTCGTCAACCCGCGCGTGGCCCAGACGGAGTGAACGGAAACTTCGTCTGGAGGGACGCCGGCCGGGTCGTCGTCTTCCGCCACGACGGTGTCGGCCAAGCGGCGCAGCTCCTCCACGAGCATGGTTTCGCCGACTTCGAGTTATTGACTACGCCGCGCGCCCTGCCCGGTGCGCCCGAGCTGGAGGCCGCCGCCAAGGCCGTCCACGCGATCCCGCCCGGACAGGTGCCCGAGGCGGCTGCAGTGCTGCTCGACCGGGTGGGGGCACCGCAGCTGGTTGCCCTCGGCGGCGGCCGCACGATCGACACTGTGAAGGCCGTAGCCGCGGTCAGCGGCGCCCGGGTCGCGGCGGTTCCGACGACCCTCTCGGGCGCCGAGATGACCGGGATCCACCGCCTTCCCGCCGGCGCCGAGGCGCGGGTGCGGGCGATGGTGAGGCCCGAGCTGGCGATCGCCGACCCGCAGGCGATGACGAGCCAGCCCGAGGGGGCCCTCCGCGCCAGCGCGATGAACGCACTCGCCCACGGCGCGGACTCCCTCTACACGCCATTCGCCAACCCGGTCTCGCAGATGACCGCGCTGCGCGGCGCCGAACTGATCGCCGGCTCGCTCGACGAAGCCCCGGCGGAGCGCAACCGCCCCGCCCTCGCCCAGGGCTCTCTGCTCTCCGCCTACGCGATCGACTCAGGCATGTTCGGGATGCACCACGTGATCTGCCAGACCCTCGTCCGCATCTGCGGCACCCCGCACGCCGAGACCAACGCCACGATCCTGCCCCGCGTAATGGCCTTCATGGTCCCCCGCGCCCCCGACGACCTCGTCCCCCTGGCAGAGTCCCTCGGCACCGACCCCGGCAACATCGAAGCCCGAATCCTCGAGCTGGGCGGCAACCCACCTGGCCTCGGTGCCATCGGCGCCGACCGAACCAAGCTCAACCAAGCTCTCGACTCAATGCTCGTGCGCCCGGAGCTCGCCTTCACGCCGGAGCCCCCCACGCGTGACGATCTGGAGCAGCTGATCGAGCGATCCTGGTAGCTCGCGCGGGTGGCGGAGGGGGAGGGGGTGTTCGGACGGGTGAGTCCGCTAACACCCCCTCCTCCTCCGACAGGACCCGCGCCGGTAACCATGGTCCCTAGTCCGTGTAGCGCTGAGTAGTGACCGAAGAACGCCTCCAGCGCTACCACGACTACACGCGGGCGCACAGCGTCAACTGGCCCCTCTACCTGCTGGCGAGGGTCTTCATGACGCCCTTCTTCCTCGTCTACTTCCGCCTCGGCCGCACCGGGCGGGAACACGGCCGGGTCAGCGGCGGGCTGATCGTCGCCGCCAACCACCGCAGCTTCCTCGACCCCTTCGCGATCGGCGCTGCGCTGCCCTGGCGGCGGCCGATGAACTACGTCGCCAAGATCGAGCTGTTTGAGCGCCGCTGGCAGGGCTGGCTGCTCTCGCGCCTCGGCGCCTTCCCGATTCGCCGTGGCGAATCCGACGAGATGTCGATGGAGACCGCCCGCCTCGCGGTCGAGCGCGGCGGCACCGTCTGCATCTTCCCCGAGGGGACGCGGATCCGGCGTGGCACCCTGGCGACGCCAAAGCGGGGAGTGGGAAGGCTGGCGCTGCAGACTGGAGCTCCTGTTCTGCCGACCGCCGTATACGGGAGCGAGCACGTGCGCAGGGGCTGGCGCATCCGGCCGCGCCAGGTTCGGGTGCGGTTGGGAAAGGCGATGACCTTCCCGCGGGTCGAGGAGCCCTCGCCGCCGCTGGCCGAATCGGTGACGGCACGGATCTGGCCCAATGTTCTCCTGCAGTGGGAAGAGATGGGCGGCCTGCCACCGATGCGTCGTGCCGCCGTGATCGGTGCCGGCAGCTGGGGCACCGCCGTCGCCGTGCTGCTCGCCCGCGGCGGACTGGAGGTGCAGCTCGGTGCCCGCACCGCCGAGCAGGCCGCGGAGATGATCGAAGCGGGCGAGAACCGCCGCTACCTGGAGGGGGTCGAGCTGCCCGACTCGCTGCTCGTCCGGCCAGCCTCAGAGATCGAGCTGGCCGGCCTCGACCTGGTCTGCCTGGCGATCCCCTCGGGCTCGTTGCCGCAGGCGGTCGGCGCGATCGCCGACCGGGTCAGCGACCGCTCCTCGGTGCTGCTGCTGACCAAGGGACTGATCGCGCCCTTGGGACAGCTGCCGGCGGAGTACGTCGGCGAACGGATCCGCGCCCGGGCGGTTGCCTGCCTAGGTGGGCCGGCCCACGCCGCCGAGGCGGTCTCGGGCTCAGCGGCGCTGGTGCTCGGCTCCGGCGATGCCGACCTGCGCGACCAGCTCGGCGAGGTCTTCGACCGTGCCGGCCTCGTCTGCGAGCGCTCGCGCGACGTGACCGGGGTCGAGATGGCCGGTGCTGCCAAGAACGCCGCCGCCCTGGCCGCTGCGGCCACCGAGCCCTTTGGCCTCAACGCGGCGGGCATCGCCGCTGCCTCGGTCTGGCGCGAGTGCATCGCCTACGCGATCTCGCGGGGCGCCAAGCTGGAGACCTTTTCGGGCTTGGCCGGGGTCGGCGACCTGACCGCGACCGTGCTCGCTCCTTCGGGCCGCAATCGCCGCGCCGGCGAGTTGCTCGGGAGGGGGACTCCGGCAGCGGAGATCCCGGCGCTGATCGGACAGGCATCGGAGGGACTCGACGCGGTGCCGCTTCTGGCCGCGGCGATCGAGGGCTCGGGCAGCCCCGCCGAGGCGCTCGGCGGGCTCGCGGCGCTGATCCGTGGTGAGATCGATACCGAGGCCTGGGTCGACAGCCTGCGCCTGGTCGAGCGTTCGAGGAAGGAGGCCGCATGAGACTAGGCTTGGCCCGTGAGCGGCGCCAAAGAGAACGTCGAGCCGGCGAGCCTCGATCCAGCCGCCAAGGCGGAGCTCGACCGCGCCTTCGAAGAGCTCTACCGCGATCACCTCAAAGACGTCTACTCCTACGCCTACTACCGGGTCGGCAATCAGCACGACGCCGAGGACCTCACCGAGCAGGCCTTTCTGCAGGCGTACCGTCACTTCGACCGGGCGCGGCGCGAGTCCGACGGGCGGCCGCTGCGTCCCTGGCTGATCCGCATCGCCCACAACCTGGCGCTCAACTACTACCGCGACCGCTCACGTCGGCCGCAGACGCCGCTCGACAGCGCCGACCCGATCCCCGCGCGGCACGGGACCGAGGCGATCGCCGAGGGCCGCGAGGAGCTGCGCCAGGTGATCGCGAAGCTCGACAACCTGCCGGACGATCGCCGCGACGCGCTGATCATGCGCTTCGCCCTCGGCATGGACAACCGCGAGATCGCCCGGGCGCTGGGTCGCAGCGACGGCGCCACCAAGGTCCTGATCCATCGCGCGATCAAGCAGCTGGAGGAGGAGATGAGCGATGAGTGAGGCGAGCGAGAATCTGACCGGAAGCACCTGGGAAGTCGAGCGATTGCTCGGCGATGCGCTGCGGCCGATCGAGCCACCTGAGCGCCTCTCCGGGCGCTTCGAGGACACGCTCGCCGCCGTCACCCAGGCTGCGGCCGAGGAGCTCTCCGACTGGGCCGAGGAGCTCTCCGAGAGCGAGCTGCGGGCGCTGCGCGATCCGCGCAACTGGGTGCGGCCCGTGGTCGCGGTCGGCGCCGGCAGCCTTGCCACCGGCGCCCTCGTCCTGCTCGAGATGCGCCGTCGCGGCCGTCAGCAGACGAAGAGCCGCGTGCGCTCGATAACCGGCCGCGTCGGCCTCTAGATGTCGAGGTCTCGCTTTCCCGCCATATAGGCGGGTAACGGAGATCTCGTCAGATCAGGGAGCCGAACACCGCGACCGCCGCGTACATGGCGGTCAGCCAGAGCGCGTACCGCCGCGAGGCGAAGCCGGCGAGGAGGAGGCCGACGGCACCGGTGAGGACGTGGAAGCTGTTGGCCCAGCCGTTGACCGAGAGCAGGCCGAGCGCTTCGCGCAGATCGTCCGGGCGGTTGAAGGAGGAGTCGTAGAAGAAGCCGACGATCCCGTAGATCACCAGCCCGGCGCCGACCAGAGTCGCGAACAGCCGGGCAGGGCTCGGAGGCTCCATGAGCGGGCGATTGTAGGCTCCTCGTCCGCGATGGCGCAGACCTGTTACCGACACCCGAACCGCGAGACCGCGGTCTCCTGCTCCAACTGCGGGCGGCCGATCTGCCCCGATTGCATGACCCCGACCCCGGTTGGCATGCGCTGTCCCGAGTGCAGCCGCGAGCGCACCAAAGTGACCAGGGGCGCTGTGGCGCCAACCCACTACGACGCGCCTGCTACTTACGTTCTAATCGCGCTGAACGTAGCCGCGTTCCTCGCAGAGGTTGCCGGCGGAGGCGGCGGCCTCAGCCCCGGTCACAGCTCGATCCTCTTCAACTTTGGCCTGTTTGGACCGTCCGTTGCCGAAGGAGAGTGGTACCGACTGCTCACCAGCGGCTTCCTTCACGCGAGCGTCATCCATATCGGCTTCAACATGTTCGCCCTCTACTTCCTCGGCCGCATCCTGGAGCCGGGGATCGGCACGCCTCGCTTCGTTGCCGTCTATTTCGTCTCGCTCTTCGCCGGATCCTTCGGAGCGACGCTGCTCAGCCCTGACACGCTCACCATCGGAGCTTCGGGGGCCGTCTTTGGCATCTTCGGTGCGACCTTTGTCTATGCTCGCCACCGCGGCATCGCTGGGCTTGCTTCGTCGATCGGCATAGTCCTGGTGCTCAATCTCGCAATTACCTTCGGCAACCCCGAAATCAGCATCGGCGGCCACCTCGGTGGGCTCGTCGGGGGAGTGCTCTGCGCCCTATTCATCGTTGCGGGCGAGCGGGGCTATCTGGGCGAGCGGCACATGCCGATGGAGCTGCTGGCAATGGCGGCGGTCGGCTTTTTCGCGATCGCCAGCGCGATCGCGATCGCCTAAAGCGGAGCGCGCACTTCGGCGAAGCCTATGTTTCCCGGTGGGTCGACCAGATCGGGGTGGAGGACGTGGCCGAGCAGCTCGACCCCGTCGACAAGGCGGGGGCCGGGCCGCGAGAATGTCGAGGCCGCGTCGACCGCGTAGACGCGGCTGGCGCCGAGCTTGGCGATCCGGTCCCAATGCTCGACCGCCTGATCATGCGATTCGCTGACGTACCAGCCGCACGGCATCGCGATCACGACGTCCGGGCGGAGCCCCGAGAGGGCTCCCCAGGCAACTTCGGGCGACTTCAGTCCAGGCGGGCCGGCGACGTCCTCGCCGCCGGCGATCGAGATCATCTCCGGGATCCAGTGCCCGCCTACGAAAGGAGGGTCGAGCCACTCCAGGGCGATCACCCGCGGCGCTCTGGCGCCACTGACGGCGGCGCGGACGCTGACCAGGCGACCCTCGAGCTCGGACCGCACGAGGTGTGCCTCGGACTCCAAGCCGGTGGCCTCGCCGAGGCGGATCACGTCCTCGAGCATCTCGCCGAGCGTGCGCGGGTCCTGCTGCAGGACCCGCGGCCGGCTCGGCAACCGCGCCGCGACCTCGAGCACGTCTTCGTAGGAGACCGCACAGACGTCGCAGATCGCCTGGGTGACGATCAGGTCGGGGGCGAGCTCGGCGAGCCGCTCCTCGTCCAGCTCGTACAGCGCCCGGCCTTCGCCCACCGTGGTCTTCACCGCGGTATCGATCTCGCGGGCGTTGAGGCCCTCGCCGAGGACGGTGCGGGTCAGATGGGGCAATGCCCGCGTCTGTGCCGGGAAGTCGCACTCGTGGGTCACGGCGACCACGCTGTCGCCCAGGCCGAGGGCAAACAGCATCTCCGTCGCGGATGGAACGAGGCTGGCGATTCGCATGCGCTGCTCAATATGGCAGTCTCGCCGTTCCGCGGGCGAGGAAGCTATATTCACCAATTGCCGAATGGCCGAAGACGACCTTCCCCGAAGTACCGGGCCAAATAGCCGCCGATGAGCGTTCTGCTGCTCGTCTTGCTGCTTCTGCTCGTTGCCATCAACGGCTTCTTCGTTGCGGCCGAGTTCGCCTTGGTGCGCAGCAGGCGAGGCAAGATCGAACAGCTTGCCGAGGAAGGCGAGAGCGGTGCCGAGACCGTGGTCGAACAGCTCGACGAGATCGATGAATCGCTCTCGGCTTGCCAGATCGGGATCACGATCGCCTCGATCGGAATCGGCTTCCTCGGCGAGCCCTCACTGGCCAAGTTGCTCGAGCCGATCTTCGGCGGCCTCTCCCACGGGGCCGCCGTCGGTCTCTCGGTCGGAATCGCCTTCGCCCTCGTCACCGCGATTCACATCAGCATCGGCGAGCAGGTGCCGAAGATGCTGGCGATCAACCAGGCGGAGCGGACTGCGCGCCGCGTCTCGCGACCGCTCAACTGGTTCCGCCTCGTCACGACGCCGCTGACGATGGGATTGAGCGCAATCTCCAACTCGATCGTCCGTCTCTTCGGCGTCGATCCGACCAACATCGACGAGAAGCACACCGCCGAGGACCTGAAACAGATCATCGACAGCTCGCGGGTGGGGGGGACGCTCGATCCGGGCGAGGCTGGGATGCTCGGCGGCGTCTTCCACCTCCATGAGCAGGAGGCGCGAGAGGTGATGACGCCGATACCGGCGGTTGTCACCGTCGATTCCTCGGAAACCGTGGAGACGGCGCTGCGGCGCTGCGTCACCTCGGGACACACGCGGCTGGTCGTGATCGAGGACGACAATCCGGACCGGGTCAAGGGGATCGTCCACAACAACAGCCTTGCCCGCCTCTACATGAGCGACGGCCCCGAGGCGCAGATCGAGCCGGTCGTGCGCGACGCGGTGATCGTCCCCGAGACCCGCCCGCTCGACGACCTTCTCCATGACCTGCAAGTGCAGCGCACCTCGCTCTCGGTGGTCGTCGACGAGTACGGACGTACGGTCGGGATCGTCACCGTCGAGGACATCCTCGAGGAGGTGGTGGGGGAGATCGAGGACGAGACCGATCCCCGTGCAGCGGCACTGCGCCAGCTCGCCGGTGGCGAGTGGTTTGTGCGCGGCCACGTCTCGCTCGGCGACCTCGCCGACCGCGGGATCGAGCTGCCGGTTGACAGCGACGCCTACAACTCGATCGGCGGCTACGTCTTCGGTGAGCTCGGGCGGCTGCCGAAGCGCGGCGACACGATCGTCGCCAACGGCTACACGATCCGGGTCGAGTCGGTGCGGGAGAACCGCGTCGAGGCGGTGCGGATCAGCAGCTCCGGCGATTCCGTCCGGCCCGCGGCCTAGGTTTCCTGAGCAACCCGCGTTACGCCTAACCCTGGAGGTATCGCATGTGGGTTGTGCGCATGAGCGACAAGCAGTTGGAGGTCCTGAGGGCGCTACTGCGCTCCGAGGAGCATCTCGGACCGGCGCTCAAAGGAGCCGTCGAGGCACTCGACCTGGCTCGCTGGGACGACCTGCCCGAGGCCGAGTTGCCATGGGACGAGATCGAAGCAACCGCCCGCCGCCAAGGCTGCTCACCCGCAGATGTGATTTGGGACATCGCCGGCCGATAGCCGGCTAGTCGTACGAGTAAAAACCAGCGCCGCTCTTGCGGCCCAATTTTCCTTCGCCCGCCATCTGGACCATCAGCCCGGGGGGCTTGTGGGCCGGGTCGGAGGAGTCGGCGTAGAGGGCGTCGCCGATCGCCTCCGAGACGTCGAGACCGACGAAGTCGAGAAGCGCCAGCGGACCCATCGGATGGCCGGCGCCGAGCTTCATGCAGGCATCGACCTCGCCCGCCTCCATGCCGGTGCGCTCGATCAGCCGCACGGCGTCGAAGAGGTAGGGGAAGAGGAGGCGGTTGACGACGAAGCCGGCCTGGTCGGGGACCTCGACCGCGGTCTTGCCCAGCGCCGCACACCAGGCGAGTGCCCGCTCGCGGGTCTCCTCGCCGCTGTCGGGGAAGCAGACCTCGACCAGCTTCATCCGCGGTACCGGGTTGAAGACGTGCAGTCCGAAGAGGCGGCCGGTGATGTTCGCAGCGGTGGCGATCTCGGCGATGCTCAGCGAGGAGGTCGTGGTGGCCAGGTCGGCATCGGGGCAGGCTGCGGCGACGGCGCTCAGCACCTCGCCCTTCGGCTCGACCTCCTCGATCACGGCCTCGACGACGATGTCGCAGTCGGAGAGATCCTTGGGATCCGTCGTAACGCGCAGTCGCGATGGCTCGGCTCCCTCGATCTTGGCGCAAGCAGCAACGACTTTCTCCTCCGCCCGCCAGGCAGAAGCCTCACTACGAGCAAGCAGAATCACGTCAGCCGTGGTCGTAGCCACAGCAGCTAGTCCCGTAGCGATTGCCCCGCTCCCGGCAATCCCAGGCGTCTCGTATCCCGTGTTCCCGCTCATTGAAGACGGGTTCCTATCACGTCGCTGGCTGGCCGCGCGTGGACCCGCGCGCCTCAGGCTTTAAAGTTGATTGACCAGTCGATCAGGAAAACGGAGGGCTCGGATGTCAGGCAACGGAAACGGAAAGTTCGGCGGCCGCGAGGTCGTAATCGTCGAGGCAGTCCGCACGCCGATCGGGCGGGGCCATCCCGAGAAGGGCTATTACAAGGACATCCACCCCTCGAACCTGCTCGCCAAGGTCTACCGCGAGCTCTTCGAGCGTTCCGGTGTCGACCCCGCCGAGACCGGCGACGTGGTCACCGGCTGCGCCCAGCAGTTCGGCGAGCAGGGAGTCAACATCGGCCGCAACGCCTGGCTCGAGGCCGGCTTGCCGATCGAGACCCCGGCGACGACGATCGACCGCCAGTGCGGCTCGGCTCAGCAGGCGGTCAATTTCGCCGCGGCGCTGATCGCCACCGGCGTCCACGACGTCGCGATCGGTTCCGGCGTCGAGCACATGGGCCACATCTCCTTCGCCGACGGCTACGAGGTGATGAAAGAGCACGGCTCGCCCTTCTCGCCCGAGCTGATGGAGCGCTACGACCTGATCCCCCAGGGCCTCTCGGCAGAGATGATCGCCGACAAATGGGAGATTCCCCGTTCCGAGCTCGACGAACTCGGCGTCCGCTCCCAGGAGCTCGCCGCCAAAGCGACCGAGGAGGGCCGCTTCGAGCGCGAGGTCGTCCCCTTCAGCATCAACGGCGACACCTACGTCGCCGACCAGGGTCTGCGCGAGACGACGCTCGAGGCCCTCGCCAACCTCAAACCGGCCTTCAAGGAGGACGGCAAGATCACCGCCGGCAACTCTTCCCAAGTCTCAGACGGCGCCGCCGGTGTGCTGCTGATGGCGCGCGAGAGGGCCGACGAACTGGGGCTGAAGCCGCGGGCGCGGATCTACGACCAGACCACGGTCGGGGTTGATCCCGTGATCATGTTGACCGGCCCGATTCCCGCCACCGAAAAGCTGCTTGAGCGCAACGGGATGAAGATGGACGACATCGACCTGGTCGAGATCAACGAGGCCTTCGCCTCTGTGGTCGCCGCCTGGCGCCGCGAGCTCGAACCCGACATGGACCGGGTCAACGTCAACGGTGGCGCGATCGCCCTCGGCCATCCGCTCGGCTCGACCGGCGCTCGCCTGATCACCACTCTGCTGCACGAGATGGAGCGCACCGACAAAGAGATGGGCCTGGTGACGATGTGCTGTGGCGGCGGACTCGGAACCGGCACCCTGATCGAGCGCATCTAGGCGACTGGCCGGGTAGCCAGTAGTCTCCTCAACCGATGGACCTGAGCCTCTCACCGGCCGAGACGGAGTTCCGCGATGAGGTCCGGACCTGGTTGGAAGAGAACCATCCGGGTCCGGAGCCCGAGGCAGGCCTCGAGGAGGTCATGGCCTTCCGCACCGAGTGGCAGGGCAAGCTGCACGAGGCCGGTTGGGCCGGGATCTCCTGGCCGAAGAAGTACGGCGGACGTGGCGCGACCCTGATCGAGCAGGCGATCTTCGTCGGCGAGGCGGCGCGCCAGGAAGCCCCAAGTCCGGCCAACGTCCTGGGCTTGGCGATGGGCGGGCCGGTGGTGATCGCCCACGGCACCGACGAGCAGAAGCAGCGCTACCTGGAGCCGATCCTCACCGCCGAGGAGATCTGGTGCCAGGGCTTCTCCGAGCCGGAGTCGGGCTCCGACCTCGCCTCGCTGAAGACGAAGGCGGTCAAGGACGGCGACGAATGGGTCGTCACCGGGCAGAAGGTCTGGACGACCTTCGCCCAGTACGCCAAGTGGTGCATGCTCGTCGCCCGCACTGACCCCGATGCCCCCAAGCACAAGGGCCTTACCTACTTCCTGATGGACATGGACCAGCCCGGAGTGGAAGCCAAACCGCTGGTTCAGATAACCGGTGAGGGCGAGTTCAACGAGGTCTTCATCGAGGAAGCGCGGATCCCCGACGCGAACGTGGTCGGTGGCGTCGGCAACGGCTGGTCGGTGGCGATCACGACGTTGATGAACGAGCGCGCCGGCCTCGCCTTCGGCGCGATTTCGCAGATCTCCAACAGCCTCAAGAAGCTGACCGAGCTGGCCCAGGAGACGCGCGTCAACGGCGGCAGCGCCGCGGATGACCCGCTGCTGCGCGACCGGCTCGCCCAGCTTCACATCGAGGCCGAGACGATGCGGTTGAACGCCTACCGCGGTTTGACCAAGACGATGCAGTCGGGGATTCCCGGCCCCGAGGGGTCGCTCGGCAAGTGGCAGTGGGCCGACATCAACCAGCGGATCGCCGAGCTGGCGCTCGATATCGAGGGCGCCTACGCGCCGCTGGACCGCGGCGCCGAGCACGCGGTCGCCAATGGCGCCTGGCAATACAGCTTCCTGCGCTCACGCGCCAACTCGATCGAGGGCGGTACCACCGACATCCTCAAGAACATCATCGCCGAGCGGGTGCTCGGCCTGCCCCGGCTGCGATAGGGCTCTCACCATGTACTTCGACCTCACCGACGAGCAGCAGGCGATCAAGTCGACCGCCCACGATTTTCTCGCCGCGCGCTACAAATCGGAGCGAATCCGCGAGCTGGCTCGCAGCGAATCGGGTTTCGAGCAATCCGACTGGGATGAGATGGCCGAGCTCGGCTGGCCCGGTCTGGCGCTGCCCGAGGAGTGGGGAGGGCAGGGCCTGGGTATCGTCGACCTCGCCGTCCTCTTCGAGGAGATGGGCTATGCGCTTGCCCCCTCGCCACTGCTCTCGACCACGCTCGTCGGCCTGGCCTTGACCCACTGCGGCTCCGACGGCCAGCGCGAGCGATACCTGCGGCCGCTCGCCGCCGGCGAGAAGCGCGGCGCACCCACGCTTTGGGACGCCGGCTCGCCCGGGAACCCCGGTGCCTTCACGATGGAGGCGAAGGCCGGGGGCGACGGGGTCGTCCTCGACGGCGAGAAGGTGCTGGCGCCCGATGCCGCCGCGGCCGACTTCTTCATCGTCGCCACCTCCGATGGCAAGCGCCACTTGGTGGACAGCGGCGCCGACGGTGTGACCGTCAGCGCGGAACCGTCGATCGACCTGACCCGCCGCCTCTTCTCGGTGCGGTTCGAGGGTGTCCAAGTCTCGCCCGGCGACACGCTGCCGGCAGAGGGCCTCGACTATTACCCGGTCTTCTTCCGCCTTTGCGTCGCCCTCGCTGCCGAGTCGACTGGAATAGCGCAGCGGACGATGGAGATGGCGGTCTCCTACGCCAAAGACCGCCAGCAGTTCGGCCGCCCGATCGGGGCCTACCAGGCGGTTTCCCACCGCTGCGCCCAGATGCTGCTCGAGACCGAGAACGCCCGCTCCGCTGTCTACGGCGCCGCCTGGGCCGCCGACGCCGAGCCCGACTCGTTGCCGTTGGCCGCCTCGATGGCAAAGGCCTATGCCTCCGACGCCGGCTGGCGGGTTCCCGACGCTTCGATCCAGGTGCACGGCGGGATCGGCTTCACCTGGGAGCACGACCTCCACTTCTTCCTCAAGCGCGGCAAGGCGAACGCGGCGATGTTCGGTACGGCGAGCTGGCACCGCGAGCGGGTTGCCGACCTGGTCCTCGCCGAGGCCGCGACGCCCGCGCCGGCTTGACGTGAGCGCACTCGATCGCATCTCGGTCGCCGGGATCGGCGTCACCGTCGCCGACCTGGAGGCCGAAGCGAAGCGCGCCGAGGCCGCCGGCGTCGAGTGCGTCTGGGCGCCGGAGCTGTTTCGCTCCTCGGTAACCCAGGCGGCCTACCTGGCTGGCCGCACGGAGAAGATCGGTGTCGCCACCGGGATCGCCTGGGCATTCACGCGCAGCCCCTTCATCGTCGCGATCAGCGCCCTCGACATCGACGAGATGTCGGGCGGGCGCTTCCGCCTCGGCCTCGGCTCTGGTGTCAAACGGCTCAACGAAACCTGGCACAACGCTGAGTACGGCAGGCCGGCGCCGCACCTGCGGGAGGCGATCGAGGCGATCCGGCTGATCATGCAGCAGGCCGGGGTGGGCGAGCCGATCCGCTATGAGGGCGAGTACTACGACATCGACATCAAGGGCTGGGTCCGACCGCACCCGGCGCCGCGCGAGTCGGTGCCGATCTACACCGCCGGCGTGCAGGGCGGCATGTGCCGGATGGCCGGTGACGTCGCCGACGGCCTGATTGGGCACCCGATCCAGAGCCTGCGCTGGATCGACGAGGTCGTCGTCTCCTCCTTCGAGGAGGGGCTGAAGCGCTCCGGTCGTGAGCGCGCGGACTTCGACTACCTGCCGACCGTCTGCTGTGCGATCGACGACGACGAGGCGAAGGCGATCGAGATGGCCCGCCGCACGATCTCCTTCTACGCCACGGTCAAGACCTACATGCCGCTCTGGGAGCTGCACGGCTTCGCCGACAACGCCGTCGCCGCCGGCGAGGCCTTCCGCCGTGGCGACCTGCCCGCCGTCCCCGCCGCGATCAGCGACGAGATGGTCGAGGCCTACTGCGCCGCCGGCCCGCTTGACAAGGTCCGCGCCCGGGTCGAGGCGACGGCCGAGCGCGCCGACGGCCTCTTCCTCACCCCACCCACCTACTTCATCTCCCCCGAGGAGCTGAGCGAGTACCAGAACCGTCTGATCGACGCCTTCGGTCCGGCGGCGTGATGGACGCCGGCGAGTCGCGCGAGCTCGAAGTCCTCGCCCGGGTGCGCGAGATCCCGGCGGGGTTCGTGCGGACCTACGGCGACGTCTCGCCGGGCTCACCGCGCTTTGCCGGCGCGGTCCTCTTCGAGTGTGACGATCCGGACCTGCCCTGGTGGCGGGTGGTCCGCGCCGACGGCTCGCTGGCCAAGGGCGATCGGCAGCGAGGGCTGTTGATCGCCGAGGGAGTGCCGTTCCGGGGCGCCCGCGTCGAGATGAGGACCGCTCGCCTGTCCTCTTAGGCCTCGTTCAGCTTTGGTACCGCCGCGCGGTCCAGGCGGTGACGTTCGACCAGGCGAAGACGGCGACGAAGGCGAGCAGCAGCCAGCCGCCGACCTTTTCCGGCCAGCACGCGTCGAGCGCATCGGCGAGCAGGCAGGCGCCTCCCGCCGCCGCTGCCACGACCGCCACGACGATTGCGAGCAGAAGCCAGGCAAGGGCGGGCCTGAGCGAGAAGAGGCGGAGGAATTTCTTGCTGCCGGCGCGCAGCTTGCGCAGGTAGTCGGCGTCCGGCGAGCCGATCGTCGCGGTGAAGGCGAGGAAATCCCAGTCCGGCGTCGTGGTGGGGCGGAGGCTGGCCTCGCCGAGCGCGCCGAACCCCCTCAGCTCGAGCTCTTTTACGCTCATCAGGTAGCCGTCGAGCTCGAGCGAGCCGGCCTCGGTGTCGCTGAAGAAGTCGAGGTCGGTGCGGATCTTCGAGAGCGCATCCTGGGCGGTGGCATCGACCCCGAAGGCAGCCGTGTCGTATTCGGGGTCGCGCTCGGCGCTGGGGGTGTCCGTGCCCTCGCCGGGAGCCAGGGCCACACCGTCCAGGCCCTTGCGCAGGTGCATCAAGGCGTATTTCCGCCGCTCGGTCGGCAGGTAGGTGAGCTGCTCGTCGCGGATCCTGTCGGTGGCGATGCTTGCCGAGCGCGACAGCGACAGCGGCAACCAGGTCGACGCCTTGTTCTCGTCCTTGAGCTGGCCTGAGGCGTCGCTGAGGATAAGGCGCGTGCAGCCGCTGTCGAGAAGCCCTTGCACCCCCTGGTTGTCCTGGACGCCGCCGTCGACGAGTTGCACGCGGACCGCGTCGCTGCCGTTCCAGTACATGTCGCTGATCGTCAGCGGGTGAAAGGCCCCCGGCACGCAGGCCGAGGCAGCGACCGCCAGGGCCAGCGGGAAGCCCTCTCGCGCGCTCGGTACCGCCGGTTCCCTGTCTGGCGGATCGCCCGGCTGTGGATCCTTGCGGGGAAAGTAGCCCGGGTCCAGGCGCAGGTTCTTGTCGGTCTCCTCGATGATTTCCTCACGCCGCGAATCCTCAGGCAGGGGCTCGCCCATGCGGACCGCCTCGAAGCGCCAGTTGTGCCCGGTGTTGAGGGTGGTGGCGTTGATCAGCAGGACGGGCGCCTTCGCCCGTCGCGATGGGTTGGCGGCTGTGGGATCGAAGCCGCGGTCGCCGTTCGGCTCGATCAACAGCTCGCGCATCTCGATCTGCTCCTCGCGGTTGCCGGAGCGTCGTTTGCGGGGGTCCTGCCAGGCCTTCTTGTAGAGGTAGCGGTCGTAGAGATCGCCGATCCGGTCGCTGCGCGAGTACTTCCGTGAGACCAGCATCTGGATGTTCTTCAGCGGGTTCGCCAGGAGGCGCCCGCGGATGTCCTGGCGCACGGCGTCGCGCAGCAGCTCATCGACCTCGGTTACGAGACGCACATAGTCCTCGCCGGTGATCTCGGCGTCGGATCTCTCGTTGAGCAGGCGGCGGAGGCGCAGGTAGTAGGCGGCACCGACGATCGAGCCGCCGGAGACGGTGGAGATCACCTCGATTCTGGGCAGAACGCCGAGCTCGGCCAGTCTGGCCAGGATGCCGACGTGGAAGAACGCCGCACGAAAGCCACCGCCGGAGAGGGCAAGGCCCAACCTTTCCGTTTCGGTGCCCGCCGCCTCCATTGCTCAGGCGAGGCTAACCGATCGGTCCCGGTGAAGCTACTCGTCGCGCGGGGTGATGCGGAAGACCGAAACGACCTCGGCCTGGTGCGCCTCGGGGTGAGCCACGTAGGCGCTGGGGCCGCCGCCAAACCAGCCGGAGGCTTCGTTGTTGCCGACGAAGATCCCGGGGTGGTGCTTGCCGTCCCCATCCTCGACCCAGACCTTGTCGCCCTCCTTGAATCCGCCCTCGGTCGCGTCGCTCATCGTCGCCAGCATAGACGTGCCGGTGTTCCGAGGTCCATATGGACCTCGGAACACCGGCACGTCCGGCCGGCCTATGGGCAGACGACGATCAGGTGGAAGTCAGCGTCTTCCGGATCGCCTTTGGCGTCCTTGGTGCGGACCTCGATTGCGTTGGCGTTGGCAGGGGAGGTGTTGGTCTGGGCGGTGCCGGCGCCTGGCGGCGTCGTGCCGGCGTTATTGCGGCCGGCTACGTTCGCGCAACCGCTGATGTTGACCGGGAAGGTGACGGTGACGGCGCCACCGCCCTCGGTCGCGCTGATCCCTTCGTCGCTGGCACGGGCCAGCGCGGCGTTACCGGGGCCGGCCGGGTTGTTCACCACCGCCCAGTAGGTATGGGCAGCCCGCTTGGCCGCCGGAACGACCCCAAGCTTGTTGGTGTTGATCTGGAAGCCGGTCAGCGTCTTCTGCTTCAGCTTGCCACCGCCGATCGTCTGTTTCTTGATCGCCCCGCCGTTGATGTTCTGGGCGGCGATCGCAGTGCCTCCAAGCGCCACGATCAGCGCGATCACCGCGACGACCATGGCCGGTGATGGCGTCCTTCTCTTCAAGTTCGGCATTGGCTCCCTTTCCGCTGCAAATCGAGGACGTGTCGGTGCCTTACCCCACCATATGAGGGGTTAATCACCGGCACGTCTTCTTGCAGGGCTAGACGGGCAGTGCGGTGACGAAGCGCTCGAAGGCGGCGATATCGGTTACGGCGGGGCCGTGGCCGGGGAGGATCAGCGAAGGATTCAGGGCGGCGAGCTTGCGGATCGAACGGCGGTTCTCGGCTGGGTCGTAGGTGAAGATCGTCGGCGGCTCGGCGAGCATCGGTCGGTAGGTCGCGTAGCTGAGGTTGCGGATCACGTCGCCGCAGATCGCCACCCGGTCGGACTCGCGGAAGAAGATCACCTCGCCGCGAGCGTGGCCTGGCGCGTGGACGACCCGGAAACCGGCGACCTCGTCGCTCTCGTTTATGACCGGGGTTGGCAGCTCCTTCAGCCGCCAGACACCCGGCGCGAGCTGCCTCAATGGTGGCCGATTCCCATCGTCCCCCGCGGATCGCCGCTGTGCTCGGCGAGGTCCTCCAGCTCGGCGATCCTTCGTTCGCCTTCGACTCGCGCCGGATGGCCGGCCGGCAGCGGCTCGATCAGGCGCCGGATGCGGTTGCGAACCTGCAGCGCGAAGTGCGGGGTGGAGGCGCCGGCGAGGGCGCGGATGTCCTCGGCGGTGACCTCGTGCCCGCTGCCCAGCAGCTCTGGGCTCTCCGCCTCGCTCATTCTCCGCCGCCGATCTTGGCCAGCGCGGCCAGCTCGTCGATTTCGGCCTGCTCGTTCACGTCGATGGCTTCCTGGTCTCCAATTACCCAAACGTGGTTGTAGAAGGCGCGCGTCGGATCGGTCGTGTAGCCCGGCTTGACGTCGAGCAGGTACCCGCGCAGCGCAGCCGGAAGGGTACCGGCGCTGTCGCTGAGCAGCAGCGGTCCCCAGGTTCCCGAAGCGGAGAGAGCAGCCGCAGCGGCAGCGTCGAGTGGCTCTTCGGAGTTGGCGACGACGAAGCCGTGGCCGGGGTCGTTGATGTCCCAGCCAAAGCTGCCGTCGGCGTAGCGGGCGAAGGCGATCGCGTTGGCGACGGGGGCCTCGCCCGAGACCCTGCGCACGCGGTTGGCGATCTTGCCGATTTCGCGGATCACGTCGGAGGAGATCGCCGACGAGGGACCGAGGACGTAGACCGGCGTCTTGGGGTGGCGGGCGAGGGCCGCGGCGGTCGGGGGCGGCAGCTTGTCCTTGTCGGCGAAGAGGACCGGATCGCCCGAGCGTGCCGCCCAGGCCGCGGCCGGCATCGCGAAGGCGGGCTCCGCGGCCGGTGCGATCACGATGTGCTTCGGGGCGCCGCCGAGAAGTTCGTCGCGCAGCTCGGCGATCGCGGCCGCGCCGGGCGTGCCGCCGCTGCCCACCTGCTTCACCTCCAGGTCGGACGGGGCCGAGGCGGCCCCGATCGCGAACGCTTGGACGCCCTTGGTCTTCTTGTCGCCCTGGGGGTCGAGCGCATCGAGTGCTTGCGCGGTGGGTTCGGGTACATCGTCGGCTTCGGAGACCAGGACCGGCGCGCCGAGCGGGGCCGCCATCAGCACCGAGGCGGCGATCGCGCTGCGCCAGTCCCCCGCGTCGACCAGCGTTACCGCATGCGGCTGTTGCGCCGGCTCGTCTGAGGGGTAGGTGGCGAGGGCGACTGCGGCGGCATTCGACGCCGGATCGCCCCCGCCCACCCGCGTGGTGTTTGCGGTGGCGAAGGCCGGATAGCCGAGCTCCTCCGGCGTCTGGGCGGCAGGTGCTTCGGCAGCCGTGCTGGGCGCTTCGCTGACCGGCGCCGGGGTTTCCGAGCTTTCGCCGCCCCCGCCCCGACCGCCGAGGATCGCGGCGACGATGAAGACGGCGGCGAGCAGGAACAGTCCGGTAATCGCCTTGAGTGCTGCCGGGATCGGCTTGCGCCGTCGCTTCGGCGCGGGCGGTTTCGCTGCTGGCAGATCGGCGTTTATCGGGCGCGTCATGCGGCCAACCTAATGCCTTCTGGGCGTGCGTGGCCAAGCAGATCCAGGAGGCAGGGAGGCCGGGGGACGGGAGCGCACTGTTTGTGCGTGACCGACCCCGGCCGACTGAGGACGCAGAGATGCGCAGCGCCACGCGCGTCCAGATTGGCTGGCGGGTCAGCTAAGCTTTCGGGACTGGTTGACTGACCAGTCAATCAACGAGCTTTGGCTACGCGTCGACGAGGGGGACGGATGGACTTCGCACTGAATGACGAGCAGCAGGACTACAAAGATCGCGCCCGGGCCTTCGCCCGCGACGTGATCCGCCCCGCCGCGCGCAAGCACGACGAAGAGGAGAGCATTCCCTGGGAGGTGATCAAAGAGGCTCGTAGGCAGGGCTTCCAGGGCCTCGAGGCGATCCAGCGCTCCGCCTCCGATTCCGACGGACAGATGCAGGTGATCTCGGCGGAAGAGTTCCACTGGGGCTGCGCCGGCATCGCCCTGGCGATCTCCGGATCGGGCCTCGCCGCCGCCGGCATCGCCTCCTCCGGCACCCCCGAGCAGATCGCCCGCTGGGTGCCCGAGTGCTTCGGCGCCGGCGATGAGGTCAAGCTCGGTGCCTACGCGGTAACCGAGCCCCAGGCCGGCTCCGACGTGAAGAGCCTGAAGACGACCGCGAAGCGCGACGGCGACGAGTGGATCCTCAACGGCACCAAGGTCTTCATCACCAACGGCGGTATCGCCGACGTTCATGTCGTCGTCGCCACCGTCGACCCGAGCCTGGGCACCCGTGGCCAGGCCTCCTTCGTCATCGGCAAAGACACCCCCGGTCTGAGCCAGGGCAAGAAGGAGTCCAAGCTCGGCATCCGCGCCTCCCACACCGCCGAGATCGTTCTCGAGGACTGCCGCATCCCGGCCGAGAACCTGCTTGGCGGCGAAGAGAAGCTGGAGAAGAAGCTGCAGCGCGGGCGCGAAGGGAAGAAGTCGCGCGGCGCCGACGCGCTGGCGACCTTCGAGATCACCCGGCCGCTCGTCGGTGCCTCCGCTCTGGGGATCGCCCAGGCCGCCTACGAGTGCACCCTCGAATATCTCGACGGCCAGTCCGAAGGCGGAACTCCGCTCTTGCAGATCCAGCGAGTCCAGCAGACGCTGGCTGACGTGGCAACCGAGATAGAAGCGGCGCGCCTGCTGGTTCAGCGCGCCGCCTGGATGGGACGCAACGGCGTGCCGATGCGCGGCGGCCAGGGCTCGATGTCGAAGCTCAAGGCCGGCGACGTGACGATGTGGGCGACGACCACCCTGATGGACCTGATCGGCCCCGACGCCTGGAGCACCGAGCTGCCGCTGGAGAAGTTCTTCCGCGACGCCAAGATCTATCAGTTGTTCGAGGGCACGGCGGAGATCCAGCGGATGGTCATCTCGCGCATGCAGGCGCGAGAATATGGCGAGCGTCTCGGCTATGCCGCCGAAGTTGTTGCTGAGGCTGAGAAGGCTGCAGAGAAAGAGCCCGTCGCGGCGTAGGGCCGGGGGGTTCCCCCCCGGCCCTACGCAAGCGGGGTTGCACGCTCAGAGCATTCCTGCGTAGCGGTCATTCGGCCTCGCTAGCCTCTTCGCGATGCTGAAGACCCGCTCTGCCCCGGTGGCTTTGGTAGCCGCCGCCGTGGCGGCGCTTGTCGTGCTGCTGTGTGGAGCTGCGACTGCGCCCGCCAGGGACCTCGAATCCAAGCTTGACTCCAAGGAAGCGAAGCTTTCTAAGGTTCGCGAACGCAAGGGCGTCTTGACGACGACGATCTCGCATTACAAGGCGAAGATCGAGAGGCTGACCGGTGAGGTCGCCGTGCTGCGGGCGCAGGAGTCCGAAGTTCGGGTGCGGCTGGATGCCAAGCAGAACGAACTGGATGGTGCGCTTGCCGACCTCGATGTCGGCAAGAAGCACCTGGCTGTTGTCCGTGCGCGGCTGAATCGGGCGCTGGTTTCGTTGCGCGAGCGGCTTGTCGCTATGTATGAGACGGGGACGCCGGACATCCTCAGCGTCCTGGTCGAAGCCGGCGGCTACGACGAACTCGTCAACCGCACCGAGTACCTCAACCGCATCCACGGCCTCGACGAAGCGGTGGTCTCCCGGGTGCGCGACTTACGCGACCAGGTGAAGCGCACGGTGGCCCGCCTGCGCTCCGCCAAGGACCGGATCGAGTCGGCCCGCGACGCGATCGCCACCGAAGAGCACGCCCTGGCCGGCGCCCGCTCCGCGGTCCAGCAGAGGCAGTCGATCCTCGTCGCGGCCCGCCGTGATCGCGAGGACGCCCTCGCCGAGATCACCAAGACCGAACAGGATCTCGACGGCGACGTGGCGTCGATGCAGGCCGAACTGGCCGCGACGCTGGCCGGAACCGGCTCGGCGCCGCTGCCCGCCGGGCCGATCCAGGGCGGCAACGGCAGCGGCCTGATCTGGCCGGTCGATGGCCCGGTCGTGTCGGGCTTCGGCCCCCGCTTCGGCGGCAGCGAGTTCCACGAGGGGATCGACATCGCGGTCCCCAGCGGTACCCCGATTCGCGCTGCCGCCTCGGGCACCGTGATCTTCACCGAGCCCGAGGCGAGCAGCGGCGGCTATGGCAACTTCACCTGCATCGACCATGGCGGCGGCCTCTCCACCTGTTACGCGCACCAGGAATCGTTCGCGGTTTCCGCCGGCCAGCAGGTCTCCCAGGGACAGGTGATCGGCTACAGCGATTGCACCGGGCATTGCTTCGGCCCGCACGTCCACTTCGAGGTCCGGATCGGCGGCGCCCCCACCGACCCGATGGGCTATCTCTAGCCCCGGTTTAGGCACGGACTACCGAAAATCGTTCAAAAATCCAATTAGTTGGTATGTGAGGGCGCTTCGCTCCTGCGACCCTTGGGTAGCAAGCGAGAAGGCGAGATGGCCCGTCAAGCGCACAACTACCTGGCAGGAGCGGTGTCCGGCACGGCACTGATCGGCATCGCCGTGGTCGCCTTCGTCATGCTCGTCTCGCTGCAGACGCTGCGGGACTGGCCGCTGGCGGGGCTTGGCCTCGAGAGCGGCGGCGAGTCCCCTGGTGGCGCCGCGATTGTCCCGAGCAGCTCGACGGCGGCCGCTGCCGGCGGTGCCGAAGCTGTGAGAACCGTAGGCGCACGGAGTGCTCCCTCCGCTCCGGGACAAAGCGGCTCGCAAGCAGGTGCCGGTCAGGACGGAATCGGTAGTGGTTCGGCCTCACCCGATTCCAGCTCGCCGGTTGCCAGAGCGCCGGATGCGACGGCTCCAGGCTCCGATTCCCCCTCGCCCGTCGGAGGCGGCGGTTCTTCGCCTTCGAGTCCCACGAGCGGCGCCGCGTCCAGCGGCAGCGGCGGCGGCTCGGGCAACAGCGCCGGCGGAGGCTTGCTGAACCCGCCGGGTGCCGGTGGGGCGGGTGGCGGAGGGCCCGGCAGCGGCTCGTCGCCCTCCGAAACCGTTGCCGGCACCGTCAACCAGACCGTCTCCGGCGTCGACGACGCGACCGGCGGCACGCTCGGCAGCACCGGTGTAACCCGAGTCACCGAAGAAGTAGTCAACGGCGTCGCCGGGCCGGAATCGCCGGTTGGCGAAACGGTCGACAAGACCGCCGAAAAAGTGCAGGAAACGGTCGGCGGCCTGCGCGGCGGCGGCCACTAGCCAGGCTTCCCGTCTTTACCGTCACAATGCCGTCCCATGCCCGAGCGCGGACAGGCAGGCGCGGTCGCCGACCCGATCGCCGGATCGCCGGTTTACCCGGCCGGCAGCCGCGTGAACGAGCGCGGCCATCTCGAGGTTGCCGGCTGTGACGTAGTCGAGCTCGCCGCCGAGCTCGGCACCCCTGCCTACATCTACGCGGAAGACGAGATGCGAGCCCGGGCGCGGGCGTATCGCGACGCGTTCGAGCGGCGTGGCAGCGACTTCGAAGTTCTCTTCGCCAGCAAGGCGTTCCCCTGCACCGCCGCCTACCGGCTCTTCGCCGAGGAGGGGCTGTCGGTCGACGTCGCCTCGGGCGGCGAGCTGCACATGGCCCTGCGTGCCGGCTTCGACCCGGCGCGGATCCACATGCACGGCAACAACAAGAGCGACGAGGAGATCCTCTTCGCCGCCAGGTCCGGCGTCGGTCACCTGATCCTCGATTCCTTCGATGAGATCGAGCGCTGCGAGCGGCTGCTCGACGAATCGCAGGACGTCCTGATCCGGGTTACCCCGGGGATCAAGCCCTCCACTCACGACTACATCCAGACCGGGCAGCTCGACTCGAAGTTCGGCTTCGGCCTCGAGGATGGGCTGGCGGCGCGGGCGATCGAGCGGGTGCTCGCCTCCGACGTGCTCAACCTGGTCGGGCTGCACGCGCACATCGGCTCGCAGATCTTCGAGCTGGAGTCCTACACGCTGGCGATCCGGGCGATCGGCGAGCTGGCGGGGGATTGGTGCCGTCTCGTCAACGTCGGCGGTGGGCTGGGGATCGCCTACGCCGCCGCGGATGAGCCGCCCTCGATCGACTCCTATGTCGAGGTCAAGGTGAGCGGCATCGCCGAAGTCTTCGGCGAGGGGGTACGGATCCTGATCGAGCCGGGCCGCTCGCTGGTCGGCAATGCCGGCGTCACTGCCTATCGAGTCGGCACCATCAAGGAGATCCCCGGCATCCGCACCTACGTGGCGGTCGACGGGGGCATGTCGGACAACATGCGGCCGATGCTCTACGGATCCCGTTATGAGGCCCTGATCGCCGATCGCGCCGGGGCCATCCCGGACACGGAGGCGACGATCGCCGGCATGCACTGCGAGTCGGGCGACGTGCTGGTGCGCGACGCGATGCTCGCCGCCCCCGCCGTGGGCGATGTCCTCGTCACCCCGGCGACCGGTGCCTACGGACACGCGATGGCCAGCAACTACAACGGTGTCACCCGCCCGCCTGTGGTCTTCTGCCACGCCGGAGGGGCGCGGGTTGTGGTGCGGCGCGAGTCCTACGAGGATCTGACCTCACGCGATGTCTGAACCCGTCCGCATTGGCCTGCTCGGCCATGGCACCGTCGGCGCGGCGTTTGCCGGCTTGCTCGCCGAACGCGCCGACGCGGTCGAGGCGGCCACCGGGCGGCGCCCGGAGCTGGCCGGCACGCTGACTCGCGGCGCAGGCGATTTCGGCGAGATCGTCGAGCGTTCCGACCTTATCGTCGAGCTGATCGGGGGCACCGACCCGGCGCGCACCTACGTGCTCGACGCGCTGCGGGCGGGCCGGCCGGTCGTCACCGCCAACAAGCAGCTGCTCGCCCAGCACGGCGAGGAGCTTTTCGGCGTCGCCCGCGAGGCGGGAGTGCAGCTTCGCTTCGAGGCCGCCGTCGCCGGCGTGATCCCGATCGTGCGCACGATCCAGGAGAGCTTCGGCGTCACCGAGATCGACAAGGTGTTCGGGATCGTCAACGGGACGACCAACTTCATCCTCAGCGAGATGGCCGCCAGCGGCGCCGCTTACGAGCAGGTGCTGGCGCGGGCGCAGGAGCTGGGCTACGCCGAGGCAGACCCGAGCGCCGACGTCAACGGCGCCGACGCCGCGGCGAAGATGGCGATCCTCGCCCGGCTGGCCTTCCACACCGCGGTCACCCTCGATCAGGTCGCCTACGAGGGAATCGAGGCGATCCAGCCCGACGACCTCGCCTATGCCAAGGAGCTCGACCTCTCGCTGAAGCTGCTCGGCGTCGCCGAGCGCCGCGACGGCGGGATCAGCGTGCGCGTCTTCCCCTGCTTTCTCTACGGCGGCCACCCGCTGGCTCCCGTCGGCGGCCCCTTCAACGCGGTCATGGTCGAGGCGCCGGCAATTACCGAGGTGACGATGTCGGGCCCCGGCGCCGGCGGCGTCGAGACCGCCTCGGCGGTCCTCGGCGACGTCGTCTCGATCCTCTCCGGCGACGCCCCGGTGCACGAGGTGCGCGAGCAGCTGCCCCTGGTCGCCGACGTCACCTCTTCCTTCTACCTGCACCTCGAGGTCGCCGACGAGCCGGGTGTGCTTGCCCGGATCGCCCAGGTGCTGGGCGAGAACGAGATCTCGGTGAAGAGCGTCGTGCAGCGCGGTATCGGCGACGATGCGCGCCTGGTGATGGTCGTCCACGAGTGCCTGGAGTCGCGCTTTGCGGCGGCGGTCGAGGAGATCGGCAGGCTCGCCGACATCCGGTCGGAGCCGCGGTTCATCCGCGTGATTGAGGAGGAGTTCGTTTGACCCCTGTGCCCCTGATCGAGAGATACAGGGAGCACCTGCCGCTGGAGGACGGAGATCCGATCGTCTCCCTCAACGAGGGATCGACTCCGCTGATCGAGGCGCCGCGCCTCTCGGAGCGGCTCGAGGTTCGTGCCTACCTCAAGTTCGAGGGGGCCAACCCGACGGGGTCGTTCAAGGACCGGGGGATGACGGTGGCTGTATCGCGGGCCAAGGGGAGGGGGGCGGAGGCTGTGATCTGCGCTTCGACCGGGAACACCGCGGCAAGCGCCGCGGCTTACGCGGCTCGGGCGGGCATGCGTGGGGCGGTGATCGTGCCGGAGGGCAAGATCGCGATCGGCAAGCTGGCGCAGGCCCTGATGCACGGCGCCCGGGTAGTCGCCCTGCAGGGGAACTTCGACGAGGCGCTGCAGATCGTCCGTAAGCTGGCCGACAAGCACCCGATCGAGCTGGTCAACTCGGTCAACCCCTTCCGGATCGAGGGTCAGAAGACGGCGGCGTTCGAGGTCGTCGAGGAGCTTGGCGAGGCGCCCGGCGCGCTCGCGATCCCGGTCGGCAACGCCGGCAACGTGACCGCCTACTGGCGCGGCTTCGAAGAGCTCGGCGTCGCTCCGATCGTCTACGGCTTCCAGGCCGAGGGTGCCGCGCCGCTCGTCGACGGCGCTCCTGTCGCCAAGCCGGAGACGGTCGCCTCGGCGATCAGGATCGGCAACCCGGCGCGCTGGGAGGAGGCGATGGCCGCTTTCACCGCCTCGCGCGGGCGGGTGGCGGCGGTCTCCGACGAGCAGATCCTTGCTGCCTACCGCTGGTTGGCGACGAGCGAGGGCGTCTTCTGCGAGCCCGCCTCGGCCGCCTCGGTCGCCGGCCTGCTCGCCCACGGCCTGCCGGTCCTCGACGGGGCGGCAGCGCCGGAGTCGGTCGTCTGCGTTCTCACCGGGCACGGCCTCAAGGATCCCGATACGGCGCTCTCCAAAGCCCCAGCGGTGATCAACTGTGAGAACGATCTGAGCGCGGTCGAGCGGGCGGTGTTCGATTGACCGCCCGTCGCCGGTTGGTCCGTGTGCCCGCCTCCTCGGCCAACCTCGGACCGGGCTACGACGTGATGGCAGCCGCACTCGACCTCTTCCTCGAGCTGGAAGTCGAGGAGACCGCTGAGTTCTCCTTCGATCCAGCCGGGCTCGACGTCTCGACCGGGCGCGACAACCTGATCGTCAGGGCATTCGAGACCCTGCACTCCGCCGACGGAATTGCCTTCCGCCTCAAGCAGACCATCCCGCTTGGCCGCGGGCTCGGCTCCAGCGCGGCCGCGATCGTCGCCGGCCTCGTCGCCGCCGACCACCTCTACGAGCTGGCCCTCTCCGAGGAGGAGCTGCTGGCGCGAGGAACAGAGTTGGAGGGCCACCCCGACAACGTCGCCGCGGCGATCTTCGGTGGCTTCGTCATCTGCGACCCCGGCGACGGGCCACCGGATGCCTCGCGCTTCCCGCCGCCGGACGGGCTCGAGGGCATCCTCGTCATCCCCCGCGAGGAGGACGTTCCGACCGAGCAGGCGCGCGAGGCGATCCCGGAGGAAATCCCGCTCGGCGACGCGCTCGGCAACATCTTCTCCGCCGCCCGCCTGACTCTGGGGCTTTACCGGGGCGACCTCAGCCTGATCGCCGCCAGCCTCAAGGACAACATCCACCAGGGCCGCCGCCGGGGCCTCTATCCCCGCTCGATGGAGTTGGTCGAAGGCGCCCGCGAGATCGGTGCCCTCGGCGCGACCATCTCGGGCGCCGGGCCCACCGTCCTCGTCTGGACCACCTGGGACGAAGCCGGCAAGGTCAGCGAGGAATTGGAGCGCCGCTGCGGGGACTGGGCCGAGATCCAGCGCATCCCCTTCACCGACCAGGGCGCCGACGTCCCCGAGCTCTGATCGGGTGACCTGGATGGTCCAGATCGGCCTGATCGAGCTGGCGCTCGGCGGCCTGCTCGGATGGGCGATGGTTGTCCGCGAGGAGAAGCGCGAGTGGCTGCAGCGGATCGGGATCGTCGCCCCGCAGCGGATCCGCCAGGTGCACCTCGACTACGTGATGATGGGCCTGATCCTGATCGGCGTCGGCCTTGCCGTCCCCGACCTGCCGACCGCGGTTGCCGTCGCGCTCGTCTTCGGCACGCTGGTCAACCCTTTCCTCTTCGTCCCGCTCGCCTTCGATCCGGAGGTCGAGAAACGACCCTGGTACCGCGTGCTGGCGGTCGTCTCGTTCCTCGGCGTCAGCGGCGGCCTCGTCGCCGCAGCCGTCGTCGGGCCTTAGTCCAGCTATTCGCCGCACTCGCCATTACCATCGTCGCGTGCTTCGCAGACTGAGATGGGTCCCCGCCGTTGCGCTGCTGATCGTCCTCGCGGCGGTTCCGTCTCTCGCGCACGCCACTCTGACCTTCGTCCGCAATCCGTTCAAGCCGCTCGTCTGGCTTGCAAACGACAACGGCTCCCACGCGCACCAGTTCGCCGCTGGGACGAACCCGCGGATCTCGCCGGACGGCGAATCGGTCGCCTACAGCCCGGTCAAAGGCGGCTCCTTCAGCTCTGAACTCGTCGTCGCTTCGGTCGCCGACCGCGCGTCGCCGCGCCGCTTGCTCGCCAACTGGCGCGAACCCTTCGACTTCGCCTGGTCGCCGGACTCGAGCACGATCGCCGCCATACGCGGCCCGGAAGTCGGCGCGAAGAACCTCGTCCTGATCGATCTCGCGAGTGGCTCGGTACAGACCGTCGCGAGCGGATATTTCAGCGGCGTCAGCTTCGACCCCGAAGGCGGCCAGCTCGTCTACGCCAGGGCGGGAAGCGAAACGTATCCGCCCCGCAGCGACGTCTACCGGTTCGAAATCCCGCTTGGCGAGTCGATCCGCTACGTACCGCCCGTTCGGCTCACCCAAGATCACCGCTCGACCAACCCGCTCTGGGGGCCGACCGGCAAGATCGTCTTCGTCAAGCTGCTTGGCGCCAAGCAGCGGCGCTACGGGCCCAAAAACGAGCTTTACCTGATGAACCCAGCCGGGAAGCGGGTGCAGCGGCTGACCCACACGAGCGTCGGGCAGCTCCTCCAAGGCCTGTACCCGACGCAGTGGTCCGCCAACGGCAAGCGCCTGCTGGCTCAGTTCAGCGGTCAGGACACGAGCTACGCGGTCACGGTCAACCCGCAGACGGGCACCCAGCGTCCCCTGGTCGAAGCCACCGAGCAGGGCTTCGCCGGCGCCGCGCTCTCCGCCGACGGCAAGCTGGTCCTCGGCGCCGGCGGTGGCTTCGAACCGGGCCCGGGCCACAACGTTGCGACCATTCCCTACAGTGGCGGCAAGCCGAAGGTGCTGGCGAAGAACGCCTTCGAACCCGGCTGGAGCCGCTGAACGCGAAGGAGGATCGAGATGGCCGGCTACACGATCAAGCACCGCGACGAGTTCGAGGCGATGGAGGGGTCGGGGGACTGCACCTGGAAGCTGGCGCGCAAAGCGCTCGGCACCTCGGCCTTCGGCTTCAACCTGGTCGAGATCGCGCCCGGTGGGGAGATCCCCGAGCACGACGAGGCTCAGAGCGGCCAGATCGAGCTCTACGTCGTGCTGGAGGGTGAGGCGGTGATGCGCTTGGAGGGCGAGGATCACCCGGCCCCGGCCGGCACCTTCGTCTCGATCGAGCCGCCCGCCAGCCGCACGATCCTCAACCGCTCCGATGCGCCCGTGACTGCACTCCTGATCGGCGTTCAACCCGGCGGTGGCTACGAGCCGATGAGCTGGGCCTAGGCGCTGGGCCTCGCCCGCCCTATAATCCGGAAACTCGTCAACCCGTCGCGCGCCCGCTCGAAGAAGGCGCGGAAACCGGGAGGTCAAGATGTCGGATACCCAGTCCCGTGAGCTTCACGGTGAGGGCGGCCCCCTCCGCTACTCGCCAGAGCGTGCCTACCGGCCACTCGTCTCGCCGCCCAGCGTTGAGGACAAGGACGCCTGTGCGATCTATGCCTCGGTGCGCAAAGACGCGACGCCGAGCCACGAACCGATCGAACGCGCGATCCCGGCGCTGCAGAAGATGCTCCACCGCGCCGGCAACGTCGACGGCGAGGGGGATGGCTGTGGCCTGCTGCTCGACATCCCGCGCAAGATCTGGGCCGAGGAGGTTCGCGCCGGCGGTCACGACCCTTCGCTGACCCTCGACGACGCCTTCGCCGTCGCCCACGTCTTCGTCGAACGCTCGCAGGACCTCGAGCGGGTCCAGCACGATGCCCGCGAGCTGCTCGGACAGGGCGGCTTCCGTATCCTCGCCGAGCGGATCGGCGTCGTCGATTCGCCCGCGCTCGGGCCGACCGCGCGCGAGGAGGAGCCGCACTTCTGGCAGATCGCCGGGCTCGTCGCCGATGCCTCGAACCGCGACCGTGTCCTCTTCGACCTGCTGATCGAGCTCGAGCAGGAGCTCGGCGTCCACATCCCCTCGATCTCGGCGACGATCTGCGTCTACAAGGTGATGGGCGCCCCGAACATCCTCGGCGAGTACTACCCCGACCTGCGCGACGAGCGCTTCGAGACGATCGGCTGCTTCGGCCACAACCGCTACTCGACCAACACCTGGCCGTCGTTCAAGCGGGTGCAGCCCTTCTCGGTCCTCGGCCACAACGGCGAGATCAACACGGTCGAACAGCTGCGCCAGGAGGCGCGCATGCTCGGCGTCCCGATCCAGCCCGGCTCCTCCGATTCCCAGGACCTCAACCAGACGATCGCCACCCTGGTCAACCGCGACGGGCTCAGCCTCGCCGAGGCGATGGAGATGGTCGTGCCGCCGATCGTCAACGAGATCCGCGCCCTGCCCGAGGACCTGCACCGCTTCTACATGTACCTGCGCCAGGCGATGGGTCCCTTCGCCCAGGGGCCGGTGGCGCTGATCGCGCGCCACAGCGACGAGTGCGTCTTCTCCGCCGATGCGCTCGGCCTGCGCCCGCTCTGGCAGGTCGAGACCGGCGAGGACTTCGTCTTCAGCTCTGAGCCGGGCGTCGTCGCGGTCAGCGAGATGGTCTCCGAGCCGAAGCCGCTCGCCCCCGGCGAGAAGGCGATGGTCGCGATCGACCGCGAGGCAAGGCGCTCGACCCTGTATTCCCACGACGAGATGCTGCGCATCGTCCGCGACCGCTGGTTGGCTCGCAACGGCGTCGAGGAGGTCGCACCGTATGATCGCGCGCTGGAGACCGGCGGTCCGCTCGAGGGCACCGACGTGCCCGGTTACTCCGGTGCCGGCCCCGAAGAGCCGGTCAAGGTCGACGACCGCGTCCTCGCCGGCTTCGGCTGGCAGCGCGACGACGTCAAACTGGTCCAGCAGATGGCCTCCAACGGGGCCGAGCCGGTGGGGTCGCTCGGCTACGACGGGCCGCTGGCGGCGCTCTCGCCGGAGCGCCAGAACCTCGCCGACTACTTCAAGGAGACGGTTGCCGTCGTCACCAACCCGGCGATCGACCGCGAGCGCGAGATGGAGCACTTCTCGACCCGCACGGTCTTCGGCCGCCGCCCCTCGATCGACGCAGCCGGCGAGGACTCGGGCACGGTGGAGACCTCCTTCCCGGTGATCCTCGGCGGCCATCACGGCCTGGCGCCGCTCTCCGACAAGACCTACCGCCAGATCGCCCGCGAGCACCAGACCTACCTGCTCGAGGACCTCTGGGAGGAGTTCCGCGGTCGCGCCGGCGCTGTCGACATCTCGCTGCTGGAGTCGGAGACGACTCGCGGCGCGATCGCGCGGATCAAACAGGAGGCGGTGAAGAAGGTCCGCGACGGCGCCGAGCTGCTGGTGCTGACCGACCGCACCGTCTACGACGCCGAGCGGCGCTACCTCGATCCCCATCTCGCCACCTCGGCGGTCGACCAGGCGCTGAAGCAGTTCCGGGTCGAGGCGGGCGAGGAGAACCTGCGGCGGCGCTGCGGCATCGTTCTGCGCTCGGCGGCGCTTCGCAACGTCCACGACACGATGCTGGCCCTCGGCCTCGGGGCCAACGGCGTCTGCCCCTACACGATGGTCGAGGTGATCTGCGTCGAGGATTACCGCAAGGACATCGGCAACCTCTGCGCCGCGCTCGCCAAGGGGATGGAGAAAGTCATCTCGACGATCGGGATCCACGAGGTGCGCGGCTACGCCCGCCAGTTCTCCTCGATCGGCGTGCGACCCGAGCTTGCGGAGATCTTCCAGACCGAGGCCTTCGCGGCCTCCGAGAAGGCTGGCATCGGCTTCGACGGCCTCGATGAGAGCAGCAACGAGCGGGCGCGGATCCTCTGCGGTGACGAGGGCGCCAAACCGGCGAAGACGTTCCGCTTCTACCCCAAGGTCTACAAGGCGGCGATCGCCACGGCCAATGGCTCCGGCTCCTACGAGGAATATTCCGAGAAGGTGCGCGACCTGGAGGCGCAGAGCCCGATCTCGATGCGCCACATCATGGGCCTCAAGGGAGATAGAGAGCCTCTTCCCGACGCATCGGTGGTCGACGCCGGCGTCGGTCACCACGACTACCCGGTGGTGATCTCCTCGATGAGCTTCGGCTCGCAGTCCGAGCCCGCCTTCCGCGCCTACGCCGAGGCGGCGAAATCGATCAACGTCCTCTGCGTCAACGGCGAGGGTGGCGAGATCCGCGACATGTACGGGCACTACCGCAAGTGGCGCGGCCAGCAGGTCGCCTCGGGCCGCTTCGGCGTCTCGGCGGAGATGATCAACTCCTCCTACCTGGCCGAGATCAAGATCGGCCAGGGCGCCAAGCCCGGCGAGGGCGGTCACCTGCCCGGCAAGAAGGTCTCCGAGAAGGTCGCCGCCGCCCGTAACGCGGCCCCGGGCACCGACCTGATCTCGCCCTCGAACAACCACGACCTCTACTCGATCGAGGATCTCGCCGAGCTGATCGACGAGCTGAAGACGGTCAACCCCGACGTGCGCGTCTCGGTCAAGGTCCCAGTGGTGCCGAACATCGGCACGATCGGCCTCGGCATCGCCAAGGCGGGCGCCGACATCATCACGCTCTCCGGCTTCGAGGGCGGCACCGGCGCCGCACGCCAGCACGCGCTGCGCCACGTCGGTCTGCCCTCGGACATCGGCACCCGCGCCGTGCACCGCGCGCTGATGGAGGCCGGCCTGCGCAACCGGGTCGAGATCTGGGCCGACGGCGGCTACCGCACCGGCCACGACGTCGTCAAGCTGCACTGCCTCGGCGCCAACCGGGTCGGCTTCGGCACGCTGGCGATGGTCAGCCTCGGCTGCACGATCTGCCGCGGCTGCCAGCTGGATACCTGTCACGTCGGCATCGCCACCCAGATCGAGACGGTCGAGCAGGCCCAGGACCACGGCCTGAAGAAGTTCACCCCGCAGGAGGTCGATGTCGCCGCCGAGAGCTGCGCCCGCTTCTTCCAGGCGATGGGCGAGGAGGTCAAGGAGGTCGTCGCCTCGCTCGGCTACGACCGCGCCCAGGACCTGGTCGGCCGCTACGACCTGCTCGAGCAGGTCTCTCACCACGACCAGATCGATCTGGCGCCGCTGATCACGCCGCTCGAGGAGTTTCTCGACCTCGAGCCGATCGACCTGCCCGTCGCTGAGGACATTTCCGAGGAGCGCGCCGAGGCCGGACTTGTCGTCGCTCGCCCGATCCGGATGGAGGCCAAGCAGGCCTCGGCCCAGATCGGTGCTCTCGCCGGCGAAGTCTGCTCCGGTCACACGGTCAACAGCCGCTTCCCGCGGGCGACCGACGCCAACGACCGCGTGCTCGGCACCGAGCTGGCCGGAGCGATCGCCCGCTCGCGCATCTTCGAGGACGGTCCCGAGTCCAACGATGACGTGCTCGCCGACCTCGAGTTCAATGGCGGCTCGGTCGCCGGCCAGGGCCTTGGTGCCTTCAACGCCTACGGCGTCTCGATCCGGGTCGAGGGCGGCGCCCAGGACGGCGTCGGCAAGGCGATGCTGGGTGGCAGCCTCGCCGTGCTCAAGGGCAAGGGGGCCAAGGGCCGGCGCCTCAACGGCTCGGTCGGCAAGTCATTCGCCTACGGGGCCCAGCGCGGCCGCCTCTTCGTCCAGGGTTCGGCCGACTCGCGCTTCTGCATCCGCCTCTCCGGCGCCGACGTGGTTCTGGCCGGCGAGCCGGCGGAGGCGATCGACGACGGCCGCGGCTGCGTCGTCGACCGCGCCAATGCCAAGGGCTTCGCCTTCGAGTACATGACCTCCGGCCGGGCGGTAGTGCTCGGCGACCTCGGCCCCTGGGCCTGCGCCGGGATGACCGGCGGCCGCGTCTACGTCCGCCACAACGCCTTCGGCATCGACCGCCAGGCCATCGAAGCCCGCCTGGGTGAGGGCGCCAAAGTCGAGCTCAAAGAGATCGACTCCGAGGGTCAGCTCGACATCGACGATCTGCTCAGCCACTACGCCGATGAGCTGCGGGCTACCGGCCAGGACGAAGAGGCCGAGCGAATGGCCGCCATGGCCGCCGACGCGACGAGCAACTTCCTGATGATCGTGCCGCACAGGGTCCAAGCGGACCCCTCGATCTCCACCGAGTAAGCGGCCGTCGAGCACGGATACCCCTCCGCCTGAACCCGCGTCGGAATCTTTCAGCAGGATCGAAGTTGGGCGGCTCACAAGTTCCGTCGGAGGGGTATCCGTGCTCGACGGCAGGGCTCGTCTGGGGGAGTGAGGGGTTCCCCTCTGATGGAACTTGTGAGCCGCAAAGCGAGAGTCCCGCCGCCGGGGCCGAGCGCGGGTTCCAGCTGAGGGGAACCCCTCACTCCCCCTTGACTAGCGGGTTCGAGTGAGCAGGTCCGCTATGGCGCGGACCTCTTTGAGCAGGCCGTCGAGCATTTGCTCGGTGTTGGTGTGGATGCGCCACTCGGCGAGTTTGCGGTCCTGCTCCACCTGGTCGATCCGGCGCTCTAGCTTGTTCAGGCGCTTGTCGGCGCGCTTCTCGCTCTTGCGGAGACGCTGCTTGACGTAGAGCCTCGTGTCTTCGCGAAGGGCGTCCAGCTCGCGGCGCAGGTCGGCGTCGCTGCCTCCCTGCTCGGAGAGCATCTCCTCGACGCCTGCGCGTACGCGCTCTATCTCTTCGTGCAGGCGCCGACGAGCTTGCTCGGCGGCGACCGATGGATCTTGGGCTGAGTCCACGACACCAACTCTACGGCCACCATAGGCCGGAATTTGCGCGGATTGCCTGGCTCAGCCTTCGAGTGCGAAGAGGCGGTAGCGGCCGATCGACAGCTCGTCGCCGTCGCCCAGCCTGCCCCACTCGACCAGGTCGGCGTTGACGAAGACGCCGTTGAGGCTGCGGTCGTCGAGCACACGCAGCGACTCACCCGGTTCGGAGACGACCAGAGCATGGCGGCGAGAGACACTGGGGTCGTCGAGGCGGATGTCAGCGGCGACGCTACGGCCGATCCTGGTCCAGCCGTGCTCGATCTCGAAGTCGAGAACCTTGCCTCCCTCGTCGCGGCAGACCAGGTGGCGGCTGCCCGGGGCAAGGTCCGCCCGCAGCTCGTCCAACCAGTTCGAGGTGACTGCCTCGGTGGCAATCTCGAACTCCGCTGTGGTCTCGCCGTGCTCTTGCATCGACTCGAAGATCGAGTCGAGCATGAAGCTCGCAGACCCACAGCGGGAGCAGTCCGGAAGCTGATCATCTTCGTACAGGGCCAGCTGTAAGCCGCACTCGACGCAGAAATAAGTGCCTGGGCCTGGAAAAGTCCCGCTGACGTAGCTATCGGAAGTCGGGGTGGGTGTGAGACTGGTGGAGATGACGGCTCCTTCCCTCGCGCCTCGGAGGGGATCCTAGCTGGTTACCGAGTTTTCGCATCCGCAATTTCCCACAGACGCGAACCCCTACAGCAGGGTCGTTACCCCGATCCACATGGGTTCAAACGGGGACTGCCCTTCGCATAGAATCACGCCGATGGGGCCCGTCAGCGCAGAGATCGAGATCGACGTTCCCCGTGAGCGCATCTTCGAGACCATTGCCGACCTGGCGCGCCGGCCCTCCTTCACCGACCACTTTCTCAGCGACTTCCACCTGACCCGGATCGAGTCGAGCGGAATCGGTGCGGGGGCGCGGTTCTGCGTGACCTCGCCGCTGCGAAAGGTCTGGATGGACACGGTGCTCGTCGAGCTGGAGCGGCCGCACAAGCTGATCGAGCGGGGTCGCGGCGGACGCGGCAACCGGATCCCCACTACCACGGTCTGGGAGCTGACCGAGGGCACCGGTTCGCTGACCAGGGTCCGTGTCTCGCACTGGACCGAGCCGTCGAACCCGCTCGACCGGGCTCTGGAGGTCTTTGCCGCCAACTCGTCCTCCGCCCAGCGTGGCTGGCGCACTGCGCTGCGGCGGCTCCGCGACCAGCTCGAGAACGGCGAAACCGCGCCGCCTCCGGTGGTCGTGGCGGGGGGCAACCCTCACGCGACCGGCATCCCGTAGAGCGGCTTGTAGAGCCTGTCCGAATATCCCCGCGCACGCCTGGCGGCGGCGGACCGGCGCTCGCCAGCCGCACACGCGGATATTCGGACAGGCTCTATAGACTCTCGCCGCCGATGCTCCCCAACCGCAGAACCATGCTGTCGCTGTTCGCTGTCCTCGCGCTCGCCGTGACCGCCGTCGCGCTCGCGGCCTGCGGCTACTCGAGCGACTCCAAGGACGTCGTCGAGGGTGAGCCGGTGAAGCTCGGCGAGCTTCAGTACAACGTCGTCTTCTCGCGCTTCCTCAACCCCAGCGACAATGAGGACTCGGCCTACCTGGTCGGCCAGCCCGCACCCCCGGAGGGCCACAGTTACTTCGGCATCTTCGTCGAAGTCCAGAACAAGAGCGAAGACCCGCAGACGCTTGCCGACGCCTTCACGATCACCGACGCGGGGCACGAGACTTTCGACGCAATCCCGAGCAAGAGCCTCTACGCGCTGCCATTCGGCGGCGAAGTCGAATCGCAGGAACAGATCCCGGTCCTCGACTCGACCCCCCAGGAGGGTCCGATCGAGGGCTCGCTGGTCCTCTTCGAACTGCCCGCCTCGGCTTCCGAGAACCGCCCGCTGACGCTTTCCATCCCGGGCCCCGACGGCCCGGCCACGGTCACGCTCGACCTCTAAAGACCCGCGGAGAGGACTTCGCTCGCGATCGGCGCGGCTACTTCCCCACCCGCCGCTTCGGCTTCGATCAGCAGGATGCCGACCGCCAGCTTGGCCTTCTCAGCGGGCGCGAAAGCGGTGAACCAAGCGTCCTTGATCTGCTCGGGTTCTTCTTCGCTCTCGGTGCCAGGCTTCGGGCCCAGCTCGGCGGTGCCGGTCTTGCCCGCCACCTGTGCCTCGGGGATGGCGGCGGCGTAGCCCGTTCCTTCGGTGACGACCCCGACCATCAATTCGGTCAACTCGTCGGCGATCTTCTTCGACATCACCCGCACCGAGTCGGGATCTGGTCGCAGTTTGCGGTTGGCGACGACCGAGGTCGGCTCGCGGACGCCACCGTTGCCGATCGTCTGGGCGACGCTCGCCATCTCCAGCGGGGTCGCCAGAACCTCCCCCTGCCCGATCGCGGTCACCCCGAGGTCGACTTCCTCACCGATTTCGGCCGGGATCGTCGATTCGGCCGGTTTCACTTCGGCCACGATCCCCGGTGCATAGAGAGTCAGAGGGGAATTGAAGCCGAAGCGTTCGGCGACCTCGACGAAATCGTCGTTACCGATCTTCGGACCCAATGGGGCAAAGTCCGCGTTGCAGGACTCGGCAAAGGCTTCGCGGAAGGTGCCGCCACACAGCTCGCCGTTGGCGTTACTGATGAAGCGGCCGCCGACGTTGGCGCCTCCGACGATTTCGAATTCGTCGTCAAGCGAGACGACACCCTTCTCGAGTGCCGCCGTGGTCGTAATCGTCTTGAAGGTCGAGCCCGGCGGTTGCGGCGCCGAGAAGGCCTGGCCAGCGAGGGCCCGGACGTCGCCGCTGCGGGCGTCGAGCACGGCAACCCCGCCGGCACGGCCGGCCAAGCCGGAGACTGCCGCCACCTGCAGGTCGGGGTCGATCGTCGTCTTGACCGGTGCTCCGGGTCGTGGCTTGGCTTGGGAGAGGATCCGGGCCGAGCCGCCTTCTGCGGCGACGGCAAGCAGTGAGCCGCCGGGCTTGCCGGCTAGGCGCGCATTGAAGGCCTGCTCGAGGCCGCTGATGCCCACCGGGGTGCCGGCGGGGAAGCCCTGCCGGGCGAGCGCTGCGACGTCTTCTTCTGCGGCCATACCGACTTCGCCGGTGACGTCGATCGCGGCGCTTCCCAGCGGGTGTTCGCGGGCTTCGGCGGAGCCTTCGGCGAGCACGGTCCCGTCGCGGGCGAGGATCGGCGCCCGCGGCGCCAGGTCGATCCGGTTTTCCAGTCGCTCGCCAGGTTCGAGGCCGGGAAAGACGAGGCTCTGGTCCCAGGCGATGCCGCCTTCCGAGTAGGGGAGGTTGAGATTGGCACTGACCATTCCAAAGGCCACCGTGCCGGCTTCGATCGGCACCGGCACCTCGTCGACGCCGTTCTCACGGCTGGGGTCGCCAGGCGAGTGGACTTCGAGCGTGCGCAGGGTTGCGACCTCGGCCGCGTTGCGGTAGGCCTGGGCGAATTCGTCCTCGCCGATCGAGCGGCGCGAAGCTTCGTTCAGTTCCCTGTACATAGTGGCGAAGTCCTTGCGCGCCCAAGCCTGGCTGAAGCGTTCGGCGGCTTCCTTTTCCGGCGAGCCAGGGGTACCCGCGGAGGCGCCTAGCGCAAAGGCGATGACGGCAATGACGATGAGCGGAAGAGCACGGGTGAGGAGACGCCGTCGCCGCTCCACCTCGGTGGGCAGGGTGTTCACTAAGCGGAATTTAGCCTGGAGAGGGGTCGGGTACTAATCCCCGCTCAACTCAGCTCGTGCAGGAACCCGTATCCACCAAGGTGGTGGTTGTGTGCACAGCTTCTTGGACGACGCTGTTGGGGACGGCAAAGCCGCCTGGGGGGCCGGTGGTGGTCGCGGCAAAGACGGTGGCCATCACCTGGCCGTGGGAGTCGACCAGGGGGCCGCCGGAGTTGCCGCTGCGGACGCTGCCGCGGAGGAAGGTGATCTGGCGTTGGATCGGGCCGTCGCCGTAGGAGTTCTCGCTGATCACGTTGCTGGTGTCGCCGAGGCGGGCGGCGGCTACAGCGTAGGGACCGTTCTCGGGATAGCCGAGGACTGCTCCTGCGGCGCCTCGTTGGGAGTCCGGGGCGATTTCCAGCGCGGGGACCGAGGGGGCGTCGATCCGCAGCAGCGCAAGGTCGTTGCTCGGGTCGTAGTGAACCGGGGTGGCGTCGAGCGAGGCGCCGTCGATCGTGGTCACCGTGGTGTCGTCCTCGCCGGCGACCACGTGGGCGTTGGTGACGACGAGATCCGGTTGGACGACCCAGCCGGACCCCTCGACGCCGAGACCGCAGGCGGTTCCCAGTACACGCACCACCGAGCGGCTCGCTCGCTCCACGTCCGGATCGGAGGCGATCGCCGGGTCCGGTGGGGCCACCGGAGTGGTCGGGCCGGCAATCGATGGAGCGGGGTCGACGCGATTGAGCGCGTTGAGGACAGGGCCGGACGGCGGCAGCAGGTCGTTCAAGCTGCGCAGGATCTCCGAGCGTTGCACGTCCCCCCGCAGTTGGGCGGTGCCTGGAGCATGCAGCGCCACGGCGCCGAAGACCCAGGTCAGCCCCAGCGCGACGGCGGCGATCAGCGCGGCCCCACCGGCTCCGTCGGCCAGGTGCAGCGCCCGGCCGCGGACCACGCGCTCGCGCAGTCCCAGGGCGAGGCTCTCCAGCGTCACCGCGACCACCGCACCGATCAGCAGCGCTCCCAGCGCGGCGAAGAGCGGCGCGTAGGGGGAGCTCGAGCCTTCGTTCAACAGCAGCGGCCCGAGGCGGCTGCCGGCAACGCCCCCGGCGCCGAAGCCGAGCAGGGTGAGCACGCCGACGACCAACCCCTGCCGGTAGCCCCACATGGCGAAGGCGATCGTGAAGGCGACGATCGCCCAGTCGAGAACGGTCATGCAGTAATCCAAGCAGGCCCGTCACTTACGTTCAGTAAGCTGAGCGAAGTGGAGGCGGTATCTGCCCAAGAGCAGCCCCCTGGCGTTTGTCCTCACTTCCACGCTGCGATCGAGCTGATCGGCAAGCGCTGGACCGGGGCGATCGTCTTCGCCCTGACCGAGAGGCCGCTGCGTTTCGGTGAGCTCGCCAAGGCGGTGCCCGGACTCTCCGACCGCCTGCTCTCGCAGCGCTTGCGTGAGCTCGAGGGGGAGGGGCTGGTCCAGCGCGAGGTCGAACCGGGCTCGCCGGTGCGCGTCACCTACTCGCTGACCGAAGCCGGCGCGGAGCTGCGCCCGGCCATATCGGAGCTCAAGTCCTGGGCTCGCCGCTGGCGCTCTGAGTAGCCTCACGCAGGTGGAAGAGCTTCCCGGTCCGTTTCCCGTCGGGCGCTACGCCCGCAAGCTGCAGGAGGAGCTGCGCCGGCGCGCGCGCGTGCGCCTGGTCGGCGAGGTGACCGGTGTCTCGCGCAGCAAGGTCCAGGCCTACTTCGAGCTGCGCGACGCCGAGGGCGCGGTGCCCTGCGCGATCTGGCTCGACGACCTGGAGAAGGCGGGCCTGCCGGAGGGAGGCCTGCGCGACGGCGCCGAAGTCGTGATCGGCGGCGGACCCGACTACTACCCCGGCGGCGGTCAGGCCTCGCCGAGCTTCGCTTTCCGGGCAACGCAGGTGCGCCTCGCCGGCGAGGGCGATCTGCTGGCGCGGCTGCAGGTGCTGCGCAAGCAGCTGCGCGCCGAGGGGCTATTCGAGCTGCAAAAGCAGCTCGCCCGACCGCGCCTGCCGAAGACGATCGGGGTGGTCACGGCGGAGAGCGGCGCGGCAAGGCGGGATCTGCTTGCCGGCCTGCAGCGGCGCGGCTGGGCGGGAACCGTGGTCTGGGCCTTCGCCCTGGTCCAGGACCGCCGCGCCGCCCCAGCGATCGGTGCTGCGATCCAGGAGCTCGCGGCGACGCCGGCCGTCGAGGCGATCGTGGTCGCCCGCGGCGGCGGCAGCCTCGCCGACCTCTGGGCGTTTTGCGACGAGACGCTCTGTCGCACGGTGGCGATGCTGCGGGTTCCGGTGATCAGCGCCGTCGGTCACGAGCGCGATTCGACCCTGATCGACGATGTCGCCGCGGTCGCCTGCTCGACTCCGACCCATGCCGCCGAGGCGGTCGTGCCGCTCGATTGTCTCGCCGCGCGCGATGCGCTGACCCGCAGCGCCGCCGCGCTGCGGCGGGCAGGGGAGGGCGCCGTGGGCACCCGCAGCCGGCATCTGGTGGCTCTGGCTCGCGGCCCGGCCCGGGCGCTGCGGCGAGAGCGGATCGCGCTCAACCAGAAGACGCGGGAGATCCGCGCCTCCTCCGAACGCGGCCTGGCCGAGCGCCGCGCCTTCCAGCGTCGCCTCGCCCTCGTCGTCCTCTCGCGTGCCGCCCGCCGCGCTGCCGGGGCGGACGCGGACAGCAAGCGCGAGGCGCTGCGGCGGGCGCAGGTGGCGTTCCGTGCCCACGAACCCGAGCGCACCCTGGAACGCGGCTATGCCCTCGCCGAGGACAGCGGCGGAGAGCCGGTGACGAGTGCCGCCGCCGCGCTAGCCGCCAGGCACGTCAAACTGCGCTTCGCCGACGGCGGCGTCGGCGCCGAGATCGATCAAGATGGGGGTGAGGGATGAGCGAGGCGCCAGAGTCTTATGAGGCCGCGGTCGAGCGGCTGGAGCAGATCATCGATCGTCTCGACTCCGGTCAGGCCGGTCTGCGCGAAACGCTCGAGCTCTGCCGCGAGGGCCGTGAGCTAGTCACCTATTGCTCGACTGAGCTGGACGCGGTCAGCGAGGGGCTTAAAGAGCTCAAGTTGGATGACTTGGCCGCCAAGCTCGAGCAGTCCTGACTCAGTTATCGGGGGCCGGAGCAGAGGTTGCCTAGGGCCGGGCAGCCGTGGCAAAGCTCCCAGCTGCGGCGCTCGACCGCTGCCACTGGGAACTCGCCGGCAGCGATGCGGGCTATGGTCGCGGCCAGCTCCTCGCGCCCTCGCCTCATCGCCTCGCCGTCGAGCAGCTCGATCGCCGGTTCCTCGGGCTTATCGAGGAAGACGTAGGCGACTTCGACCTCTTTGATGTCGCGTGCCTCGGCGACCGCAAGGGCATAGATCGTCCTCTGCGTCGCGTACTTGGCGGCGCGCTCGGCCGGCGAGGAGGCGTTGAGGCGGTCGGTCTTGTAGTCGATGACGAGTGGCGGGGCGCCGTCGCGCTCGACCAACAGGTCGATCGAGCCGCGCAGCGTCGTGTCGGTGACACCGAGGAGCAAGGGCACCTCGGCTCGTGAGCTCACGCCCGGCGCCTGTACCCGCTCGCGCAGCATGTCGGAGGCGAGCCAGGCGCGAATCGGCGCCAGTAGCTCCTCTTCGACTCCCTGTGTGAGTCCCGCAGCAGTTGCATGGCCTCGAACCAGGTCGGCGCTCGGCCTGCGCCACTCGTTGGCGGCGCTCCACTCGAGCAACGAATGGACGGCAGTGCCCCGGGCAGCCGCTTCGTCTCGCTGTCCCGCCTCACCTTCATCGCTTGCGGTCGAGTTTTGAGTCGGTATGGGCACCAAACCTCGACCGCGGTCGCCGAGGCCGAGCACGCGCTCCATGTAGAAGCGGTACGCGCACTCCTCGTAGGCGGCGATCGCCGTGTAGGAGAGGGGGCGGTTGGGGACCGCCGGCGTGCGGCGCGCCGGCAGCGGCGCCTCGCCCTCGCCAAGCGGTGCCGGCATCGCGGGCTCGCGTCGCGCCGCCGTCAGCTCGGCAGCTCGCTCAGGGGAAGGCAGGCTGACCCGCACCGCGATCTGGGAGGGCTCGAGGCTCACGTCGAGCCCCTCGCGAGGCCGCGGGGCGGGGATCTCGATCGCCGAGTCGCGCTCGCGGTCGACCTCGAAGCCGTCGAGGATCCGCTCGATCACCGGTGTTCCGGGTTGCGTCGCCCGTCCCGGCTGGGGCATCGCGACGCCGCTGAGGATCAGCCGCTCGCGCGCCCGGGTCGCGGCGACGTGGAAGAGGCGCAGCTCCTCCGCCGCATCGCGTTGCTGCGTCTCCGCGCATAGCTCCTCGTGCGCGAAGAGGTTGAGCGAGGCCGCCCCGAGGCGGCGCAGCTGCAGCCCCACCCGCGGGTCCGCCTGCTCGTGGCCGAACGTCAGCGCCGGAAGTCGCGACCCGGCCAGCAGCCGTCGCGAGAGGCTGGGGACGGCGACGACGCCGAACTCGAGCCCCTTCGCGCTGTGCACGGTCATGATCCGCACCCCGTCGTGGCCCTCGATCGCACTTGCAGCTTCCGCCTCCGCGTCGGCTTCGGCGCGGGCGAAGAGGAAGTCGAGCAGACCGCGCAGATCGCGCCCCTCGCGGGCCTCGAACTCGCCCGCCAGCCGCATCAGCTTGCGCACGTTGGCGAAGCGCGCCTCGCCTGAGGGACGCATCAAGACCGCCAGGTCGTAGCCGGTCTCGGCAATCGCGGTGTCGATCAGGTCGGCCAGCGCCAGCCGCCCGGCGCGGGCGCGCAGCTCGCCGACCGTCCGCGCGAAGTCGCGCAGCAAGGTCAGCTCCGACTGCGGAATCTCCACCAGTCGCTCGGGGTCCTCCAGCTCAGCCTCCTCCAGGCCCGCCACCCGCTCGAGCGCCGGCCAGACATGTCGCCGCCGGCCCGCCGCCGCGCGCAGCAGCCAGAGCGTGTCCGGAGCGGCGCCGCAGGCGGGGGAGGCGAGAGCGCCGAACAGGGCCTGGTCGTCGAGCGGGTTGGCGATCGTCGCCAGCAGGGCGCAGACGTCGCCGACCTGCTGCTGGGACCAGTAGCCGCGACCGCCGATCGTGTAGGGGCGCAGGCCGGCGCGCTCCAGCGAGTCCTCGTAGGCATCAAGGTGGGTGAAGGCACGCAGCAGGACGACCATCTCGCCACGCTCGACGCCGCTCTCGACCAGCTCGCTCAGTCGCGCAGCGAGGAAGCGCGCCTCGGCCAGGTGGTTCGGTGGGGTGTCGGCGTCGGTTGCCGGCGCCAAGTCGATCCCCTCGCCGTCCCAGCCGTCCCGTGCGGTCAGCAGCAGCTCTACCGCCGGCCCCGCGCCGGGCGGCTCGCGCAGCTGTGGCAGGCCGCCGACGCGCAGCGGATGGAAGGCGTCGCCGAGCAGCTTCTCGCCGATCGCATTGACGGCGCCGATCACCTCCGGGCGGGAGCGGAAGTTGCCGCTCAATTCGATCGCCGCCGCGTCCTCGCTCTGCTCGATCGCGCGCCGCCGCTCGCGGAAGACGTCGAGATCGGCGTGGCGGAAGCCGTAGATCGACTGCAGCTCGTCGCCGACGACCATCAACTCCGATCGCGGCCCGCGCAGTGCCTCGATCAAGCGCAGCTGCAGCCGGTTGGTGTCCTGGAACTCGTCGACCAGCAGGTGGCTGAAGCGCGCCCGGTAGGCGTTGCCGATCTCCTCGCGTTCGAGCAGGCGCACGGCGCGCAGCTGTAGGTCCTCGAAGTCGAGCCCTTCGCGGCGCTCCTTGACCGCCTCGTAGCGCTGGGAGAAGAGGGCTAGCAGCTCGGCGATGTGCCGGTAGGCCTCGCCTCCCTCGCCGGCCTCCGCGGCTCGGGCGACGGCCGCATCGGTCGCCTCGCGGTAGGCGCTCATCGATTTCGCCTTGCTGTCGGTTCTCAGCGCAGTCAGCTCGTCGAGGTCCGGGACGTCGTCGCCAAGCACTGCCAGCGCCCGCTCGACCAGTTCGCGATTGGAGTTGGTCGGTTTCAGCTCCTCGAGCGTCTCCGCCGCGACCGCAGCGGCTCGGCGGACGGCGGCTTCGGGATCTGGGGTGGGTGGGTCCGGCAGGCGAGGGGCGGCGGCTCCGCGGCTGCGCAGCTCGGCGTGGATGCCGCTGACGATCGCCCGCAGGCCGGCGATCTCGAAGGCGGCGACGGTTCGCTCGCGCGCCTCATCTCCGCCGGCGAGGAATTCGGCCAGGGCGTCGTCGAACGCCTCGCGCGCGGCCCGCTCGGCCTCTGGCGTGTCGAGGACGCGGAAGCGCGGGTCGACCCCGGCCGCCACCGGGTGGCCGGCGAGCAGCCGGTTGCAGAAGCCGTGGATGGTCGTCACCCAGGCCCCGCCGATCGTCGCCAGCAGCTCACGGGCGCGCTGTGACTCCCCGACGGCGCGCAGCTCGAGCTCGGCGCGGATGCGCTGCCGCAGCTCGGTCGCCGCCTTGTCGGTGAAGGTGAAGGCGAGGATCGCGTCGGGGGCGACACCGAGGTCGCAGACGAGGCGGCAGTAGCGATCGACCATGACCCCGGTCTTGCCGGTCCCCGCCCCGGCCTCGACCAGGACGTCGTGGCCACGGGCCTCGATCGCCAGCGACTGCTCCGGGGTCGGTGTGCGCTCGCTCATCGCTCCTCCCACTTCTCGTCCTCGGCATCGGCCGGCGCCCGGTCGCGACGGCAGATCGGCGCGAACTCGCAGAAGGCGGGGCAGACGTCGTGGCCGCGCAGGCCGCGCCGCGGCCCCGGGTCGCGGCGGATCTCACCGCGGCGCATGCGGGCGACGATCTCACCGGCGCGTCGGCGAGCGTCGGCGAGCATCTCCTCGAAGCCCTCGCGGTCGACCAGGTCTTTGTCGTAGAGGCGGTAGGAGGCGAGCCGCGGCGCGGCTTCCCCGAGCACGACCCCACGGGGCCGTCGCGACGACGTCCCGCGCAACGGGTGGTACAGGCCGCCGACCGCATCGGCGCCCCAGTGCTCGGCGACCGCGATCAGGTAGAGCTGCAGCTGCAGCTTCGCCTGCTCCTCGAACTTCTCGCGTGGGGTGACCACGCGGGAGAGCTTGTAGTCGAGGACCAGCGCGCTGCCGTCGGGCGCGCGGTCGACTCGGTCGATCGCCCCGTGCAGTCCCCAGTCGTCGATCTCGAGCACCGGTCGTTCGGCCGTCTCGGCCTCGCCGAACCCAGCCTCCAGCAGCCAGGGCTCATAGCCGCCGGTCTCGCGCCCGGCCTCGTCGGCGAGGAAGCGGGCCAGCAGGCCCTCGACCCGGCGCGCGATCGCCCGCTCGGCGGGATGAGTCCCCAGTCCGCGCTCCCCAGCAACCTCGCCAGCCAGCTCGCGCGCCCGGCCGATCCAGGCGCCGAGCGAGCCGGGGCGGGGGAGGGGGTCGCCGCCCGGCCGCTCGCGGTAGAGGCGGTCGAGCACGGCGTGCATCAGGCCGCCCTGGACGAGGGGGTCCGGAGCGGGGTCGAGCGGCTGGGGGTCGAGCTCGTGCGAGACGAACCAGCGGTAGGAGCAGACGTCGAACCCCTCCAGGGTGGTGCCGCCGTAGGCGGGGACGGCGGCGAGGGCGCCAAGCACGGCCGGGTTGGAGAGGGGGCCGGGGGCACGGCTCGCCGCCTCGGCCCTCCCGGCTCTGTCCAGCTCAGCTTCCGAGGCGGCCAGATGTCGCGGCAGGAGCACCCGGGTCAGGTCCCGGGAGACGGTCAGCTCCGCCTCGACTGCATCGGCCTCTCCGTCCTCCGGTGCGGGATCGAGCAGGCGGCGGACCTCGTCGAGGAAGGGCGAGCGCGGCTCGGCGACGCCGTTCTCGTCGCTGTCACGGTAGGAGAGGAAGAGCCGTCGGTTGGGCAGCGCCAGGCAGGCGTGGAAGAGGTAGCGCTCCTCGGCGTCGGGGTCGCGGCGGGGCTCGAGGCCGAGCGCGAGGCGCTGCGCTTCGGAGAGGAACGGATCCTCGGCGCGGTCGCGCCGCGGGAACTCGCCGTCCTGGAGCGAGGCGACGAAGGCGTACTCGAAGCGGGAGGCGCGGAGCCGGTAGGGGCTGGCGATCCGTACCCGGCCCTCGACCGGTCCGCTCCAGGCGTCGAAGCGGAGCTCGCGCAGGGTCGCCGCCAGCTGCGTTGCCGGCGGCGCCAGCTGTGGGATTTTGGCCAGGTCGCCGAGCGCGGTGGAGATCGCGGCGGCGGCGCGCAGCTCCAGGCCGTCGCCACGTGCGGGCGCCGGCCCGTCCTCCTCGCCGCGTATGGGGCGCGAGGCCATCGTCGTCGCAAGGCGGGCCAGCACGGCGGCCAGGGCGGCGGGGCTCTCCTGCGCCGCCTGCCGGACCCGCTCGACGTCGCCCGGCAGGCGCTCATGTCGCTCCCCCCACAGCTCCAGTGCCGCGGTCGCCCCGACCAGGCGGCGACGGCGCACGGCGCGCTCGAACCAGTCGACCTGTCTCGAGGGCAGGCCACTGGGGCCACGCATGAAGCGCAGCAGGTCGGCGGCACGGCCGCTGCCGAGCTCCGCTTCCAGTAGCGCGATAAGCGTGCCTCCGACAGAGGTTCCGGCGACCGGGATCTCCGCCTCGAGCGCCACTCCGATGTTGTAGGACTCGAGCACGGCCGCGAGCAATGGCCCGCGCCGCGCCGGGTCGCGCACGGCGATCGCGATCGCCGCAGGATCGGCGCCACCGGCGATCAGCTTCGCCACCTCTGCACCGACCGCCTCCGCCTCGCCTCGCTCGCCCGCCGACCGCAGCAGCACCAGCGCCTCGCCCGGCGCCCGCCGCGCCTGCTCGACCCGGCCGAGCTCGCGCTGAAGGTGGACGAGGAGGGGATCGATGCCGAAGGGTTCGAGCACTGCCGGCCCATCGAGGACCTCGGTCTCGGTCGCCATCGCGCGCAGTCCCTCCAGCAGCGTGGCCCGGGTGGCGAGCGCGGCGTTGTCCTCCTCGTAGGGGATGGCGACGGTCACCTCGGCAGCCGCGCTCAGCGCCTCGATCAGGCGACGCTGGTTCGGGGTGAGGTCGCCCGGCTCGTAGAAGAAGACCGGCCGTTCCCGCCAGCTCTCGGGGGCCCTCCGCAGCGCCGCGATCGCGTCGAGGGCGATGCTGTGCACGTCGTGCAGCCCGAGCCGATCTCGCACCTCGGCGTAAGCGGCGAACAGGCTGGTCAGATCGTCAAGGTAGGCAGAGGACTCGAGCGTCTGTGCCCCCGATCCCAGCGAGGCGGGATCGAGGCCGGCGCTCTGCAGCTCGTCGAGCAGGCGCTCGAACGGGATCGCGAAACCGGGCCGGGCGGCGGAGCGTCGCAGCGGTCCCAGCCCTTCCCCGGCCGCGGCGATCCCGGTCGAAACGCCAGCCAGGCGCTGGGCGGGCGTCAGCTCCCCGCCTGAAGGCGCGCCGCTGCAGCGTGCGACCTCGCGGAAGAGCTCGCCGAAGGTCATCGCCGAGCCGCCGAGGGCGGCGCCGGACGCCAACAGGCTGCGCTCGAAGCGGAAGACGTCGTCCAGCGTCGGCAGGACGAGGACCGGGCTTCGGTCGAGCGCCTCGCGGAAGAGGTCCTGGATCCGGTCGGCGCGACCGGAGTTGGGTGGTCCTTGGATCAGTTTCAGCGGCATAGCGGCAAGCGACCCAGCATAGGAGCCGGTCGTGACACCCCCCGCGCACACCTGGCGGCGGCTTCAGGAAGCCGCAATTGGCGCATTTCCCGCCTCCGCTTTGCCGTCTTCCCGCCCCTCTAAATTGAGCGCAGCAAATGTCCCTCTGTTTCGTAGACCCAGCCGACGCGATCCGCGCGATCTCCGACTCGATCGGCCGCGAAGCGCGCCGGCAGCTCCTCGGCGAGGCCGTCCGCTCCTGGGTCGACGAGATTCCCGACGACGAGCTCGAGGTCCACTACGCGAAAGCGCTCTCCGAGCTCGACGAGCACGACCTCTCGATGCTCGCCGCCTGGCACGGCTCGCTGGAGCTGGGCCAGCCTGTCCCCAACCGCGACTTCCTCATGGGTGCCTTCGGATCGCTCGGCGACAACCGTCGCGAGGCGCTAAAGCTCGCCGCAGGATTCCGCGGCGAGGAGGCAGTCGACGCCGGTGTCACCGAAGACGACGCCCTGGAGCTCGTCCTCGGACTGCTCTCCCAGCCGCGCCTGATGGAGCTGGCGGTCGAGGCCGTAGAGCTCTACGTCTGGGATCGGGCCGGCAGCGACAACTAGGCGAGCGCCGCACGCACGTCGGCGATCGCCTGCTCGTTGTCCTGGAAGTGGACGGCTGTCATGCCGGCCTTTTCCGCGCCTTCGCAGTTGACCAGTACGTCGTCGACGAAGAGGCAGGACTCGGCCGGCAGGTCGATCCGGTCGAGCGTGACCGCGTAGATCTTTGCTTCGGGCTTGCGGCAGCCGACGAAGCCGGAGTCGACGACGGTCTCGAAGATCTCGTCGACGGGGAGCATCGGGCGCCACAGCGGCTCCCACTCCCTGACGTTGTTGGTCAGCATCGCCATCCGGTAGCCCGCGGCCTTCAACTCCTGCATCAGCTCGATCATCGGCGGGTTGGGGTCCAGCGCCTCGAAGTAGATCTCTTTGAAGCGGTGCATCTCCGGCCTGTGGCCGAGCAGTGGCTCGAGGCTGTCGGTGAGCTTCTCCAGGAAGGCGACCTCGGTGATCTCGCCACGCTCCATTTCGAAGAGCGGGTTGTCGCCGTTGGCCTCGGTCGCGGCCTGCATCCCCTTGCCGAGGACCTCGGTGGTGATCCCGGTCTGGTCCTGAAAGGACATGAAGGATTGGATCAGGGGGGTGGTCAGGACGCCGCCGAAGTCGGAGATCACCGCCTCGATTCCGCTGCCGACCTCAGTCATCGGCGCGGACCAGCTCGTAGTGGCCGAGTCCCTCGCGTCCCTCGACCGACCAGCGGAAGAAGGCGATCTCCGCGACCAGCCCGGGCCGGCGCACCTTGGCGGCGCTGATCAGGGTGCCGGCGCCGCGCATCGGCTGGCCCTCTTCGCCGTCCGTCCAGAGCTCGAGCGTCGCCCGCCGCTGCACACCGTCGGGCCCGTACTCGGTCGAGAGCAATGCCTCGGAGACCTCGACCGGGGCGCCGTCGGCGCCGCAGAGGACCGCCGCCACCTGCTCGTCGCCGTGCTCGCTGGACCGCGGTGGCCGCACTGCGCTCAGCGCCAGCAGGCCGCCGTCGGAGAAGACGATGCCGATGGACCGCCGCTGAACCTGGCCGGTGTTTTCGCCCATGGCGCGGCAGCCTATTCTCCTGGCCAGAATTGAAGCCAGCGAGAATCCGCACCGCCGATCCCGACCGCGACGCCCCCGCTTGCGTCGCGATCTACGCGCCCTATGTCGAGGCCGGTGCGACCTCGTTTGAGGAAGACCCCCCCAGCCCCGCCGAGTTCGCCGAGCGGATCGCCACCATGGCGGCGACCTACCCCTGGCTCGTCGCCGAGCGCAGGGGAGAGGTGATCGGCTACGCGTACGCCTGCCCTCACCGCTCGCGTCCCGCCTATCGCTGGGCGGTGGAGGTCTCGGTCTACGTCGCCGAGGGGCAGCGCCGCGACGGCTGCGGAAGGGCGCTTTATAGCGAGTTGGTTGGGCGGCTACGAAGACAGGGCTTCCACGTCGCCTGCGCGGGGATCACCCTGCCCAACGAGGCCAGCGTCGCCCTCCACGAGAGCATGGGATTCGTCCCGGTCGGGGTCTACCGGCGGATCGGCTGGAAGGATGGCGCCTGGCGGGACGTCGGCTGGTGGCAACTCGAGCTGACGCCGCCTGGCGAGAGACTTCCGGCCGAGCCGCTGCCGCCCGAGGGCCGGCCCCGGCTACCATTGGCCGATGCCTGAGAACCAGACCGAAGCGCTGACCGAAGACGATGTGATCGAGGCGCTCGAGGAGGTGATCGATCCCGAGCTGGGGCTCGACTTCGTTTCCCTGGGCCTCGTCTACGACGTCGAGATCGAGAAAGAGGACGTCTACGTGACCTTCACGCTGACCACCCCGGCCTGCCCGATCGGCCCTCAGGTCTCCGAGCAGATGAAGGAGTTCGTCGGCGACCTCCCCGGAGTAAGCGCCGTCCACCCGAAGATGGTCTTCGACCCCCCCTGGTCCCCGGAGATGATGACCGAGGACGCCAAGTTCGCACTCGGCTTCTAGGCAGGCCTCTCGAAGCCGACCGCCAGAATTCCTATTTCGTGAGTTTTAGGTTGACGTCTTTGCCCTCGCCCTCAAGGTATGCACCCTCGAGAGAAGCGGGGGCAGCCTTTGGGAGACGGATGCGAACTCGATCACCCGGATACCAATAGACCTCGACGACAGCCATCGAGCCCTCGTCGATTTCAACCTTTCCATATGCGATGTAGTCGGCATGGGCTGGGGGTGACTTCTCTTTGAATCGCACTTCCATCGATTACCTCCTATTGCTTGTTTTCCCACTGCGTTGGCGAATGGCAGATATGGATACCTGAGTGTCTGACCAAACACCAAACCGTACCCAGTTAGGAATCGCTATTCGCAAAAGTCAACGTCAGCGCGGCAGCTGCGGATCGTCCTCGTCTATCTCCTCGGCGGTACCGTCGAAGTCATAGGGGCGGCCGGCGGAGTCGCGCGGAGCAGTCGGGCCGCCGCGGCTGCCGCCGACGCCGACCACGACGAAATGGCGGGCCGCGTAGCCACGCATCAGGCGGCGGGCGATGGCGCGGGTCGGTGGGAGCAGCAGGAGTACGCCGAAGATGTCGGTGACGAAGCCCGGGGTGAGCAGCAGGGTGCCGCCGATCGCGATCATCAGGCCGTCGGCGACCTCGCGGCCCGGGAAGCGCCGCTCGGCGAGCGCCTGGTTGAAGCGCCGCCAGGCGCCGCGGCCCTGGTGACGCAGCAGCAGCGAGCCGAGTACCGCGTCGGCCAGTAGCAACGCCAGGGTCGGCCAGACCCCGATCAACCCGCCGACCTGGATGATCACGTAGAGCTCGATGATCGGGACGACGATGAAGATGACTACGAGCAGGCCCACGGTCAGTCTCCTCTCAGGAGCGCGTAGATCTCGTCAGCTTGGTAGAGCTTGCGCCAGTTCCTGTTGGTGATCTCGCGCAGGACCCCCTGCTCCTCGAGGGTCTTGATGGTGGCGCGCGCGGTAGGCGCGCTGACTCCTAGGACGGTCTCGGCTCGCTTCGTATAGACGAGTGGATTTTCGAACAGTGCATCGATCAACGCCAACGCGTTTGCGGTCACGTGCTCGGCTTGGAGTTCCTCGCGATATCGATTGTGCAGCGCCAGGAGCCGATCCGCGAGGTCGGCGGCCTCCCGGGCCTGGGCCGAGACGCCAAACAGGAAGTAGCGGATCCAGCCATCCCAGTCGCCGTGAGTGCTGACTCGTAGCAGCTTGTCGTAGTACTCCGACCGGCTGCGCTCGAAGTACGCCGAGAGGTAGAGGAGTGGCTGGGGAAGAAGACCGCGATCCCGCAGGAAGAGGGGGATGAGCAGTCGGCCGACACGGCCGTTGCCGTCTCCGAACGGGTGGATGGCCTCGAACTGGTAGTGGAGGATTGCCGCTTGAACCAGGGGGCGCAGGGTTTCCTCATGCAGGAAGCGCGCGAGGTCGTCGAGCAGGCTGAGCATTTGTGGCACCGGGGGTGGCACGTAGGTCGCGTCTGCCCCCGTCGTCGCGCCAATGAAGTTCTGGTAGGTGCGGAACTCGCCCGGATGACGCTCCTGCCCGCGCACCCCCTTCATAAGCTGTCTGTGGAGTGTGCGGATGAGGCGCAGGCTGAGCGGAAGCTCTGAGCTAAGTCCTAGGCTGTGGGCGGCTCTGTAGTTGCGAACCTCCTGGACATCGGGCGCCTGGATCAGCTCTTGCTGCCCCAGGTCGGCTGCATATACATCTGACATCGTGGTCTGGGTACCCTCGATTCGCGAGCTGAGAACTGCCTCTCTGCTCATATAAGGCGAGATCAGGAGATCGGGATTGCGGATTTGCCTTCCGATGCCCTGCAGAACTCCCAGTTGATTTGATGCCTCGTCGAGGGCGGCGAGACAGGTTCTGGGCAAATCGACCTCGCGGGGCGCGGGCTCGGGAACGAATGCCGGGTATCCATCCGGGGCACTGACGAGCACTCCGCAGGCGTGCGTCGTGAATTGCTGGATATTCATTGCTTTGAAAGATATCGCGATTTACTTTCAAAGCGTTGCTGAGACCGTCAGCACGCTTTCAAAGCTCGTTGAACGTGCCCCAATCTCTGCTGGGGCGCGTTCAGGCGGGAGCGGCGGCGGCTGCCGCGGCCTCCTCCAGCTCCGCCAGCGATTCGTCGATACCGTCGGCGATCGTTTCGACGTCCTCCATCGAGTCGTAGTCGGCGAGGAGGCCGAAGCAGACGCGGCCGTTGTAGCTCATGATCGCGATCGCCATCGCGTGGTTCTGGGGCAGGAAGGCGACCGGGAAGACCTCTTCCAGCTGACGCCCCAGCACGTAGAGGGGCATCTGCGGGCCGGGCACGTTGGTGACGATCAGGTTGAAAAGCCGGGTCGAGAAGTTGATCCGGGCCGCCTGCGCGAGCAGGGTCGGCGGGGCGAAGTCGTTGAAGCGGGAGATCACTTCGGCGCCGAGCGCCTGCTTGGAGCGCTTTACCCCCGCCATCTGCTCGCTGACGACCCGCAGGCGGCGCGCCGGGTCCTCGACGTAGACCGGCAGCGGCCCGCGCATCGCCGCGAGTTTGTTGCCCAGTTCGCCGCGCTCGTCGGCGGCGCGGATCGAGACCGGCACCAGGGCGCGCAGCTCGAGGCCCTCGGTGCGGATGCCGCGAGTGTGCAGCCATTTTCGCAGCGCCCCGGTGACCACGGCCAGCACGACGTCGTTGACCGTCCCGCCCAGCGTGTCCTTGATCCGTTTGAAGGTTGCCAGCTCCGAGCGCGTCCAGGTGAAGCGGCGGTGCGGCCCGATCTCGCGGTTGAGCGGCACGTCGGGAGCGGGGTCGGCGAAGGCGCCGGCGACCTCGCTGACACCCTCCAGCGCCTCGACCAGCCGCCGCGCGGCGCTCTCGGGATGGCGCACGACATCCACCGCGCGCTCGGCGAGCTTCAGCGGGGCAACGGCCAGCTCGGTGGCGCCGCGGGCGATCAGGTCGGTGGTGCTCGGCGAGGCCTGGGGCCGCCAGCCGTCCTCGACCGGGGCCGGCTCGGGTATCGGCTCGAGGTCGAAGAGCACGGTCCCGATGTCGACCCCGGCGATCCCGTCGACGGCGGCGTGATGGGTCTTGGTCAGCAGGGCGAAGCGGTCGCGCTCCAGCCCCTGCACCAGCCACATCTCCCAGAGCGGCTTGGAGCGGTCGAGCTGCTGTGAGAAGACGCGGGCGGCAAGCCGTTTCAGCTGCGCCTCCCCGCCCGGCTCCGGCAGCGCCGTGTGGCGAATGTGGTAGCTGAGGTTGAAGTTGACGTCATCGGCCCAGAGCGGCCGCCCGGCCTCCAGCGGCGGCACGACGAGGCGCTGGCGAAAGCGGGGAATCTGGTCCAGCTTGCCGCGCACGTGCTCGACCAGATCGACGTAGCGTGGGGGCGGGCCCTCGAAGATCAGGATGCCGCCGATGTGCATGTGGCTCGACGAGCTCTCGTTGGTCAGGAACGAGGCGTCGGTCGAGCTGAGGCGCTCGAGGTGGTCTCCGGCGGTTTTCATCCTGCAAGGCTAGCTGCGACGCCTCCCCGGTCCAAGCCCGGTAGGGCCAGCCGCAAGGCCGCCACCGGTACCCTGGGGCCATGCCAACCACCGCAAGCGCGGCGCCCAAGCGCGTCCTGCTCGCCGCCCCGCGCGGCTACTGCGCCGGCGTCGATCGCGCCGTGCAGACGGTCGAGCGCGCGCTCGAGCTTTACGGTGCCCCCGTCTACGTGCGCAAGGAGATCGTCCACAACAAGCACGTGGTCGAGGAACTCTCCGAGCGTGGCGCAATCTTCGTCGAGGAGGAGACCGAGGTCCCCGAGGGCGAGATGGTCGTCTTCTCCGCCCACGGCGTCGCCCCGGCGGTGCACGAGAACGCCGCCGCGCGCCGGCTGCGCACGATCGACGCCACCTGCCCCCTCGTCACCAAGGTCCATGTCGAGGCGCGCCGCTTCGCCGCTGACGGCTACACGATCGTGATGATCGGCCACGAGGGGCACGAGGAGGTCGAAGGAACCACCGGCGAGGCGCCGGACAGCATCGTCCTCGTGCAGACGGTCGAGGAGGTCGCCGACCTCGAGGTTCCCGACCCCGAGCGAGTTGCCTTCATCACCCAGACGACCCTCTCGGTCGACGAGACCGGTGAGATCATCGCTGCCTTGCGATCCAAGTTTCCGGCGATCGTCAGCTCCAAAACCGACGACATCTGTTACGCGACCACCAACCGGCAGATCGCCGTCAAGCAGCTCGCGCGCGAGTGCGAGCTGGTGCTGGTGATCGGCTCGACCAACTCCTCCAACTCCAACCGCCTGGTCGAGGTGGCGCGCGAGCACGGTGCCGCCTCACACCTGATCGACAACCACACGCAGGTGCAAGAGGAGTGGCTCGACGGGGTCGAGACCGTTGGCATCACCTCAGGGGCAAGCGCCCCCGAGGAGCTGGTGGCAAGCCTAGTCGAGCTCTTCCGCGAGCGCGGCGCCGAGGACGTCTCCGAGCTGCGCACCGTCCACGAGGACGTGCGCTTCATGCTGCCCAAGAAGATTCGCGAAGCTGTCGCGTCCGCTTGATGAAGCTTTTTACCCCCTATAGGGGGGTCAACCCTGCACTGAAGGTACGCCCGCGGAGAAGCTGAGGGACCAGACGCGTAGGCCTGGGGAGGGGCGCAACTGGAGGTGGTGGCGCTCGTGGGCTGGGTGCTCGGTCAGGGTGTAGAGCGCTGGTCCGTCGATCTCCATTGACCCGGTGGTCTCGCCGTCGACCGCAAGGGTGATCGTGCCCGTGCCCTCGACCGTCGCATAGGCGCCGCCCGCCTCGTAGTCGGTTTCCAGCTCCTCGCCGTCCTCGCTCGCGATCCAGGGCTGCTCCCAGGAGTCGCTGGGGAAGATCTCGGGGGTGGGGGGGATCACCTTGGCATCGGAGGAATCGGTCGGCCGTAGGGGGTCCATCGGCTCGGGTAGAGGGCGCAGCGCGTCCTGCTCGCGCAGCTCGACCTGGATCGCTTCCTCGGTCGCTCGGTATTCGCCCTCGCCGAAGTGGACCCAGGCGAGTGCGCCGCCGAGCTTCCAGAGGAAGAGGCTGGGCCAGCCCTCGCAGCCGTAGGCGTGCCAGAGGCGGCGATCGGCGTCGATCGCGACCGGGAACTCGACTCCTAGTCGCTCGAGCCCGGCGGCAACTGTGCCGCGCTCGGCCCCAAAGGGGAAGCGGTGTGCCTGCACGCCTATCGTCGTCAGGCCATGCGATTCGTAGCGCCGTGCCCACTCGCATACGTAGGGAAGCGTGCGCACGCTATTGAGCTGGGCGAAGTCGAAGAAGTGGACGAGGACCGGCCCCCCGGCGGTCGCGACCGGCATCGAGCGCGGCGACTCGCCTATCCACTCGATCTCCTCGGGCAGGTCGGGCGCAGCGATGTTGTCTCGTTCAGGACGCATTTAGAAAGCCGCAAGTTATCTGCGCTAGCTTCCCCGGGCGATGATCGAGTTCGCGATTGCGGCTGTCCCGCTTCTGCTGCTGCTTGTCGCGCTGCTGCTCGGGCGCTACCCGGGCTGCGAGGCGGCGATGCGGCTCGCCGAGCGGATCGCCTCGCGGACCAGGCATGGAGCCACAACGACGAGCAACTCATGCCGGCCGCAACCGCCGGCTTCGCGCGCCGCCCACGGCGGCCTCTTGATCGCTCTCAGCCTCGCTCAGCGCCCGCCTCCTCTCGCCGCCTAGGCAGTCAAGGCAGCGATATCGGCCCGTGTCCCTGGGTGGCCATGGGCGCACCCGGCGTGGCCGGATACCCACGCCATCGGCGAAGGAGCGAGCAATGAACTCGAATACTGCAAGAGCGGCGGTCGGCGCCGTGGTCGTCGTCGTGGCGATCGTCCTGTTGATCGTCTTGAAGAGCGGCGGCAGCGACACCAACGCGACGACCAAGGGCGTCACCACGATCGTGATCAAGAACGGCGAACCGGTCGGCGGAATCGCGCAGCTGACCTACAACAAGGGAGAAGAGGTCCGCTTCAAGGTGGACTCCGACGTCAGCGACGAGGTCCACATGCACGGCTACGACATCATGAAGGACGTCAAAGCGGGTGGGTCGGTCAACTTCGACTTCCCGGCCACGATCGAAGGCGTCTTCGAGGCGGAGCTGGAGGGTCGCAAAGAGCAGATCCTCGAACTCACGGTGAACCCGTGAGCTCCCTGCTGCCGATCGCCCACGCGCTCGTCGCGCGCAAAGATCTGCCTGTCCCGGCATGGCTGTTCGCCTGGGGGGCGTCGATCGTCCTGATCGTCTCCTTCTTCGCACTGTCGGTCGGCTGGCGCACGCCCCGCTTCGAGAAGGACCGCTGGCGTCCTCTCGCGGCGGGGCTATCGCGGGCCCTGATCGCCCTGCCGGCGCAGATCTTCTACGGGGCGTTAGGGGTCTTCCTGCCCGGGCTGGCGATCTACGCCGGCCTGCGCGGGACCGAAGCACCCGACCGCAACTTCGCCCTCACCTTCCTCTACGTCACCACCTGGCTCGGCTTCCCGTTGTTCAGCATCTTCCTCGGCGATGTCTTCCGTCCCTTCAACCCCTGGCGGGCGGTCGGGCGGGTGGTGGGAGGGGGGTTCAGGGCGTTGGCAGGCCAGCGCCCGGCCCACCTGAGATATCCGGAGAGATTGGGGCGCTGGCCTGCCGCGATCGGCCTGCTCGCGGTCGTCTGGCTGGAGATCGTCTATGGCGCCAGCGGCGGGGTGGCGGTGGGGCTGGAACCTCACGTCGCGGCCGTTGCCGCCCTCGTCTACACCGGCTACACGCTGACGATGATGGCTCTGTTCGGGGTCGAGCAGTGGTGCCGCACGGGGGAGGTCTTCTCGGTCTACTTCGGCATGTTCGGCAAGCTCGGCTGCTTCGGGGTGAAGGATGGGCGGCTCGGTGTGCGCCGTCCGCTCTCCGCCGCCACCAAGTGGGCGACCGTGCCGGGTTCGGCCGCCGTGGTGGTCGCCTCGATCGCGAGCACCAGCTTCGACGGCGCCCAGGAGGGGGCGTTCAAAGGTGCGCTCGAAAGCACCTTCAACCGCCTGGTCGACGCCGGTGTCGGCCTGACCTCGGCCCTGCGGCTCACCGACACCCTCTTCATGGTGCTCTGCTTCTTCGGGGTAGCTCTCGTCTACCTGATCGGCGTGCGGGGGATGGCCGGTGTCCCGGGCGCCCCTTCGTTCAAGAAGCTGCGCACCGGCTTTGCCCACACCCTGATTCCGATCGCCTTCGCCTACCTGGTCGCCCACTACTTCAGCCTCTTTGTCTTCCAGGAGCAGGCCCAGTTCACCTACTTGCTCTCCGATCCGCTGGGGACCGGCACCACCGACATCTTTGGAACGGCGTCATCGGGCATCGATTTCCGCCTGCTCGGCGCCAACGCGATTTGGTACGTCCAGGTCGGCGCCCTCGTGGTCGGGCACGTAATCGGGCTCACCCTCGCCCACGACCGTGCCACCGCCTATTGGGGCGATTATCGTCAGGCAACCCGCTCGCAGTACTGGATGCTTGCGGTGATGGTGGCCTTCACCTGCTTTGGCCTCTATCTGCTCTCGGTTGCCAATGCATGAGACCGCGTTTTACGGGTAAATGTGGAATGTGCCGCCCCGGTTGATCGGCTTTCTACCGATGGCGCCGAGCGGCCAGGGTGTTTGACTGGAATTGAGGTTGCGAGGTGCAGATTTCCTCCCATAAACAAGAAGTCTCCCTCCCATAAACAAGAACAAGAAGCAAGCATCGAGGCCACCGGACATATCAGCCACCCGGTGGCCTCGCTGCGTAGCGGCCTTAGAACTTAGAAGGTCGTCTAGAGGATCTCGGCGAGGCGGCGCTCCAGCGCCGCCGAAACCTCGTCCCGCACGGGCCCCTCCGCCAAGCGTTCGACCAGGGACTCGAGGAAACCCTCGATGATCACCTGCTTGGCCGTCGCCGGATCGAGCCCGCGCGAGGTCAGGTAGAAGAGCTGATCGCGATCGATCTGGGCGATCGCAGCCGCATGGGTGCAGCGGACATCGTCGGCTTCGATCTCCAGGCCGGGAATCGCGTCGGCGTGGGCCTCGGGGGAGAGCAGCAGGTTGCGGCTCTCCTGGAAGGCGTCGGTCCCCTGCGCGCCTGGGTCGACCCGGATCATTCCGCGCCAGACGGCGGTCGAGCCGGCGGCCAGGACGCCCCGGAAGGCGAGGTCGGAGAAGGTATTCGGCGCCGCGTGCTCCTGGGTCGTGTCGTAGTCGAGATGCTGCCCCGGTCCGCTGGCGTAGCCGCCGGTGACCCGCGCCTCGGAGCCGGGGCCGGCCAGTTTGGTCTCCATCCGCACCTTGCCCCGCGCCGAGCCGAAGCCGAGCGCGGTCCAGTCGAGGCGGGCGTCACGCTCCACCTGGGCGCGCTGGCTGGAGAAGATCCAGGCGCGCTCTGAGATGTCTTGGGTCGAGACGTAGCGCAGCGTCGCCGCCTGTCCCACATGCAGCTCGACAACCGAGTTGAGCAGGGCATCGGTCTCGTCGCCGGCCGAGCCGCTGTGCTCCCAGACCTCGGCCTCGGCGCCCTCCTCGAGCACAATCAGAGTGCGCCAGTAGACGACGCTGCCATTCTCATCCAGGGGCAGCTCGACCTTGATCGGCTCGGTGAGCCTCACTCCGGCGGGAACGTGAATGAGCACTCCGTCGCGCCAGCCCGCCTCGTTGCGGGCGACGAAGGGATCGCCGCCCGACACCAGCGTGCCGAGTCTTCCATCGATCAGCTCGGGATGGGAATCGACCGCCTCGCCAAGCGGCAGCACAGTTGCTCCGTCGCCCGCAGAGATCGAGGCGCTGACGGAAGCCGGCTCGTAAGCGTCGAGATCGAGGTTTGAAAGGTCGGTGAATTCCCACCCCTTCGTCTTCTGATCGGGAAGGGGTGGAAGGGTGGTTGGTTCGGTCGCGGTAGTCATGCGTTCGATCGGTGATTTGGCGTGGTCGAGGGTGTCGATGGCAAGGACGCAGTGGTGGGGGACAGTGCTCTGCACGGCCCCCACCCGAGGACGCCGCCAGCGGCATCCTCGGGCCGCGAAATCACCCGATCGAGCCCTCCATCTGCAGCTCGATCAGGCGGTTGAGCTCGACCGCGTACTCCATCGGCAGCTCTTTGGTGACCGGCTCGATGAAGCCGTTGACGATCATCTTCGAGGCCTCTTCCTCGTCGAGCCCGTGGCTCTGCAGGTAGAAGATCTGCTCGTCGCCGATTTTCGAGACGGTGGCCTCGTGGCCGACGTCGGCGTCGTTCTCGCCGATCCGGATCGTCGGGTAGGTGTCCGAGCGCGAGTCCTCGTCGAGCAGCAGCGCGTCGCAGACGACCTTCGAGCGCGACTCGGTCGCCCCATCCGCGACTTCCAGCAGGCCGCGGTAGGTTGCCCGTCCGCCGTCCTTGGAGATCGACTTGGAGAAGATCGAGGACGAGGTGCGCGGCGCCGCGTGGATGATCTTGCCGCCGGCGTCCTGGTGCTGGCCGTCGCCGGCAAAGGCGATCGAGAGGATCTCGCCGTGGGCTTCGGGGCCGAGCAGGTAGATCGACGGGTACTTCATCGTCAGTTTCGAGCCGAGGTTGCAGTCGACCCACTCCATGGTCGCCTTCTCGTGGGCGACGGCGCGCTTGGTGACCAGGTTGAAGACGTTCTGCGACCAGTTCTGCACGGTCGTGTAGCGGACTCGCGAGCTCGGCTTGGCGCAGATCTCGACCACCGCGGAGTGCAGCGAGTCGCTGGAGTAGACCGGCGCCGTGCAGCCCTCGATGTAGTGGACGTCGGAGCCCTCCTCGGCGATGATCAGCGTGCGCTCGAACTGACCCATGTTCTCGGTGTTGATCCGGAAGTAGGCCTGCAGCGGCATCTCGACCTTGACCCCGGCCGGCACGTAGACGAAGGAGCCGCCCGACCAGACGGCCGAGTTGAGCGCCGCCAGTTTGTTGTCGTTGGCGGGGATGATCGTCGCCCAGTACTCGCGGACCAGGTCCTCGTGCTCGCGCAGCGCCGTGTCCATGTCGGTGAAGATCACGCCCTGGGCCTCGAGCTTCTCGTTGACCTGGTGGTAGACGACCTCCGACTCGTACTGGGCGCCGACCCCGGAGAGGAATTTGCGCTCGGCCTCGGGGATGCCGAGCCGGTCGAAGGTGTTTTTGATGTCCTCCGGGACCTCGCTCCAGTCGCGGCTGTTTTTCTCGGAGGCGCGGACGAAGTAGTGGATGTCGTCCCAGTCGATCTGGGCGAGATTGCCGCCCCAGGCAGGGGTCGGGCGCGAGTAGAAGTGTTCGAGCGCCTTCAGCCGGAAGTCGCGCATCCACTGCGGCTCGTCCTTGTAATCGGAGATCGATTCGACCACCTCGCGGGAGAGGCCCTTCGGGGCTTTGTAGGCGTAGCCGCTCTCGGGATCGTGGAAGCCGAACTTCTCCTTGTAGTCGGCATTGATCCCGGCAAGCTGTCTTTTCTCTGCAACTGCCTCGGGCGTTGCCATGGTTAATCGACCTCCAGAACGATGGTGTCGTCGACGACGGCTGTCGCGAACGTCCGCACCGGAGCATAGGCGGGGAGCGTCTTCGGCCTGCCGGTGGTCAGGTCGAAGAGGGAGCCGTGGCGGGGGCACTCGACGGTGCAGGCCTCGGGACTGAACTCGCCCTCGGCGAGCGGACCGTCGTCATGGGAGCAGCGATCCTCGATCGCGTACAGCATCCCGTCGCAGTTGAAGACCCCGATCTTGATCCCCTCGTGCTCGACCAGGCGCATAGTGCCGGGGCCCAGCTCGGCGAGCGGGCAGACGTTGATCTTGGTGGTTGTGCCGTCCGTCACGTTATTCCTAGTGTATCGGTCGGGATTTTAGCGAGCGAGGCGGATCGGCTGTCCTCCCGTAACAACCGGTTGACCATCTGCGAGCAGGGGATGAGAGGATCGGGGCGACCTTCGACGATTGGAGAAGCAAGATGAGCGAGAGGAACAGCTACGAGCCCGGGACCCCTTCCTGGATCGACCTCGGAACCCCGGACATCGAGGCGTCGGTCGATTTCTACGCGGCGCTCTTCGGCTGGGACGTTCCCGAGCCCGAGAACGCCGAGCAGACCGGCGGCTACCGCCAGGCGATGGTGGACGGCAAGCCCGTCGCCGGAATGATGCCGCTGATGCAGGAGGGGCAGCCGCCCGTCTGGACCACCTACATCTCGGTCGCCGACGCCGACGCGACCGCTGCGGCGGTGAAGGAGGCGGGCGGCAACACGATCGCCGAGCCGATGGACGTGATGGACCTCGGCTGGATGGCGATCTTCGCCGACCCGACCGGCGCCGTGTTCGGGATCTGGCAGCCGGGCACCTTCCTCGGCGCCGGCCTCGTCAACGAGCACGGCGCCTTCTCCTGGAACGAGCTGGGCACCCGCGACACCGCCGCGGCGAAGGAGTTCTACAGCGCGGTCTTCGGCTGGGAGCCCGCCGACAACGACATGGGGGAGATGGGCACCTACACCGAGTGGAAACGCGGCGAGGGGGGTTCCGCCGGCGGGATGATGGACGTAAGCGGACGACTGCCGGACGAGATCCCCGCCCACTGGCTCACCTACTTTGCGGTCGACGACGCCGACGCGGCGGTCGAGACCGTCAAGGAGAAGGGCGGCAGCGTCTCCTTCGGACCGATCGACATCCCGGTCGGCCGCTTCGCGATCGTCCAGGATCCGCACGGAGCGGCCTTCGCCGTGATCAAGCTGTCCGAAGAAGCAACGGGGCGCTAGCGCTAACCAAGGTCGGCGGCCGCCTCGGAGGGGCTGCCGGCCTTGCCCTCGTCCTCCCATTCGGCAGGCTGGCCGAGGCCGGCGCTCTTGACCACCTTGAGGCCGAGCATCGCGCACTTCATCCGCGTCGCCGAGATCTCGATCCCAAGCAGGTCAAGGACGAACTCCTTGGGCAGGTGAAGCAGCTCCTCGCGCGATTTGCCGACCAGCTCGTCGGTGAGCAGTGAGGTGGCCGCAGTTGAGATCGCGCAGCCCTGTCCCTCGAAGGCGATCTCCGCCACCCGGCCCTCCTCGTCGAGCCGGACGGTCACGTGCTGCTCGTCACCGCAGAACGGGTTGGTGTCCTCGAACTCGAGGTCGGGATCCTCGATCCGGCCGAAGTTGTGCGGCCGCTTGTAGTGCTCAAGAATTTGATCGCGATATAGCTCGTCCATCAGAGACCAAAGACCTTACGGGCATCGTCGAGGCCCTCGACCAGGCGGTCGATCTCCTCGCGGGTCGTGTAGACGCCGAAGCTGGCGCGGGCGGTAGCGGCTATGCCGAGGCGGTCCATGAGGGGCTGCGCGCAGTGGTGACCGGCGCGGACGGCGACGCCGTGGCGGTCGAGGATCTCCGAGACGTCGTGGGCGTGGACGCCCTCGAGCTCGAAGGAGACGGGACCGAGACGCTCCGACCCGCGCGGCGGGCCGAAGACGCGTAGGCCCGGAACCGCGGTGAGCTGCTCGAGCGTGTAGTCGGCGATCTCCCGCTCGTGGTCGCGCACCGCCTCCATACCGAGGCCGTCGAGCCAGCGCAGCGCCGAGGCCATCCCGATCGCCTGCGCGATCGCAGGCGTCCCCGCCTCGAAGCGGGCCGGCGGATCGGCGTAGGTCGTCCCCTGCTTGGTCACCTTGCGGATCATCGAGCCGCCGCCGAGGAAGGGCGGCGTCTCACGCAGCAGGTCAAGCTTTGCCCATAGCGCGCCGATTCCGGTCGGCGCGTAGAGCTTGTGGCCGGTGACGGCGTAGAAGTCGACTCCCAGCTCGGCGACGTCGAGCGGCAGCTTCGGCGCCGCCTGGGCGCCGTCGGCGAGCACCAGCGCGCCGGCCCCGTGGGCCAGGCGGGCGATCTCTGCGATCGGGTTCTCGGTGCCGAGCACGTTGGAGACGTGGGCGACGGCGACCAGCTTCGGGCCGCGCTCGAGCAGCTCCGCGTAAGCGTCCAGGTCGAGCAGGCCGTCCTCGCTGACCGGCACCCAGTCGATCTCGGCGCCCGCCCGCTCGGCAAGCTGCTGCCAGGGGACGACGTTGGAGTGATGCTCCATCTCGGTCAGCACGATGCGGTCGCCCGCACCGATGTTGGCGTCGCCCCAGGCCCGTGCGACCAGGTTGATCGCCTCGGTCGCGTTGCGGACGAAGATCACCTCGCGGCGGTCGGTCGCGCCGAGGTGGTCGGCGACCGTCGCCCGCGCTCCCTCGTAAGCCGCGGTCGCCTCGGCCGAGAGCGTGTGCGAGCCGCGGTGGACGTTGGAGTGGTGGGCGCGCTCGTAGCGGTCGACGGCCTGGATCGAGGCCAGGACCCGTTGCGCGCTGGCGCCGCTGTCCAGGTAGGCGACCGGCCGGCCATGGACCTCGCGCTCCAGCGCCGGGAACGAGGCCCGGACCTTCTCGATCGGGAAAGCCGACGCCACCGTGGGCTTGGTCGTCGTCGGCTCCATCGCTCCGAGGCTAGGCGGTAGCGCCCGCCTCTACCTCCTCGCGAATCCAGCCGTAGCCCTTCTCCTCGAGCACGCCGACCAGCTCCGGCCCGCCCTCCTTGACGATCCGGCCCTCGAACATGACGTGGACCGAGTCGGGCTTGACCATGTGCAGGATGCGCTGGTAGTGGGTGATGATGAGGACGCCCATCTCGGGCCCGGCAAAGGTGTTGACCCCGTCGGCGACGACCCGCAGGGCATCGATGTCGAGGCCGGAGTCGGTCTCGTCCAGCACAGCGATCTCCGGCTGCAACAGCGCCAACTGCAGCAGCTCCATCCGCTTCTTCTCGCCACCGGAGAAGCCGTCGTTGAGGTAGCGGCTGGAGAAGTCTTTGGGGATATTCGCCAGCGCCATCGCCTCCTGGGCGACCTTGGCGAACTCTTTGATCTTGATCTCGCCCTCGCCGCGCGCCTCGCGGCGGGCGTTGAGGATCATCCGCAGGTACTTGCTGACCGAGACCCCGGGAATCGCCACCGGGTACTGGAAGGCCATGAAGAGGCCGGCGCGCGAGCGCTCGTCGGGGTCGGCCTCGGTCATGTCCTCGCCCTTGAAGACGATCGAGCCCTCGGTCACCTCCAGCGCCGGGTGGCCCATGATCGCGTTGGCCAGGGTCGACTTGCCCGACCCGTTGGGACCCATCAGCGCGTGGACCTTGCCCTTCTCGACGTCGAGGTCGAGCCCGCGGAGGATCTGCTTGTCCTCGACGCTCACGTGCAGGTTGCGTATCTCCAGCTCAGCCAATTTCGCTCCGTTCGTGTGATTCGGTGGGTGATGCGGGGTTCGGTGATTCGGGATTAAGCGACGCTGCCGACGGGCGCCTTCGCGGCACTATCCGCGGCGACTCCGGAGAACTCGACCAGCTCGGCCAGGGTGGTGCCGGCGAGCGCCTTGGTGACGCCGCCCTGGACACGGGTCCAGAGCAGCTTCGTCGCGCAGGCATGGTCGCCGTCGCTCTCGTGCGAGCAGAGGACCTTGCCCTCCGGAGTCTCGTGGAAGCACTCCATCGGGGCGATCTGCCCTTCCAGCGCCTCGACCACTTCGTCGAGCGTGATCGCCTCCGCCGGCTGGGCTAGCCGGTAGCCGCCGTGGGCGCCGCGGGTCGAGCTGACCAGCCCGGCGTTGCGCAGCTTGGCGACCAGGTGCTCCAGGTAGGAGAGCGGCAGCCGCTCCGCCTCGGCGACCGCGCTGAGCGAGACCGGGGCGGACCCGGGCTGACGACCCAGCTCGACCATGAGGCGAACTCCGTACTCCGCTTTCGTCGAGAACAGCATCGAGCTAAATCCTACTAAAGCGGTCGGTTATGCGGACGCGGCCTCCGTCGCCTCCTGTTCGCCAGCCTCGCTTGCCGCCGCGCTGCCCAGTTCGACATGGGCCCTGCTGTCGCTGCCGCGGATCAGGAGAAGCGTCAGGACGAAGCCGAGCGCGGCGATCGCGGCGCCGCCGAGGAAGGCGGCCTGGAAGCCCTCGGTGAGGCCGTTCGCCAGGCTCGAGCCGCCGGCCGACATCACGTCATCGGTGCGCGAGGTCGCCAGCGTCGAGAGCACCGCGAGTCCGAGTGCGCCGCCGATCTGCTGCGAGGTGTTGATCAGGCCGCTGGCCAGGCCGGCCTCGCTCTCCGCGACCCCGGAGACGGCGGCGATCGTCGTCGTCACGAAAGCGAAGCCGAGCCCGGCGGCGGCGAAGAGGGACGGGCCGAGGATGTCGGTGGTGAAGCCGCCGCCGACGGAGACGCGGCTGAACCAGACGAGGCCGATGACGATGAAGAGCAGTCCCGCGGCGAGCACTGGCTTGTAGCCGAAGCGGGTCACCAGCTGAGAGGCGATCGCGGCCGAGGCCATGATCACCAGCGCCAGCGGCAGGTAGGAGAGGCCGGCGTGGATCGCGCTGTAGCCGAGCACCTGCTGCATATATAGGGAGATGAAGAAGAACATCGAGAAGAGCGAAGCGCCGACCAGCAGGCCGACGACGTTGGCGCCGGTCAGGGTGCGGATGCGGAAGATCGAGAACGGCACCAGCGGCTTGGTGGCGCGCAGCTCGATCGCGACGAAGGCGGCGAGGAGGACCAGCGAGGCGGCGATCAGGCCGAGCGTTTTGGTCGATCCCCAGCCGGCGCTGGTCGCGTCGACGACTGCGTAGACGAGGATCGAGAGCGCCGCGGTCACGGTGACCGCACCGGCGACGTCGAAGGCGCGGGTCTCGTGCTCGGCGCGGGTTTCGGCGATCAGCCTGGGGGAGAGGGCGAAGGCAATCAGGCTGACCGGGACGTTGACCCAGAGCACCCACTCCCAGCCGAGCCCGTCGGTGAGGATGCCGCCGAGCAGGACGCCCGCCGCGCCGCCGGAGCCGGCGACGGCGCCCCAGACGCCGAGCGCCTTGTTGCGCTCGGAGCCGTCGCTGAAGGTGGTGGTGACGATCGAGAGCGCCGCCGGCGAGATGATCGCCGCGCCGAGCCCCTGCGCCGCCCGCGCCGCGATCAGCTGCCCCTCGGTGGAGGCGAAGCCCGCGGCGAGCGAGGCAACGGCGACGACGAGCAGGCCGGCCATGAAGACGCGCCGCCGTCCGAGCAGGTCGGCCGTGCGCCCGCCGAGCAGGAGGAAGCCGCCGAAGGTGAGGATGTAGGCGTTGACGACCCAGGGCAGGTTCGCCTGGGAGAAGTGGAGGGCGTCGCCGATCGTCGGCAGGGCGACGTTGACGATCGAGGCGTCGAGCACGACGACGAACTGCGCCGAGCAGAGGAGAACGAGCGCCAGCCAGCGCTTTTCTTTGAAGTCTCGCGAGGTCGCCATCGGACTGGGTCCTCAGTCAAGCAAATCCCGCACGTCGGCGAGTGGCGTTCAGGGCTCGATCAGCCCGCGACGGATTGCGTATCGGACCAGCTCGACCCGGTCGCGCATGCCGAGCTTGCGCATCGCGTTCGCGCGGTGGTTCTCGACCGTCTTCTCGGAGAGGTGGAGGATCGCCGCGATCTCCTTCGAGGTGTGGGCCTCGGCGACGAGCTTGACGATCTCCTCCTCGCGCGGCGTCAGCGTGCCTTGCGTCTTGGGGACGGGGAACGGCTCGCCCCGCTCGACCGCCCGGATCGCCGCCACGAGGTCCGTATCCGCCTGCGTCTTCACCACGTAGCCCGATGCACCCGCTTTCAGCGCCTCGGAGATGTAGCGCTCCTCGTCGTGCATCGAGAGGATCAGGACCGCGACCTCGGGCGCCTGCGCCTTGATCTCGCGCGTCGCCTGCAGCCCGGTCAGTTTCGGCATCTTGACGTCGAGGATCGCCAGGTCGGGCCGCTCGCGAATCGCCAGCTCGCGCGCCTCGGCCCCGTCCGCTGCCTCGGCGACGACCTCGATGTCGGGCTGGCGCTCCAGCAGCAGCCGCAGCCCGGAGCGCACGATCCCATGGTCATCTGCGATCAGGACGCGCACGGACTCAGTCTCGCACCCAAAGTGGAGCCTTCTGCCCGCTCGTGGGGGGAGAGAGTCCAAGCCGTGGCGACTTACCCGTGATATGGACGGGAAAGTCGCCACACCGGGCTTGGTCGTTGCGGAGATAGCCGAAAGACAGCATGGAGTGATTTCTGTCGACCAGTTGCGGCAATCGGGCATCAGCGAAGACGCGATTCGGGGGCGCGTGCTCTCGGGTCATCTGCACCGGGTGCACCGAGGCGTCTATGCCGTGGGTCATTCGGCGCTGCCGCCGGAGGGTCGTTGGTTGGCGGCCGTCCTGGCGGTCGGCGGGGGATCTAGAGGTGAGGGGACGGTCCTCGACTACTGGGGCGCGGCGGTCGGCCACCGCAGCGCGGCCTACCTCTGGGGTCTCCTGCCGGCTACGGCGGGCCCGGCGGACATCATGGTTGCAGGCAATGGCGGCAGGGCCCGCCGGCCCGGCATCCACCTCCACCGTTCGCGCTCGCTTGTCTCTGCCGACCTCACCCTGCGCCGCGGAATCCCGGTCACAAATCCCTCGCGGACGATTGCGGACCTTCGCAAGGCCACCATGGCCGGCGCGGCAGGTGCCCTCTCCGGCCGTGAATTGCGCAAGGCCATCCGTCAAGCGAACGTGCTCGGCCTGCCGATTGACGAGGAGAGCGACAGGGACCGGACGCGCAGCGACTTGGAGCTGGACTTCCTGGGGATCTGCCGCCGCCATCGAATTCCACCACCCGAGATCAACGTCCGAATCGGATCCTGTCTGGTTGATTTCCTATGGCGAGACCGGCGGTTCGTAGTCGAAACCGATAGCTACATCTATCACCGCGGAAAAGTGGCCTTTCAGGACGACCGCGGGCGAGATCTCGAGCTGAAACTCCTTGGCTATGAGGTTCTGCGGCTTTCTGAACAGCAGATTGACGAGGAACCAGACCGGGTGGGAGAGGTACTGGCAGCGACTCTTGGTGGTCCTTGGCGAGGCTAGCCGGGGACCGAGAGCCGCACGGTGGTGCCGTAGCCGGGCCGCGACTCGATCGTCAGCTCGGCTCCGATCAGCAGCGCCCGCTCGCGCATGCCGCCGATGCCGAGGCCGCGCTCGGACTGCTCGAAGGCGAAGCCGCGACCGTCGTCGGCGACCTCCAGTTCGACCGCGTCGCCGGAGCGGCGCAGAGTCACGGCGATCCGCTGCGCTTCGCTGTGGCGGGCGGCGTTGGTCAGCGACTCCTGGGCGACGCGGTAGACGACCAGCTGCACGTCGTCATCGAGGTCGGAGAAGTCACCCTCCGTGGCCAGCTCAGTCCTGACGCCGGAGCGCTCGAGCTGCTCCACCTGCCCGGCGATCGCCGCGGCGAGGCCGAGGTCGTCGAGCGCGGTTGGCCGCAGCTGGCGGGCCAGGGAGAGCAGCTCGAGCATCGCCTGGTTGGCGAGGGTGCGGGTCTCGGCGAGCTCGGGCTCCAGCTCCGGCGGCGCCGCCTCCCGCACCGCCTCCAGGCGCAGGAGCAACCCGGTCAGCGACTGGTTGACCTCGTCGTGGAGGTCGCGAGCCACCCGCGCCCGCTCCTCCTCCTGAGCCCGCAGTGCGGCGCTGCCGGCGCGCCTGCGCTCTGCTTCCAGGCGCCGGATCATGCGCAGGAAGGCGAGCTCGATCCGCTCAACCTCCTCGGTCTCGCCGATCCCGTCGATCGAGTCCGGCAGCAGCGGCCCCGGCCGGCTCAGGTCGACCTTCTCCATTTCCTCGATCAGGTTTTCGAGCGGCGCGAACCGGCGCCGCTCTCGTATCCAGGCAGCGGCGAGCGCGACGATCGCGGCGGCGATCGCGATGATCGCGACAGTCGTCATTTCGGGCCTCGAATACGCACGCGTCTGAGCTTATGGGGCCATATGACCCGTAAGCTCAGACACGTCGGAATGAGGGGTGACCCCTATAGGGGAAGTCAGTCTTCCTCGCAATACTTCGGTGACTGCACAAACGCGAACAGGAGCCATGCGATGAGCACCACCAAGCAGTCCACCTGGGGAGCCACCCTGCGCACGACGATCTTGCTGGCCGGCCTTTCCGGCCTGCTGGTCCTGATCGGCGCCCTGATCGGCGGCCCCCCGACCGCGGGCCTCTTCCTCGGTATCGCCCTGCTGATCAACCTCGGCTCCTACTTCTTCAGCGACAAATTGGCGCTGAAAATGAGCCGCGCCAAGCCGATCGAGGAATCGGAAGCGCCGCGGCTCTACGAGATCATGCGCGAATTGACGACGCGCGCTGGCCTGCCGATGCCGCGCCTCTACATGATCCCGCAGGACCAGCCCAACGCCTTCGCCACCGGTCGTAACCCAAAGCACTCCGCGGTCGCCGTCACCCGCGGGATCACCAAGCTCCTCTCCGAGGACGAGCTGCGCGGCGTCCTCGCCCACGAGCTAACGCACGTCCGCAACCGCGACATTCTGATCCAGTCGGTGGCCTCGGCGATCGGCGCCGCGATCACCTACCTCGCCTACATGCTGCTCTGGTTCGGCGACGACGACAACTCGCCACTCGGCCTGGTCGCCTCGCTGGCGATGGTGCTGCTGGCGCCGCTCGCGGCGAGCATCATCCAGCTCGCGATCTCGCGCCAGCGCGAGTACGCGGCCGACGCCGGCGGAGCCGAAATCTGCGGCAACCCCGAGTCGCTGGCCAGCGCCCTGCTGCGCCTCGAGCAGGGGGCGACCGACATGCCGATGCAGGTCAACCAGGCGGCTGAGCCCCTCTACATAGTCAAGCCCTTCTCGAGCAAGGGCATCGCCGGTCTCTTCTCGACCCACCCCCCGATCGAGGAGCGGGTCAAGAGGCTGCGCCAGATGCGCCCGTCGTTGGGCTGATTGACCGGGACGTATTTAAGAACTACCCTGTACGTGTAACGGCATAGGCCGTTCGCACGTATGGCAAAAGCACGCGCCGGCACCAAACCCAACGCGCCTCGCCGCCTTCCGCGCGGCCGCCACGCACTGGCGCCCGAGGAGGTGCTGCGCGACCAGCGCGAGCGGCTGATCGACGCGGTTCCCCGCGTGGTCGCCGAGCGCGGCTACGAAGCGATGTCGGTAGCCGACATCGTCAAGGCCGCCGCCGTCTCGCGCAACGCCTTCTACAAGAACTTCGCCGACAAGCAGGAGTGTTTCGCGGCCGCGCACGACGCCGGCCACGAACAGCTCTTCGAGATCCTCATGCGGCCATGCGACGCGACCGCCACGATCGAAGAGCGCGTCGGGCGTTCTCTGGACGCGGGCCTTGATGCGATGGCGTCTGACCCAGACATGGCGCGCCTGCTCTTCGTCGAGGCACCGTCGGCGGGGGAGGGGATTGCCCTGCGCTACCACGAGTGGCTGCAGCGCTACGGCACCCTGCTGCGCTCCGCTGCGCCGGATCTGCCGGCCCGAGCGATACCTGCACCTGAGGTCGAGGGTGTGATCGTCGGCGGCATCGCCTCGCGGGTAGCCAGCGAGCTCCTCCACGACCGGGCGAAGAAGCTGCGGGACCTCGAGGCCCCTTTGGTCGAGTACGTGCTCGCCTTCTACCGGCTCGGCGACACCGGCCCGAAAGAGGGCCGGCTCGTCCCGTTTGAGCGCGATGACTCTACGGCCGCAGAGCCAGCCGAGGCGCAGCGCAAACAGGCCAGCGCCTAGCGCTAAAGAACCGCACGTACCCAGCTCGAACGACGGTTTATCTGGGAACTCGCAGGGTTCTGTAGATACCGCTCTGCCCGCTAAGTCCCCGCAAACCATGCATAAGGCTTAGCAATACCACGTGCGTATCTTGACAAGTCTGTACCAGCGTGTTTACATGCTCGTGCGTCTTTCGTTGGGAACGAGGACGGTATAGCCAGGGCAGTACCAAATCGCAGGGACAGGGACAAAGGAGAAGAGATCACATGCTCTCACCGCTACGCAACCACTTCGGCATCCCGGGCGTGATCTCGGTGATCGCCCTCGTCTTCGCCATGTTCGGCGGGGCCTACGCCGCGACGAACACAGGCAAGGCGACCAGCTCGGCCAAAGCCAAGAAAGGCCCCCGCGGGCCGAGAGGCCCCGCCGGACCGGCAGGTCCCGCAGGCGCGCAGGGCCCCGCAGGCCCCGCCGGAGCCAAGGGCGACAAGGGCGATAGCGGCAATGCCGGCGCCGCAGGCAAAAACGCCGAAGCGGTCTCCTTCACGGGCTCCAAAGGTCCGATAGGCGGCGTCACCTGCAACGAAGGCGGCCTCGAAGTCAAATCGGCAAGCGCCACGACGCTCGTCTGCAACGGCAAAAAAGGCGCCACCGGCTCACCTTGGACCGCGGGCGGCGTGCTGCCCACCGAACAGACCGAGACCGGGACCTATCTGATCGGCTCCGAGACCGGCACCGGCACGTTCGTCGGGTATGCGCAGGCGACCATCTCTTTCCCGATCCCGCTCCCGGCTCAGCTCGCTTCGAGCCACACGATCTACAACGCCGACCCCGGCACTGAAGTCGACGAAAAATGCGAGAGCGAAGATCACCCCGGGAACGCCGGCGTCGAAAACCCAGAGGCCTCCCCCGGCTACCTTTGCGTCTTCAAAGCCGCTGCGAGCAACATGACCGAAGCCGAATTCGTCTTCCTTCGAAACGGCGGCAACGGCGAAGGGGCGGGCGTAGCGGGCACCACGCTGAACCAGGCGCCGGCCACCGAAGCAGCAGCTCGCAACGAAGGCACTTGGGCCGTGACGGCCCCCTAAACGGACTCCGGCAAAGGCGATGGCGATGAGAGCCCAAGGGATCACGCCGAGCACCCACCCTGGGTGCCGGCGGGGTCAGACGAACCAAAAACGAGCGGAGGACAGGATGATGAAGCGCCTGGCATCGACACTTGGGCCCTTGGCGGTCACCCTGGCACTGTGCGCGATGGGGCCGGTCGGCGCGAGCGCCGCGGTCCCCGACAGGCTTTGGGACGCCTGTGAGACGGGTTCGGGCGCTGGGCAGTGTCGCGTCCCCTACGGCATCGCCGCCGACCCCACGACCGGCCACCTCTTCATCGCCGACGTCGGGAACAACCGCATCGACGAGCTCACTGTTTGGGGTGTCTCCGTCAAGTCGTGGGGCTGGGGAGTCCGCGACGGCTCAGAAGAGCTGCAGACCTGCACCGCCGAGACCGGCTGCCTGAGTGGCCATGACGGAGCCGGGGACGGTCAGCTCAACCAACCGCTGGGGGTCGTAGTCGACGGCGCCGGCGACGTCTACGTCCTCGATCGGAAAAACCATGACATTCAGAAGTTCGACCCCACCTCCGGCCCGGGCGAAGACGAAGCAGAATTCCTGCTCGCCTTCGGCGGCGAAGTCAACAAGACCAAAAGCGAAGAAGTCGGCTCCACCGAAGCCGAACGCAACCTCTGCGCCGCCGCTTCGGGTGATGTTTGTCAGGCCGGAACCACGGGCACCGGCGCGGGTCAGTTCGGACCCTGGTCGGCGTTCGGCATCCCGATCGCGCTGGGAGCAGGGAACGAGGTCTACGTCGGCGACGAAGGACGGATCCAGCGCTTCGACGCAGGCGGCCATTACCTCGAAAGCATCCCCCTGCCGGGCGAGAAGGTGCAATCGCTGGCGATCGACACCAGCGGCGGCGCAAACGACGGCGACCTGTATGTGGCGCGTTGCAACCCGGCCACCAGCTGCGTTGCAGGCACTCCAGAACGCCCCGCCTCCAAACCCGACGTGCTGAAGCTGAGCCCGGCGGGCGATGCCCTCGGCACCTTGGCGATACTCGAACCACTGGCTCTCGCGGTCGATGAGGTCGGCGACGTCTACGCGGTCGGCGAAAACAAGTTCTCTGCGGGCAGCAGCGTAAAGATCCACAAGTTCGGCCCCGCCGGGAACGAGCTGCCGGGCTTCCCCTTCTCCGATGGATTCGACCTCTCGATGGGCCTCGCCACCGGCTCGGCCTGCGGAATCGTCGGCGCCGATCTCTACGTCTCGAACAGCGCCGGTCTCAGCGGCTCCAGCTACGTCCGCGCCTACGGCCCTCCGCCGGACCCGACCCTCTGCCCGCCGCCGAAAGTCCCGCCGAAGATCGCCGCCCAGTACGCGACCTCGGTGCAGAGCAGCGGCGCGACGCTGAAGGCAGACATCAGCACCGAATTCTGGCCCGATACCACCTACTACGTCCAGTACGGGACGGGCAAATGCTCTGCAGGCGGTTGCGATCGAGAACAGCCAGTTGCGCCGGGCTCGAAACTGAACCTGGTCACCAACCGCCCGGTGGCCACCGCGGGCGTCTTCTTGGGCAACCTCGAGCCCGGCACGACCTACCACTACCGCTTCGTCGCCGAGAGCTCGGGCGGCGGCCCGGTCTTCGGAGTCGGCGGGGAAGTTGGGGCAGACGGAGCCGAAGGCGCATTCACCACCTTCCCGGTGCCCTCCGAGCCGAAGACCGACTGTCCCAACCAGGCCTTCCGCACCGAAGCGTCGGCGAGGCTTCCCGACTGCCGCGCCTATGAGATGGTCAGTCCGCTGGACAAAAATGGCGGCGACGTGATCGCCGGGGAAGTCGCGAGAGGCTTCACCTCTCCGCGGAAGAGCTCGGCCGACGGCAACAGGCTTGCCTTCTCCTCGCTACGCCCCTTCTTGGACCCATCCGCCGCGCCGCTGACCAACCAGTACCTCTCGGCGCGCGGTTCCGATGGCTGGTCGAGCAGCGCGATCTCCCCCCCGCGCAGCGTGCCGCTGTGGGCCGTCGGCTTCACCGGCCAGTTCAAGGCCTTCGACGACGACCTCTGTGAGGGCTGGCTCCTGCAGGACACCGCCCTGGCGCTCGTCCCCGGGGCGCCAAGCGGAGTAGCCAACGCCTACACGCGCGACTACTGCGACCCCGCTGCCGGCTACCAGCTCCTGACCACCGAGCAGCCTCCGGGAGTCGGTTTCGGGCCGGGCGAGACCCGCCCCGAAACTGCCCTTCCCAACATGCAGGCCGCCTCTGCCGACGGCGCCCACACGGCGATCATGGCGGGCGCGATGCTGACGCCCGACGCCTGCCCGACGGCAGGGATGGAGCAGGTCTACCTGACCAGCCCCGATGCCCCACTGCGCCTCGTCAGCGCCCTGCCCAACGGCCACGCGACCTGCACCCACTCCAACGCGGGCAGCTTCGAAGACTTCGGCGACGGATTCACGGGGTCCAACATGGTCGGCGCGGTCTCCGCCGACGGCTCGCGGGTCTTCTGGACCGACACTCTGAGCGCCGCCACCGGGGAAGGCCTCACCGGCGGCCCCGGCAACCTCTACCTGCGCCTCAACGCCACCGAGGAACAGAGCCCGGTCCAGTTTGGAAGCTGCGCCGAACCCGAGCTTGCCTGCACTGTTGCGATCTCCAAAAGCGGCGAAGCCCGCTTCTGGGCCGCCAACCCGCAGGGCGCCACCGCGATCTACACGGTCGGCAGCGTGCAGACCGGAAAAGCAGAGCTCTTCGAATACGACGCCGAAGCAGCCGAATCCAAATCGATCGCCAAAGGCGTGTCGGGAGTCGCCGGTGTGAGCGAAGACGCTTCTCGCGTCTACTTCATCTCCACCGAAGCGCTCAGCGGCGGACAGGAAAACAGCGAAGGGGACAAAGCTCAGGCGGGGGCCCCCAACCTCTACCTCTCCGAAGCCGGGGTCGGCATCGTCTTCGTGGCAAGGCTCTCGAGCTTCGACACGGGCGTGGGCGATTTCAAACCCTCCTCCCGTCACTCTCGCATCAGCCCCGACGGGCTGCATCTGGCCTTTGCCTCAGAAGCGCGCCTGACCGACTACGACAACACCGAGCTCTCCGGCGGCGGTCCCGCCCAGGAGGTCTATCTCTACGACGCCGGCGGCAGTGGCGGACCCGGAGAGCTCCATTGCGTCTCCTGCAACCCGAGCGGGGCGCGGCCGAGGGGGCGGGAAACGGTAGGCAACAACAGCAGGCCCCGTACCTGGTCCGCCGCCACGATCCCCGGCTGGTCCGAACAGCGCAGCCCCACGCGCCTGCTCTCGGCAGACGGAAGCCGCTTCTTCTTCGAAAGCTACGACGGCCTCATCCCCCGCGACTCGAACGGCCGCACGGACGTCTATGAGTGGCAGAAGGCGGCAGGTGAAGCAGCGTGTGACGAAGCAGGGGCCGACCTCTACGCCCCCAGCGCCGGCGGCTGCATAAGCCTGATCTCCAGCGGCCAGAGCCCCGCCGACTCCGAACTGATCGACGTCGGCAAAAGCGGCCGCGACGTCTTCTTCACCACCAGCTCCAGTCTCCTGCCCCAGGACCCGGGATTGATCGACGTCTATGACGCCAGGGCCGGCGGCGGCTTCCCGCCGCCGGCAAAGCCCGCGGCGATCTGCGAAGGCGACGCCTGTCAGGGACCGGTGTCGGCTCCCAGCGATCCGACGCCTGCATCGGCTGCCTTCGAGGGAGCCGGGAACGTCAAGCAGGGCGGCTCTTCCCGCTGTCCGAAGGGCAAGCGCAAGGCGCGCAAAGGGGGCAGAGCCCGCTGTGTGGCGAGGAAGCCAGGCAAACGGCCAAACCAAGCAGACCACAGACCTGCACACCACAAACGAGCCAACAACGAGCGGAGGGCGGGACGATGAGGCGCCTCATAGTCGCTTTTTTGACCGGCACGCTGGTCGCGCTTGCAATCACCTCCTCGGCCCAGGCCTTCGGTCTCAAAGACCTCGATGTCACCTTCACCAATCCCGACGGCTCGGTCGCGACCCAGGCGGGGTCCCATCCGTTCGGCCAGACGACCACCCTCGGGCTGGAGACGATCGCCAGTCCCGAAGAAGGCCAGCTCTCAGAGATTCCCGACGGGGACGCCAAGAACCTGACCATCTCCTTGCCGCCGGGGCTGGTCGGCGACCCCAATGTCGTGCCACGCTGCGGGGGCGTCGAGTTCGCCTTTGAAAAATGCCCGGCGGCCACGCAGATCGGGGTGACCGAGGTCACCGCGACCGATCCGACGACCGTCTTCAAAAGACTCCGTGTCGACAGCCTCGTCCCGCCGCCTGGAGTGGCGATGGAGATCGGCTTCCACGTGGTCCATATCCCGATCACGGTGGACCTCAAGGTCAACCCCAACCCCCCATACAACGTCCAGGCGGTCCTGCACAACATCTCCAACGGGACGCCCTTCTACCACTCCAAGCTGACCGTCTGGGGAGTGCCCGCGAGTCCCGCCCACGACAAAGAACGCGGTTGCGGCGAAGGCGGCTGCAACCTGAACCTCCAGGAAAAGCCCTTCCTGACCATGCCGCGCTCGTGCACCGGGCCGTTGCGCACCGACTTCGAAGCGGTCTCCTGGCAGGAACCGTTTGCCGCTCCGGCGACCGGCTTCGCCGAAACCCACGACGACTCCGAACCACCCAACCCCCAGGGGATGACCGGCTGCGACCGACTCGCCTTCGCCCCCTCGATCGTCGCCAAGCCGACGACCAAAGCGGCGGAGAGCTCCAGCGGGCTTGACTTCAGCCTCGATGTGGCTAACGAAGGCCTCGCCAACCCCGATGGCCTGGCTGCCTCGGACATAAGAAAAGCTGTCGTCACCTTGCCCGAAGGGATGACGGTCAACCCGTCCTCGGCCGAGGGCCTCGAGGTCTGCACGAACGAGGACTTAAAGCGCGAAACGCTCGGTGTGGCGCCGGGCGTCGGCTGCCCGGAAGCCTCGAAGATCGGCACGATCGAAGTTCAGACGCCGCTGCTCGATGAAAGCCTCAGCGGCTCCCTCTTCCTGGCCGAGCCATACAAAAACCCGACCGGCTCCCTTATAGCCCTCTACTTCGTGATCGAGAACCAGAACCTGGGGATCATCGTCAAGCAGACCGCGAAAGTGGTTCCGGATCCGAAAACCGGCCAGCTGGTCACCACCGTGGAAGGGATCCCGCAACTGCCCTTCTCCAGCTTCAAGCTGCACTTCAAAGAAGGCGCCCGCTCTCCCCTGGTCAGCCCGCCGAGCTGCGACGCCGATCCATCGAAGCCCGGCAACGACCCCTACACGGTCAGCGCCGAGCTCACCCCCTGGGCCGGAGGCTCGCCGGTCACGGCAACCTCCGACTTCCAGATCATCACGGGAACGGGCGAATCGCCCTGCCCGCAGGGCGGCACCCCGCCCTTCGATCCGGGCTTCGAAGGCGGAACCCAAAACAACCAGGCGGGCTCCTTCTCCCCCACCTACATGCGCATCACCAGGCGAGACGGAGACCAGGATCTGACCCGCTTCTCGGCAAAGCTTCCGCCGGGGATGGTCGCGAAGCTGGCGGGCACCTCGCAGTGCCCAGAGGCGGCGATCGCCCAGACCAAGACCAAGACCGGCAAGGAGGAGCTCGCCTCGCCAAGCTGCCCGGCAACGTCAGAGATCGGCCACGTACTGGCCGGAGCGGGAGTCGGCCCGGTCCTCACCCGCGTCCCCGGCAAGATCTATATGGCCGGTCCCTTCGGGGGCGCACCACTCAGCGTCGTCGCGGTCGTCCCCGCCGTCGCCGGTCCCTTCGACATCGGCACCGTGGTGACGAGGCAAGCGCTGCAGATCAACCCACGGACCGCCGAAGTAAGGGTCGACGGCGATCACTCAGACCCGATCCCCCACATTCTCGCCGGCATCCCGCTGAAGGTCCGCGACATCAGGGTCTACGTCGACAAGCCCAACTTCACGATCAACCCGACCTCGTGTGCGCCGTTCGCCCTGGACGCATCGCTTTGGGGTGGGGGAAGGGAAGTCTTCAGCACCGCTGACGACTCACCGTTCGCGCGATCGTCGCGCTTCCAGGCAGCCGACTGCCAGGCGCTCGGCTTCAAGCCGAAACTCGCACTGAAGCTGAAGGGCGGCACCAAACGAGGCGGCCACCCAGCCCTGACCGGTACCTACACGCCAAGAAAAGGAGACGCGAACCTCGCGGGCATCGTCTTGCGCCTGCCGCGCTCGGCCTTCCTCGATCAGGGCCACATCAGGACGATCTGCACCCGGGTCCAGTTCGCCGCCAAGAGCTGCCCGGCGGGAGCGATCTATGGCAAGGCAACGGCATATACCCCGTTGCTCGAGCAACCACTGACGGGCCCGGTCTACCTGCGCTCCTCAAACCACAACCTGCCCGACTTCGTCGCCGACCTGCACGGCCTGATCGACGTCGAAGCGGTCGCACGGATCGACTCCAAGCAGGGAGGGATTAGGGCGACCTTCGAGGATGTCCCAGACGCTCCCCTGACCAAAGTCGTCGTGCAGATGCAGGGCGCCAAAAAGGGCCTGATCGTCAACAGCCGCAACCTCTGCGGGGCAAAGAGCAAGGCAAACGTCGAGTTCGCGGGGCAAAACGGCAAGGCCGCAAAGGCCAATCCGGTCATGGAGGCCAGTTGCGGGAAGAAGCGCGCACGCAGCTAGCCGAGCGCCTGCGCTCCCGCCAGGAGGAGATCGCCCAGGCGGCGCTGACAAGGGTCTACGCGGTCTCCGATCCGAGCGAGATCGCCGCGGGCGAATACCGCGAAGGCCTGCGCGGCACGGTGGCCGCGGCCCTGGGCTACGGGGCCGCCGCCTTCGAGTGCGCCGACGATCGCTCCCCGCCGGTTCCAGCCGAGCTATTGACGCAAGCTCGCCTGGCGGCAAGAAACCGCATCACGTTAGACGCGGTGATGCGCCGCTACATTGCCGGCTACACCGTCTTCGGGGACTTCGTGATCGAGGCGGCAGAAGAAGAGGGCATCTCCAGCGGCTCGTCGCTGAAGCGCCTCTTGAGGGTCCAAGCCGCTCTCTTCGATCGCCTGCTGACCGCGGTCACAGAGGAGTACAACCGCGAGGCGGGGCAACCGGGATCGACCGCGGAGAGGCGGATGGAGCAGGTCAGGCGGCTCCTCGACGGCGAGCTGCTCGACGCCCCCGACTTGCAATATGGCTTCGCTGCACATCACATCGGTTTGATCGCCACCGGTGATGAAGCCCAAGAGCGGCTCAAGGAGATGCTGGAGCATCTCGACTGCAGGCTGCTCCTCGTCCCCGCCACCGAGAAGGTGATCTGGGCCTGGATCGGCTCTCGTCGAAGGCTTGACCCGGTCGACGTTCCTGATTTCCTTCCCGCTGGCCTCACGGTCGCGGCTGGCGAGCCGGGGGAGGGCCTATCCGGTTGGCGCCTCACCCACCGCCAGGCAAAGATGGCACTGCCGATCGCCTCGGCAAGCCCCAAGCGCATGGCTCGCTACGGCGAGGTTGCCCTGCTTGCCTCGATCTACGGCGATGAGCTGCTTGCCGCCTCCCTTCGTCAGATCTTCCTCGCGCCGCTGGAGGCAGAACGCGATGGGGGCGAAGCTGCACGCGAGACCCTCAGAGCTTACTTCGCAGCGTTGCGCAACACCTCCTCTGCCGCTGCGGCATTGGGGGTCAGCCGCAACACGGTGACCAAACGCCTGCAGGCGATAGAAACGATGATCGGCCGCTCCCTCGCCTCCTGTGGGACCGAGCTCGAAGCGGCCCTGCGGCTCGAGGAACTTCATGAAGGGGCCGCGGGAGGGTTGTCGCTGCGCTCAACAAGCAGCGATCTGGTTGGCACATTGCCAACCCGAAAGGTCACTTGAATCAGTCAGGCTGACGCCACTCTGTGTCAACACCCCGATGGCTGGGAGGCCGTTGGGATTCGGGAGGGGAACTCGATGTCAGCTGAAGGCAACAAAAACGGGACGCCCGCGAAGCAGATCCCCGCCAGCTTAGGGGTGCTGCTGGGTTTCATAATGGCGGTGATGCTGGTCGCACTTGCGATTCCCTCACCTGCCTCCGCGGTTGTGGACCATAAAGGCCTTGCGCCCGACACCCCCGTGCCCGACTGGGCAAAACACACGGCCGTGCACTTCATGCCCTGGGCCGAAAATCCCTCGCACGAAAAATCAAATGGCCATTCCAAAGCCCCCGACGGCGAGAACCCACCCGGCAGCGGCGCGGTCGTCGGTGAACCACCGTTGATGTACTACGGCCACGAAGGGGTCCAGGACAAACCCCACATCTACCCGATTTTTTGGGGGAGCAACTGGAACAAAGAACCGGGCGCCGCGACGCGGACTCAGGTGATGAAAATGTACGAAGGCCTTTCGGGTAGCGCCTACCAGGGGATCCTCACGCAGTACTTTGACGCCACGGGGCGGATCAACTCGACCGTGGCTGTGTCTCCTGCCTACACCGACACGAGCGTCGCCGCTCCTTCTAACGTGACCTTCAAAAGCGTCGAAGAAGAGGTCGCAAATGCAATCAAAGCAAACGGCTGGTCGCATGACTTCGACAACCAGTTCGTCGTCCTCACCGCGCCCGGCACGACCCACAAAATCGAAGGCTATTGCGCCTACCATACCTTCCGCAAAGTGGACGAATCGGGAAAATTCGTGGCGCTTTCCTTTGTGCCCTATGTGGGGGACCCGCCGATCAGCGAACACTGTCTCTCGATCGATCCTGAAGAAAGCCCGGCAAACGCCACCTCGTATACCGCCTCGCACGAGTACACCGAGACGGCTACCGATCCGGGGGCAAGCATCGAAAAGGGCGCTTGGTATGGCCACAACGGCCTACTTCATGAGATCGCCGATATGTGTCAGTCCACCGGCGTTAAACTACCCAACGGCTCGTTCGTGACGCCCCTTTGGGACGATCACCTGAGCGAATGCGCCACCTCCGACTCCAACCCCCCCTTCGTCTTTGGGGTGAGCGAGCCCCCGACCGGAGTGACCACGACCGCAGCGACGCTGCGCGGCACGGTCAACCCCGAGGGCTTGGAAACCAAATATCAGTTCGAATACGACACGACCGAATACAAAAACGGCGAAGGCCTGCACGGGACAAAAGTGCCGGCCTTGATGACCTCGGTGGGCTCCGGCGTCAACAACATCGCCCAAAGCCAGACGCTCACCGGTCTGCCACACGGGGCGATCTACCACTACCGGATGGTCGCCACGAACGCCACCGGGACCACTTACGGAGAAGACAAGTACTTCGAAACCCTGCGCACGAAACCGGTCGTGCAGACGAAAGCGGCGACGGGCCT
>Ga0193699_10000013_pt1 | contig 171742 bp, 161 predicted proteins | sample L3c2metaG_FD_160095 | JGI IMG/M metagenome (GOLD analysis project Ga0193699, IMG submission 160095) | Soil microbial communities from a riparian zone of the East river system, Colorado, United States - L3c2 | ecosystem: Environmental > Terrestrial > Soil > Riparian zone | place: USA: East...
CGGCCTCCTTGAACGCCTCGAGGATCGTCGTGCGGCGCTCGACGAGCGCCAGCAGCTTCTCGTTGGGGATCACGATGAGCGTGTCGACCACGTCGCGGAGGCGCTGCACGCCCTCCTCGGCCTGGCGCATCCGCTGCGTGCCCTCGAACTCGAACGGCTTGGTGACCACGCCGACCGTCAGCGCGCCGATCTCGTTCTTGGCGATCTCCGCGATGACGGGGGCCGCACCGGTGCCGGTGCCACCACCCTCGCCCGCGGTGACGAAGACCATGTCGGCGCCCTTGAGCGCCTCCTTGATGTCGTCGCGGGACTCCGCCGCCGCGGCGAACCCCACCTCGGGGTTGGCGCCGGCGCCGAGGCCCTTGGTGAGCTCGTGCCCGATGGTGAGCTTGATGTCGGCGTCGGTCATCGCGAGCGCCTGGGCGTCGGTGTTCGCGGCCACGAACTCGACGCCGCGCAGGCCGGCGTCGACCATGCGGTTGACCGCATTGATCCCACCGCCGCCGACGCCGACGACCTTGATGACCGCGAGGTAGCTGCCGCTTTCCATGTGCTTGAAGTTCCTGTCCGACCCTCTAGGTAGCGTCGAGACTTTGGGCAGGGGTAGGCCCGTCTCGGCCAATGCACGGTACGCATCGGCGTTCTTGCGTGTCAACGCGAAGTCTAGGGCGCAATCTTGCTTGCAGTTTGCGGAAGACTGAAGTCGCGCTTGAGACTCGGTCCGTCACCGAGGCTCAGGCTGTGATCGAGGTTGTCAGGGAGCGATCCCCGGAGCGGGGGTCACCTGGGTGGTAGCCGCAGGCGGTTCCGCCGCATTCACGGCGTCCGGATCGCTCTGCGTGGCGGGGTCCTCCAGGCCCCCGGCGGCGGGCCGCTCGGGGTAGCGGAGGTCAAGGTAGGAGGCGCCGGCCGAGGAGGTGTCGGCGAGCACCGCGGAGGCCGCGGCCCACTTGGCGGCGAGCCGATCGGCACCGCCGAAGCGCAGCTCGGGGCCGTCGCGCAGCGTGAGCGTGAGGCCGCCCTGGCGGGTCACCGAGGTGTGCAGGACGCGCTCACGGAGCGCCGCGGGCGCGGCCGCGAGGGCGGCGACGCCCTGCATCGCGGCACGGTCGACGACGTGGTCGCCGGTCGCCGGAACCTTCAGCGGCACGATGGGCAGCGAGGCTGCGGCGGCGTCGGGCAGCAGAAGGCCGTTGCCGGCGACCGGGGTCTTCTTGCCGCCGGCCATGACGACCGCGACCGCCGTGTTCTCCACGACGGTGATCCGCATGCCGTGCGGGAGGTCGGGCTCGGCCTCGACGGCCTTGACCACCGGGAACGGCGCGACGACCGCGTCGAGCTGATCCTGGCGCACGTGCAGCGTGGTCATGTCACGCGCGGCGTTCTCCAGCAGGTTGGCGACGCGCTCGCTGTCGGGGCTGGTCAGGCCCGTGACGGTCACCTGGTTGACCGCGACCAGCTGCGAGTCGCGCAGCCAGAGCCCACCCGCCACCAGCAGGGCGAGGACGGCGAGGACCCAGACGGCGGTCCGCGGCAGGCGCGGGACGGCGCGGGTACGCGGAAGGGCGGCGGCGCGATGCATCCGCAGCAGGGTTCGCCGCAGGGCTACGGACACCTGCACGCCGGTCAGGCGGGGGACCGGGCGGCGGGCAGTGCCGAGGCTGGCGTCGGTGGGCGCGGACTCCCGCCGCGCCCCGCGGCCCCCGCCGCGCCACCCGGGCTGTCGTCCGTCATCGCCCGTGCGCTCAGCCCACCAGCGCGCGACCCAACCGGTCCACGTCGCCGGCGCCCAGCACGAGGACGACGTCGCCCGCGCGCAGCCGGGGCGCCAGCACGCGTTCGGCGTCCTCGAGCGTGGGCAGCCAGAAGACCGTGCGACCGTCCGCCGCGTCGGCGGCGGCCTCGGCGATCAGGCGGCCCGACACGCCCGGGAAGTCCTCTGCCCGCTCGCGGGCCGGGTAGACGTCGAGGACGACCGCGACGTCCGCGGCGGCCAGCGCGGCCCCGAACTCGCGATGCAGCTCCTGCGTGCGGCTGAAGAGGTGCGGCTGGAAGCAGGCGACGAGACGGCGCGGCTGCAGTGAGCGGGCGGCGGCGATGGTGGCCGCGACCTCGGTCGGGTGGTGCGCGTAGTCGTCGACCACGAGCGCGCCCGAGGCCGTCTCCCCCAGTCGCTCGAAGCGCCGGCCCGCGCCGGAGAACGTGGCCAGCGCGGCGACGAGCGCGGCCTCGTCGGCGCCGGCCAGCCGGCAGGCCTCCAGCGCGGCGGCCGCGTTGCGCGCGTTGTGCGCGCCCGGGACCGTGAGGTGCACCTCGTGCCCGCGCCAGGTGAAGCGCGAGCCACCCGGCTCCAGCACGAGCTCCTCGGGCGCGAAGACGACGTCGCCCGGATCGCGCGCCAGCTCCGGCGCGACCACCACCGCCTGCGTGGCGCCGGCGCGGAACGCGTCGAAGGCGGCGCCGAGCTGGGCGAGCGACGCGTACGTGGCGTGGTGGTCGAGCTCGACGTTGAGGACGACGGCGACGTCGGTGCTCAGCGCGAGCATCGACTTGTCGGACTCGTCGGCCTCGACGACCAGCCACTCCCCGGCGCCCCAGTCGGCGTTCTCGCCGGTCGAGCGCAGCGCGCCGCCGATGAGGTACCCGGGCGCCGTCCCGGCGCCGAGCAGCGCATGGGCGGCCATGGAGCTCGTGGTCGTCTTGCCGTGCGCTCCGGCGATCGCGATGACGCGCTTGAGCGCGGTCAGCTCGCGCAGCAGCTCGGCCCGCGGCTGGGCGCGCGCGACGCGCTCGGGGTTGTCGGCCGGGATCGCGGTGGAGACGAAGACGTCGGCGCCGGCCGGGACGTTCGCTGCGTCGTGGCCGACGTGCACCACGATCCCGAGCGCGCGCAGCTTCTCCAGCGCCGGCGAGTCGGCGCGGTCCGAGCCGCTGACGGTCGCGCCGAGCTGGACCGCGACCCGCGCCCAGCCGCTCATGCCCGCGCCGCCGATGCCGACGAGGTGGATCCGGCGTCCCTCCCACGGCCGTGCGTCGCTCACGCGCCAGCCGCCTCCAGCACCTCGCGCGCGATCTCCCGCGCCGCGTCGGGCCGTGCCAGCCCACGCGAGGCCTCGGCCATCGCCGCCAGCCGGCCCGTGTCGCGCAGCAGCGCGCCGACATCCTCGTCGAGGCGCTGCGCGGTCAGCTCGCCGTCGGGCACGACGATCGCCGCGCCCGCGTCGGCCATCCACCGCGCGTTCGTGGTCTGGTGATCGGCGGACGCGTGCGGATAGGGCACGAGGATCGCCGGCAGGCCGTGCGCGGCGACCTCGAAGATCGAGCCGCCCGCGCGCGCCACCGTCAGGTCCGCCGCGGCGAGCGCGTCGCCGAACGGCGTGATGTAGGGCTGCAGGTCGTAGTTGGCCGGCGGCGGCTCGCCGAGACGCTCGCGCAGGGCGTCGTAGTCGCGCACCCCGCAGGCGTGCAGCACGCGGAACGGCGCGTCGGAGAACGCGTCGACCGACGCCTCGTTGATCGACCGCGCGCCCAGCGAGCCGCCGAAGGCCAGCACGCAGGTCTCGTCCACGGCCAGGCCGAAGCGCGCACGCGCGGCAGCGCGGTCGGTGACCGGCGGCGGCACCGGGCGCCCCGTCACGCGGTACTTCTCGCCCTGGCGGTCGGGCAGCGGGAAGGCCAGGCACACGCGGCGCGCCCAGCGCGCGAGCAGCCGGTTGGTCAGCCCGAGGTGGCTGTCGGCCTCGGTCAGCACGAGCGGGATCCGGCCGGCCGCCGCGGCGGCGCCCACCGGGCCGGCGACGTAGCCGCCCCCGCCCATCACGGCGTCGGGCCGCACGTCGCGGAGGATCTTCTGGGCCGTGCGCATCGCGGTCGCGGCCTTCAGCCCGCCGCGCGCGGCCTTCAGCGGGTTCGTGCGGCTCAGGCCCTCCACCGCGATGGTGCGCAGCTCGTAGCCGGCCTCGGGGACGAGCGTCTTCTCGGCGCGTTCGCCGCCGACGAAGACGACGCGCGCGCCGGCCTCAGCCCGCAGCGCGTCGGCGACCGCCAGCGCCGGCACCACGTGCCCGGCTGTCCCTCCGGCGGCGATCACGATCGTTGGAGCCATCGCGCCCGGACCCTGACACATCCGGGACCGCGCGCAGCTTGACGTTGCCCCCTCCGGCGACGTTGAGCAGCACGCCCATGCCGAGGAGCAGGACGATGAGGTTGGTCGACCCGTAGGAGATGAACGGCAGCGGGACGCCGGTCAGCGGCGCCAGCCCGAGGACCGTGAAGACGTTCAGCATCGCCTGGCTGAGGAAGAGCGACGTGATGCCGGCGGCCAGCAGCTTCGCGTAGGTGCCGCGCGCGTTCTTGGCGACCCGCAGGCCGGCGTAGGCGACCAAGCCGTACAGGAACAGGATCCCGCAGATCCCGACGACGCCGAGCTCCTCGCCGACGATGGCCAGGATGAAGTCGGTGTGCGCCTCGGGCAGGAACAGGTTCTTCTGCAGCGACTCGCCGAGTCCGCGGCCGAACAGGCCGCCCGAGCCGATCGCGATCTGGCCCTGGACCGACTGGAAGCCCTCGTTGCCGGCGTGCGCCCACGGGTCGAGGAACGTCATCAGCCGGTCGCGGCGGTACGGCGCCGTCATGGCGTACATGAGGACGAGCAGCGAGCCCGCGCCGGCCGCGCTCGCCAGCCAGCGGATCGGCATGCCCGCGGCGACGAGCATCGCGGCCATGGTGAAGGAGATGACGAGCGCGGTCCCGAGGTCGGGCTGGGAGGCGATGAGCAGCACCGCGCTGCCGGCGACCAGCCCGAGCGGGCCGAGGCTCTGCGGGCGGCGCAGCACGGCGGGGCGCTCGGCCAGCAGCTTGGCCGCGTAGAGCACGAGCGCCAGCTTCATGATCTCCGACGGCTGGAAGACCAGCGGGCCGGCGCCGAGCCAGCGCCGCGCGCCGTTGACCTCGACGCCGAGGCCGGGGACCTTGACGAGCACGAGGCAGACGAACGCCCCGGCCAGCAGCGGCCCGGTGATCTTGGGCACGATCTCCAGCCCGCGCCGCGCGAGGACCTGCATCAGCGTGAAGCCGATGGCGCCGTAGGCCACGTACCTGACCATGAACGACGTGCCGTCACCCTGCCCGGAGAGCAGCGTGCGGGCGGACGAGGCACTGAACACCATCACCGCCCCTGCTGCCAGGAGGCAGAGGGTGGCGGTGATCAAGATGTTGTGCTCGATCGAGTGGGGATGGCGGCGGCGGGCCATCAGGCCCTAGATTCGCGCCAGCTCCCGGAAAGCCTCCCCGCGGACCTCGAAGTTCGCGAACTGGTCGTATGAGGCGCACGCGGGCGCGAGGAGGACGACGTCGCCCGGGCGCGCGGCCGCGCGCGCGGCCGCCATCGCGTGCTCGAGATCGCCGGCCTGCGTGGCCGGCGCGGCGCCGTCGAGGGCCTCGGCGAGCGGGCCCGCCTCCTCGCCGATGAGGTAGACGCCGGCGCAGTGCGCGGCGACCGCGTCGCGCAATGGCGCGTAGCTCTCCCCCTTGCCGCGACCGCCCAGGATCGCGTGCACGGGCACGTCGAACGAGGCGAGCGCGACCAGCGCGGCGGCCACGTTGGTGGCCTTGGAGTCGTTGACGTAGGTGATGCCCTCGCGGACGGCGACCTCCTCGAGGCGATGGGGAACGCCGGCGAACGCCCTCAGCGCGGCGCGCACGCCGTCGAGGTCCAGGCCGCGCGCCAGCGCGACGGCGGCCGCGGCCATCGCGTTGCGCACGTTGTGCGGGCCGCGCAGCGCCAGCTCGCCGGCGCGCAGCAGCGGCTCGCGGTCCCACCAGAGCGTCCCGGCGCGCAGCGACAGCTCGGCCTCGGGCGAGTCGCCGAAGCAGACGCGCCGCGCGCAGCCGCCGAGGTCCGCGATCGCCAGGCCCTCGGGCGCGACCGCGACGTCGTCGTTGCCCTGGTGGGCGAAGACCTTCAGCTTGGCCCGGTGGTAGGCGTCGAGGCTGCCGTGGCGGTCGAGGTGGTCGCTGTCGAGGTTGAGCAGGACCGCGGCCTCGGGCGCGAAGGCGACGGTGTCGTCGAGCTGGAAGGACGAGGCCTCGCAGACGACGACGAGACCGTCCCCGCCCGCCCCCAGGTGCTCGTCCAGCGCGAGCGAGGCGTAGGCCGTGCCGACGTTGCCGACGACCGCGACCGGGATCCCGCACTCGCGGTGGATGTGGCCGAGCAGCTCCACGGTGGTGGTCTTGCCGTTGGTGCCGGTGACCGCGATCACCTCGTTGGGGACGCAGCGCCAGGCGAGCTCGAGCTCGCCGAGCACCGGGATCCCCCGCTCGCGCGCCGCGGCGATGACCGGTGCGTCTCCGGGCACGCCGGGCGACTTGACGACCGAGCGGACGCGCTGCAGCAGCTCCACGCCGTCGCTTCCGGCGTGGACCTCGACGCCGTCGGGAAGGTCGGCGCGCAGACGGTCGGCGGGCGCGCGGTCGACCGCGACGACCTCCTCGCCCCGGGCGTGCAGCAGCGCCGCGGCGGCCTGGCCGGAGCGGGCGAGGCCGACGACGAGGTGGGGACCGGGCGGCAGCGGCGGGCGGAGCGACATCGGGCCGGGACGGTAGTCCTTCGCGCAATTGGGCAGTCCCGAGAGCTGTGGTCCGTCTCCGCCAGGCGCTCGCCCTCCTGCTCGTCGTCGCCGCCGCCGTCACCGGGACGGTCGGCGCGCTGGCGCTCGTCGACGGCCAGCGCCGCCTGTCGGTGGGCACGATCCAGGTCGGCGTTTCCCCCTTCCACGACGGCGCGCTCGACCTGTACGTCCCGCTCGTGGACTGGGGCGCGCGCTTCGGCGGCGTGCGGCTGCCCGCGCGGCTGAACGTCGAGGTGCGCTCGGTCGATCGCGACGTCGTCCAGCGCGTCGCGCGCGGCCGGCCGGTGGACGTCCGGCAGGTGCGCGACGAGGCGGCCCGGGCGATCGCGTCGTACCTGCGCCGGCTGCTCGCGCTGTCGCTCGTCGCGGGGGTCGTGCTGGGCGGGCTGGTCGCGCTGGCGGTGCGCGGCCACGCCGGCGTCCCCGGCCCGCGGGTGCGCACGGGGCTGGCCGTGGCGGCCGGCGCCTCGGTCGTCACGGTGGCGATCGTCGCGCTGCTGCTGCCGCCGCGCGGCCGGATCGCCGATCCGACGTACTACGCCCACGGCCCCGACCTGCCGCGCGCGCTGGACGCGCTGCAGTCGCTGCGGCGCTCCGGCACCGCGCTGGACCAGGAGCTCAACGGCCAGCTCGTCGGCCTGGCGCGGCTGGTCGTCGCGCCCGGCGAACACCCCGCGCTGAGCGGGCGTCCCCGGCTGGTGCTGGCGAGCGACCTCCACAACAACGTGCTCGCGCTCCCGACGCTCGAGCGCGCCACCCGCGGGCTGCCGCTCGTCTTCGCCGGCGACCTGACCGACAAGGGCACACCCCTGGAGGCGAGCCTCGTGCGGCGCATCGCGCACATGGGCCGGCCGACGATCGTCGTCGGCGGCAACCACGACTCCGACACGCTGTTGAAGGAGCTGGCCGGCGCGGGCGCGATCGTCCTGACCCAGTTCGGCCGGCTGCGCGCCGACGGCTCGCACGGGCCGATGGTGGTCCGCGTCGGCGGCCTGCGGTTCGCCGGCTACGACGATCCGTTCCTGCGCCGGGCCGGCGAGCAGTACGAGGACCGCTTCCGCCGCGGCCTGACGATCGCCGCCCAGGAGGACTTCCGGCGCTGGGTCGCGACCGTGCAGGACCGGGTCGACGTGATCGTCGTCCACGAGCCGGAGGTCGCCGCGGGCGTGCTCACCGACCTGCGCCGCGACCCGCCGAAGAAGCCGCTGATGGTCCTCGACGGGCACACCCACCGCCCGTTCCTGGAGGCCGACCCCAACCTCCTGGAGGTCAACGGCGGGACGATCGGCGCCGGCGGCACGGGCAACCTCGCCGACGAGCGGACCAACCTCGGCCTCGCGGTGATCACCTACCGCCTCACGCCGACGCCCCTGCCCTTGGCCGTCGACCAGGTCTCGATCGATCCGGGCTCAGGCTCCTCGTCCGCCCGCCGCGTCCGCGTCGACCGCCAGCTCCGCGCCACCGCGAAGGCCCAGGGCTAGGCGATCGACTGCTGGTAGATCGTGAAGCCCGACGCCGCGCAGACCGCGGCGATGATCCAGAAGCGCAGGATGATCTTGGTCTCCGACCAGCCGAGGATCTCGAAGTGATGGTGGATGGGCGCCATCAGGAACACGCGCTTGCGGAACGTCTGGAAGCTGAAGACCTGGATCAGGACCGACAGCGCCTCCACGACGAAGATCCCGCCGAGGAGGATGAGGATCTCCTCCGTCTTGGTCATGACCGCCAGGCCCGCGATCGCTCCCCCTAACCCGAGCGACCCCGTGTCCCCCATGAAGATCGTCGCCGGGAACGCGTTGAACCACAGGAAGCCGACGCACGCGCCCACCAGGCAGCCGGCCAGCAGCGCCAGGTCGTCCTGGCCCGACGTGATGAACGTGATGCCGATGTAGGCCAGCAGCACGATCGCCGCGCACCCCGCGGCGAGGCCGTCGAGGCCGTCGCTCAGGTTCACCGCGTTGGTCGTGCCCGCCACCACGAGGTAGATGAACAGCGGGTAGAACGGCCCGAGGTCGACGGTCGCATCGATCGTGCGCAGGCGCAGCGTCGAGGGCAGGTCGGCCTTCTGGGTGGCGATCCACCACAGCAGCAGCGAGATCGCGACCTGGCCCCCGAGCTTCATCTTGCCGCTGAGCCCGAGCGACCGGCGCCGGATGATCTTCGTGAAGTCGTCGGCGAAGCCCAGCAGCGCCGACAGCAGCGCGGCGAGGTACACGCCGATCGAGCGCCAGTCGTAGTCGCTGAGCAGGAGGAACGGCACCGAGACGGCGGTGAAGATGATGATCCCGCCCATCGTGGGCGTGCCGGCCTTCTCGTGGTGGCCCTCGGGCCCCTCCTCGCGGATGTTCTGCCCGAACTCGCGGCGTCGCAGATAGGCGATGAAGCTGGGGCTGAGGAAGATGCAGATCAACAGGGACGCCATCCCGGCGATCAGGACCTGCCCCATCAGGCGGTGAGCCCCTGCGCGACGACCTCGAGGCCGACGCCCCGGGACCCCTTCACGAGCACGGTGTCGCCGTCCTGGAGCAGTCCGGGCAGCAGCGCGACCGCGTCGGCCGCGGTCGCGACCGCCCGGACCTCGCCACCGAACGCGGGCCCCATCGCCTCGGCGAGCGGCCCGACGGTGACCAGGAGGTCGACCCCGACGACCCGGGCGTGGGCGCCGATCTCCTCGTGGAAGCGCCGCTCGCCGGGCCCGAGCTCGAGCATGTCGCCGAGCACGGCGACGCGGCGGGCGGGCGGGTCGACCTCGGACGCGGCAAGGTCGTCGAGGGCGGCGCGCATCGACATCGGGTTGGCGTTGTAGCAGTCGTCGATGACGACGATCCCCCGGCCCACGTCCACGCGCTGGCCCCGCAGCTCGCTCAGCGCGACCTCGAGGCGACCGGTCGGCTCGACCCCGATCGCCCGCGCCGCGGCCAGTGCCGCCAAGGCGTTTGCCCGCATGTGCGCGCTGAGACGGTCCCCGCCCGCGGTGATCTCGAGGCCCTCCGGAAGGGCGTCCACGTCGCCGCCCGGGCCGAAGGTCACCCAGCTGACGTCGTCACGCGTACGGTGCCCTTCGAGCAGCGGCTCGCCGGCCGGCACGATCGCGGTGCCGCCGGGCTTCAGCCCGTCCAGCAGCTCGGCCTTGGCGGCGGCGATCGCCTCCACCGAGCCCAGCAGCTCGAGGTGTACCGGCCCGACGTTGACGACGATGCCCACGTCGGGCTCGGCGATCGCGGCCAGCTCGGCGATCTGGCCCGCCCCGCGCATCGCCATCTCCAGGACGAGCACCTCGGTGCCCGCGGGTGCGCTCAGGACGGTCAACGGCAGCCCGATCTCGGTGTTGAGGTTCAGCGGCGTGGCGATCACGCGGCGCTGCTGGTCGACCATCGCGGCCAGCAGGTCCTTCGTGGAGGTCTTGCCGGTCGAGCCCGTGACGCCGATGACCTGCGCGCCGAGCTCGCGGCGCCAGGCCGTCGCCAGGCGCTGCAGCGCGGCCAGCGGGTCCTGGGCGACGAGCACGGCGCCACCGCCGGCGGTCGGGTCCTCGACCCCGCCCCAGCCCTCGCCGACCAGGACGCCCCACGCGCCCGCGCCGAGCACGGCATCGGCGAAGCGGCCGCCGTCGACGCGCTCGCCGGGCAGGCCGACGAACAGGTCGCCCGATCCGGCCTGGCGCGAGTCGATCACGGCCCGCGTCGGGCCGCTCGTGCGATCGCCGGGCTCGACGAGCCGGGCGCCGGCCGCCTCGGCGACCTGGTCAGGCGTCCAGTCGCGCACGCAGCGCCTCCCGGGCGACCTCGCGGTCGTCGAACGGCAGCTTCACGCCGCCGGCGACCTCCTGGTAGGTCTCGTGGCCCTTGCCGGCGATGAGCACGACGTCACCGCGATCCGCCTGGGCGATCGCCCGCTCGATGGCGGCGCGCCGGTCGGTGATCCGGGTGACGCGATCGGTCCCGCCCGCACCCGCGGCCATGGCGTCGATAATCGCCTCGGGGTCCTCGCTGCGCGGGTTGTCGGAGGTGAGGATCACGGTGTCGGCCTGCCGCGCGGCGGCGGCGCCCATCAGCGGGCGCTTGCCGCGGTCGCGGTCGCCGCCGGCGCCGACGACGACGATCAGGCGGCCCGTGGCCAGCTCGCGGGCGGTGCGCAGGACGTTGTCGAGCGCGTCGGGCTTGTGGGAGTAGTCGACGATGACGGCGAACTCCTGCCCGGCGTCGACCGGCTCGAAGCGCCCGGGGACGTCGCCGGCGCCGGGAAGCGCCGCGGCGACGGTCGCGTCGTCGGTGCCCAGGGCGCGCGCGGCCGCCAGCGCGACGAGCACGTTGAGGACGTTGAAGCGCCCCGGAAGCGGCGCGCGCATCGCGGTGCCGTCCACGGTGAAGTCGGTGCCGTGCGGGCCGGGACGGAGGTCCACCGCGCGCACGGCGGCGCCGGGCGCGTCGATCCCGATCGTCACGGCCTGCGGGAACTCGCGGGCCAGGCGCGCGCCGTAGGGGTCGTCGACGCAGGCGATGAGCGTCGCGCCCTGCTGCGCGGCCACCTCGAACAGCGCGCGCTTGGCGAGGAAGTAGTCCTCCATGTCGGCATGGAAGTCGAGATGGTCCTGCGTGAGGTTGGTGAACGCGGCCACGTCCCAGTGGATCGCGTCGACGCGGTGCAGCGCCAGCGCGTGGGAGGAGACCTCCATGACGGCCGCCGCGTCGCCGCCGTCGCGCATCGCCGCGAACGCGCGCTGGAGGTCGATCGCCTCCGGCGTCGTGCGCACGACCGGCGCCTGCACCCCGCCGATCCACGACGTCACGGTCCCCATCAGCCCCGTCCGGCGACCGGCGGCCTCCAGCAGCGCGCGGACCATGTAGGACGTCGTCGTCTTGCCGTTGGTGCCGGTGATCCCGACCATCGCCAGCGCGGCGGTCGGGTCGCCCGCCAGCCGCGCGGCGGCGGGCGCCATCGCGGCGCGGACGTCGTCGACGACGATCTCCGGCACGCCGAGGCCCAGCGGGTGGTCGACGACGAGCGCCACGGCACCGCGGGCCACGGCGTCGGGCGCGAAGTCGTGGCCGTCGGCCGTGAAGCCACGCACGCAGAAGAAGACCGTCCCGGGCTCGACGCGGCGGGCGTCGAAGGCGAGCGCGCGGACGTCGGCTGCCGGGAGCGTCGGATCTCCGAAGAGGTCGCCCAGGAGCATCGCGGCGACCATAGCGGCCTGGACCCCGACCTACTTCGGCGGGATCTTCTGGTATTGCAGGGCGAAGCCGGCGATCTTCCCGAACGCCGGCGCCGCGACCTGCCCGCCGTAGATGTCGCCCTGCGGCTCGTCGACCATGATCGAGATGAGCAGCTGCGGGTCGTCGGCGGGCGCGAAGCCGACGAAGGAGGCGACGTACGCCGACTGCGAGTACTCACCGGTGGCCGGGTTGATCTTGTTCGCCGTGCCCGTCTTGCCGGCCAGGGTGTAGCCCTTGAGCTTGACCTCGGCGGCGGTGCCGCCGGCCGCCAGCACGCCCTTGAGCATGTCGCGCAGGGACGAGGCGGTCGCCGCCGACATGATGCGCCGCCCGACCGACTGGGTCTGCAGGCTGCCGTCGATGCGCCGCACGACGTGCGGTGTGCGCAGGATGCCGCCGTTGGCGATCGCGCCGTAGAACTGGGCGATCTGCATCGACGTGACGGCCTCGCCCTGGCCGATCGGCAGGTTGCCCATCGAGGACCCGGAGTACTTGTCGAGCGCCGGGACGATGCCCCGCTGCTCGCCGGGCAGGTCGGTGCCGGTGGGCTTGTCGAAGCCGAACTTGCGCAGGTAGTAGTCGAAGCGCTCCGCGCCGAGCCGCCGGCCGATCGTGATCGCGCCGACGTTGTCGGACTGCGCCAGGATCTGGCGTGTCGTCATCGTCGCCCAACCGCGATCCTCGGCGTTCTTGATGGTGCGGTCGGCGACGACGATCTGCGGCGGCAGGTCGAACGACGTGTCCGGCGTGACCTTGCGGTCCTCCAGCGCGCCGGCGACGGTGATCGCCTTGAACGTGGAGCCCGGCTCGTAGGTGATGCCCACTGCGCGGTTCATCAGCGCCGACTGCGGCGCGCCCGCGGGGTCGTTGGCGTTGACCGTGGGCCAGTTGGCCAGCGAGAGGATCTCACCGGTGGAGGGATCGGTGACGATCGCGGTGGCGCCCTTGGGCCGGTAGGTGCGGCCGATGCCCTTGAGCACCTCCTCGACCTTCTCCTGGATGTGGGAGTCCAGCGACAGCTCCACGCGCGCGCCGGGCTCGGCGCGCTTGAGGTCCTTGACCTGCACGTCCTCGCCGTGGCCGTCGCGCACGATGCGGCGCTCGCCGTCGCTGCCGTGCAGCTTGGCCTCGAGCTCGTACTCCAGGCCGGAGGAGCCCTTGCCCGCCATGTTGACGCCGCCCAGGACCTGCGACGCGAGGTAGTCGTGCGGGTAGACGCGGCGCTGACCGGGCTGGAACTCGATGCCCGCGATCGCGAGCTTGCGGATGGCGTCGGCCTTGTCGGCGGGAACATGGTGGCCGAGGTAGACGAAGCCGGTGTCGCGGCGGGCCAGCTGCTTGAGGACCACGGCCTGGTCGACGCCCAGCAGCGGCGCGATCTGGCTCGCCGCCTTCACGGGGTCCTTGACCAGGTAGGGCGTGGCCGAGACGTCGTCGGCGGCCTGCGAGGCGGCGAGCTCGACGCCCTGGCGATCGGTGATCGTGCCGCGGCGGGCCGGGAGGACGGCCTGGGCGACCTGCTGGCTGGTCGCGGCCTTGGCGAGCATGTCGCCCTTGAGCGTGCCGAGCTGCAGGGAGCGCAGGCCGGCCAGGCAGATGAGGGCCAGGAAGAAGGCGAAGAGCAGGCCGATGCGCCGCTCGACCAGGACCACGGCTAGTTCCCGGTCGGGGCGGCCGCGCCCCCGGCGGTCGCCGCCGCGGTGGTGGCCGCGGCGGGCGGGGACTGCGTGGTGCCGGGCGCGGCGGTGGCGCCGGCGGGGGCTTGGGTCTGCGGCGGCGCGGCCGCCTGCTGCTGGGTCGTCGCGGGCGGCTGCGCGGCCGCGGAGGTCTGGGTGGGCGCCGCGGTCGCGGCGGCGGTGGTGCCCGTCGGGGTGGCGGTGGCGGTGGCGGTGGCGGCCTGCACGGGCGCCGTGGTCGCCGTCGCCGTCGTCGCGGCGGCGGCGGCGGTCGCCGCCTGGGCGCGCGCCATCGCGTCGGGATCCGGCGAGGTCATCGTCTGTGCCGCGCGGGCGGCGGTGTCGCCGGCGCCGGCGCGGACGTAGTGCTCCGCCCCGTCGGCGGGGACGACCATGCCGAGGCCGCGGGCGACGCTGTCGATCCGGTCGCCGGACTCCATGCGCGAGACGGCGCTGCGCAGGTTGGCGTTCTGGCTCTCGAGCGTCGAGGCGCTCTGCACGGCGCGACCGATGCCCGCGTTCAGCTTGAGCATCGAGACCTGCATGAAGACGATGCCCATCAGCCCGGCGGCGACGAGCGGGATCCACAGCTGCCCGCGCACGAGGCGGTCCAGCAGGCGCGAGTCGGCCAGCAGCCGGCAGCGGCGCAGCGCGCGGACCGCGAGCGGATCGGCGACGGTCGCAGCGCCGGCGCGGCGACCGGTCGACGCGCCCGAGCGCTTGGGGCGGGCGGGGCGGGCGGCGGGGCGGGCGGCGGGGCGGGCGGGGGGGCGGGCGGGGCCGGATACCCGTCGGGGAGCGCGCGGAGCGGCGGTGCGCGGAAGCGCGCGGCCGGCGGTGGCGGCGGGCGGGGTCATGTGGTGGCGTCCTCTTCCCTGAGCTTGCGGGCCGCCCGCATCCGCGCGGACGTCGATCGGGGGTTGCTGGCGATCTCGCCGGCCGACGGCGCGATGCCGCGGCCGATCAGCTCGGCTTCCGGCGTCCGGCCGCAGACGCAGACCGGCAGGCTCGGCGGGCAGGTGCACCCCTGCGCACGGGCGGCGAGGAAGCGCTTCACGCGGCGGTCTTCGCCGCTGTGGAAGGAAATGCCTGCAAACCGGCCACTCACACGCAGGAGGTCCCACGCCAGCGGGAGCGCGGCGTCGACCTGGCCGAGCTCGTCGTTGACCGCGATGCGGATCGCCTGGAACGAGCGCTTGGCCGGATGTCCGCCGCCGAAGCGGGCCCGCGCCGGGATCGCGTTGGAGATGACGTCGACCAGCTCGCTGGTCGTGCCGATCTCGCGCTCCTGGCGGACGCGGACGATCGCGCGGGCGATGTTGCCCGCGTAGCGCTCGTCGCCGTACTCGCGCAGCAGCTGGGCGATGCGCCGCTCGTCCCACGCGTTGACGATCGTGCGGGCGTCGAGCTCCTGGTCGGAGTCCATGCGCATGTCCAGCGGCGCGTCGTAGCTGTAGGAGAACCCGCGCTCCCAAGTGTCGACCTGCATCGAGGAGATGCCGAGGTCGACGTAGACCATGTCGGCCTCGATCCGCTCGGCGACCAGCTCGCGCAGGCCGTCGGCGAAGGAGGCGTGCAAGAAGCGCGTCCGGCACGGGACCTCGGCGGCGAGCGCCTCGAAGTGGGCCTCGGCGACCGGGTCGCGGTCGATGGCGATCAGCGTGCCGGTCGGGCCCAGACGCTCCGCGACGAGGCGGGCGTGGCCCCCGGCGCCGAACGTGCAGTCGACGGCGATCTCGCCGGGCTGGGGGTTCAGGGCCTCGATCAGCTCGCCGGCGAGGACCGGGACATGTGAGGCGGTCATGTCATACGGGATAGTGATCATCACGCGGTTGCGGGGGCATCGAAGGCCGCCGAGATGTCGAAGATGTCCGCGGCGAGCTGGTCGTTGTAGGCCGTCCAGGCGTCGCGGTTCCAGATCTGGAGGTGGTCGCCGGCGCCGACCACGGTCACCTCGCGCGTGAGCTTGCCGTGGTCCATGAGGAACGGCTGCACCGGCACGCGGCCCGCGCTGTCCAGGCCGCCGGGCGTGGAGTTCGCGGAGAGGAAGGTCATGATCTTGCGCCCGCGCTGGCTCATCGGATGCACGTCCTGCAGCGCCGCGCGGCGGAAGTCGTCGTAGCCGGCCGTCGGCCAGATCGCGACGCAGGGCTCGATGTCCTTGGCGAGGACGAGACCGCCTTCGAGCGCACCCCGATACCGCGCAGGAACCGTGAGGCGGTTCTTGGCGTCGAGGGTGTAGTCGGCTTGGCCGGTGAACGAGGTGTCCATGTGGACGGCTGCATCGCGGAAGAAAAGGGGCCGGGGTGGAGGAGTGGGAGGAGCTCCTCCACCCCGGTCCGCAGGGAGCGTTGTATCCCACTCTCTCCCACGATGCAACACCGATTCCACACTTTCCCCCACCCGCGGACCACGAGGGGCTCAGGAACGGCCCGAATCCCGCATGGGCACTGGGGTTTCGGCGGTGGGAGGCCGCGACTCGTCCGTATGACGAGAAGCGCACCGCGGGTTGCAGAACGGCGCGCCGCAACGTCGCTTGCGCGTTTGGCGCGGTTCCGTCCGCGGCGTGTGCCTCTGGTGGGAGGTGGTGGGAGGCCCGGCGACCCCCGTCCAGACGCGGCGCCCCGCGCCGGCACTCGCCCGTACCATTCGCGCCATGTCCTCCCTGCTCCTGCCCCGCTCCGTCACGGCCTTCGTGGCGGCGGCGGCCGTCGCGGTGCCGGTCGCCGGCTGCGGCGCCGGCGGATCGTCGGCGGGCGGCGACCCCGGCGCCGACCCGGCGGCGTTCGTCCCCGCCTCCGCTCCGGCTTACGTGGAGGCGCAGATCCGCCCCGACGGTGCGCTCGCCGCCGGCGCCCGGACGGTCGCGGGCAAGCTCCTGCGCACGGGTGACCCAGGCGGCAAGATCGTCGACCTGCTGGAGAATCGGCTGAAGGACTCCGGCGCCACCTACGCCGAGGACGTCGCCCCGTGGCTGGGCAGCCGTGCGGGCATCGCGGTGACGGGCGTGCGCGACGGCTCGACGCCGGACCTGGTCGCGGCGATCGTCTCCAAGGACGACGATGCGGCCGGGAAGTTCGTCGACGGCCTCAAGGGCACTCAGGCGCGCAAGTACCGCGACGTCGGCTACCGCTTCGAGGCCGATGGCGACCTCGCCGCCGCGGTCGTCGACCACGTCGTGCTGATCGGCACCGAGCGCGGCTTCAAGTCGGCGATCGACGCGCGGTCGGGCGACCGGCTCGCGGGCGCGGGCAACTTCAAGGAGGCGCGCGCCACGGTCGGCACCGACGGCCTCGGGTTCCTCTACGCCGATCCGGCGCGGATCTTCGACCTGGCGCTGGGCGCGGTGCCGAAGGGGACCGGCGGCGCGGGCGGCGCCCAGGCCTCCCAGGCGCTGAAGGGGCTGCTGGCCGGGTCGGGCATCCGGTCGGTCGCCGCGTCGCTGGACGTCGCGGCCGACGCCGTGCGCGTCGACGCCGCGGTCATCGGGATGAAGACGACGACGGGCGCGGGCGACGGTCCGGGCGCGGCCGCCGCGGTGCCGGCGGGCTCGTGGCTGAGCCTCGGCGTCGGCGACGTCGGCGGCACGGTCGAGCGCGCGCTGGCGCAGTTCGGCACGAGCGGCGGCTCGGGAGCGACCGGCGGTCTGGATCCGGCGGCGCTGCTGCAAGGGCTGCAGGGCGGCCTCGGCGTGGACGTCCAGAAGGACTTCCTGTCCTGGATGGGCGACGCGGCGCTGTTCGTCCGCGGCACGACGATGGACGAGCTCGGCGGAGCGCTCGTCGTGCAGTCCAAGGATGCGGCGAAGTCGAAGGCCGCGATCACGACGATCCGCCGGCTGCTGCAGACCTTCGGCGCGCGGCCCAAGCCCCTCACGGGCGTGAGCGGTGCCGAGGGACTCACGCTGCCGGCCGGCGGCAAGGCCGGGGCGATCCAGATCGCCGCCAAGGGCGACCGGTTCGTGATCGCCTACGGCCCCGACGCGCTGAAGGACGCCCTGGCGGGCGGCGCCGCCCTCGGCGACTCCGCGCCGTTCAAGACGGCCGCGGGCCTCCTGGAGGGCGCGAAGCCGTCGCTCTTCCTCGACACGCCGCAGGTCGTGAAGCTGCTCGGCGCCCGCGCACCGAGCCGGCCGGGCTTCGCCAAGGCGAAGCCGGCGCTCGAGGCGTTCGGGCCCGCCGCGGCCGCGGTGTCGTCGAGCGGCGACGTCACGCGGCTGAAGGTGGCGGTGCAGGTCCCGTAGGGCTGCGCTCGCCGCGGCGCGACTCAGGTCACGAGCTGCAGGCGCGGGTTCGGGCGCTCGCCGCGGCCGACCTTCGCGCGCGGCTCGCCGTCGACCTTGACGATGTCGGCGGTGAAGTCGTTCTGCCCGCGCAGCAGCGAGGAGCCCACGCCGTAGGCGTCGACGGGCGCGTCCTGCTCCTCGAAGCTGCGGATCTTCGCGGCGTCGAAGCCGCCGGAGACGACGATGCGCACGCGCTGGTGGCCGGCGGCGTCGAGCGCCTGGCGCACGCGACGCGCGAGCTCGACGTTGACGCCGCGCGGCGCGTCCTCCCCCAGGTCCGCGAGCGCCTCGTCCACCAGCCGCTCCGACGTGTCGAGCCGGACGCCCCACAGCTCGTCGGCGAGCGCGTCGGCGACCTCGACGGCCGTCCGCGCCGAGTCGTTCTCGAAGTCGACCAGGACCGTGACGTTGATGCGGTCGCCGTAGCGGTGCGAGAACGCGCGCGCGGCCTCGACGGTGTCGCCGCCGTAGGCCGCGATGAGCGCGTGCGGCACCGTGCCGACGCCGCGTCCGCCCCACCAGGACGCCTGGGCGTCGGTCGACACGCCGATGGCGCCCGCGACGTGCGCGGCCCAGCCGTCACCGGTCTGCACCAGCCAGTGGTCGTGGCGGGCCGGGAAGTACAGGATCTCCTTGCCGCGCGCGGCGGAGACGACGTCCCGGACGTTGCGCATGATGAGCGAGCGGCGCGCCATGGTGCCGAGGTAGACCGTCTCGAGATGGGCGAACTGGGCGTAGTCGCCCTCGATCGTCATGACGGTCTCGTTCGGCGCGACGACGTCGCCCTCGTGCAGCGCGTGTACGACGAGGTCGTCCCACGCCGGGACCCACACGCCGTCGTCGCCGACGTGGCCGGCGCCGACCTTGAGCACCGCGATGGCCTCGTCGACGCCGCCGAGCAGCGTGTCGTGCTTCTGGAAGACCTGCATCATCACGCGCGGGTGGCGATCCTCGGCCTCCAGCAGCTCCTTGGTGGAGTTGAAGTAGGCGTCGCTGTAGTAGCCGGCCCGCAGGCGCCCGACGGGCAGCTGGAAGGTCGCGGGGTCGAGTCGCAGCGGGTCCGGCGCCATCGGGCGACCGTACCGCGCGTCAAGCGAGTCCATGCACGAGACCGGCCGCGACGAAGAGGAGCACCGCCGGCACCAGCAGGAGCGCGACCGCGAGCTGGATCCGCGGCGCGGCCGCGGCGGCCTGCTCGTGCAGCCGCCGCGCCCGGTCGGCCCGGGCGTCCTGCGCGAGCGCGTGCAGCGCCGGGCCGAGCGGCGCGCCGTGGTGGTCGGCGCGCTGGACGGCGGCCGTGAGGACCGCGATCGCGGGCAGCGGCAGGCGCCGCTGAAGAAGGCGGAGCGCGTCGGCGCGCGGTACGCCGAGCTGGAGCCGGGCCGCGAGCGCGCGCAGTTCGGCGGCGACCAGGCCGCTGCGCCGGCGGCCGACCTCCTCGAGCGCGCGCCCGATCGGCAGCCCCGCCTCGACGCCCACGCGCAGCAGGTCCAGGACGTCGGCGAGCTCGAGCCCGGCGCGAGCGGCGCGGCGCCGGGCGCGCCGCGCGAGCCAGAGGTCGGGCGCGAAGAAGCCGGCCGCGGCGGCACCGGGGAGCACGACGAGCGCGAGCCGGGTCGGCAGCGCACCGGCCAGCGGCATGGTCGCCAGCGCCGCCACCACCCCACCGCCCGCCTTGGCGGCCATCGCGTCGGCGGTGCGCACCGTGGCCGGCAGGCCGCTCGCCGCCAGCCGCGCCCCGAGATCCCTCGGCGCCGCCGGCGCGCCGATCCTCCGTCCCAGCCGCGTCAGCGCCGCAACCCACCGCGCCGCCCTCCCCCGTTCGCGAGTCGCGCTCGCCGCCGCCACCCGCGCTCGTGCGACGACGACCGCGAGATCGGCCAGCCCGGCGGCGGCCAGCGCTCCGGCGACGCCGGCGAGGGCCGTCGCGAGGGTCATGCGGCCCCCAGCCGGGCGAGGCGGGTGATCACGGTGAGGGCGAGGGCGCCGACGGCGAGCGCCGCGACGAGCAGCAGGCGCGAGCGCGGGTCGGCCAGGAGCGTGGCGAGGGAGCCCGGTGCGACGAGCTCGCCGAACGCCAGGCCGGCGAACGGCAGGCCCGCGACCAGGCGCGCGGTCGCCCGGGCCTGCGCGGTGAGGCCGCGGGCGTCGGCCTCGACCCGCCGGGCATGCTCGCGGGCTTCGGCGACCGAGCGCAGGAGGCGGGCCAGATCGCCGCCGGCCTCACGCTGCAGGAGGATCGCCGCCACGAGCGTGTCCCACGCCGGGTCGTCGGCGCGACGGCGCAGGCGCTCCAGCACGGCGTCGGTCGGCTCGCCGAGCGTCAGGCGGCGGGCCACGACCGCCAGCTCGCCGCCCGCCGCGCCGCGCACCGCGCCGGACGCGCCGAGATCCTGCAGCGCCCCGCGGATGCTGTGACCTCCCGCCAGCGCGTCAGCGAGCGCCCGCGCGACGGCCGGCACGCCGTCGGCGAGCCCGCGACGCCAGCGGCGGCGCCTCGCGGCCACCGCGGGCCCGACCGCCGCGGGCCCGGCTCCCGCCAGCACCGCTCCGGCGACCGGGCCGGCCAGCAGCCAGCCGGCCGACAACAGCGCGCCGGCACCCAGCACCGCGAGTCGCCGGCGCTCCGGCGCCGTCGGCTCCCGCCCCGCACGCCCCGCCAGCCGCAGCGGCGCCACCACGCGCCCGAGCGCCTGCACCGGCCGCGCCTGCTCGAGCACCGCGAGGCCGTCCCAGGCGCCGAACACGGCGAACGCCGCCGCCAGCGCGGCGAGCAGCGGCGCGATCACGCCGCCGCCTCCAGCCGCTCGGCCAGCCGATCGGAGAGCGGGGCGCGCCAGCGCGGGCGCGAGTCGCGGATGGTGTAGACGTCGCGCGTCGCCGGGCCGGAGGCGATGCGGACGACTTCGCTGACCGCGACGACCTGGCGGCGCCCGTCGCGCAGGCGGGCCTGGTGGACCACGAGGTCGAGCGCGTCGGCGATCTGCTCGCGGATCGCGGCGTGGGGCAGGCCGAGATCGGCCATGAGGGCGAGCGTCTCGACGCGGCGCAGCGCCTCGGCCGGCGAGCCGGCGTGCACGGTCGAGAGCGATCCGTCGTGGCCCGTGGTCATCGCGGCGAGCATCTCCAGCGCCTCGCCGCCGCGGATCTCGCCCACCACGATGCGGTCCGGGCGCATTCGCAGCGCGTTGCGCAGGAGCCGGCGGATGGTGATCTCGCCGCGGCCCTCGACGTTCGGCGGGCGCGCCTCCATCCGCACCACGTGGGGCTGCTGCAACCGCAGCTCGGCGGTGTCCTCGATCGTCACGATGCGCTCGTCGCGCGCCACGAACGACGACAGCGCCCCCAAAGTGGTGGTCTTGCCCGAGCCGGTGCCGCCGCTGACCAGCACGTTCAGCCGCGCCTGCACCGCCTGGGCCAGGAAGTCACGCAGGGGCGGCGACCACGTCCCGCACGCCACGAGCGCGTCGGCATCGAGCGGCCGGGCGCGGAAGCGCCGGATCGTCAGCAGCGGCCCGTCGACGGCCAGCGGCGGCAGCACCACGTTGACGCGCGAGCCGTCGCTCAACCTCGCATCACACAGCGGCTCGGCCTCGTCGACCCGCCGCCCCAGCGGCGCGAGGATGCGCTCGATCGCGTGGCGCAGCTCCGCCTCGTCGGCGAACCGCACCGTCGTCGGCTCCAGCCGGCCGGCGCGCTCGACCCAGACCGTGCCGGCCGGGCCCGCGGCGTTGACGAGGATCTCGTCCACCGACGCATCGGCCATCAGCGGCTCCAGCGGGCCCAGGCCAAAGGAGCGCCGGGCGATGCGCGCGGTGAGATCGGCCCGCGTCGCGGCGTCCAGCAGGCCCGCCTCGCGATCGACGAGCGCCGCGATGCGGTCGGTCAGCGGCGCGCCGCCGGCCGCGCCGTCGCCCTCCCCGGCCACCGCGAGCAGCCGCTCGCGCAGCGCATCGGCCAGATCGTCGAGTCGGTCGCGTGCGGTCTCCACCTCCACCCAAGGGCGCGGCGCAGCGAAACTCGCCCCCCTAGGTCCGCCGGAGAACGACGACGGCCGGGCGGATGATCCGCCCGGCCGCGTGCCGCGAGTGCTTGGTGCCGCGTGGCCGCTACGGGCCGTCCACGTGATACGGGCTCGCCCAGTCCTCCTTGGCCGGGTAGTAGCCCTGGGGCACCGGGTAGTGGCAGTAGCTCGAGTAGGTCGGCTTGCACGGGTTGAACGGCTGGACGCGCGCCACCGGGTTGGTCCCGCCGGGCCGGCCGTAGCTCACGCCGTCGACGCTGAACCCCGACGAGACGTAGGTGCTGCACCAGTTCAAGGGACGCCCCTGCTCCTGGTCGTTGCGGTAGCCGTCGTGATCGACGTCATCGTCGCCGTCGCGGACGTCGTCGCCGTCGGTGTCGTGGTCGACGAAGTCCAGGCCCGAGAACGCCGGTCCGGCGTAGTTCGACTCGACGTAGTCCGCGTTGCAGCGGTTGCCGGGCGCGTTGGCCCAGGCATTCCACCACGCCGGGCTGCTCAGGGGACCGTTGGCCTCCACCCAGTTCGTCAGCCCATCGCCGTCAACATCGCGATCGGCGTCGCTGGTGGAGCCGTCGGTCTTCTGCGTGCCGTCGCTGTAGCTGAGCGGGAAGATGAGGTGGCAGTTGTTGTACGTGGCGTCGTGCACGTGGCCCGAGCAGGACCCGTACAGCCAGGCCTGGTACTCCTGGGTGAGGGTCAGCGAGTCGCCGTCGAAGTCCGAGTTCGCGTCGGTCTTGTCCAGCGCGTTGGGGTAGGCCCGCTTGCCCGGGTAGGGCACGTTCGAGTTGTTGAGGTCCCTGGCCGAGTAGTACTCGAACCCGTCGCTCACGCCGTCGCCGTCGGTGTCCCAGGCCAGCGGGTTGGTCCCGAGGCCGTTCTCGAACCCGTCGACCAGGCCGTCGCCATCGTCGTCCTCGTCGCTGGCGTTGGGCAGTCCGTCGCCGTCGATGTCGCTGGAGCCCAGGAGGCACGCGGCATTGTCGTAGCTGGGGACGCAGGCGTCCAGCGGCGAGACCTTCCGGCTCTTGAACGGCAGCGACATCATGCTGAGGTACTCGGTCAGGTTGGAGATGCCGTCGTGGTCGACGTCGTCGCCGTCGTCGCGTAGCCCGTCACCGTCGGAGTCCGGGGACAGCCAGTCGAGCGTGTCGACCTTCTGCACGTCCACGAGGCCGCCGGAGATCTTGTCGGTGCAGTAGAACGGCACCTGGTTGATGCCGCCGCACTGGAGCGGGCTCTGCTGCGCCAGCTCCGCGGCCTGCGCGAGGTAGCTCGGGGTGAAGATGCCGAAGTCGTAGAACTTCGGGTCCGAGTCGGCCTGGCTCTTGGTGATGCGCGCTGCCTCGATCGTCGTGCCCGCAAGGTCGCCGCGGGTTTCGTCCATGTTCGGGAAGCCGTCGCCGTCGGCGTCGCGCTCGAGGTCCGAGAGGAACCCGTTGCCGTCACGGTCCATGTAGCCCTGGCCGGCCGGTACTGCCCCGCGGCCCGTGGAGGCGCCGTTGCCGCCGCTGTAGCTCAGCGGGATCGCGTTGCCGCCGTACGTCGCCCAGGCGCTGTACTCCTCAAGGTTCGTCAGGCCGTCGCCGTCGCTGTCGATGGCGGCGTCCTTGGGATCAAGCGGGTTGGGGCTCGGCTTGGTCTTCGGGTAGACACCGCCGTTGCGATCCTTGGCCGACTGGATCTCCCAGCCGTCGGACATGCCGTCGCCGTCGGAGTCGCGCTTGCAGGCGTCCGTGCCCGCCGTGGCCTCCAGGGTGTCGGAGGCGAGGTCGTTGTCGTCGTCGCCGTCCTTGGCGTTGGACACGCCGTCGGCGTCGCAGTCGCCGGCGGAGCCGGAGGCCGAGGACGTCGGGGAGAGCAGCGGCGACTGGCCGGTCTTGGTGTAGGTCTTGCCGAGCTTGGTGGCCATGACCCGCAGGCGGAAGCGCGTCGGCTGCGGAGCGCCGCTCTTCTGCTTGAAGAAGGTGAGGAGCTTGGCCGGGACGGTGACCGTGATCTGCGTCGTGGTCGCCTTGTCGGCCTTGACGAAGAGGGCCTTGCCGCCGTCGCGCTTGAAGACGACGTAGTTCTTGGCCTTGCCCGACTTGTACGTCTTGCCCTTGATGACGATCTTGTCACCGATGCCCGCCTTCATCGGCGAGACCTTGGTGACGGTCGGGTACGTCGTCTTCTTGGTGGTCTTCTTCTTCGACGAAGTCGTCTTGGACTTCGCCGTCCCCGCCTTCTTGGCGACCGGGGCAGCGTTGGCAGCCGCGGGGACCATGAACATGGCCAGCGCGAGGACGAGAGGAAGGGAACGAAGGATTCGCAGCATGAGTGAGCCTCGGCCCGGGGTATCGGTCGTGTGGGTGGAGCCTTGAGGTGCGGACCCGCTGCTGGACGGGTGACCGAGGCGCCATCGGACGTCCGCGATCAGACCCCGGCGGGGCCGATCGACCGTCCTCATCGGAGATCTGCCCCGACCGTCGTGCCGGCCACGCCGCGGCGGTGATCGCCCGCGGCCCGCGGCAGGAGGCGAAGCTCGCGGGCGAACGACTGCGCGGCCGCGAGGAACACCGCCTGCCGCACCGTCACGCGCAGCGAGACCGCGACGCGCGGTCCGCCCTCCTCGGCACCGGCCTCCGCGGCCGGGCCCGCTGCGAGGACCTCGGCGTCCTCCAGCGCCACCGACGTCGAACCGCCGCCGTCGCCGCGCTCCCGGGTCACGAGCACGTCGACGCGGCCGCCGGGGCGCACGAGCTCGATCGAGCCGCGGGCCACGACGTCGGCCACGCGCTCCCCCGGCCGGACCGGCGCACCGGCCACGCGGGTGCCGTCGTCGACCGCCGAGGGCGTCACGTCCTGGCCCAGCTCCAGCGCGACCGCGGCACGGGTTCCGGCGAGCGCCGCGACGGAGGCGTACGCCGCGGCCGGCGCGAAGCGCGCAGGCACGCGGCGGATGCCGAGGTAGCGGGCGTCGAGGCGCGTGCCCGCGGCGAGGCGCGTCCGCGCCACCACCACCGGCACGGCCGGGCCGACCGAGCGCCGCAGGGCCGCCTCGCGCCCGGCGACGTCGGAGGCCGCCAGGGCGCCGAGCACCAGAGCGAGGCCGAGCAGGAGGGCGGCGCGGCGCCGGCGCGTCACGGGCGGGCCGCCGCCGCCGGAAGCTCGATGGCGACGCGGCCGCCGCCCGCCGACGGCACCGCCGCGATCCGGCCGCCGCAGTGCGTCAGGACGTTCGCCGCGATCGCCAGCCCGCGCCCGCGACGGCCTCGCCCCGCCCGCGGCCGGCGCGCGAGCTCGGCGACGGACGCGGGGAGCCCGGGGCCGCCGTCGGCCACCTCGACCCGGACCCGGTCGCCGATCCTGCGCGTGCGGATCTCGACGATCCCGCCGCCGTGCTCGATGGCGTTGGCGACCACGTTGCCGGTGGCCTGCGCGACGCGCAGCGCGTCGGCGTGCACGACCGCGGTGCCGGGCCCGGGCACCAGCACCACCCGAGCGCCGTGCGCCGCGGCGACCTCCTGCCACGTCTGCACCTGGCAGCGCAGCAGGGCGTCGAGGTCGACGTCGGCGCTGACGGCCGCCGAGCGCGGGTCCTCGAGCGCCAGGACCGCTCGCCGCAGCTCGAGCTCGAGGGCGGCGACGAGGATCGGCGCCACCTCGCCGCGACGCGCCGCGCCGTGGAGCGCGAGCTGGGCCGCCGACAGCGGCCCACGGACCTCGTGCGCGACGCGCGCGGCGCGCTCCCGCAACGCCCGGCACCGGTGCCACGCGATGACGGCGGCGGCGGCGCTGAGCACCGCGACGAACGCGGCCGGCACGGCGCTCATGCCGCCTCCAGCTCCAGGCTGCTGGAGCCCGGATCGTCGATCAGGCGGTAGCCCACGCCCCAGACGTTCAGGACGAAGCGGTCGCCGGCGATGCCGAGCTTGGCGCGCAGACGGCAGGCGTGGCTGTCCAGCGTCCGCGTCGTGCCCCTCGCCCGGTAGCCCCAGACGCTGCGCAGCAGCGCATCCTTGGTGTGAACGGTCGTCGGCGACGCCGCCAGCACGCGCAGGAGCGCGAACTCCTTCTGGGTCAGCGCGATCCGCCGGCCGGCCAGCCGGACGTCGCGCGACGCCGGGTCGATCTCCAGCGTCCCGACCCGCACGCGCGACGGCCGGCGGCGGCGCTCGGTGCGGCGCAGCAGCGCCCCGACGCGCCCGCGTAGCTCGGCGTACGAGTAGGGCTTGGCGACGAAGTCGTCGGCCCCCGCCTCGAAGGCGCGGACGCGGTCGACCTCACCGCAGCGACCGCTCAGCACGAGCACGGGCAGGTCCGGATCCATGCGGCTCACCGCGCCGTCGGCGGCGCGGACGCGGCGCACCACGTCGAGGCCCGAGGCCTCGCCCAGCCCCACGTCCAGAATCGCCAGATCGGGGAACTTCGTCTCCAGCAGTCGCAGGGCGTCGGCGGCCGACTCGGCGACGAGGAGCTCGTAGCCGTCGGCGGTCAGCTCGTCGGCCAGGAACGTCCGCGTCGTCGCGTCGTCCTCGGCCACGAGGATGGTCGCGGGCGTGTCGTGGGTCATGCCCCCACAAGGGCGGCGCGTTGCAGAACTCGCCCCCCTCGGCCCACCGGAAGGGTCCGGTCAGACCGCACCGAACCTCATCCCGACGGCGGGCCGCACGAGGAGCGGACGGACTGCAAGATCCATCCCATCACCTGCGGAGACGAAGGGATCGGGCATACGATGCCGACGACTCCGGGAGCCGCCGTCCTACCTCGGCGCGACTTGACCGATTCACCATATGAACGACGCACGCCGAGGCAACTACGACAGCGGTGAGGACTTCGTCCTCGAATACGGCGAACTCCGGTTCACCTTCAACGAGCGCGACTTCCGCGAGCGCTGCGAGCAGGCCGCCAACAAGCTGGGGTTCGTCTCCGGCCGGTTGGACGACCCCGAGCTGGAGGACCTGGTGACCCTGTCGGTCAACGGGGAGATCCAGGAGCCCGCGTCCGCGCTGGGTGAGCACGTCAACGACTGCTGGCCCGAGCTCGTCGGCCCCAGCGACCGCTCGCTGGTGCACTGGCTGCGCCGCCTCGTCTTCCGCTCCGCCTGGCTGGACCAGCGCGTCAAGGAGGACGAGCTCGACGTCGAGTTCGACGCCGAGACCTCCTCCTTCATGTACGTCCAGCCGGACCGCGACGGCGAGCCCGTCGAGCTGGCCCCCGAGCCCTCCTGGGGCCGGGTCGCCTACGTGCCGCGGTAGGCGCCGGCGGCGATACCTCAGGCTCGAGTCGAGCCTGAGGTCGAGCCTGATCGAGGGTTAGGCGCCGAGCGCCTGCGCCCGCGCCTGGGCGATCGCGTCGGCGCCGGCGTCACCGACCAGCAGCTCCGGGCGCAGCGTGCCGCTGTTGACCAGGTCGAGCGCCGGGAAGCGGCCGGTCCGGGTCAGCGTGCGGTCCAGGGCGATGATCGTCGTCTCGCCGCCGACGGGCGCGGCCGCGGTGGCGACCACGGTCAGCGAGCCGCCGTCGACGATGTTGCGGGCCGCCCCCAGGGCGCGGCGCGCGGCGTGCGGCGGCAGGCCGTCGATCGCGTCGATGAGCACGACGACGTCCCCGCCGCGTGCGGTGATGCGCTTGGCGGTGTCGATCGCCCGCTCGACGGCCTGGGTCTGGGCGTCGGGGCTGGCGCCGATGGTCAGCGCGGCGGCGGGCTCGATCTCGCCCGCGCGCCACTCGGCGCACTCCTCGGGCCGCACGGCCGCGAGCACGACGTGGACCTCGAGGCCCTCGACGGCCTTCAGCGCGCCGGCCAGGCGCTTGAGCGCCTCGGACTTGCCGGCGTGGGCCTCGCCCACGATCGCGGCGCGCGAGCCCTTGCCGATCGGCGTGAGCCACTCGATCGCCTTGAGCGTCGCGTCCTCGGAGCCGAGCGCCAGGCGCTCGGTCGGCAGCGTGCACGGCAGGTCGTCGAAGTGCGTGCCCTCGGCGACCTCGTCGGCGGGGCGGCCGTTGATGGTGTCGATGCGGATCAGCGACGGGTAGCGCTCGGAGCGGCGCGGCTCGCGCACCGGGCCGGCGACCTGGTCGCCGGAGACGAGCTCGCAGCGGCGGATCTGGGCGGCGGAGACGTAGACGTCGTCGTCGGAGGCCTCCGGCGGCGTGACGCGGACGAAGCCCGAGCCGTTGGGCAGCAGCTCGACGGTGCCCTCGGCGATGCGGTCCTCGCGATCGGCGTCGCGGTCGTCGCGGTCGCGGTCGCGGTCGCCGCGGTCGCGCTCGGCGCGCGGGGCGGGCTTCTCGTCGTCGCGGTCGCGATCGCGGCCACGGCCACCACGGCTGCGGCGGCGCGGCTTCTCGTCGATGGCCTCCTCGCCCTCGGCGTCCGCCTCCTCGGCGGCGATGACCTCGTCGACGACCTCGTCCTCGGTCGCGATGACGTCGGCCTCGGCGTCGTCGGACGCGTCGGCCTCGGCGTCGTCGGACGCGCCGGCCTCGGCCTCGTCCTCGTCCTCGGCCTTGCGGCGGGTGCGGCCGCCGCGGGCCCCACGCGTGCGGCGCTTGGGCGCCTCCTCGGCGGCGGGCGCCTCGGCCTCGACCACGACCTCGCCGTTGGCCTCCTCGCCGCCCTGCTGCTCGATGATCTTGGCGACCAGGTCGGCCTTGCGCAGGCGCCGGAAGCCGTCGATGCCGATCTCGGAAGCGATCGTGTGGAGGTCGGCGAGCGGGCTGGCCTCGAGGGCGGAACGGGTAAGAACGGACATGGAGTCCTCCTCGGAAATGGGTGTCGGTAGGCGTCCATCCCGCGTTGCCTTGCAGCGGGACGGCGACTCTCTCGTCGCGGACCGTAGCGAAGTCCCCGGTCAGGACGACGTTTCGTCGCCGGGCGATGTCCCCGCGCGGATCCACTTCAGCCCGTCGTCGGAGGCGTCGACCTCCCCCACCTCGGCCCCGCCGTGCAGGACCTCGCGCACCGCGAGGAAGTCGACCGTCGCGGCGACGTCGTGCACGCGGACCATCGCCGCACCGCGGTCCGCGGCGTAGCCGACGGCGGCCAGCGTGCCGGCCAGGCGCTCGGCCGGCGGCCGGCCGGTCACCGCGGCGAGGAAGTACTTGCGCGACACCGCGGCCAGCCACGGATGGCCGAGCGCGGCGAGCTGGTCGATCGCGCGCAGCGACGCGACCGACTCGGCCGGGGACTTCGCGAAGTCGGGCCCGGGATCGACGATCAGCCGGTCGGCCGGCACGCCGTGGGCGCGCGCCACCGCGCAGCGCTCGGCGACGAACGACACCACGTCGCCCACGACGTCGCCGCCGTAGTCGGCGAAGTGCTCCTCCTTGGGCGCGGCGCGCGTGTGCATCACGACGAGCGAGGCGCCGGTGCGCGCCACGTGGTCGGCGAGCGCCGGGTCGCGCAGGCCGCTGACGTCGTTGAGCAGGTGCGCGCCGGCGTCCAGCGCGGCGCCCGCGACCTCGGGCTTCCAGGTGTCGACCGACACGACGACGCCCTCGGCGACCAGCCGCTGCACCAGCGGGACCACGCGCGAGCGCTCGACCTCGGCGGCGGTCACGCCCGTGTAGGTCACGCCGGACTCGCCGCCGACGTCGATGAGGTCGGCGCCCTCGTCGACCAGTCGCAGCGCCAGCGCGACCTGCGCGTCGAGCGTCGTCGTGCGCACCGCGTCCGAGAACGAGTCCGGGTTGGCGTTGACGATGCCCATCACCAGCGGCCGACCCGGCCGCAGCGCCAGCTCGCGGTCGCGCAGCAGCAGGCGCGCGGGCGTGGATCCGGGCGCGTCAGTCACGCTGGGGAACGTAGTGCAGGAACAGGTGGTCGCCGGCGCGGTGCACGTCGCGGAGACCCAGCCGGCCGGCCTCGGGCAGCTCGGCGGCGCCCTCGAGGATCGTCGGCGCGTCGCCGGCGATCAGCCACGGCGCCACGGTCAGCAGCAGGTCGTCCAGCAACCCCTGCACGACCAGTTCGCGCAGCAGCGTCGGACCGCCCTCGCAGAGCACGCCGCGCACGCCGCGCGCACCGAGATCCGCCAGGAGCGCGGGCAGCGCGAGCGTCCCGGGCGCCAGGCGCACGACCTCGACGTCGGCGCCCACCTCGGGCGCCGCGGCACAGGACTCCGTGTAGACGAGGATCGACCGCCCCGGCTCGGAGAACAGCCCGACCTCCACCGGCAGCTCCAGCGCGCGCGAGACCGTGACGACCGTCGGATGCTCCGGCAGCCCCGCGGCCGCCCGCCCGGCGCGCTGGTCGGCGTCGAGCAGGTTCGCGTAGCGCTCGGCCTTCATCGTGCCGGTCCCGACGAGGATCGCGTCCACGCCGGTCCGCAGCTCGCGCAGCAGCGCCCGGTCGGCCGGATGGCCGAGCGCGACCGAGCGGCCCTGCACCGAGGCGCGCCCGTCGGCCGAGGCGATCATGTCGGCGACGACACGCGGGCGCGCACCGGCGGGCCGCTCGTCGCGCAGGCCCAGGCCGGCGACGAGGTCGCGCGCCGTGCGCGCCTCGCCGTCGTCCAGCCGGTGCAGGGAGTCAGCCAGCGCCCGCCCCGCCGCTACTTGCCGCCGATGCGGATCTTGCGCTCCACCGCGACGGCGTTGCCGGCGTCGTCGGCCGCGCTGACCCGGATCGTGAAGGAGCCGGTGTGCCCGTAGCGGTGCGTCGCCTTGCGCGCCTGCGTGACGGCGCTGCGATCGCCCCAGTCGATCCGCACGTACTTGATCCCTGCGGCCTTCCCGCTGGGCGGGACGACGTCGGCGGCCTTCGCGGTGACGGTCACCGCGCGCTGCTTGCGCTTGACCGAGAACGACGCGGTCGGCGCGACGGTGTCGACCTTGAGGGGCTTGACCGTCGTGGTGACGGTCTGGCCGCGACGGTCGGTCGCGACCACCCGCCACGTGTGCAGACCCTCGGAGACGGCGCCGACCGGCAGCACGGACTTCGTCTGCTGGGTCTGGGCGACGGGCTTGCCGTCGATCAGCACGCTGTAGGTCAGCGGGCCCCACAGCTCCAGCGCCGTGCCCCACGCCAGCGGCTGCAGGGCGACGTTGCGCCACAGCTTCGAGCTCGTGCTGATCTGGAACGCGCCCGGCAGGCGGTCGTAGGAGGCGGCGACGAGCCGGCGGGCGTCGCCGGTGCCCTGGACGAAGACGAACGAGAAGTCGCCGGTGCGGTTGGCCGCGACGTCGAAGCCCGCGCCCGGGTCGGCCGGGCCGAGCTCCGGGTTGGTCAGCAGCGTGTCGGGCCCGGGCGGCGGCGCGTTGCGCACGTTCGGCTTGTCGTCGTAGAAGACGCCGTGGACCGTGGCGTCGGCGGTGCTGATCCAGCCGACGACGCGATCGGTGGTCTCGGCGACCGCCCCGTCAGGCTGTGCCGGCGCGCCGGAGCCGCCGAGCGGCGCGGCGGTGTTGAGCACGTCGTCCTTGAGGACGCCGGCGATGGCCGAGCCGCCGGTCGTGCCGACGGTCGCGACGCCCTGGCCCTTGCCGTTGAGGTCGACGCGCGGGGTCTCCACGCCCTCGCCGCCCCAGCCGAGGCCGTCGAACGCGACGGGCGGCTCGGTGCGTGAGCCGCGCAGCCGCACGCCGATCGCGCGCGGCTTCTGCACCGAGCCGTCGGTGAACTGCTGGCGGAACGTGATCCAGGCGAAGCTCGAGTCGTCCTCGATGTCGACGTCCGGCGCGTCCGCGGTGCCGCCCGCGTGCCCCTCCAGCTCGCCGACCGTCAGGTCCTGCGGCGCGGTCGACACGTTCGTGCCGAACAGCCGGCGCGCGTAGACGCGACCGTTCTCGCCCCAGGTCGCGACGGCGGTGCCGTCGGCGGAGATCGCCACGCGCGAGCGCGCGCTGCCGACGCCGGCGGTGGCGGCCGGGTCGATGTCGAGCGGCGCGGCGAGACCGGTGAAGGCGGTGGCGCTGCGGTCCATCCGCGCGGCGAGGACGTCGCCGTTGGCGGTGTAGGTCGCGAACGCCGCGCCGTTGAACGACATGTCGACCGACGGGTCCGAGGCGCCCGACGCCAGCAGCTGCGGGGCCGCGAACGCCGGCGCGCCCGCGGGCCGCACCGTGGCGAGCGCCGAGCCCCCGCTGATGAACACGACCACGAGGCGGCCGCCGTCGGAGGCGGCGACGACCGGCTGCGACGACGCCGCGTCGATGCCGACGTCGACGCGCTCGGGCGTCTGGTAGGCGCCGCTGACCAGGCGCGAGACGAAGACATGGTCGACGCCCCCGTCGCGGCGCACGTAGGCGACCGCGCCACTGCCGTCGCGGGCGACGTCGATGTCGCCCACCGAGCGGATGTCCGGCGAGGGACCGTCGATGGGCTCACCCGTGAAGAACGCCGCGTGGGCGGCGGTGGCCGGCGTGAGGGCGGCGAGGGTCGTGACGATGAAGGCCAGGCGGCGGCGCATGGGCTGCGGAGCTGCTCCTCGGAGGGGACGGAAACTGGACGGCGGTCGTGTCGGGGAAACCGGCGCCGGACCGGAAGTTACGGTGCGCGCCCGACGGTCGTCGGTCCGGCGGTCATCCGGGAACCAGTCCCTCGGCCGCCGCCTCGCCGGCGAACGCCGCCGCTGCGCGTCGCTGCGCGGCGTCGTCCCAGCCGGTCTCGGGCGCCATCGCGGCCGCCACGCGGCGGGCTGCGGCGCCGCCGTCGGCGGTCACGTCGCGCGCCGCCACCAGGCCCAGGCGGGTGCGGCGCAGCAGGACGTCGCCGACCGTGCGCGCCTGCTCGCGCCGCACCGCGTAGACGGCCTCGGCGAGCAGGTCGGGCTGCGATGCGACGACCGGCCCGGCGAGCTCTGTGCGCTCGGCGGCGATGGCGAGCACGTCGTGCGCGGCGTGCCCGTAGCGGGCGGCGAGCGCGGCGTACGCGCCGCCGGCGACGCCCGCGACGCGGGGCAGCGCGGAGGCCTCGGCGGCCTGTCCGAGCGGGATCTCGTGCGTGCGGCACGGCGCGTCGCGCGCCTCGCGCTCCACCAGCCGGTCGACCGCCATCTTCGCCATCCGCCGCCACGTCGTGAGCTTGCCGCCGGTGATCGTGACCATCCCGCTGGAGGTCTCGTACAGCTCGGCCTTGCGCGAGATGTCCACCGACTTGCCCTGGTCGGCCGACGAGATCAGCGGCCGGACCCCCGCGAACGCGCCGGTGATGTCCGACGCGGTGAGCTCCGTGCCGAAGAACGCGTTGACGGCCTCCAGCAGGTACTCGACGTCCTCGTCGGCCGGGCGCACGTGGTCGAGCTCCGGCGTCGGATGATCGCTGTCGGTCGTGCCGACCAGCGAGCCGCCCAGCCACGGCAGCGCGAAGATGAACCGGCCCCCGCCGGCCGGCACGATCGCGCCGGCGTTCAGCGGCAGGTCCGCGCGGCGAAACGTGATGTGCGTGCCCCGGCTGGGCCGGATGATCGGGACCTCCGCCTCGTCGTGCAGCTCCTCGGGCCGCAGGCGGTCGGCCCACACGCCGGTCGCGTTGACGACGTTCTGCGCGCGCACGGTGAACGACTCGCCGGACTCCGCGTCGGTCACGCGCACGCCGCGCGCGCGACCGGCCTCCTCGACCAGCTCGGTCACGAGCAGCCCGTTCGCGCACACGGCGCCGAAGCGCTCGGCCTCCGCCAGGACGGTCAGCACGAGGCGGCTGTCGTCGGTCTGGCAGTCGTAGAACAGGTAGCCCGAGGTCGGCTCGCGCGCGGCCAGCGCGGGCAGGCCCTCGGCGACCTCGCCGGCGTCGATCATGCGGTGGCGGTCGGGCGACCAGGACTCCGTGGACGCGGCGTCGCGCTCGCGCTCGCGGCCGCGCCGGCGCAGCGGCGAGCGCAGCTTGTCCACCGACATGACGTCGTAGAGGTTGAGGCCCATGCCCATCATGCGATCGGGGCGCGCGCCGTCGAACGCGGGGACGATCAGCGGGAGCGGCCTGACCAGGTGCGGCGCCAGGGACACCATGATCTGGCGCTCCAGCAGCGCCTCGCGCACGAGCCCGAGGTCGAAGTTCTGCAGGTAGCGCAGCCCGCCGTGGACGAGCTTGCTGGACCGGCTCGACGTCCCCGACGCGAAGTCGTGGCGCTCGACCAGCGCGACGCTGTAGCCGCGCGTGGCCGCGTCCAGCGCGCAACCCGCGCCGGTGATGCCGCCGCCCACGACGACCACGTCGAACTCCTCGCCGGCGAGGGCGGTCACGGCGTCGGCGCGGGCGATCATCGGATCGCGGAGTGTGCCAGGGCCTCCGGTCCCACCCGGACCCCACCCGCCGCGGGCGGTAGCGTCGGGGGACCGTGGCCGACAGCTACCTCGTGCTCTTCGTCGCCGACGCCGCCCACGACGGCCACGCGGAGGCCCTGCGCGCCGCAGCGCGCAACGTGCCGGACGCGGGCTTCTTCGACGATCCCAGCGGCGGGGACGAGCGCACCGTCGGCGCCTACGTGCGCACCGAGACGCTCACCGGCGGCGCCCCGCTGCTGCGCGCCGTGGCGGCCGTCTCGGCGCGGCTGGACACGCGCTTCGAGGTGCAGTTCCGCGAGCAGAAGGTCGGCCACCTGGTCTCCGGGACGCCTGACGACGACCTCGCGGCTGCCGTCCCTCTGGGGGACATCCCCGAGCCGCTCTAGGGTCATCCCGGATGGTGCGCGGGCCCGCGCCGCGCGATCTTGCTCCCATGCCCGAGACCCCCGACTCCCCCGACGCACCCGAGCCCCAGGATCGCCGGCCCGACGACGAGGCGCCGACCGAGCAGGCGCCGCGGACCGACGTCCCCCCGGCCGGCGAGGCGCCCACGACGGCCGCCCCCGCCGCCGGCCCGCGGCGCCTGCTGCGCTCCCGCGACGACCGCGTCATCGCGGGCGTCTGCAGCGGCATCGCGCGCTACTTCAACATCGACCCGCTCATCGTCCGCATCGCCGCCGTCGCCCTGGCGTTCGTCGGCGGCGCCGGCGTCATCGCCTACGTCGCGGCGTACTTCCTCGTCCCCGTCGACGACGGCACCGGGCATCCGGTCGACCAGGGCCCGTCGCGCCTGGCCACGGTGCTGGGCGCGATCGCCATCGTCCTGGCGGGCATCGCCCTGCTGGACGGCAGCTTCGGCTTCGGCTTCGCCTGGACGCTCGCGCCCTTCGGCTTCGTCGTCCTGATCCTCGTGCTCGTCGGCCAGCGGCTGCTGCGCCGTCGCGGCGAGGACGAGCCGCCCGTCGCCCGCCTGGTCAAGGTCACGATCCTGCTGCTCGGCGTGCTCATCGGCTGCGCGCTGCTCTTCGCCGGCTCGGCCTGGGCCACGGCGGCCGGTGGCGGGACGGTCGTCGCGGCGCTGGTCGTCGCCCTCGGCGTCACGATGGTCGCGCTGTCCTTCCGCCACGGCGAGGCGCGCTGGCTGGCGCTGCCCGCGCTCGTGCTGGCGATCCCCGCCGGGGTCGTGTCGGCCGCCGGGATCGACCTGGACGGCGGCGTCGGCGAGCGCAACTACACGCCCGCGACGATCGCCGACCTCAAGCCGGGCGGCTACCAGCTGGGCGCCGGCGAGCTCGACGTCGACCTGCGCCGGATGCAGTGGCCCGCCGATGCGCAGGTCTCGCTCCGGCTCGACGTCGGCACCGGCCACGCGCTGGTCGTCGTCCCCTCCGACGTGTGCGTGCAGGCCAAGACCCACGCGGGCCTCGGCTACGTGGACGTCCTCGGCGACACGTTCGCCGGCGCCGACGTCGACGACGAGGCCGGCACCGTCGCGCGCCACCAGGGTCGCCGGCTGATCATCGACGGCGACGTCGGCATCGGCGCCATCGAGATCCGCCACCGGCGCCCGCGCGACGACTGGCGCGGCCCCGGCGGCGACCGCGCGTGGCACGACGACGTCGACACGATCACCGACCTGCTCGCCGACGCGGGCTGCGCCGGGGCGCGGGCGTGAGCCGGCCGGACCTCCCGACCCTCGTCTCCGGACTCTGCGTCATGGCCCTCGGCTCCGCCCTGCTCCTCGACAGCGCCGGCCAGCTGAACCTCGACTTCGGCTCGCTCGCACCGCTGGTGCTCACCGTGATCGGCCTCATCCTGCTCGTCAGCGGCCTGGCGCGCCGCGACGGGGCGTGAGCGGCTTGCCCGCACGCGCGATGATCTGCCGGTGAGCGTCTCCGCTCCCACGTCTCCCCAACGTCCGGCCCTGCGCCGCGACCCCGACCGCAAGCTCGTGGCCGGGGTCGCTTCGGGCATCGCCCGGACGCTGGGGATCGACCCGCTGCTGGTGCGCGTCGGGTTCGTGGTCGCGACGATCCTCTCCGGCCTCGGCGTGCCGCTCTACCTCGCCGCGTGGGTGCTGATGGCGCCCGCGACCGGGGGCCCGGCGCTCGCCTCGCGCCTGCGCGCGCGGCCGGGCGGCCTCCAGGTCGCCGCCGGGGTGGGGTGCCTCGCGCTCGGCGCGCTGCTGACCGTCCGCGAGCTGGGCTTCTGGTGGAGCGACGCGGTGACGTGGCCGTTCGTCCTCGCGGTCTCCGGCGGCGCGCTGGTCTGGCACCACATCACGACGGGCGCCGCCGCGCCGGAGCCGCCCCTGGTCCGCACGCCGCGCGGGCCCGAGCAGGCGCCCGAGCCCGTCGCCCTGCCCGAGCCCAGCGACCGGCTCGGGACCAGCGACCTGCGGGCGATCTACCAGGGCGGCTTCGGCGTCGCGCTCGTCGTGGGCGCCGCGCTGCTGTTCCTGCAGGCCAACGGCGCGCTCAGCGGCGCGCGCGACCTCGTGCTCTCGCTCGTGGTCGTCTCGCTCGGGCTGGGGCTCGTCCTGGCGCCGTTCTGGCTGCGCCTGGTCCGCGGGCTGACCGCCGAGCGTGCCGCGCGCATCCGCTCGCAGGAGCGCGCCGAGGTGGCCGCGCACCTGCACGACTCGGTGCTCCAGACCCTCGCGCTCGTGCAGAAGCGCGCCGACGACCCGCGCGCGGTCGCGACGCTCGCCCGCCGCCAGGAGCGTGAGCTGCGCACCTGGCTCTCGGGCGCGCCCGAGGCGCGGCCCGACGAGCGGCTCGCCGACGCGCTGCGCGCCGCGGCTGCCGAGGTCGAGGAGGCCCACGGCACGCCCGTGGAGGTCGTCACCGTGGGCGATCGCGACCTCGACGAGCGCACGCGTGCGCTCGTCGCCGCCGCCCGCGAGGCGCTGGCCAACGCGGTCCGCCACGCCGGCAGCGACGCGCCGATCTCCCTGTTCGCCGAGGTCACCGACGGCCACACGGAGGTCTTCGTGCGCGACCGCGGCCAGGGCTTCGACGTCGGCACCGTGCCCGAGGACCGGCGCGGCGTGCGAGAGTCGATCGTGGGCCGGATGGCCCGCCACGGCGGCCGCGCCACCGTGCACAGCACGCCCGGACAGGGCACCGAGGTGGAACTGGTGTTGGATGACTGAGATGAACGACCCCACCCACGCGCTGCCGACCGTCGTGCTGGTCGACGACCACGCCCTGTTCCGCGCCGGCGTGCGGTCGGAGCTGGAGGGATTGGTCCAGATCCTCGGCGAGGCCGGCGACGTCGAGGGCGCGGTGCGCGAGATCGTGGCGCGCGCGCCCGACGTCGTCCTGCTCGACGTCCACCTCCCGGGCGGCGGCGGCGTGGAGATCCTGCGCCGCCTGGCGATCGAGGCGCCCGACGCCAAGTGCCTGGCGCTGTCGGTCTCCGACGATCCGGAGGACGTCATCGCGGTCATCCGCGCGGGCGCGCGCGGGTACGTGACCAAGACCATCAGCTCGACCGAGCTGGCCGAGGCGATCGGTCGCGTGCAGGACGGCGACGCCGTCTTCTCGCCCCGGCTGGCGGGGTTCGTCCTCGACGCGTTCGCGGGTGGCGGCGGCGCCGGCGGGCCGAAGTCCGACGCGGTCGATCCCGAGCTCGACCAGCTCACCCCCCGAGAGCGCGAGGTGCTGCGCCACATCGCCCGCGGCTACCTGTACAAGGAGATCGCCCAGCGGCTCGGGATCTCGGTCAAGACCGTCGAGGCGCACGTCAGCGCGGTGCTGCGCAAGCTGCAGCTGTCCAGCCGCCACGAGCTGAGCCGGTGGGCCGTTGAGCGACGACTCGTCGACTGAACGGCTAGGTTCCCGGGCGATGCCCCGGACCTCCCTGATCACCGGCTTCCCCGGCTTCCTCGCCGGCCGGCTCATCCCGCGCCTGCTGGCCGACGACGACGAGGCCCGGATCGTCGCGCTCGTCGAGCCGCGGATGGTGGAGCGCGCCCGCGCGCTGGCGCCCGACGGCGTCGACGTCCAGCCCGGCGACATCACCGACCCGACCCTCGGGCTGGACCCGCAGACCTACGACCGGCTCGCCGGCGAGGTCGTCAAGGTCTTCCACCTCGCCGCCGTCTACGACCTCGCGGTCGGCGCCGAGCTGGCCGAGCGCGTCAACGTCCAGGGCACGCAGCACGTCGTGGACTTCTGCCGGCGCGCCGCGAACCTGGAGCGCCATCACTACATCTCGACCGCCTACGTCGCCGGCCGGCGCTCGGGCCTCGTGCTCGAGGCCGACCTCGCCGCGGGCCAGGCCTTCAAGAACTTCTATGAGTCCACCAAGTTCGCCGCCGAGATCCTCGTCCGCGCGTCGATGGAGGAGATCCCGACGACGGTCTACCGTCCGGCGATCGTGGTCGGCGACTCGCAGACCGGCGAGACGCAGAAGTTCGACGGCCCGTATTACCTGCTGCGCTCGATGTCGGGACCGACCGGCGCGCTGCTGCAGGTCGGCCGCGGCGACGCGCCGTTCAACGTCGTCCCGGTCGACTTCGTCGTGTCGGCCATCGCGGCGGGCTCGCGCGACCCCGAGGCGGTCGGGCACACGCTGCACCTCGTCGATCCCGAGCCGGTCTCCTCGCACGAGCTGGCGCGGCTGCTGGCGCTCGAGTACCGCGGGCACGAGCCGAGGATCCCGCTGCCGCCCGGCGTCGTGGACCGCTCGCTGAAGTACGCGCCGATCCGGAAGCTGTTCGGGGGCACGCCGCGCGAGTCGATCGTCTACCTCAACCACCCGGTCCGCTTCGACACGGCGCAGGCGGCCGAGATCCTCGGCCGCAACGGGCTGCGCTGCCCGCCGTTCTCGGAGTACGTCGGCGAGATGGTGGCGTTCTTCGTCGCGCACGAGCACGACGACGCCTACCGGCCGCCGCACGAGAAGTAGCGGGGACACCCTCCCAGGCTCGGACGGGGACTGTCCCTACCCCGCGCGCAGGCCGTCGATGACGAACTCGACGAAGCGGCCGGCGTCGACCGGTGCGCGGTCGCGCGCGGCCATGACGGCGCCGACCGCGCACATCAGCGCGGGCACGTCGTCGACCGTGAACGTCGTGCGCATCCGGCCCTGGGCCTGGGCGCGCTCGATGAGCTCGCCGACCACGCCGGCCAGGACGAGGCGCTCGGCCTCGGCGCTGGCCAGCGCCTCGCCGGAGTCGGCCCAGCTGATGCGCTGCTGCAGCGTGGCGTCCTCCGCCATGGCGTCGAACGACTCGCGCAGGAAGCCCTCGAAGGCCTCCCATCCGTCGTCGCGCTCCGCCCACCGGCGCGCGACCCCCGCGTGGTGGCGGAACTTCGTGGCCATCAACTCGCCCAGCAGCGCCTCCTTCGTCGGGAAGTGGCGGTACACGGTGCCGACCCCGACGCAGGCCCGCCGCGCGACGTCGTCCATCTGGGCCGCCTGGCCGGCCTCGGCGAACACGTCGCGCGCCGCGTCCACGATCCGCTCGCGGTTGCGGCGGGCGTCGGCGCGCAGGGGCTTGGGCTCCGCGGAGCTCATGTCCGCACTGTAGCGCCGAGGGTTGACAAGCGGAACCGGTTCTCCGTATGGTGCGGCGAAGAAACGGACCCACCTCTCCACTTCCCTGGATCCCGGAGGATCTCCCCCTTGCCTCCCTCCTCGTCTCAGAGCACCAACAAGTGGCTGGCGCTCGCGCTGCTGGCCACCGCGCAGTTCGTCATCGTCCTCGACGCGTCGATCGTCAACGTCGCGCTGCCGTCGATCGGCAAGGACCTCAACTTCAAGCAGGACAACCTCTCGTGGGTCGTCAACGCCTACACCTTGATCTTCGGCGGCTTCCTGCTGCTCGGCGGCCGGCTCGCCGACCTGCTCGGGCGGCGCCGCCTCTTCATGGCCGGGCTCCTGCTCTTCGCGACCGCCTCGCTGGCCGGCGGCTTCGCGCAGAGCGAGCTGTGGCTCATCATCGCCCGCGCGGTGCAGGGGCTCGGCGCCGCGCTGGTGTCCCCCGCCGCCCTGAGCATCGTCACCACCACGTTCCGCGAGGGCGCGGAGCGCAACACGGCGCTGGGCGTCTGGGGCGCCGTGGCGGGCTCCGGCGGCGCCGCCGGCGTCCTGCTCGGCGGCATGCTCACCGAGTGGGCCGGCTGGCAGTGGGTGCTGTTCGTCAACGTGCCGATCGGCCTGGCGGCCGTCGCGCTCGCGCCGCGCCTGCTCGGCGAGAGCCGGGACGTCGACCGCGTGCGGCACTTCGACGTCGCCGGCGCGATCACCGTCACCGGCGGTCTGGCGATCGGCGTGTACGCGCTGGTCGACGCCAGCAACGCTGGCTGGACCTCGACGCAGACGCTCGTGCTCGGCGCGATCTCGCTCGCCCTGCTCGCCGCGTTCGGCGCGGTCGAGCGGCGCTCGCCGTACCCGCTCGTGCCGTTCTCGATCTTCCGCCTGCGGACCCTGCGGGGCTCGAACGTCGTCGGCCTGCTGATCGGCATGTCGCTGTTCTCGATGTTCTTCTTCATCTCGCTCTACCTGCAGCAGGTGCTGCACTACAGCGCGCTGAAGGCGGGCTTCGCCTACCTGCCGCTGGCGTTGTGCATCATCTTCTCGGCGGGGCTGGCGTCGCAGCTCGTGACGCGGGTCGGCTTCAAGCCGACGCTCATCGCCGGCCTGCTGTTCATCACCGCGGGGCTGCTCTGGTTCGCCCAGGTCTCCGCCGGCGGCAGCTACCTCGGCGACGTCCTGTTCCCGTCGCTCCTGGCGGCGATCGGCCTCGGCCTCGCGTTCGTGCCGGTGACCATCGGGGCGGTGACGGGCACCAAGCCCGACGAGGCGGGCCTCGCGTCAGGGCTGATCAACACCTCCCAGCAGGTGGGCGGCGCCCTCGGGCTGGCGATCCTCTCGTCGATCGCCAACAGCCGCACCGATCACGTCCTCGCCGGCGGCGAGCGCAGCGCGACCAACGCGCTGACCGAAGGCTTCCAGACCGCCTTCCTGGTCGGCGCGGGGTTCGCGCTGACCGGCGCGATCCTGGCCGCCGTCCTCATCTCCTCGCGCGACAGCCGCGAGCAGGTCGAGGCGGCGCGCAGCGGCGAGTCCGACCCCGTCCCCGTCGCCGTCTGAGCGGCGGCGACCAAAGCTGCACGGCCCGCGCCGAGCGGGTCGCGCACGGCAGGGGGCGGCGCGTGGTGGCGCCGCCCCCTCCAATCCTGCCCGGGGTCACCGCGCCCTCCAGACCCCTGTCGCCGCTGCCGCGCGTGCGTACTCGCCGAAGTCGCGCGGCGGGCGACCGAGCGCGCGCTGCACGCCGTCGGCGAGGCTCGCGTTGCGACCGTCGAGCACCTCGGCGAAGAGCGTGACGAGCATCCCGGCCTCGTCGCCCGGCACGCCGTGCTCCACGAGCATCGCGCGCGTTGCCCCCGCTCCTCGTCCTCGAGGCCGGCGCCTCCGACGGCGCGCTGATCCCGCTGCTGGCCGGCGAGATCGTCAAGGACGACCCGGGCCAGGAGGCGGTCCTCGACCGCCTGCTCGACCTGCTGCTGATCACCACCCTGCGCTCCTGGTTCTCGCGACCCGACGCCGAGGCGCCCGCGTGGTACCGCGCGCATACCGACCCGGTCGTCGGGCGGGCGCTGCGGATGCTGCACAACAACCCCGCGCACCCGTGGACCGTCGCCTCGCTGGCCGGCGCGACCGGCATCTCGCGCGCCGCGCTGGCCCGCCGCTTCAACGAGCTCGTCGGCGAGCCGCCGATGACCTTCCTCACCGGCTGGCGGCTGGCCCTCGCCGCCGACCTGCTGCGCGAGACCGACGCGACCATCGGCGCCGTGGCCGACCAGGTGGGCTACGGCAGTCCGTTCGCCCTGAGCACCGCGTTCAAGCGCGTGCGCGGCATCAGCCCGCAGCAGTACCGACGCCACGGACCCGGCAGCCCATGGTCTGGACGGGTCTCCACCAACACCATTAACAACCCGACGTTCTTCATGAACACAAAATAGGAGCAGGCGCGCGGGCCGGTAGGATCCGCGCCGCCCATGCTCCGCCGCGTCCGCTTCCGCCTGACCTTCGCCAACCTCGTCGCCAGCATCGCGCTCTTCGTCGCGCTCGGCGGCGGCGCGTACGCGGCGGTCTCGGGGATCCCGGGCCAGGACGGCAAGATCCATGGCTGTTACAACACCAGCAGCGGTGCGCTGCGCGTGGTTGCGCAAGGTCGGTCGTGCAAGGACCACGAGAAGGCGCTGGCCTGGAACGAGCAGGGGCCGCGTGGCGCGACGGGTGCGCGCGGCGCCACGGGGGCGACCGGTCCGCAGGGGCAGGGCGGTCCGCAGGGCGCCGCGGGTGCGGACGGTCCCGCTGGTCCCCAGGGCACCGCCGGCGCCGACGGTTCCGCCGGTCCTCAGGGCCCGGCCGGCGCGGACGGCGCCACCGGCCCCGCCGGACCCTCGGCGCCCGAGCCTCCGGTCGACACGCCGGACTCGACCTACAAGCTCACGCTGCACGAGCCGGGTGGCGACGTCGTGGCGTCCCTCAGCTCCTTCGGGATCACCGTCAGCCCGTCGGGCACCGCCGGCAACTGGAACCTGGGGTTCTCTCGCAAGCACGACAACGTCAGCCCGGCGCTCACCAAGCTGGTCGCCAACGGCCAGATGGCCCTCGACGCCACCCTGACGGCCACCAGCGCGGCTGCGGCCTCCGACCACCCGACGACGCAGCCCTACGCGACGTGGGCCCTGCACAACGTCGCGGTCACGAGCTACACCGATGCCGAAGCCTCCGGCCAGGGCAGCGACACCGGCACCCTCGCCTTCACCGCGTCCTCCACCACGCCGGGCTTCTCCATCGACGACACGCTGCTACCCGCGACCACGCGCCGCCGTGCCGGCACGATCACGTTCAACCTCCCCGGAGGCGCGGCCACGTCGGACCTCTACGAGACGAACTGGAGCCTTTCGAACTCGGGCGGGAGCGGCTCGGGCACCGGCGCCACCGTCGCCGACTTCACCGCGCTCACCGTCACCCACCGCCTCGACGAGTCGTCCCCGCGCCTGCTGTCGCTGCTGCGCAGCGGTGCGACGATGCTGAGCGCGACCGTCAAGCTCCAGGATCCCGCAGAGCCGCAGCCCCACGCGACGTACGTGCTGTCCAACGCCAGCGTCGGGCCGTTGTTCGTCGGGGGCGAGAACCACCAGACCGAGCAGGCGGTGCTCTTCTACACCCGGATCAGCACGACCGTCCGCTCGGCCGACGGCACGACGACGTCCTCCTGCTGGGACCTCGCCGGCAACGCCGCCTGCTGAGCCGCCTTCAGGCCACTGGCTCGCGCGGGCGCCAGCCGTCGCGGGCGTGGTCGAACGCGTCCCAGTCGATCGGGGTCGGCGGATCGGTGTCGGGATCGTCGCCCCCGCCCCCTCCGCCGTCGTCGTCCCAGCCGTCGTCGTCGCCCCGGCGGCGGGCGACCCACGCGGCGAGGCACAGCGCCTCGACGCCGCAGACGACGAACGCGCCGGCCATCCCGTCCTGGCCGTCCAGCAGCGCCTCGCCGGCCAGCACGTAGAGGCAGATCGACAGCCCGACGAGCGTCCGGGCGAGGCGATCGTGCGCGTTGCGGGCAGGCACTCCGAGGAAGGCTCGTCCCACGGAGAGCACCAACGCGGCGGCGACGATGGCCTTGATCTCGAGCGGCAGCGCGCTCACACCGTGAGGCTACCCCGATCGGCGCCCCACGCAAAGTGGTCCGGCGCCCGTGGGGCGCCGGACCTGCGGCCTACAGCGCCTTGAGCTCTTCGGTGATGTCGGCGACCGAGCCCTTGGCGTCGCCGAAGAGCATGCTCGTCTTGGGGTTGACGAACAGCGGGTTGTCGATGCCGGCGTAGCCGGAGCTCATCGAGCGCTTGAGCACGATGACGCTCGCGGACTCGTCGACGTTGAGGATCGGCATCCCGTAGATCGGGCTGTCGGGCTTGTTGCGGGCGTCGGGGTTGGTCACGTCGTTGGCGCCGATGACCAGCGCGACGTCGGTGCGGCCGAACTCGCCGTTGATGTCGTCCATCTCCCTGAGCTGCTCGTAGGGCACGTCGGCCTCGGCCAGCAGCACGTTCATGTGCCCGGGCATGCGGCCCGCGACCGGGTGGATGGCGTACTTGACCTCGACGCCCTTGGCCTCCAGCAGCTTGGCCATCTCGCGCACCGCGTGCTGGGCCTGTGAGACGGCCATCCCGTAGCCGGGGACGACGACGACCAGCCGGGCATAGGCCATCTGGATCGCGACGTCGGCGGCGCTGGTGGAGCGCACGGTGCCACCCGACGCGCTGGTGGCGCCGGCGGCGGCCTCGATGGTCCCGCCGAACCCGCCGGCGATCACCGAGGTGATCGAGCGGTTCATCGCGATCGCCATCTGCTGGGTCAGCAGCGTGCCCGAGGCGCCGACAATCATGCCCGCGACGATCAGCGCGGTGTTGTTCAGCGCGACGCCGGTCGCCGCCGCCGACAGCCCCGTGAACGCGTTGAGCAGCGAGATGACGACGGGCATGTCGGCGCCGCCGATCGGCAGCACCAGAAAGATGCCCAGCAGCCCGGCGCTGACCAGCACCCCGATCATCAGGATCTCGGAGTGGGAGCCCGCCACGATCGCCGTCCCGCACGCGACCGCGATCGCGCCGAGCGCGACGTTGATCAGCGTCTGGATCTGCGCGCTGCCGATGACCTTGCTGCCGCCGTCGATGAGCTCCTGCAGCTTGCCGAAGGCGATGTTCGAGCCCCAGAACGAGACCGAGCCGACGATCGCGGCGAAGACGCTGAAGATCGCCACGTAGGTCGGGCGATCGGCAAACCCGTCGGAATCGCGGAACTCGACCCACGCGATCAGCGCGACCGCGCCGCCGCCCACGCCGTTGAACAGCGCGACCATCTGCGGCATCTGGGTCATCTTGACCCGCCGCGCCGCCGGCACGCCCACCGCCGTGCCGATCGCCACGCCCAGGATGATCAACACGATGTTGTTGACGTCGGGCACCAGCAGCGTCGCGACGATCGCGATCGCCATGCCGACCGCCGCGATCCGGTTGCCGCGCACCGCGGTCTTGGGACCGGTCAGCCCGCTCAACCCATAGATGAACAACCCGAAGCTGATGATGTACAGGATCGACCGGAAGTCGGCATCGGTGAGAAACGACGCGGTGACGGGCGCAAGCCCGAACGACACTGTCGCGATCACGCCGCGCCCTCCTCGGTCGCCGGGGCCTCGATCTGCTCTTTCGGCTTGGTCTTGAACATCTCGAGCATCCGGTCGGTGACCAGGAAGCCGCCGACGACGTTGATCGTGCCGAAGGCCACCGCGATCACCAGCAGCAGCTTGTTGAGCGTGCCGCCGGCCAGGCCCTCGACGAGCAGCAGGATGCCGCCGAGCACCACGATGCCGTGGATGGCGTTCGTGCCCGACATCAGCGGCGTGTGCAGCGTGTTGGGCACCTTCGAGATGACGGCGTAGCCGACGAAGCCGGCCAGCACCAGGATCGCCAGGTTCGTGACGAGCATGGCTTACAGGACCTCCCCGTTCTTGACGACGCAGGCGCCGGCGACGATCTCGTCCTCGAAGTCCGGCGCGTATGCCCCGGACTCGTCGTCGGCCAGCAGCTCCAGCAGGGCCTGCAGGTTGCGCGCATACAGCGCGCTGGCGTGCTCGGGCATCGTCGCCGGCAGGTTCAGCGGCGAGACGATCGTGACGTTGTACTTGACCACGGTCTGGCCGGGCTCGGTGAGCTCGCAGTTGCCGCCCGTCTCCCCCGCCAGGTCGACGATCACGCTGCCGGGCTTCATGCCCTGCACCGCCTCCGCGGTGACCAGCCGCGGCGCCGGGCGCCCCGGCACCAGCGCGGTGGTGATGACCACGTCAAAGGTCTTCGTCGCGTCGGTCAGCGCCTGCTGCTGGCGGGCCTTCTCCTCGTCGGTCAGCTCGCGGGCGTAGCCGCCCTCGCCCGCCGCCTCGATGCCGAGATCCAGCCACTTGGCCCCGAGCGACTCGACCTGCTCGGCCGTCTCGGGCCGCACGTCGTAGCCCGTGGTCTGCGCGCCGAGGCGGCGCGCGGTCGCCAGCGCCTGCAGCCCCGCGACGCCGATCCCGAGCACCAGCACCTTGGCCGGCGGGATCGTGCCCGCCGCGGTCATCAACATCGGGTAGAAGCGCGTGGAGTGCTCGGCGCCCAGCAGCGCCGACTTATAGCCCGACACGTTGGACTGCGAGCTCAGCGCGTCCATCGACTGCGCCCGCGAGATCCGCGGGATCGCCTCCATCGCGAATGCCGTCGCGCCGGTGTGCGCGATCGCCTGCAGGCCGTCGGGGTTGCCGCGCGGGTTGAGGAAGCCGACGAGCGTCGTGCCGCTGCCCAGCCGGGCCAGCTCCTCCGCCGTCGGCGGCGCGACCTTGACGACGACCTCGGCGCCCCACGGGTCGCCGATCGTCGCGCCGGCGTCGGCGTAGAGCTCGTCGGGGACCAGCGCGGCCTGTCCGGCCCCGCCCTCCACGACGATCTCGTGACCCTTCGCGACGAGCTTGCGCACGACTTCCGGCACGAGAGCGACTCGCCGCTCGCCCTCCGCCGTTTCCTTCGGGACGCCGATCTGCATAAGAGCGGCGGACCCTATCCGAACAGGCATTCGCCGCGATGTGCCGTTCGCCACAACGCACAGCCTCGTGGCAAACGGCTCAGCAGGCGGCCGGGCGGCGCGGGGCGACCGAGACGGGAAGGCGCCGTCGGCTGAGCGCGACGGTCGCGTCGACGGACGCCAGGACGCGGCTGCCCGCGTCGTCGCGCGTGAACTGGAAGGCGCCGCCGGCGCGCTGCAGCGTGCGCAGGGCGCGGCGTGCGCGCGCGTCGCCGCGTCCCATCGCGCCCTGCGCCTCGATCGCCAGCGCCGTCGAGTTGGCCTCGTTGCGGTCGCGTCGTCCGAGGGCGAAGCCGCCGGCCGCGGTGCGCTGCGCGAGCATCCACTTCAGGCCCGCCCGCAGCGTGCCGTTGCTCCTGCTGACGCCGGCCGCGCGTGCCGCGAGGATCGCCATCGCCGTGCTCGTCACGTCGTCGGCTCGACCACCCGAGCGGGTGAAGTCGAAGTTCCACCCGCCGCTCCCGCGGGCCCCGAGCAGCACGCTCACGCTGCGCGCCGACGGGCCCGCCCGCAGCGCATGGACCGCGAGCATGCCGAGGGTCTGGTCGAAGATCGTGGAGCCGTAGCGACCGGCGCGTCCGTAGCGCTGCAGGCGGCGCAAGAGGTCCAGGCCGCCGGCGCCGCAGCGCGGGTTGCCGGAGCCCGACGCCACGAGCGCGAGGATCGTCTTGCCGGTCGCGCCGGCGGTCTGCGCGTAGCCGTTGGCGCCGGCGCGCAGCGCACCGGCGCGGCGGGCGGCCTCCGCGGCGGGCAGGCGCCCGGCTGCGCGCAGCGCGACGAGCGTGTCGGCGGACATGCCGTCGGCGCCGGGCTTCACGGCGCCCGAGAGATACGCCGCGCCGGCGCGGGCGGCGCCGGCATCGGAGGCGCGGGCGACGGCGGGCGCGAGGGCCAGCAGCGCGGCCGCGGTCACGGCGAGCGCGGGGACGGCTCGGAAACGGCGGTGCGTCATGCGGGTGGGGACTCCAGGGGGGTCGGGATCATGGGGGCGGACGGCGCGGCGGAGACCCAGCGGACCTCGAGCCGCGCGCGGTAGCGCTGCAGGACCCGCACGAACGCGGGGCCGAAGGCGAGGAAGAACGCGACGTTGCCCACGGCGTGGGCGATGTCGAACGGCAGGCCGGCGGCCTCGACGGCGCCCCACTGCGCCAGCGACGGCGTGCCGCCGGCGGCCGTGAGCGTCGACAGGTTGGTCAGCGCGCCGTACATCAGGCCGCAGAGGGCGCAGATGACGGCGGTGCTCCAGCGCGGCAGACGCCGGCGCGTCACGCGCCCCCAGCCCGCGCCGATCACGCCGACCAGGCCCCACGCCGCCATCTGCCACGGCGTCCACGGGCCCTGGCCGAAGACGAGGTTGGAGCTGAGGCCGCCCAGCGCGCCGACGGCGAACCCGGGCGCGCCGCCGAGCACGTAGCCGCTGAGCAGCACGATGTCGGTCGTCGGCTTGACGTTGGGCAGCGGCGCGAACGCGATGCGGCCGATCGCGGCCAGCGCCGCCAGCGTCGCGACCATGGCCAGGACCTTGGACGACGGGTGCGTGCGCTCGTACCACGCGAAGCCCGCGGCGAGGACGAGCCCGAGGATCGTGAAGGTCGTCAGCTGCCAGGTCACGGCGCCGCCACCTCCCGGCCGCGCAGCACCGCGGCGCCCGCGTCGGGCAGCAGCGCGCGCCCGCCGGTGACTCGCGCGGTCTCGGTCGCGAAGTACCAGCCGCCGGCCAGCACGGACGCCGCCGGGCCGTCGGCGATCGGGCGCCCGTCGGCGAGCAGGACGATGCGGTCGGCGACCTCGGCGGCGAACTCGGGGTCGTGCGTGGCCACGACGACGGCGGCGCCGCCGGCCGCGAAGGCGTTCAGCCGGTGCGCCAGGGCCGCCTTGGCGGCGCGGTCCATACCGCGCGTGGGCTCGTCGAGGCCGATGACCGCCGCCGGCTGCGGCGAGTCGAGGACGATCGCGAGCGCCAGGCGCTGGCGCTGGCCGCCGGAGAGGTCGTGCGGGTGGCGGTCGACGAGGTGCTCGAGGCCGACGGCGGCCAGCGCCTCGGCCGAGGCCTCGTCGCCGACGCGCTCGTGCAGCAGGTAGTCGTTGGGGTCCTGGAGCAACAGCGCGACGCGGCCGGCGGCCGTGACCGTGCCCCGCGAGGGCGCCATCAGCCCGGCGGCGTGACGCAGCAACGTGGACTTGCCGGCGCCGTTGCGGCCCATGAGCGCGACGCGCTCGCCGGGCGCGATCGCCAGGTCCACGGCCCGCAGGACGGTGGCGCCGCCGCGGCGCTCGTGCCACACGCCGTCGAAGACCAGCGCCGCGGCGCGCCGCTCGCGACGACCCGGACGGCTGGGGGCGCTCGTGTCGCCGTCGGCGGGCTCGGCCGGATCGAGGTCGACACCGCGCGCCCGCAGCGCCCGGCGCGCCTCCTTGACGCCGGTCGGGGCCGGCGCGATGCCGGCGCCGTGGAACATGCGCGCGACCGGCGTCTGGAGCTCAGGGGACGCGTCGGCGGCCCAGGCGAGGAAGTCGGGCGGCGGCGCGTCGCAGGCGATCGCGCCGTCGGCGAGGACGACGACGCGATCGGCGGCCGGCAGGCACCGCTCGAGCCGGTGCTCGGCGAGGACGATCGTCGTCCCCCACTCCTCGTTGAGACGCCGCAACAGCCAGATCAGCTCGTCGCCGGCGACGGGGTCGAGCTGGGACGTCGGCTCGTCGAGCAGGACGAGCCGCGGGCGCCCCGCCAGCGCCGCGCCGAGCGCGACCCGCTGCAGCTCGCCGCCGCTGAGCTCGTTGGTCGCCCGGTCGAGCAGGTGCGCGATGCCGAGCGCCAGCGCCGCCTCCTCCACCCCGCGCGCGACCGCGGCGGCGCCGTGGCCACGGTTCTCCAGCGGGAAGGCCAGCTCGGCGCGCACGGTCGTCAGCACGACCTGCGCCTCGGGGTCCTGGAACAGCGACCCGGCGATGCGCGCGACCTCGGCGGGACCGTGCTCGCGCGTGTCCAGCCCGCCGACGCGGACCTCGCCCGCGAACGTCCCGCCGTGGAAGTGCGGGACCAGCCCGGAGGCCGCGCGCAACATGGTGGACTTGCCGCCGGCGCTGCGGCCGGCGAGCACGACGAACTCGCCCTCGGCGACCGCGAGCGACACGTCGCGCAGCGACGGCGCCGTCGCGCCCGCGTAGGTGTAGGTGACGCGGTCGAGCTCGAGGACGGGCGCGGTCGCGCTCAGGCTCATGCGATCCCCCGGCGCGACGTGAACGGCACGAGCGCGACGAGCGCCAGCGCGACGCCCAGCGCCACCGCACTCCCCGCGCCGCCGGCCTCGATCAGCGGATAGGGCTCGAATGGAGCGATCGGCGCCGTGCGCGCGACGATCGTCAGCAGCGCGATCGCCGTGGCCGACCCCGCGAACGCCAGGTCGTGGCGCGACCACGGCCGCGCGCCGACCGCGCCGCGCCGCGCGGTCCCGTACCCGCGGACCTCGAGCGTCGCGGCGACGTCGAGCGCGCGGTCCAGCGCGCCGCCGGCCACGGCGCGCAGCACGGCCAAGCGGGCGGCCGCCCCGTCGCCGCCCCGGTCGGCCCGGCAGCGCCGCGCCTCCTCGATCCGTCGCGCGTCGGAGGCGAGCACCGGCACCAGCCGCGTGGCGAGCGTCGCCGCCAGCGCGCTGCGCACCGACACCCGGCGCATGAGCCGCAGCAGGTCGTCGGGGTCGACGGCGACCGTGAACAGCGCGAAGGCCGCGGCGACGACCAGCAGCCGCAGGCCGAAGAGCAACCCGTACACCAACGCCTCGAGCGTCAGGTCGACCTGCCCGAACGGCGGGACCTCGCCGACGCGCGCGAGCACCGTCAGGCCCTCGCGGACGACCAGCACGTTGACCAGCGCGATCACGAGCGCCCACGGGACCATCCACGCCGCGGTCCGTGCGACCTCGCGCAGGACCCCTGCTCCCGCCGCGCCCGCGAGCACCGTGAGCGCGAGCGCCGCGAGGACGATCGGGTGCTGGGCGGCCAGTGCCGCGGCCGCCAGCGCCGCGCACCACGCGCCACCGGCCGCGGCGCGGGCCGCGTGCAGGGGGCTCGCGCGGCGGCGGTACCTCACGGCGCCTCGGGGACCGGGACGGGCTTGCCGCCCGACAGCGCGATGGCGAAGCGCCCCGCCAGCGCGCCCTCGTCGAAGGCGCTCGCCGCGGTGGCGATGCTCGCGGCGTCGGTGCCGGTGACGATCCAGACCGGCTCTCCGCCGGCGCCGCCCTTGCGGTTCTCGACGGCGGTGGCGGCGACCAGGCCCGTGCCGGCGCCCAGCGTGCGGGTCGCCTTGCCCTGGCCGTCGAGCAAGGTGATGGACTTGCCGTCGGCCGCCGGCTTGGCGAAGACGCCGCTGATCGCGGGGCCCTTCTCCAGCAGCTTGGCGGTGCTGTCGCCGCGCAGCGCGATCCACGGGCCGACGAGGATGCGCAGCGTCTCGGAGACGTAGCTGTTGCCGATCCCGCCCTTGGCCGCGGGCAGGCCGAGCTCGGTGAGCTTGTCGGCAATCGCGTTGCACGCGTCGGAGTTGGCGTCGACGCACTCCACGCGGGTCGGCAGGCGCCGCCCGTCGACGCCGTGCACGAACGGCTCGGGGAACGAGCCGACGACGGCCGGCACGTGGTCGGTGACGCCCCAGTCGTGGAAGTCCCACCAGACGCGGTCGCCCTGGTGGACGCGCACCGACGCCGCGCCCTTGTCGGCCTGGATGCCGTTGACGTAGAAGAACCAGTCGACCGGCCGCCCCGCGCGCTGGCCGCCGCTCGTGCCGTCGATGGACTGCACGAAGCCGCCGCCGTAGCGCGTGCTGACCTTCGGGACGTTGCGCTGCAGCAGGCGCATCACGGTGTCCGACCCGCCGGTCTTGGGCTGGTCGGTCTGGGCGACGCCGCGATTGCCGAAGTCCTGGGTGACCAGCAGCTGGGTCTGGCCCGGCGTCTTGCCCGCGCCCAGGCCGCACCCCGCCACGACCGCCGCCAGGACGGCGACGGCCACGGTCGCGAGCATGCGGCGCCGGGCGCGGGTAGGAGACTGTGTCGCTATCGCGACTGGGGACCCACCTCCGGCGGCGACGGCTGGCCGTCGTGGGCCTCGGCCTCGCTGGCCGCCTACGGCACCCCTACGCAACGGTGAACACCACCCGCGACGTGCCGCGGGCCAGGGCGGCGGTCTTGTTGCCCGCCTTGTCGACGACCTGCAGGTCGAGGACGAAGCGGCCCGGACCGAGCCTGGACGGCAACAGGTAGGTGAAGTCGGATTTGGCGCCGACCGAGAACCACCTGCCGTGCGTCGCGCCGCACTTCTTCATCGCGACGAAGCGCTCCGTCCTGCCGTCGAAGGTCGAGCACGCGCGGGCGTTGGTCCGTGTGATCCGGATGCGCACGTCGGCGATGCCGCTGGGCTCGTCGGCCACGCGGCCGGCGAGCTGGCGCGGGCCCTTGCCCTTCTTGTACTTCTTGCCCTCGGGCAGCGCGGTGAAGGCGGCGTTGGCGGCGCGCTTGTCGGGCGAGCCGCAGAGGCCGTCGTCGCCGCGGGTGACACAGGGGGGCGCGGGCGCGATGGTCGTGCCGCCGGCCGCGGTGCTGCCGCAGAACCCGTCGCTGCCGGTCGTCGCGCAGCCGCTGATCCGCGCCGGGGCGCGGTTGCCCTTGGTGGCCAGGAGCGTGTAGGGGCCGGGAGCGACCGTGACCTGCGCGGTGCCGTCGGCGCCGGAGGTCGCCGTGGCCGTGCCGCCGGCGACGGAGGCGCCGGCCGACGGGGTGATGGTCGTCACGCCCGGATCGAATCCGGTCGGGCCGAAGTACGTCGAGGTCTCGGTGACCGTGACCGCCGTGGCGCGCCCCGGCACGAGCGCGGCGGGCGCGTCGAGCAGCACGGGCTCGCCGTAGCCCGCGTCGGCGAAGGCGCCGCTCCAGAAGAACACGACCTTGTCACCGTCCTTGACCGCCGCGGCGCAACCGGAGTCGTTGACGAAGCGGCCGTTGAGGTAGAAGGACCACGAGCCGCCGGGGCCGAAGGGATGCGACTCGCCCTTGATCGTGTCGACCGTGTAGGCGCTGCCGGCCCAGTCGCCGCCGGTGAACGCCTCGAGCGCGCCGACGATCGTCGTGCCGTCGCAGTCCACGCCACCGGGCTTGGTGACGTGGCCCGGCGTGGTCACCGTGGTCGGCGACGACTGCACCGTCTGTCCTTCGATCTCGACCGAGACCGATGCCGCGAATGCCGAACTCGTGGTTGCTGCGAGCGTCAGGCCTCCAATCAGGAGGCCGAGGATCTTGTGCTTCATGCGGGAGCCACCCCTTGCCGCGAGGGCGTCGTGTCCATGACGGTCGGAGGCAGGTCTCCTGGCTTCCGGGCCTCTCCTCCTCCGCGCCTTCCCAGGTCTCTCGATCCCAGTGGCTTGCGCCGGCGTGCGGCGCGTGCGGTGAGGCTCTCGCCCGGTCACAGTGGCGGGTCCGCGCCGGTATCGCACCGGCTTCCCTTCACCACCGACCCTTGATAGGCGCCAAGCGTACCGCGCGGGCGCTGTCCGGCGGGGCTGGCCGGCGATAGCCTCCGAGGCGATGACCGTCAACCTCACGCGGATCTACACCAAGCTCGGCGACGGCGGGGAGACTCACCTCGGCGACATGAGCCGGGTGCCCAAGACGCACCCGCGGATCGAGGCCTACGGGGTCGTCGACGAGCTCAACGCCCATCTCGGCGTCACGCTCGCGCTGCCGGACCTGCCGGCGCAGCAGGCGCAGTGGCTGCGGCGGATCCAGAACGACCTGTTCGACGTGGGCGCGGACCTCGCCGTCCCCCACGGCGGCGACCGGGCGCGCCTGCGCGTGGACGAGGGCTACACGACGTGGCTGGAGGGCGCCTGCGACGAGGTCAACGCGACGCTGGAGCCGCTGAAGTCCTTCGTGCTGCCGGGCGGCACGCCGGCGGCGGCGCAGCTGCACGTGTGCCGGACGGTCTGCCGGCGCGCCGAGCGGCGCGCGATCCACGTGGAGGACGGCAACCCCGAGGTCGTGCGGTACCTCAACCGGCTGTCGGACCTGCTGTTCATCCTCAGCCGGGCCGCCAACGGCGGCGAGGAGCCGCTGTGGCAGCCGGGGGCGACGCAGGCGGCGGAGGGCGACGCGGCCGGCGGCGACGCGCCGCCGAGCTAGAAGGCCCCTGGAAATCAGGCGGTCCGGTCAGATGTGGTCGTGGACCGAGCCAGGCGCCGCACGATTCCGCAGGCAAGGCTTCCGCCTTGTCAAGGGATCGGGTGGTGATCTGGCGATGTGTCCACGGCCGCAGCTGGCCGCAGCGCCTTTTTCAGGGGTCTTCTAGGACTGCCGCGCGGGCGCGTGGCCGCCGCGGAAGCCCGCGGCCAAGACGCCGGCCAGCAGCGTCGCGAGCACGGCGATGGCGATCGCGCCGGCGACGAACGTGGTGTGCGTCTCGGCATAGCCGACGAGCGCATGGGGGCGCGCGAGCGCCAGGCCGGCGGCCGCGCCGGCGGCGAGCATCGCGACGGCCAGGGCCGGCACGACATCCACCGGGCGCGTGACGCCCTCCGCGCCGCGCCGCGTCGGCCAGCGCAGGTCGGCCGCGCTCACCGCGGCGATCCCGAGCAGCACGTAGGTGGCCGCGACGAGGTAGCCGCCGAAGACGTCGGACGGGAAGTGCCAGCCGAGCGTGAGGATCGCGTAGGCGACCGCGAGCGCGAAGGCGCCGCCGAGGGCTGCGACGGTCGGCCGCAGGCGCGGCGGGGCGGCGAGCACGGCGGACAGCGCCATGGTCATCGCGGCCGTCGAGTGCCCGCTCGGCCACGACGCGGCGGCGATCTGCGAGTGGCCGAGCCACTCGTCCACGCGCGGGGAGGCGAGCAGCTGCTTCAGCGACTCGGTGGTGGCGCCGGTCAACACGAAGAGGACCGGGATCAGCAGGGCCACGCGCCAGCGGCCGCGCAGCAGCGCGACGAGCGCCAGGCCGAGGCCGGCGAGCGCGTACGGCGCCGGGTCGGCGAGGTGGGCGATCGTGTTCAGCGTCGGGCTGAGGCCGGGCGCGTTGAGGTCGACGAAGCCGTTGAGCGTGCGGGCGTCGCCCTGCTGGGTGACGGGCACCAGCTTGGCCAGCACGCCGGTCGCCGCGAGCGCGGCGAGGCACGCGAGCGCCAGCAGCAGCGGAGGTCCGGGGCGGCGGAGCATCACCTGCACGGTAGCCGCGGCGAAGCAACGCCTCCTGAAGGGTGGGCGCGCGAGACGGACGGCACCTTCGTGGGCATCCGGCCCATCCTGGTGCCATCCGTCCGCGCATACGCCGCGGTGGGGTGTGAACCGCAACGACTTGGTGAGACGCGGCGGGATCTTGGACCGGATCCGACCGCACGGCAACGCCTGGTCGAGAACATCCACGTCAACGACGCGGTGCCGGCGAACCGGGACACGCCTGTCCACTATCTCCCCCGCCGGCGCCGTGCGCCACTGGCCGGAGGTCAAGGCTTGCCGTTCGCGGGCAGGACGTTCCCGGGATGCGCACGCGCCGGGTGTGCCCGACCGTGCGCTGCCGTCCTGTCGCCGGAGGCGGCAGCGCCGGTGGTCCGACGTCTCGGCGGCGACGCTCAGCCGCCGTCGTGTGCCCCGGCGAGCGCGTGCGCGCCGTGGCCGACCTTCCTGATGGCCTCGCTGTACATCGCCATCTCGCGACCGACCCCTTCGCCGGTCACCGCGGGCACCACGCCGAAGTTCTCGACGATGAGCGTGGCATCGATGACCGCGCGACGGAACTCGTCGTCGTCGGTCAGCGCAGCGCACTGCGCCTCGGTGCCATGCACCATGAAGAACCCCCCGAGGTCACCGCCGTGCGGATCGAGCAGCGCGACGTCCATGCCCTCGATCCGCCCGCCGGACTGCATCTGCCCGAGCATGCTGACGAACTCGTCGAAGACCTCGACGGCCCGCTCCTCACGCCCCCTCACCGGTTCTCCCCACCCGATGAACAAGGCCCGATCAGCCATCACGACTCCTTCCTGTCGCTGAGCTTCTGAGCGTCTCACCACGGGGTGCGCGGTGCAAGGGCGCGATCGGCGGCGAGCGGCCTTCGCCATGCGGACGGCCGTGCGATGGGTCGCTCGCGGCGGAACCCAATGCAGAGGGTTCGTCAGCGGTGTATCGTCGGCGCGTGCGCGCCGTGCTGCTGGCCTTGCCTACTGCCGCGACCCTGGTGGGCGTCGCGGTGGCCGCGGCGCCAGAACGGCCGGAGGGCGCGCCGGCGACGTGCCGGCACCAGTCCTCGGCCGGGTTTTCCAAGAGCTCGCGCAACCTCGTCGTCGGGCCGCTCGTGCTGGTCGGCGCGCGCGAGTATTCGTCGCCCGCGGTGATCGCGAAGTTCGGTGGGCAGAAGTACCCGGCGGTCGTCCTCACCGGGCATCGCGTCACCGTCGAGCTGTCGCGTGACGTGCGGCGCTCCACCTCGCTGCTCTACGCCGACGACCACTGGAGACGGTCCGACGGCGGGCGGACGGTCGGCGACGGCCACCGGGTCGTCGACTTCCGCTCATGCGCGACCGAGGGAGGCGGCAGCTTCTACGGCGGACGCGAGGCCACGTTCTGGTCGGGGTTCGTGCTCACGACCGTGCCGCGCTGCCTGAAGCTGCGCATCTGGGTCGACGACGAGCGCACCCCGCGCCGCGCGCAGATCCCGCTCGGCAAGCGCTGCGCTGAGAAGCCGTCTCCGACCGGGTCTTGAGACAGCTTCTCACAACGGGTCACGTGGAGCCCGGCGGTCCGGTTTCCGGGTGCTGATCACGACTGTGCCGGCCAGGACCTTGCACGGACGCTGCCGATTCCGGCAGAGTGGCGCCTGAATCGGGACGCCGCCGTCCCAGTCCCCGTATTGGGGGGCGGCCGCGTCCACTCACGGATGGAGGAGGAGACATGCACGTGATGACATGTGCCCGAACGCGCCGCGCCGTGGTCCTGGCGAGCGCCGTGGCGGCGCTCGCCGCGCTGGCCCCCGTGGCCGCAGCCGACGCCAGGCCACGACTGGAGCGGTTCTCGATCGAGACGCTCTCGAGCCGAGCCGACAAGGTGACCGGCGACGACGCCCTCGTCGAGGTCCAGGTGCCGTCGAACGTGCGCGTCGATCGTGCCCGTGTGCTGCGCAACGGCACGGACGTCACGAGCGCCCTGACGCCCGACGCCGCGGACCCGCGCCGCCTCGTCGGCGTGGTGGGTGGACTGCGCAAGGGCATCAACCTGCTCACCGCCGACGGCGGCCGTGGCAGCCTGCTCGCGACCGACGCGCTGCTGGTCGTCAACCGCGCCATCACCGGCCCGGTGTTCTCGGGCCCGCATCAGACGCCGTACGTCTGCCGCACGGCGCAGTCGGGCCTGGGCGAGCCGACCGACGCCAACTGCTCGGCGCCCACCCAGACGACGTACTTCTACCGCTCGACGGCCGGCGGCTTCAAGCCGCTCGCGGACCCCGCGTCGCGCCCCGACGACCTCGCCCAGACGACGACGCGCGCCGGCGAGACCGTCGACTACGTCGTCCGCCTCGAGTCGGGCACCATCAACCGCGCGGTCTACCGCTGGGCCGTCCTGGCCGGCGGTGGGCAGACCGGCACGGGCTGGAACCACCGGCTGTCCTACCAGTTCGGCGGCGGCTGCGGCACGGGCTACCACCAGGGGACGCTCGCCGCGAGCGCCGTGCTCGACGACGCCATGTTGCGCCGCGGCTACGCCGTCGCGACCGCGAGCCTCAACACGTTCGGCGTGTCGTGCAACGACGTCCTGTCGGCCGAGACCATGATGATGGTCAAGGAGCGCGTCATCGAGGGCCTGCACGACGCGCCGGTGTGGACGATGGGCTGGGGCGGCTCGGGCGGCGCGATCCAGCAGCTCATGATCGCCTCCAACTACCCCGGGCTTCTGGACGGCCTCGTGCCCGCCGCGACGTTCGAGGACAACTCGTTCGCTGAGCCGGTCGACTGCCGGCTGCTGAACCGGTACTTCGCGACGGGCGGCGCGACCATGACCGGCGCGCAGCGACTTGCCGTCACGGGCTATCGCAGCCCCGCGACGTGCCTCGCCTGGGACTCCGCGTTCGCCAACGTCATCGTCGCCGAGGCCGGCTGCGACGCCGCCGTACCGGTCGAGCTGCGCTACAACGCGCTCACCAACCCGACCGGCGCGCGCTGCACGCTGTGGGACAACGCCGTCAACGTGTTCGGCCGCGACCCCGCGACCGGGTTCGCGCGGCGCACGCTCGACAACACGGGCGTGCAGTACGGGCTCAAGGCGCTGAAGGAGGGCGTCATCTCCGTCGACCGGTTCCTCGATCTCAACGACAAGGTCGGCGGCTACGACAACGACGGCCGCCCACGCGCGGCACGGGCCGTCGCCGATCCCCAGGCCATCGCGACCGCGTACCGCACGGGACGCATCACCCAGGGCAAGGGCGGACTGCCCGACGTCCCGATCATCGACGCACGGTCCTACACCGACACGGCCGTCGACATCCACACCTACATCCACTCCTACATCGTCCGCGACCGCCTGCGCAAGGCCAACGGCAACGCCGACAACCAGGTGATGTGGCGCACGGCGGGAGCGGGTGCCGGGCCGATGAACGAGGCCGCCCGCGACACGATGGCCTCGTGGCTCGACGCCATCGCGGCCGACCAGTCGGCGGCCCCGAAGGCCGGCAAGGTCGTGGCCAACAAGCCGGCGACCGCCGTCGACGCGTGCTGGACCACGGCCGGCCAGCGCATCGACGACCCCGCCGAGCTGGACGCGACCGGTCCGTGCACGCAGCTGTTCCCGCCGGCGTCCACGCCGCGCCTGCGGGCCGGACAGCCGCTGGACTCGCTGACGATCAAGTGCCAGCTGCGCCCGGTCGACCCGGCCGAGTACGGCACGCTCACGCCGGAGCAGCAGGCGCGCCTGAACGCCGTCTTCCCCGACGGCGTCTGCGACTATACGAAGCCCGGGGAGCACCAGCAGCCGTTGAAGGGCACGTGGCTGTCGTACGGCACCTGAGCCGCCGCGCTCGGACGCCGTGACACGACGCGAGGGGCCCCGCCGGCGGCGGGGCCCCTCGCCGGCACCGCTCCCGAGAACGACAAAACCCGCGTAGCGGGCGCGGGCTCGGTCAGTACCGCCGCCACGGTTCCTCGGACAAGATCAGGGGTGCGGCCGCCGGGCGCGCGGTTGAGGCGAATCCCGTTAGAACACTGGCGATCCGGCTCCGGCGCAACTGCTAGGAACCGCGAGAAACCGTTCTGCGCCGGTGCTGTTGTGCCCACGCTGTCCCCACGGAGTACGCTCCCGGCCGTCATCGTCTGCGAAAACTGCGGGAGCCCGCCAGGATGTAGCCTTCAGCAGCGCCGTCCGCCGCTCCCGCGAGGATGCGCAGCATGGCTCATCGAACCCACAGGGTCCACGACGGCGACAAGACGGTCACCGTCGGGGCGAACGACAAGCTGCCCGAGCAGGTCGAGATGGTCTATCGGCTGGCGTTGGAGTCCATCCACCGGCTGAACGACCTGGAGGAGGACGTGTCGACTCTGCGTCGCGCGCTCGTCGACCTCAGCGGCCCTGCGTACGAAGGGCTGTTGCAGTCGCACGAGCGACCGGAACGGCCCGACCGAGCCTGAGACCGACCCCAGGAACCCTCAGCGACCCTCACGCCCCGAGAGTCGCAGAGGTCGCCGCTAAGCCTGGGGCCACTCCACGAACAGGCCGCTTATGCTGCCGAACGTGGCGGCCGCCACCGTCATGGTCAACGTGTTGTCGTCGAGCACGAGCGCGGACGGTGACACCTCGAAGTCGGTGGACGACGCGGCGGCGTTGACGTAGGTGTTCGCGTCGCGCGGGACCGCGCTCGATGAAGCAACGTCCGCCTTCGACGCCGAGGGCTTCCGCAACGCAATGCGGGATCTCACGAAGTCGCTGGCTCCGAAGGAGCGAACGGCGACCCGCAAGACGCTTCGAACGTCGGCACGAGGTGCGCGACTGGCTCAAGAGGCTCTACGACGGCAGGTGCCAGGTCTGCGGCGTCCGCTTCAAGAAGCGCAGTAGCGGCTGGTAGTCGGAGGGCGCGCACCTGCGTCGGGTGGCGCTGCGACTGCCCGACCTCGACGTTGTCCAGAACATGGTCGTGCTGTGCGCTGACCACCACAAGATGCTCGACCACGGCTTCATGCGGATCGAGTGGGACACCGGGTCGGGCAAGCTCATCGCGCGCGACACCGACAAGGGCGATGTCGAGATGACGAACAAGCACTTGGCCGGGGGCGTGGACGGCGACTTCGTCTGCACGGTCGCAGGAGCCCCATCGTGATCTGCGGTCTAGGTTGGAGCACTCGACGTGCCTGAACTGGCAGGATCTCCGCCATGCCGGTCATCGTGAAGGTGCGCATCAGGGGTTCCGGTCCCAATGTCGAGTCGAAGCTGCGAGCGCTACGAGCGCGCCTTGACCAAGGCCGGGGCGTGATCGCTATCTGGACTTCACCTCGGTGGCAGTCGGGGAACGCCGAGATGGTGGACGACGTGGCCGAGGTCGAGATGTTGAACGAGGAGAAGCGCGTCCAGGCGCTCCACGCGGTGCGCGAGGCGCTGCAGACCGTCGACCCGAGGGGCGAGACCATCTTCGGCGGCGACTTGGACTTGGAGCCACTGTCGCTGTAGGCATGTCGCTGCGGCTTGGTGAACGGTCAGCGCGGCCCGTCTAGGGCGCGTCTGACCTGTTCTTCGATGCGGTCCACCGCCTCACTGACCGACTTCGACTCTGGCCTGGGCGGCGCGGGAGAGGACGCTTCACGGGCATCGCGCCCTAGCGCACGCTGCTCCTGGGCGTAGCGGCCACCCAGGATCTCCTTCTGGCGACGACGAACGGCGTAGTCCTCATAGATCGCGTCCTGCGTACGGCGGACGTTGACGCTATGCACCCAGAACATCACCGCGATCAGCGGCGGCAATACAAGTGTGGCCGTGGCCCACTCGGGCAGATGCAACGCTTGCGCGATCTTCATCAACCCTCCTCCGACAATGAGGAAGGCGACGAGGTAGCGGATCTGGCCCGCGCCGGACTCTGCCTCCTCGTTGCGGTCGCTGGGCATGGAAGCCGAGCTTAGATCATCGCTCCAAGAGCAGTTAGATCGAGTGTGCGGCCCCACGCATAACCCGGTCCCGTGCCGTCGCGACCGGGGGCCGCCGCCAACACCCTGCGACCCCTGAGCCCCGCGTTCATCCGGTTCTTGAGATTCCGTCTCGTCTACCCGGACGCCGATGGGGCCGAATATTGTTCGACGTTTCTCGAACCGTCTGTCAGCGGCCCTAGGGTTGCTGAAAGAATCGATCGTCGGTGGAGGCCGGTCGCGGTACACGCGGCAGAGGTCTCACAGGCCGGAGGGATTAGCAAGTTATAGTACAACTAACGCCGTCCGGCCGCGCCGGGACCAGGAACACCGCCCGTCGAGCTGACCGCCCTAGCGTCCGCTGATCGTGTGCATCGCCTTGGCCGTGATGCGGGCGAGCGGGCCGCGCAGCAACGCCCACAAAACGGCTGCGGCAAAGAGCACTGACCCCAAGCCACTGACGACACCCCAGGCCGCAGACTTAGCGGCCAGTCCCACGGCCAGTCCGACTGACGGTGCGAGGCCCAACAGGAACAACAAGACGGCCAGTCGGTCGCTGTTCCAAGCCCTCTGGACCCTCGTGGAAACGCTGGCCACCGCCCGCACGGTCGCGCTGGCGGTCATCTCGTAGCTGCGCGTAGTCGACCCGCAATCCCGGCAAGGCATTCGGGGCGTTCCGTGCTCACCAGACAGCGAGGGCGGAAACGGACCAGGCCCGTCGTAGAGCACCGCGCCGCAGTCCTTGCATGTCATGCGAGCCACGAGCGGAAGCATGGCCCTGCGACCGGACGGTGGCTAGGCGTCCGGGGATCTCCGGGGAGATCGTCACCGGTGGCACCGACAGAACGGCCTTCCGAAACTCGCTGAACGTGCCTCCCGGTCCTCAACGACAGGTCCGGCGTCCGCGCCGGACTGGACACTGCGGGCATGAGTGACACTCTCGCCATCTGGGGCGCAGCCACCGGCACCATCGGGACGCTGACCGGCGTTGGAGGGCTCGCGCTGACGGCGTGGCGCGACCGCCGCGACCGCAAGCGCGGAATGCTCGTCACCCACGGGTGGCAGTACGCCTATGACCCTGAAGGCAGCCTTCTTGACGTCTGGGTCAACGTCACCGCTTACAACACCGGCCGGCGGCCGCTGCATATCGAGTACGTCGGGTTCGAGGCGATGGTTCTCGGCGACCGCAAGCTCGCTGAAGACGCCGGGATCGATCTGCCGCCCGAGAACAACCTATGGGTCAACAAGCGATTCGAGATCGCCCTGAACGGAGAGACGATCGAAGTCGCGGCCGACGGCCCTTCCGTCAAGGTCTGGACTCGTCTCGTCCCGATGTGCCTGCACGGCATCGATCCAACGACAACCGAGTTCCGGGGCTACGTCGTGACGTGGCCCGAAACGTTCTGGTGGGAGAAGGAGCCTCAGCCGCTGCTCGCCCGCCCGTCGCAGATCCACAAGACGCGGGACGAGGTCGGAAGCGCGGTCGCAGCCCTGGTGATCGACCAGACGCTCCCCGAAGACATGGCACCGCCGTTCGATGCGCCCGGCGGGGTCGTCGGTCTGCAACGGCTGATCCTTGACGGCGATGTGGAACGCACCAGCGACCTGTTCCCGAATGCCAGCGCGCCGCAGGATGCCGAGGACGCCGACCCGAAATCTTGAGGTTCGATCCTCTCCCCTGTCCCCACGGGCGTCCCCACACAACCCTCTGGAACGAACGAAGCCCTTGCAATGCAAGGGTTTCGCGTAAGCGTTCAGTCGGTCGGGGGGACATAACGTCGGCCCGTCGAATCTGATCGTGTGGAGCGGGTTGAGGCCGAGGCGATCTATGGGCAGGGCCGTGATGCCGTCGTTGAGGTGTTGTTGGCGTTGTCGGCGCAGAACGAGCGGCTTGAGGCTCAGGTCCAGACGCTGACGGCGACGGTCGCGCGGCAGGATGAGCGGATCGCGCAGCTCGAGCGCCAGGTCAAGCGGTCGTCGCGGAACTCGTCGCAGCCGCCCAGCGCCGATTCGCCGAGCACGCCGCCGCGGCGCGGCAAGGATCGGTCGGGGCGCAAGCAGGGTGGCCAGCCGGGCCATGAGGGCAAGGGCCGGGAGCTGTTGCCGACCTCGGCGGTCGACGAGGTGATCGTGCACTGGCCGGCGGCGTGCGGCTGCGGGCACGTCTTCAGCGAGGGCGAGCTGGTCGGCGTGGGCGAGGCGGTACGCCATCAGGTCGAGGAGCTGCCCAGGTTGGCGGTCACGGTGACCGAGCATCAGTGCCCGCGCGTGCGCTGCCCCGGCTGCGGCAAGCGCCGGCGCGCGCAGCTGCCGGCCGAGATCGCTGCCAGCGCGTTCGGGCCACGCTTTCACGCGGCGGTGGCGGTGCTGTCGGTGCGCAACCGCGTCTCGCGCCGCGATGTCGTGGAGTGCTGTGAGCAGCTCTTCGGCGCGCGAATCTCCAGTGGCACGGTCGACGCGATCCTGGCGCGGGTCGCTGACGCGCTGGTCGACCCCTATGACGATCTGCAGGATCGCGTCCGTCAGAGCAAGTGCATCAACATGGACGAGACTGGGTGGCGGACCGCCGGCCAACGGCGCGCGCTGTGGGGCGCGTTTACCGCCCGGCACGCCGTGTTGCGGGTCGCTGCCGATCGCGGCGAAGAGCACGCCAAAGCGCTGCTGGCCGACACCACCGCGATCGTGACCTCCGATCGCTGGTGGGCCTACACACACCTGCCGCTGGGCCGCCGCCAGGTGTGCTGGGCGCACCTGCGCCGCGACTTCAAGGCCCACGCCGAGGGCCTGGCGGCCGAAAAGGAGTTCGGCGAGCACGGCCTGCGGGTCTGCGAGCAGCTGTTCTGGGCCTGGGAGATCTACCAGCACGTCGGCGACCGCCGCGACCTGCGGCTGCGGATCGGTGCGCTGCGCCGTGAGCTCAAGCCGATCCTGCGCACCTACCAAGGCAAGGCCCCGCGCTACAAGTACACGCGCGGGATCGCGCGCAACCTGCTGAAGGTCTGGCCGGCGCTGTGGACCTTCGCCGACCACCACGGCGTCCAACCGACCAACAACCACGCCGAACGCGCGCTACGCGGCGCCGTCATCTACCGCAAGCTCAGCCTCGGCACCCAGTCCGACGACGGCGAGCAGCGCATCGAACGGCTGCTGTCCGTGCACACCACCTGCCGCCTCCAACACCGCCCCCTGCACGACTACCTCGTCGACGCCTTCACGGCCCACAGCCGCGGCGACCCCGCACCGCTGCTCGCCTGACGCCCAGCGACGACCAGCCGACCCACTGAACGCTTACGGTTTCGCAGTACCGCCACGGGGATTCGAACCCCGGTTTCCGCCGTGAGAGGGCGGCGTCCTAGTCCCCTAGACGATGGCGGCAGGGGACGTGGAGGGTAACAAACGGGCGCTGCTGCACGAGCGGACGTGGAAGCTCGGCCGGCCGCTATGCTCGCTCCACGCCGGCGGATGTGGCGGAATTGGTAGACGCGCGGCGTTCAGGTCGCCGTGGGAGCAATCCCGTGGAGGTTCGAGTCCTCTCATCCGCATGCAGAAAGGCCCGCACCCGCGGGCCTTTCGCCTTTCGCCGCTCTACGGCGTCGCCGTCGCCGGGATCGCCGGATCGGTCGCCGCGCCGGCGTCGATGAGGCCTGCCCCGTACTGCCGGTCGACGCCGGGCGCTCCGAGGTCGCGGGCCGTCGCCTTGAGGCGCGCCGCGAGCGCCTCGGGGGACGGGTTCGGGCCCAGGATCCCGGAGGCCAGGACGAGGGCGGCGGTCGCGCTCACGGCGGGCGCCGCCATCGAGGTGCCCTCGTAGTCCTGCGGGAACCCGAAGGCGCGGTTGTTGCGGCTCCGGTAGGTCTCCTGGAAGATGTCGCGCCCGGTGCCCGGCTGCGGCTGGCAGAGGCCGCCCGGTGCGGCCTCCAGCGCATCCTTGCCGCCGCCCGGCGCCACGAGGTCGAGCCGCGCGCCCTGGTTGGAGTAGTCCGACACGCAGCCGTGCTCGGTGGTCGCCCCGACCGACAGGACGTCGCCCGAGCGCGCCGGATACGCGACCGCCCGCAGCCCCTCGTTGCCCGAGGCGCCGACGACCAGCACGCCCCTGCGGCGCGCGTAGGCGAGGGCGTCGAGGATGTCGGGGATCTCGTCGCCCCGGACGTTGGAGTCGAACTCCAGGCTCATGTTGATGATGTCGGCGCCACGCCTGGCCGCGAAGCGGATGCCCGCCGCGATGCTCGCCTCGTCGCCGGCCCCGTCGGAGTTGAGGACCTTGACCGGCATGATGCGCGCGCCGTAGGCCAGGCCGGTCAGGCCGACCCCGTTGTCGGTGGCCTCGGCCAGCGTGCCGGCCACGTGCGTGCCGTGCCCGTTGCGATCCTCCGGGAACTCGTCGCGCCCCGAGCAGGCGAGGGTCTGGCCGTCGTGCGCGCAGAAGTCATAGCCCTTGACGAACTGCGCCGGGCGGAAGTCGGGCGAGCGCTGCAACCCCGCGCGGTTGGCGTAGGCCGCGCCCGTGTCGAGCGCCGCGATCGTGACGCCCGCCGCGCCCGGCCGGCCGACCGCGCGGAGATTCGCCCACGCGCGCGGCGCGTCGACCCCCACGCCCGGCAGGAAGTTCCACTGCATCCGCTGCCACCCGGCCGCCACCCCGGCCACGCCGGGATCGTTGGGCACGAACGGCTCGACCGCCGCGGCGTGCGCCACCACGCGCGGGCGGACCCAGCGCACGTCGCTGCGCGCCCGCAGCCGTGCGAGCGTCGCCCGCACCGACCGCTGCGGTGCGACCTGCACGTACCGGCGCCCGCCGTCGCGCAGGCTCACGACCAGCTCGCGCTGCGCCGCAGCGGCGGCGCTCGCGCTCGCGGCGCGCGCCGTGCCCGGCGGCCGCACCACGGCGCCCGCGGTGCAGGGCGCGACGGCCGCCACGGCCGCCACCAGCGCGGGGGCGATCGCGAGCGCGCGCACCCACCGGACCGAACGGAGGTTCACAGACAGCGTCAGCGACATCGAGGATGACCGGCCCCCACTCTAGAGCGCTCACAGCACCCCGACGGCGGGTCGGACGCCGGCTCGCCCAAGGTGGTACGGCGGCCTCCCACCTCTGCGCCGGCGTGCCCTACCAGGCGCGGGCGCGGGCCGTCCCGCGCCTGCCCTCAACGCTTGGCGCGCCTGCGCCTGGTGGCCGCCGCCGCAGGCGCGGCGGGACCCCCGCGGCCGCCGTCCTCTCCCCCACCCGGAGGCGGCGCCGAGTAGCTCGCCAGCATCAGCCGAGCCCTGACCTCGGCCCCGCCCGCCTCGCCGTCCTCCAGCCGCCCCGCGCTCGCCGCCTGCTCCTCCAGCGCCCAGTCGAGCACGCCGGCCAGCCGCGCGTTGAGCTCCTTCCACCCCTGCTCGTCGAGCACGAGCGGCGTGTGCGACAGGTGGCGGTCGGTGCGCTGGTCGAACGTCTCGGCCGCGACGGCCGCGCGCACGTCGGTGAACGCCTTCTCGAGGATCGTCGCCGACACGCTCTCGCGGGCGCTCACCGGCAGCTGCGCCCAGTCCGCGTCGCCGAGGTACGGCCGGGCCAGCGCGCGGTAGTGGTGCTCGATCGCCCCGCGTCGCGGCGTGGTGCGCACGAGCTCGATGCAGCGCAGCTCGCGGAGGATCCGCACGTGATAGCTGACCAATGGCAAGGACTCGTCGAGCTCCTTGGCCATCTCGTTCGGGCTCGCCACGGTCTCGTTGAGGCGCGTGAGGATCCGCATCCGCAGCGGGTGCGACAGCGCCTTGACGAGGGCGCTGTCGAGTCCGGGCTGCGCCGTGGACTGCTTCCGTGGTCCGGTCTTGCTCACTGACGCTCCGCCCCTCGATCAGCCGATGCCGGACCAGCTTACGTCGTGGCGCGGCGGTTGGCGCGAACCGCCGGTCAGCGCGCCCACGTGGGCGCGGCGTCCCACGCCTCGACGCGCACGTACTTCAGGAGCGCCAGCGCCCGCAGCGTCGGGCCGGTGCCCGCCGAGGACGCGAGGTCGCCGCAGCGCAGCGCGGCGCTGGGGTCCAGCTCGCCGATGAACCAGCGGTAGGCGTCGTCGCCGGTGCACGAGAGCTCGAGGTCGACGGTCGCGCCCGCGGGCACGCCGTCGACGACCCGCGCCTCGCCGCCGCGCAGGTCGAGCACGAGCTCGGCCTCGGGCGCGTGCAGCGCGAAGCGGACGACCTGATCCAGGCGGCCCACGTGCGCGCGCATCTCCGGATCGGCGGCGAGCGCGTCGCGCACCCGCCCGCCGAGCTCGACGTGGACGGCGCCGGCGTCGGCGAAGCGGGTCGCGTCGCGCTCGGCGCGCAGGACGGCCAGCACGTCGGCGGCGCTGTGCACCGGCGGCAGCGCGTGCAGGCGCTCGAGCCGGACGTCGGCGAACGCGTCGCCGCGCGCGGCGTCCCGGGCGACCACGGCGGCGTAGTGGCGCGAGGCCGCCGCGCCCCAGGTCACCGCGCTCGCGTCGCGCTCCCAGTCGCGCGGAGCGAGTCGCAGCAGCCATCCCGCGCCCTCCGGGTCGCGCGCCAGCAGGCCGGGATCCTCGATGAGCTTCGGGTTGACCGCCAGCACCGAGCCGCCGACCGGCGCCCAGACGCCGAACGTCGCGCCACCGGCGGCGACGGTCGCGGCACGGTCCCCGGCCTCCAGCGCCGCGCCCGGCTCGGGGAGCGTCAGCCGGAGCCCCTGGCCCAGGTCGCGGGCCAGCGCCTCGGTCAGCCCGACGACGACGGCGCCCAGCGCCGTCTCGACCCACAGATGCGCGTCCAGCGCGATGCCGCGGGCGCCCGTGCCGAAGGCGGCGGGATCCACCGCCGGCGCGGCGGCCGCGGCGCGGCGGTCGGCGCCCGGCGGGCGCGCCGCGGGCCACACCGGGGCGGGACCCCAGAGGTCGTCGGGCAGCGGCGCGCCGTGGCGCAGCGCCTCGGCGCTCAGCTGCTCGGGCGCCACGAGCGGCACGCCGTAGCGCTCGGCGGCCCGTTCGAGCGCGACGCGCTGGTCGTGGTCGGCGCGGTCGGGCAGCGCCAGCGCCGTGACGCAGGCGTGCTGCGCGCGAAAGCCGGTGCGGTGCACCTCCATGTCGCCCCAGGCGGCGACCGCCCCGACGGCCTGGTCGGCGCGGAAGTCCAGCCGCCGGTCGGCGGGATCGGTCAGCGCGTAGAGCCCGCACATGCAGTCGGCGACCGGCGGCTGGTGGCGCACGTCACGCGCGCATACCGCCTCGTTGGCGCCCCGCGCCCACGCCAGCGCCGTGAACGTCCACGGACGCAGGCGGCCGTCGGGCTCCACATGCCAGGCGCGGTAGCCGACGACGGCCTCGAGGAAGTCCGGAGCGGCGCTCACGCCGGCGCCGGCTCGCGCTGCGGGTCGCGCTCGCGCTCCGCGGGCTCGGGCGTGTCGTCCTGCTCGCGGGCGGGCGCTGGGTCGCGGGCGGGCGCGGGCAGCCGCAGCGGCTCGACGCGGATGCGCCGCGACGGGCCTGGAAGGTCGAGGAGGACCGGCATCGGCGCGGGAGGGTAGACCCCGCACCTGATGGCAAACGTGCGCATCGGCTGCTCGGGCTGGATCTACCGCTCGTGGAAGGGCGTCTTCCATCCCCCGGACTGCCCGCAGCGGCGCTGGCTCGCGGCGTGGCGCCGGGAGGCCGACGTCTTCGGGTACTTCGACAACGACTGGGAGGCCTGCGCGCCGCGCAACGCCCGGCGGCTGCAGCAGTTGTTGCGGTAGACGCGACCGTCTCCTCCGGCGTTGGCGCCGAGGTCGTCAAGTTCGGGCTGTGTGCACCCGATCACACGAGAGACATGGGCCATCAGGTCGACCGCCTCGCCGCGCATCTGCGCTCGACGCCCGGCGCCGAGCGCTCGATCGCGGGTCGGGTCGGCGGCGCGCTCTGGTTCATCGCCGCGCTGGCGACCGCCGCGCTGCCGCTCTTTCCCCAGGTCGACACGCCCTTCTACCCCTGGCCACTGGTGTGGACGGTGGGCGCGCTGGTCTGGTCGGCCTGCGCCCTGTTCGTCGTCGACTGGCGCCAGGCCCCCGCCTGGCTGCTGCCCGCCGCCAGCGTTGCGGCCGTGATCGTCATCGCGGCGGTCACCGACCTGACCGGCGGCGCCGACTCCCCCGCCCGCCTGTACGTCTTCTTCGCCTTGGCCTACGCGGCGTGCTTCCTCAGCCCGTGGCAGGCCGCCGGGATCACCGTGGCCTGCGGGCTGGTCTGGGCGTTCCCGGTGCTCGGGGACCGCGGCGCCGCCAGCGCCGCGGGCGAGCTCGCCATGGCCCTGCCGACGTTCGCCGTCGTCGGCGCCGTGCTCCAGACGGGCCGCCACCTGCTCACCGCGATGCACCACGCCGCCGACCGGCTCTCCGAGGAGCACCACGCGCTGCGCAGCATCGCCACCGCGGTGGCCGCCGGGCGCACGCCCGACGTCGTCTGCAGCCTCGCCGCCGAGCAGGCCGCGCGGCTGCTCGGCGCCCAGGGCGGCGGGATCCTGCGCTTCGACGCCGACGACCACCTCACGGTGGTCGGCACCTGGGAGGGGGACCGCGCGCCGGTCATGCCGGGCACGCGCTTCCCGGTCGTCGCCGCCAGCCCCATGGCCAGCATCCGCCGCGACGGCCGTGCCCAGCGCATCGACGACATCGCCGGCGAGGTCCACCAGTCCCAGCTCCTCCTCGACCTCGGCTTCCAGGCCTGGGCCGGCGCGCCGATCCACGTCCGCGGGCGCCTCTGGGGCGCGCTGGCCGTCACCGCCGTCGAGGCCCACTCGCTGCCCGTCGACGCCGTCGAGCACCTCGTCGAGTTCGCCGAGCTGGTCGGCATGGCGGTCGCCAACACCGAGGAGGTCGCGCGCCTGAGCGCCGACGCGACGACCGACCCGCTCACCGGGCTGGCCAACCACCGCGCCTTCCAGGAGCGCCTGCGCACCGAGCTCGGCCGCGCCCAGCGCCACGAGCGGCCGATGTCGCTCGCGCTGGTGGACATCGACCACTTCAAAGCCATCAACGACGCGGGCGGGCACGGCGTCGGCGACGAGGTACTGCGCACGCTCGCCACCCACCTGCGCGAGCACTTCCGCGGCGAGGACGTCCTGGCCCGCATCGGCGGCGACGAGTTCGCCGTCCTGCTGCCCGAGGTGGGCGGCGAGGAGGCCGTCGCCGCGCTGGAGCGCGCCCGCCGCGCCATCGAGCGCTCCCCGTTCGCCGGCGGCGCGCGCGTGACGATCTCGGTCGGCGTCTGCGACGCCGGCCACTCCGACGAGGCCGAGGCGCTGACCCGCTTCGCCGACGGCGCGCTCTACTGGAGCAAGGAGCACGGGCGCAACCGCGTCTCGACCTACGACCCGCTGACGATCCACGAGCTCTCGGCCGTCGAGCGACTGCAGCAGCTGCAGCGCTCCCAGGCGCTCGTCGGCATCCGCGCGCTGGCCCGGGCCATCGACGCCCGCGATCCCAGCACGTCCGAGCACTCCGAGCGCGTCGCGAAGCTCGCAGCGCGTCTGGCCGAGCAGCGGAACTGGACGCCCGAGCGCGTCGCGCTGCTGCACGAGGCCGCGCTCGTGCACGACGTCGGCAAGATCGGGATCCCCGACGCGATCCTGCTCAAGCCGGCGCGCCTGACGCGCGAGGAGTACGCGGTCATCCAGGGCCACGCCGAGCTGAGCGCGCGCATCGTCGAGGAGGTCCTCGACGCCGAGCAGGTCGACTGGATCCTCAGCCACCACGAGCGCCCCGACGGCTGCGGGTACCCGCGCGGCCTGCGCGGCGCGGAGCTGACCGAGGGCGCCGCCCTGCTCGCGGCGGCCGATGCGTTCGACGTGATGGTCAGCGCCCGGCCCTACTCCCCAGGGCGCTCGATCGACGAGGCGCTCAGCGAGTGCCACGCGCTGATCGGCGAGCAGTTCACGCCCGCGGCCGTCGCCGCGCTGGAGGGCCTCTACGGCCCCGCCGACGCGCTGCGGTTCGCGGCGTAGCGCGGCGCGGCGCGGCGCGGCCCCGGCTCAGTCCTCGGGCCACGGCGCGCGCACCGGCGTGTACACGCGGTCCGGGCCGTAGGCCTCCTTGGCCGAGCTGGTGGCCTGCGCCACCGAGGCGCCGTACTGCGCCGCCAGCGGCTCCACCTCGTAGTCGACCGCGGCGCCGGGCCGGCGGTTGCCGAACATGAACAGCACGCACGGCTGCTCGGAGCCGCCGATCATGATGTGGCCCGTCTTCGACGGGCAGTGGAAGAAGTCCCACTGGCGCAGCATGCGCTCCTCCCCTTCGACGATCACGCGGCACTCGCCCGACAGCACCAGGAACCCCTCCTGGTTCTCCTCGCGGTGGTAGAAGCCCGTCGACTCCCCGGGCGGCAGCAGGTGCGCCCCGGCGCCGATCTGGTTCGGCACGCCCTCCGCCTCGAACGACACCCACGCGCCGCCGCCCTCCGTGGTCTCCCAGCGCGCGTCGCGGAGGTTGAGGACGAACCAGCCCTCACCCTCGGGGACGCGTCCGGTTTCGGTGTCGGTCAGCTTGGCCTCGCGCATGCCCCTGAAGCTAGAGCACGCGGGCGATGCGCTAGGAGACTGTGTCGCTGTCGCGACTGGGGACCCACCTCCGGCGGCGACGGCTGGCCGTCGTGGGCCTCGGCCTCGCTGGCCGCCTACGGCACCCCTACAGGATCACTGCCTGGCGCACCGCGGCGCCGGCGGCGAGGCGGTCGAAGCCGAGGTTGATCTCGTCCATCGTGATGCGGTGGGTGAGCAGCTCCTGCACCGGCAGCCGGCCGTCCTGGTAGGCCTTCACGAACTTCGGGATGTCGCGGTCGGGCACGCACGAGCCGAGGTAGGAGCCCTTGAGCGTGCGCTCCTCGGCGACCAGGCTGACGGCCTGGATGTCGAGCCGCTGCTCGGGGTGCGGGAGGCCCACGGTGACCGTCGTCCCGCCCCGGCGCGTGGCCTCGTAGGCCTGGGCCAGCACGCGAGCGCTGCCCACGGTCTCGATGACCTTGTCGCCCCCGCCGCCGGTCGCCTCGCGCACCGCCTCCACGACGTTCTCGCCGGCGTGGACCGGCGTGGCGCCCAGGCGGCGCGCCTGCTCGAGCTTGTCCTCCACCATGTCGACGGCGACGATCTCCGCCGCGCCGGCCAGCTTCGCCCCCAGCAGCGCCGCGAGGCCGACGCCGCCCAGGCCGAACACCACGACGCGGTCGCCGTCGACGACCTGCGCGCTGTTGACCGCGGCGCCGACGCCGGTGAGCACCGCACACCCGAACAGCGCGGCGATCTCGTACGGCAGCGACGCGTCGACCTTGATCGCGGAGTGCGCCGAGACCACGACGTGGTCGGCGAAGGCCGAGACGCCGAGATGGTGATGGAGCGGCCGGCCGCCGCTGCCGTTCCCCGGCTCGGCCCAGCGCCGCTCGCCCGACAGCAGCGAGCCCGCCGCGTTGGCCGCGGCGCCCGGCTCGCACAGCGCGGCGCGGCCGGCGCGGCAGGGACCGCACGCGCCGCAGGTCGGCACGAACGACAGGACGACGTGGTCGCCCTCGGCGAACCCGGGCGTCTCGCCGCCGGTGCCGACGACCTCGCCCGCGGCCTCGTGGCCGAGGACCATCGGCATCACGCGCGGGCGCGAGCCGTCGATGACCGACAGGTCGGAATGGCACAGGCCGGCAGCGCCCACGCGCACCAGCAGCTCGCCGGCCCCGGGCGGGTCCAGCTCGAGGTCCACGATCTCCAGCGGCCGGGAGTCCGCGTAGGGCTTGGGCAGCCCCATCTCACGCAGGACGGCGCCCCGGACCCTCATGCCAGCTTCTCGAGCGCGCCGCGGATCGCCGGGGGGATCGGCACCGGCCGCCGGTTCTGGCGATCGACGAAGACGTGCACGAACCATCCGGTCGCGGCGGGCGTCTCGGCGGCCTCGCCGAACAGGCCGATCTCGTACTTGACGCTCGTGCGGCCGAGGTGGCCGACGCGCAGGCCCGCGTCGACGCTGTCGGGGAACTCGATCGCCGCCGTGAAGCTGCAGTGCGACTCGGCGCAGAGGCCGATCGCGGCATCGCGGTGGATGTCCAAGCCGCCCTCGCGGATCAGGTAGTCGTTGATGATGGTGTCGAAGAACGCGTAGTACTCGACGTTGTTGACGTGACCGTAGACGTCGTTGTCGGCCCACCGCGTGGGGATCGTCATCCGGTGGGGATAGTCGTCGCGCGTGGTCATGAGCGGTCCCGGAGCATGAGCCGGCGAATCAGGTCGTCGTCGAACACCGCCGGCTCGGTGGTCGAGATGAAGTCGTGCAGCAGCGAGACGAACCGCTCGGGGTCGTCGTTGTGGGGGAAGTGGCCGGCGCCGGCGAAGGTCTCCAGCCGGCTGTTGGGCATCAGGGCGTGCGCGTCGTGGCCGTGCTGGACGGGGATCATCCGATCGCGCTCGCCCCAGACGATCAGCGACGGCACGTGCTCGGCGAGGTAGAGGCGGTCCGACGCGTCGACCCGCTGGCCGGCCGGGTCGATCACCGAGCGCGCGGTGTGCAGGAACGCCCGGCGCGCGTCCCCGTCCCCGAGCGACTCGAAGCCCTCGGCGAGGCCCTTGACGTCGGCGGAGGCCCGCAGTCCGACCCGGCCCAGGACCGACCCGAGCGCGGCGCCGGCGCCCCGCAGCGGCGACGAGGCCAGCAGCGGCAGGACGTACTCGGCGCCGGGCAGCGTCGCGGCGCGCAGGACCACGCTGACCTCGCCGCCCAGACCGCCGGAGTCGACGAGCACGAGCCGCTCGATGCGGTCGGGGAACTGATAGGCGAACTGCATCGCCACGCCGCCGCCGAGGGAATGCCCGACGATCGTCGCGCGCGGGATCTCCAGCGCCAGGAGCAGGTCGCGGATGCCGCTGGCGTACGCGCCGAGCGAGTAGTCGCCGCGTGGCTTGGCCGAGGTGCCGTGGCCGAGCAGGTCGGGCGCGATCACGGTGCAGCGCTCGGCCAGCGCCGGCACGATCGAGTGCCACGTGCGCGAGCTCGAGGTGATGCCGTGAATGAGCACGACGACGGGCCCCTCACCCACGCGGCGGTAGGTGACGGGGTGGCCGTGCAGCTCGATCTGCTGCGAAGAGGACTCGGTCATCGCGCCCGCCCGGCAACATACCCCGTCGCATAGAAGACCCCTGAAAAAGTCGCTGCGGCCAGCTGCGGCCGCCTGATTTTCAGGGGCCTTCTAGGTGAACAGGCCGGAGCCCACCCAGTCCTGGGCGTCGCGCGCGCCGGGCGGCAGATAGAAGTAGCCGCCGCCGGTCGGCACGACGTAGTCGACCAGCGGCTCGCCCGCCAGGCGGCCCTGGACGACCTCGAACTGCCGCTCGACGTCGCGGTTGAACGCGACGAAGACCAGTCCCATGTCGAGCTGGCCGGCCTCGTCGATCCCGCGCGAGTAGTTGTAGCCGCGGCGCAGGATGCGCTGGTCCTCGGTGGCCGCGGTGCGCGGGCGCGCGAGCCGGATGTGGGCGTCCATCGGGATGCGGGCGCCCTTGGGATCGCCGGCGTAGTCGGGGTCGTCCAGCTCCTTGGCCTTGCCCAGCGGCGCGCCGGTGTCCTTCAGGCGGCCGATCATCAGCTCCTGCTCGGCGCGCGCGACGCGGTCCCAGAACTCGACGCGGTTGCGGATGATCCGCACCACTGCGTAGGTGCCGCCGGCCTCGTCCCAGACCAGCCGGTCCATCAGCCCGGCGTCGCCGGTGTCGGGGTTGGCGGTGCCGTCCTTGAAGCCGAGCAGGTTGCGACCGGCGCCGGGGCTTCGAGATGGGGGCGGCAGGAAGCCCTCGACCTTCCAGCGCGCGGCTAGCACGCCGCGCGTGGCGCGCATCAGGTCGCGCAGCGCGTGCAGCAGGCCGTCCGCGGCGTCGCCGCAGAGCTGCAGCAACACGTCGCCGTGCGTCTCGGCGTCGACCAGCGCGTCGTCGGGGAAGACGGGCATCGGCTTCAGCCCGGCGGGCTTGCGCGCCGCCAGGCCGTAGCGGCCGTCGAACAGCGACGCGCCGACGCCGATCGTCACGGTCAGGCCGCCGGGCGTGACCTTCGACCCGAGGACGCCGGAGTCGGGCGTCGGGCCGTCGCTCGGCGCGCCGAGCAGCGCGTCGTAGCCGGTGGTCAGCGCGCGGGCGCGGACCGACAGCTCGCGCATGCCCTCGGCCAGCTCGGCCGGCGACGCGGTGATGGCGTCGAACGCGACGACGATGGCGTAGGGCTGGCGCTCGGTGAGCACACCGGCCTGGCGCGGGCCGTCGAAGGCGAAGCGCCGTTGCCGATCCGTCGCGGGGCCTGGCCCCGTGACGGACGTGTCACGGGCGTTCGCCGTGGCGGCCGCGCCCGGGCGGCCGGCGAGGCGATCGAGGGCGACGCCGGCGCCGAGCGCCGCGCCTCCGGTGAGGAATTGACGACGACGCAGCATCTACTGCACCTCCGGGTCGCCGAAGGCCCGTTGCACGGGCCGGGCGGGACGGGGATCGACAAGCTCGGGGACGTAGGCGAGGCGCTCGGCCGCCGCGGCGGTCAGCCCGGCGAGCCGCTCGCGCTCGGTCTGGGGCAGCGTGTCCCAGCGTGGCAGCGCGCCGTGGCGCTCGGTGGCGGTCAGCGCGCGGTCCAGCGCGGAGAGCGCGCGGTCGGCGCTCGTCACGATCGCCGGGTTGCGGCGCACGAGCAGCTTGCGCAGCGAGTTCACGACGACGCGGGTGCCGCGCAGGTTGCCGCGCAGCGCCGTGAGCGCGGCGCCGCTCCACGGGCTCGCCTGGCCGGAGAGCTGCAGGTGCAGCGTGTCCTCCAGGACCTCGTGGGCGCGCAGCGAGTACTCCAGCGGATCGATCTGGATCCGGCCGACGTGGGTCCGCAGCCGCGCGACGTCGCGCGACAGCCGGGCCGCGGCGGGCGCGGCGTCACGCGTGGAGCCCCGCTCGAACAGCGCCAGCTCGACGCGGTGCAGGCCGGTGAAGTCCCTTGAGCGCTCGCCGCCGGGCAGGCCGGCGGGCCGGCGGTTGACGGCCGCGTCGAGCGCCCCGAACGCGCCGTAGGCGGCGCCGATCTCCTCGTAGCGCTCGTCGGCGGCCAGCCACGCGCGGCGGGCGGCCGCAAGGTCGTTCGCCGCGACGGCGGACCGCAGGCGCGCGACGTCCTGCAGCATCACCTTCAGCGTGGCGCGGACGTGGCGGCGGTAGGCCGCGGTGGGCGCGCGGAAGTCCGCGGGCCGCACCCGCGGGATGTTGCCCGAGAGGACGACGCGCGACGCGAGCTTGGCGGCCGGCGGCCGGCCGGCGGACGGACCGCCGTCGTTGCCTCCGCCGCAGCCGGCGGCGAGCACGGCGACGCCGACCACGGTGGCGAGCACGGCGCGGCGCATGGTCAGCACCCCTTCCGCAGGCTGGCGACGGCGTTCAGCGGGTGCTCGGTGTAGGTCGCGATCGTGGGGTCGTACTGCGGGCGCATCCGCGGCGTCGCGCCGGCGGCGAAGCAGCCGCCCTTCAGCACCCGGACCGCGTAGTCGGTGCGCTGCGGCGTGCCGCGCAGCGTCTCCCACCGGACGCGGCAGCGGTAGCCCCCGCTCGCGGCGGAGCAGCGCACGTCGCGCAGCAGGCCGGTCGGCAGATCCTGCCCGAGATCGGTCGCGCCCTCGCGCGGCTGCTGCAGCACCGCGAGGCGGTCCAGCGCGGCGCGGAAGCCGTTGCCGAGCTGCAGCGCGAGCTCGTGGCCGTCCAGGCGGACCGGGGCCGGCGCGCTCACCGGCGTCGCCGGCGCGGCAGCGGCAGCGGCCGTGTCGCCACGGCCGTCCTGGGCGTCGCCGCAGGCGGCCAGCGCCGGGAGGCAGAGGGCCGCGAGCGCGGTGGTGAGGAGTCGGTGCGTCATGGGTCCTTCGAAGTCGGTGCGGAGAACACGCCGCGGCGCCCGGGCCGCTGAGGGCCCGGGCGCCGGTGGATAGGGCGCGTGGTCGGTGTGCTGCGGACTACGGCTTGACGGTGACCTTCCTGGTGAAGGTCGAGGCCTTGCCGCCGTGCTGCGGGCGGAAGGTCACGGCGAGCGTCGCGGTGACCTTCTTGCCCTTGTACTTCCGGGCCGCCTTGCTGGTGGAGCGCTTGAGCTTCAGCGTCACGGCGCCGGTGCTCTTGACCGAGCCCTTGCCCGAGGCCAGGGCGACCTTCTTGCCCTTGCCGGTGGTCTTGAGCGACGCCGTGAGCGCGCCCGGGCCGTTGACCTTGCCCTTGACGGACGCGGAGCCGGCGATCAGGTCGTCGAACACGACGTGGATCGTGATCGTGCCGCTCAGGCCCTTCGGACCCTGCGGGCCGATCGGACCCTGCGCGCCGACGGGGCCGGGCTGACCGACGGGACCGGGCTGGCCCGGGTCGCCGTTGGCACCCTTGTCGCCCGCGGCGCCGTGGTCACCGGACTGGCCCTGGTCGCCGGCGGGGCCCTGCGGGCCCGGGTCGCCGGTCGGGCCCTTGTCGCCCGCGGCCTCGTCCGGTGCGGTGATCTCGAACGTGTCGTTCTGGCCGTGCTGCTGCGTCATGAAGATCCGGACGCCGCTCTGCTTGGCCGGATCGCCGGCGCCGAGGAGGCCCGCCTGCGTGGCGGAGCCGTCGGAGACGAACACGCCGGTCGGCTCGTTGTTGGTGTGCTGGTCGTTGGCCGACTCGGTGTCACGGCCCAGGGCGACGAGGCGCTTGGCCTCGCCGTTGGCGTTGGCGTAGGACGAGCCCAGGTCGTACGACCACACGGAGTCGAGCGCGTTGAGCTGGTTGTGGAGCGTGTCGCCACGGTCCTCGGTGGTCAGGAACGTGTCCTTGTCGAGGAACGTGATGTTGTCGAACGCGGTGTGGTCCTTGTCGCCGAGGACGATCGTCTTGACCGTGCCCTCGTCGGCACCGGCGGTCGGCATGTCGAGGCGCAGGTAGGCGCCGTAGGCGCCGCGCTCCGCCGCGCCCGGGTACTGCCCGGACGTGAGGTCGGTGTCGCCCGTCTCGTTGAACACGTAGGACGCGAAGTCCGTGCCGGGGACGAACTTGCCGTTCTCCGGGCGCTTCAGCGGCGTGGCCAGGGCCTTCTTGGCCGCCGCGTTGGCGTCGAAGCTCGCGGTGCCGTCGACCTCGGTGTCGTGCACCGTGACCCACTTGGCCTGCAGCGAGGCGCCGGAGTGCAGCGTCTTGATGGCGTCGCCCAGGGCGTCGTCACGGGCGCCGGCCGGGTCGGTCGCGCGGTCGTGGAACTTGATCGGCTGACCGTCGACGGAGACCTGCAGCGCCTGCAGCTTGCCGTGCTGCAGCTCGCCGCGGCTCCCGGCCAGTGGCTTGAACCGGTAGATGAACGAGTTGGGCTGCTTGACCGCGGTGGGCGTGCCGTTGTCGGTGACGCCGGATCCACCGGTGTCCTCGGCGATGTACACGTTGCCCTGCGGATCGAGGTTGACGCCCTCGTAGCCGCCGCGGCCCATCGAGCCGTCGAGCGTCTGGACGGCGGGGATGTCGTTCGTCGCCCACTTCAGGGGCGTCGAGACGATCCGGCCGGTGTTGCCGCTCTCGCTGGAGAACAGCAGCTTGCCGTTGAACGGGTCGTACGTCGAGCCGTCGACGCTCGAGAGGCCCGTCTGGTTCGTCGGGTTCGCGCCGCCGGGCGCCGACAGGAGCGTGACGCGGTGATCGGGATCGGTGACGTCCAGGTTGATGCGCGTGAGGTAGGCCTTGTTGCCGCCGTTCTCGTGCCCCTGGATCAGGAAGTGCCGGCCGTAGTCGTAGCCGGGCGTGGGGCCGCCGACGTTGTCGGCGACGAGGTAGGTGTTCTGGTCGGGCTCGGTGCGGGTCCGCTGGAGCGGGTCCGCGTTGTCGGAGAGGTACCCGTAGGTCTGGAAGATGCCGACGGGGTTCTCCAGCGCATCGGTGCCCTTGGCGACGATCGACGAGGTGAAGCCGGCCGCCAGCACATTGGCCGGCGTTCCGGAGGCCGCGTTGGGGGCGGGGACTCCGGTGGTGATCTGGGCGACTGCGGCCGCCGCGGCCGCGAGCCCGGTGGCGGCCACAGCGGCCACCGGAACGATCTTGCGCAACGTGTGCTCCTTGTTGGAGGGGATCAAGCGCGGGCAACGTATGCCCGCATGCACCCCCTCCTCGTGAACCGCTCGTCACGGTTTCGTTGTCGATTTGTAACTTGAGGGTCGTTCACCGAACGGTCACCGGATCGACATGTAGGCCTCGATAGGGTCGCGCGACGGGACCGGCCTTCCGGCCCCGTCGCGGGGTCCCTAGGGCGCCGTGATCGCCGGGCTCTCGCCGGGGAGCACGTCGGCGCCGCCCGCGAAGTCGAGGCTCACGCGGTAGACGCCGGCCGGCGTCGCGGCCGCGACGGAGTAGGAGGCGCCGTCGGCGCTCACGGCCGCCGTCGCCAGCGGGTCCTGCGTCCAGCGGTCGACGCACCCGGCCGGCGTGTCGGCGGTCGACGGCGTGACGACGGTGCTCATGGGCTGCTGGCCGTTGCAGACCCGCTCCAGGCGGCGATCCAGCCGGACCTTGCGGCCGGGCTGCGCGGGGCTGATCGTGCCGCTGACGCGCAGGCGGCCGTCGGCCAGCCGCTCGGGCGTGGCGGTCAGGTGCACGAACGTCTGCAGCAGGAACGTGTCGGGCGTCTGGACCGCGACCCCGCCGCTGCCCGGACGCGAGACGGCGCCGAGCGACCGGCGCGGGACCGCTGGGCCGGGGATCGCGACGGCGGCGACGCCGTCGGCGCCCGTCGTGGCGGTCGCGCCCGTCGGCGCCGGCGCCGTGGGCGCGCTCTGGGTCAGCCGCGCCGAGAGCAGCTCGATCGTCAGGCCGCCGACCGGCACCGAGCCGGCCTGCGCCGTGCGCGTCACGCTCCGGCGGGCGGCGGTCACGACCGCGCTGGCGGGCGTGTCGGTGAACACCGGCTGCGGGCTGACGGTCAGCGCCAGCGCGGGCGCCAGCAGCCGCTCGCCGGAGGCGAACGCGTCGCTGCCCGCGACGACGAGGCACGGCGAGAGTCCGCCCGTGCCGTCGCAGTGCAACGACCCGCCCGCGGGCTGCTGGTCGTAGTACTGGCGGCCGGCGTCGCGGGCGAACGGGCCGACGAGGGAGACGAACGCGCGCGCCTCGGTTCTCTTGAAGTCCTTCAGCGAGAACCGCGAGAACACGTTGGCCTGGCGGATGCCGCCGCGGGCGGTGTAGAGCGCACCGCCGTCGATCGACACGGCGCCGACGAAGTTGGACTCCTCGCCCTGCGACTCGGCCTGCAGCGTGCGCGACGGACCGCCCGTGGCACGGATGACGCGCGCCTCGGTCCGGCGGTTGCCGGGGCCGGCGAGGACGGCGACGCGGCCCTCGCCGAGGTCGAGCTGCTCGATCGTGGCGCAATGGCCGCGATCGAGCCGGCGCGTCGCGGCGCGGCGTTGCGACGTCGTCCGGACGTAGGGCACGTCGCAGCTGCCGCGGCGCACGGCGTAGGCGATCCGGGAGCCGTCGATCGCGACGGCGGGCGCGCCGCCGCCGCCGTAGCGGACGTGCGTGACGGTGCGCGGGCGCAGCGTGCCGGCGACCGTCGCGGTGCTCAGCGCGACCGTGCGCAGCGAGCACTGATCGCTGCGTGTCGAGCACCCCGACGCGTAGATCAGCTGGGCTCCCCCACCGCTGCGCGCGCCCACGTCGAGCGGCGCGCCGGCGGGCGGCCGCAGCGAGGTGGTGACCGGCGCGCGGGAGCCGATCCGGACGGTGAGGCGGCCGTCGTCGGCTCGCCAGGCGGCCACCCCGGCGTCGGCGGTGATCGCCGTCGCCGTCTTCGTCGTGGCGACGGGGTCGTCGGCCAGCGCGGCCGGCGCGGCGGGCGTGGCGGCAGCCAGCACGGCGGTCAGGAGGGCGACGGGGAGCGCGAGGAGACGCAGCGACGTGGGGACGGACATGCCCTAGGAACGCACGAGCGGTGCGCGGGTGACGGTGCGCTGTCCGCGCGGCGGGGCGAGGCGAAGGGGGTAGGCTGACCTTCGTGGGACTGAGTGGGCAAGGCCTGCCCAGATGAGCGATGCGCTGCGGATCATCGTCGTGCTCGGCCTGATCGGGCTGAACGCGTTCTTCGTCATCGGCGAGTACGCGGTGGTGACGGCCCGGCGCTCGGCGCTGGCCACCCGCGCCGCCGGGGGCAGCCGCCGTGCCCGGGCGGCGCTCAAGCTCATGGACGACCCGGTCCGCGTCATCTCCACGACGCAGGTCGGCATCACCGCGCTCGGCATCCTCACCGGTGCGGTGAGCGAGCCGCTGGTGCGGCGCCTGCTCGGCGACTGGATCCCGACCTGGCTGAGCGTGGTCCTGGCGTTCACGATCATCACGTACCTGTCGGTGGTCCTCGGCGAGCTCGTGCCCAAGGCGCTGACGCTGGACCGCGCCGAGACGCTGGCGATGCTCGTCGCCGCGCCCATCCAGGCCATCTCCGTGGCGTTCGCGCCGATGGTCGTCGTCCTGCAGCGCTCGGCGGCCGTGCTCCTGCGCCCGTTGGGCATCCGCGAGATCCACGCCGGCGAGGGCATCCGCACCGCCGACGAGCTGCGCGCGCTGGTCGACGAGGCCGAGGGCGCGGGCGTGATCCCGCGCGCGCAGGAGGAGCTGCTGCACAACGTGTTCGACTTCGCCGACCGCGAGGCGCGCGACATCATGGTGCCGGCGGTCGACGTCGACTGGATCGACTGCGAGCTCACCTGCGACGCGGCGCTCGACACGGTCGTCGAGGCGCCGCACTCGCGCTACCCCGCCGGCCGTGGGTCGATCGACCGCATCGTCGGGACCGTCCACGTCTACGACCTCGTCGCCGCGGCGCGACGGGCGCCCGAGACCCGCGTCTGGGAGGTCGCGCGCCCGCCCCTGATCGTGCCGGAGAGCAAGGACGTCGGCGCGCTGCTGCGCGAGCTGCGCGAGCAGCGCCAGCAGCTGGCGATCGTCGCCGACGAGTACGGGATGACGGCGGGCATCGTCACGCTCGAGGACGTCACCGAGGAGCTCGTCGGCGAGATCGAGGACGAGTACGACCTGCCCGACTCGACGCTGCGCTGGATCGACGACCACACCGTCGAGGCGGCCGGCTCCATGTCGATCGACGACTTCAACGAGGCCGTCGGCACGGAGCTGCCGACGGGCCCGTCGCGCACCCTCGCGGGACTGGTGTTCGACGCGCTGGGCCGCCGCCCGCAGGTCGGCGACGAGGCCGTCGTGGACGGCGTCCGGCTGCGGGTCGAGGAGCTCGACAGCCTGCGGATCACGCGCCTGCGCATCACGCTGCCGGCGGAGGTGGCCGCGGGCCGTGCGGAGCGCTAGCCCGATCAGGCGTGCACGGCGCCGCCGAGGGCTACGGGCGAGAACTCGCCGTGCAGCAGCCAGCCCCCGCCCTCGACACGCTCCAGCGCGCCGCGCTGGGTGAGGTCGCTGAGCGCGTGGCTCACGGACGGACGGTGGGCGCCGACCAGGCCCGCCAACATGGTGTGGTTGAGCGCGACCGGGACGAGGACGCCCCCGGGCGTGACCTTCCCGAAGCGCTCCGCGAGGCCCCACAGGGCGAGCAGGAGGCGCTCGTCGATGCGCACGACCTGCTGGATGAGCAGCCGCAGCGTCGCGCTGGACGTCCGCCCCATCGCTCGCTCGGCGATCTGCCCGAGCACCGACGGCCAGCGCTGCGCCTGGGCGATGAAGTGGCGGTCGAGCACCGCGAGCCGGGCGCCGTCGGGCGCGGTGAGGCGCAGGTGGACGTCGAGCTCCGGCGCGTGGCGGTCGCTCGGCCAGGGGCGCACGACGTCACCAGGGCCGAGCACCTCGAGGCTGGTGCGCGACCCCACGCTCACCTCGCTGAGCAGGATGCCCTCGACGATGAGCAGCCCCAGCTGGGCGTCGGACTCCGCCCACTGCGCGGTGGGATCCCAGCGGCCGCGCGGCACCTCCAGCGTGGTGGCCACCAGCTCCCGGCCGGCCGTCTCGAACTGCTCGGGCGCGAGACCGCGCCCGAGATCCGGGTCGGCCTCCAGGAGTCGCACGAGCTCGGACATCGACCTCAGTGAAGCGGACCGGATCGTACGCTCGGCGGGGCGTGTCAGGAGACCGGCCCCGGGGTCATGCCACGCCCGCCTCGGCCAGCCAGCGCCACAGCTCGTCCTGATCGACCACGGTGACCCCGAGCTTCTCGGCCTTCGCGGTCTTGGCGGCGCCGACGTTCGCGCCCGCCAGCAGGTAGTCGGTGCTCGACGACACCGACGAGACGGCCGTGGCCGCGGCCTGCTCGACCAGCCGCGTCACGTCCGGGCGGCTGATCTTCGAGCCGGTCCGCGGGTCGGTGAACGCCCCGGTGATCACCACGGTCGCGCCCTTCAGCGGCGAGTCGGCGGCGGCTGCGGCGTCGACGGGACGGTCCTCGTCGAGCACGTCGAGGTTCACGCCGTGCGCGCGCAGCTCGCCGATCTCCTCGACGATCTCCGGCCGGGCGAAGAACGCCGCGACGCTCTCGGCGACCTTCGGGCCGATGTCGCGGATCGCCTCGAGCTCCTCGGCGCCCGCGGCCATCACGTCCTCGATCCGGCCGTAGCCCGCCAGGCACAGCCGCTTGGCGACGCCCTCGGAGGCCATCGGGATGGCGAGCCCGATCAGCGCGCGGCGCAGGCCCACGCCCTTGGACGCCGCGATCGAGTCCACCATCTTGCCCGCGCTCACCTCCCCCATGCGCTCGTAGGCCAGGAGCTGGTCGGTGGTCAACGTGTAGAAGTCGCTGCGCCGCTTCAGGAGGCCGTCGTCGGCGAGCTTCTCGATCCACACGTCGCCGACGCCCTCCATGTCGGCGGCCGCGCGCGAGGCCCAGTGCATGAGCCGGCGCGTCGCCTGGGCCGGGCACTGGAGGTTGAGGCACCAGCGCTCCTCCCCGGTGCCGCGGATCTCCAGCTCGGTGCCGCACGACGGGCAGTGCGTCGGCGCGACGATGACCTCCTCGCTGCCGTCGCGGTCCTCGGGGATCGAGCGACCGGCGAACGGGATGACGTCGCCGCGCCGGACGACCGCGATCGTGTCGCCGATGCGCAGGTCGCGCTCGCGGATCAGGCGCGGGTTGTGCAGCGTGATGTTCTCGACCGTGACGCCGCCGACGAACACCGGCTCGACGCGCGCCCGGGGCGCGATGCGGCCGATCTTGCCGACCTGCCACTCGACCGCCAGCAGCTTGGTCAGCTTCTCCTCGGGCGGGTACTTGAAGGCGATCGCGCCGCGCGGCTCGGCGCTGTTGAACCCGGCGGCCTCGAAGGCGGCGGGCTCGTGGAGGCGGATCACCGCGCCGTCGATGTCGTAGTCCAGGCCGTCGCGGCGCGCGCCGATCGCGTGGATGGCCTCGATCACCGCGTCGGCGTCCTCGCACAGCTCCTGCGCCGCCAGCTCGATGCCCAGCGCGGTCGGATCGATCTCGTGGCCGTCGGCGCGCTCGGCGCCGAAGGCGAAGAAGCGCAGCAGGCGCCCGGAGGCCGCTGCGGCCTCGGGGTCCTTCTGCATCAACGTCCCGGCGGCGCCGCTGCGCGGGTTGGTCAGCGGCTTGTCGGGATGGGCGTCGTTGTAGGCCTGCCAGGTCGAGCGCGGCATCAGCGCCTCGCCACGGACCTCGACGCGCCCGGGCACGTCGATCTCCGCCGGCAGGTCGGGCAGGACCCAGCGCGCCTTGTCGGTGACCAGCTCGCCGACCTCGCCGGTGCCGCGCGTGGCGACGTAGTCGCGCCTGCCGTCCTCGTAGACGATGCTCAGCGACAGGCCGTCGAGCTTCTCCGAGACGCGGAAGACCTGTCCTGCGAAGCGCGCGCAGAAGGTGCGGATCGCCTCCTCGGTCGTCGCCTTGGCCAGGGACAGCATGGGGCGCGCATGGCGCACGGTCGGGCCCGTCAGCTGGGCGGGCGCGTTGACCTTGTCCAGCGGGCTGTCGGCCGGCTCGAGCTCGGGATGCTCGGCCACCAGGGCGGCGAGCTCGTCCTTGAGCGCGTCGAAGTCGGCGTCGGGCAGCGGGCTGTCGCCGGTGCCGTAGTAGAGGTCGTTGAGCCGCTGCACCTCCGCCGCCAGCTCGGCGATCCGCTCCTGTACCCCGGCGGGGGCCTGCTCGGTCTTCTCCTGCTTCGTCACGGACTCGATGCTGACGGACGGGTCGGCCGGAGGGCGTGCTGGTCTGCGGTGCGCGGACGCGACCGCCCCGGCGTCGCAGCCGCGCGTGATCGCGAGCCGGCCTCGGGTGAGCGGCCGACCGGATTGCACCGGAGGCGAGCGCCGGTTGCCTCTGGGCATGCGCCCCGCGCCCCTGCTCGCCGGCCTCCTGGCGCTGGTCTGCGCGCTGACCGTCCCGGCAGCTGCGCGCACGGCCGGCGCCGGGTCGCCCGCCGTCCGGGTCGCCTCCGCAAGCGCCTGCCACGGCAGTCCCGCCGCGATCGCGCTCTGCCGCATGAACGCGACCCGCCGCGCCTACGGCCTGCGCCCGCTGCGGCGCGATCCGCTCCTGCGCCGCGCCGCTCGGCAGAAGGCGCACGACATGGTGGCGCGCCACTACTTCGACCACGTCTCGCCGACCGGCCAGACGCTCCGCGGCCGCGTGGCCGGCACCGGCTGGACGCGCGGGCGCGACAGCTGGCGGCTCGGCGAGAACCTCGCGTGGGGCGCCGGCAGCAACTCCTCTCCGGCGGCCCTCGTGCGGGCGTGGCTGCGCAGCCCGCCGCACCGCCGGATCATGCTCAGCCCGAGCTACCGCGTCGTCGGCGTCGGCCACGTGCCCGCCACGCCCTTCGGCGCGGCGGGCGCCACCCTGGTGGCCGACTTCGGCTCCTGACGCACGCGCTGCCCCGGCCTCACGGGATCGGGTTGCCGTCCTTGTCGATCACCTGGATCTCGACGTCGTAGCCCCAGCCGAGGGTGAGCGTCGCGGGCGTGCTGGTCTTCTCGTCCTCCTTCCAGGACATGAAGCCCTTGTTGGAGAACGTGTGCGTGCCGTGCTGGAGGTCCTCGAGCGGCACGGTCTTGACCTGCTGGTCGGGTCCGACGAAGTTGTAGAACTCGTAGACGTTGCACACCGAGTCGTCGGCGTCGAAGTAGCCGATCGACGCCTCGTGGATGCGCCACCGAAGCCGGGCCTCCTGCGGGTTGTGGGGCTCGACCTCGATCTCGAATCCGATCGTGTCCTTGCCGTCGGCCTTGCGGATCGACTTCGTCGTCGTGCACGGCGTCTCGTCGGGCTCGTCGCAGCCCTGCAGCTCGGTCATGCCGTCGGCCGGCACGTCGAAGAAGACGTCGCCCTTCAGGCCGCCGCCGAGCTGGCGCGTCAGCTTGAACGCCGGGTCGTTGACCGGTCCGTCGAGCTCTCCGCTGTAGTCCTCGGTGCCTGACACGTTGGTGGCGTCGCAGCTCTGCCCCCACTTGGAGGCCGTCAGGCCGGTGGTGTGCACGGCGAAGCTCGCCGACAGCACGCGGAAGCGCGGCAGGGCGCAGGCGTCCTCGACGGTGAGCGTCGGGTCGGCGGTCAGCTTCGCGGTCGGCGATGCGTTGGAGGCCACCAGCACCATCTCCTGCACGTCCTCGGATGGGCGGTCGCGGCAGAGCGTCACGCCCTTGCTGACGTCGCGCTCGGTCCAGCTGCCGTCCTTCATCCGCAGGAGCGCGAGCAACTTGTAGTCCTCGCCCGCCGGCAGGCCGCTGAGCGTGACCTTGCGGATCTTGTCCTCGAAGGCGAAGCCCTGGTAGTCGCGGGTGAGCGGGTCGAGGATCGCGCTGCCGGCGTAGGACACGGTCTTGGTGCTCTGGCCGCCCAGCGACAGCAGGCCCGAGACGACGTTGGGCTTCGTCGTGGTCTTGGTCCAGTCGGTGTAGCTGGTGACCGGCGCCTGGTTGTAGGCCGAGCGGGCGAACTCGGGCCAGCGGCTGCGGAACGTGCCGATGGCCTGGTCGACGGCCGGGATCCGGTCCAGCATCTCGGTGTTGTGGTAGGCGGCGCGGACGACGTTGGCGCCCGCCTCGCGGGTGGCCGAGTACCAGAACGGCCACGCGTCGTAGGAGCGGTCGAGCAGGCCCGTGCCCTCGAAGACCTCCAGCCAGACCGCGCTGGTGTTCTTCAGCGTGCCGGGATAGGTGAACTCGACTGCCCACTCCGCCGTCCCCTCGTCGAGCCAGCCCGGCCGGTCGCAGTCGTTCTTGTCGGCGTAGGCGAGCTGCAGGAGGTGGAAGAACTCGTGCGCGAGCGTCTCCTTGGAGGTGTCGGCGAGCGTCATGAAGCCGGACCCCGGCTGGCCCTTGATGCAGGTGTAGGGCGTCGTGACGCCGTGCGGGCCGGGGTCGACCTTCGCGTTCCACGGGCGCCCGCCGATCATGTCGACGAGGTAGATGTCGAGGCCGCCGGAGCCGCCGTGCGCGCAGTCGAGGTTGTCGTCGGCCTTGGGCGTGCGGGCCATCAGGCCGGTCAGCTTCGGCCAGATCGTGGCGTCCAGCTCACGCGCGAGCGCCTTGGCGAGGCCCGGGCCGTTCTTCTTGGTCTTGGGCCACCAGAACGTGACCTTGGAGGCCGGCGCGACGTAGCTGCCCATCGTGGTGGTGTCGGGCACCTGGCCGGCGGTCTGGGCCATGCAGTGGTTGGGGTCCGGCGGACGAAGGGCGGCGGCGGCGGCCTTGGGCTTGGACGTGGCCTTGGGCTTGGGCTTCGCCTTGGCCTTGGCCTTCACGTGGCCGGGGGGCGAGAACAGCGGCGCCAGGAGCGCCTGGGTCTTGGGCGAGTAGCTGGTGAAGCGCGCCGCCGCCTCGGTCACCGCGGCGGTCGCGTCGGCGCCGGTCGAGGTCGCGCCGCGGTAGCGCTCGGGCAGCGCCGCGGGCGGCGCGGCGAGCGCGAGCAGCCGCAGCGCCGTCGCCTGCTCGCCATCGATGCGCTGGGCGGCCAGGTCGGCGGCCACGAGGCTCTCGGCGCTGACGGCCGGCAGCGTGATCCTGCCCGCCACCGCGCAGTTGTCCTTCTCGCTGCGCTCGCGGACCTTGGCGGGCGCGTCGGCGCAGACCACGAGCGTGCGGGTGCCGGCGGCCCGCCCGTCGAGCGGGACGCGGAGCTTCGCGGTGACGGCCCTGGCCTTGCGACCGCCGGCCAGCGCCCGCTGGCGCAGCGACGCGAGGACGAGGTCGCCGGCGGCGTACGTGCGGCCGGCGCCGAGCGACAGGCGCGTGACGCTCGCCCCCGCCCTGCCCCGCCCCGTGTTGCGCAGCGTGACCCTGACGGTCACGGTGTCGCCGGGCTTGGCGACCGCCGCCGGCTTGGTGGCGGCGACGCGCAGGTCGGCGGCCGGGGCCCTGGCCGCATGGGCGGCCGGCGCGACGGCGAGGGCGGTCCCGAGAACGAGGACCGCGGCGGGGAGGTGACGGAGCATGGCGGCAGCCTCCCCGCACGGCGGCCGGGCCGCATCGGGGAGCCCCCCACCGTCCTCCGGGGTGCGGGTAGCCGCACCCGTGCCGGTGGTCCGGTCTCCGGACGGCGAACTGGACCTGGCTGTCGACCGCCGCGGCCGCCAGGATCGGCCGATGACGCGTGTCGCTCCGGCCACCGGTCTCCAGGCGAAGCTCGTCGCCGCCCTCGCGCGGCGCCGGTACGGGCCGCCGATCGTCGAGTCGACGCTGGTCTTCGCCCGGCATCCGCGGCTGCTGCGCTGGTTCGCCGCCTACAACCGCGCCGTCGAGCGCCCCGGGCGCGTGCCGCGGCGGCTCGCCGAGCTGGCCGTGCTCGAGGCCGCGCGGGTGGTCGCCTGCGAGTTCTGCCTCGACATCGGGTCGGAGTACGCCCGCCGGGCCGGCCTGCGCGACGAGCAGCTGCTGGCGCTGCACGACGCCGAGCGGTCGGGGCTCTTCGACGACGACGAGCTGCTGGTCATCGGCTACGGGCGGGCGATGTCGGTCACGCCGCCGGAGGTCACCGACGAGCAGGTGGCGGCGCTGCGTGAGCGCTACGGGGACGAGGGCGTGCTCGAGCTCACGCACCTGATCGCGTGGGAGAACGCGCGGGCACGGACCAACACGGCCCTGGACATCGGCGCCGGCGGCTTCTCGTCGGGCAGGCTCTGCGCGGGAGCGGCGCCGTCCCCGCGTTCGCCGCCAACGCCGGGGACGCGCTGATCCTGCAGGGCGCCGGACCCACCACGATCCTCACGCGCGACGTGGTCAACTCGGGCGCCGTGATGGCCGCCGGCGCGCTGACCACTGTGCGGGACCTCGCGATCGTCGTCCCGGGCGGCACCGGGATGGACGGGCTCAGGCTGAGCGGCACCGCCGAGAACGTCGCGATCACGCCCGCCGCCGGCGCGGTCTCCCCCACCGGCGTGGTCGTCGCCGACGGCGCGTCGTTCGCGCATGGCGCGCTGGCCATGCCCGGGGGCACCGGGGCGAGCCTGCAGGGCGGTTCGACGCTGGCCGACTCGCGGGTCAGCGGCCTCTATGCGATCCAGGCCTCGGGCAGCCCGGTGATGGTGCGCCGCTCGCGCCTCGCCGGCTCGTCCTACGGGATCCTCGCGTACTACGCGGCGCTGACGGTCGAGGACACGATCGTCGACCTCGGCGGCTCGTCGGGCACCGGGATCATGTCGGCGGCCAACGTCAACGGCAGCGCGACCGCGGCGCTGCGCCACGTCACGATCGTGCACGGCGCACCGGGCGCCGTCGCGGTGTCGATCGACGCCAGCAGCGGCAAGGCGTCGACGGCCACGCTGCGCGACTCGGTCATCGCCGGCGTCGGCCACGCCATCTCCCTCACCGCGGCCGGCGCCGGCTCGGTCGCCTCGCTCACCACGAGCTTCTCGAGCTATGAGACCGCCGGCGTCCTCCGCTCGGGCAGCGGCGGCGCCGCGACGCCCGCGCTGCAGCCGGCGTCCAACCCGCTGAGCACGACGCCCGGGTTCGTCGATGCCGCCGCGGGCGACTGGCGGCTGCGCCACGACTCGCCGCTGGTCGACGCCGCGACGCCCGGCGCGCTCGCGGCCGGCGAGTCGGTCACCGACGCCGACGGCCTGCCGCGGGTGATCGGCGGGCGCCGCGACGCGGGCGCGTTCGAGTACCAGCGCCGGGCGCCGGTGGTCACGGCGACGGCCGGCGCGACCAGCACCGTGGCCGGCGAGGCGGTCGCCTTCACCGGCTCGGCCACCGACCCGGATCCCGGCGAGGCCATCGCCGGCTACCAGTGGACGTTCGACGACGGGACGGCGGTGCCCGCCGGCGCCGGCGCGACCCATGCGTTCGCCACGCCGGGCGTGCACACCGCGACGCTCACCGCCGTGGACGCCGCGGGCGTCCCCGGCGCCGCCGGCGTCAGCGTGACCGTGGTGGCCGCAGCGTCGCCGGATGGTCCGCCGCCCGTGACGGGGCCGCGGGTGGTGCCGGTCAAGCCGGTCCTCTCCGCGCTCGCCCTCAGCCCCCGGGCCTTCCGATCCGGCACCGGCACGGGCCGCGGCACGCGCCTCACCTACAAGCTCTCGGCCCCGGCGCAGGTGACCTTCCGTGTGCAGCGCGCCGTGACGGGCCGGCTGCGCGGCACGACGTGCTCGACGGCCCAGACCGCCGGCGGCCGCCGCTGCACGAAGTACGTGACGGTGACAGGCAAGCTGACGCAGGCCGGCCGCACCGGCGCCAACACGCTGCGGTTCTCGGGCCGCATCGGCGGGCACGCGCTGAAGCCCGGCGCCTACCGCCTCGTCGCGCGGGCCGGGAGCGAGCCGGTCGTGCGCGCCGCGTTCCGGATCGCGGCGGCGCCGGCGAAGAAGCGCTGAACCCGGGTCAGCCGTCGTCGCCGCGGTCGCGCCCGCCGCTGACGAGCATCGAGCCGACGCCGACGGCGACCAGCGCGACGCCGACGATCAGCCCCACGTCCCGGCCGGCCCCCAGCGCCGCGAAGACGATCGGCAGGACGATGACCGCCCCGATGGCGATCACGAGGCGGCGGTCGGGCATCGCCGTCAAGCCTGACAGCAACGCGCCGGCCGGGCGGCGGCGCGGCGACGCGGCGGCGCACCGACCGACGTGTGTCCGACGATCCGCACGGACATCGCCGGCCGGCGCCCCGCGCCCGGAGGTCTAACGTGCGAAGCATGGGCGTGGACGGACATTCCCCTCCCGCGGTCGTGGTCGTCGGTGGTGGGTTCGGCGGCCTGCAGGCGGCGTTGAAGCTCGCCAGGGCCGGCGTCGACGTGACGCTCGTCGACCGCCGCAACTTCCACCTCTTCCAGCCGCTCGCTTACCAGGTGGCGACCGGGGCGCTGCCGGCGCCCGAGGTCGCGCATCCGCTCCGGGCGATCTTCAAGCGCTACCCGAACGTCCGCGTGCTGCTGGCCGAGGTCACGGGCTTCGACCTCGCCGCGCGCCGCGTTCAGCTCGCCCCCGTGCTGGACGACGAGACGCAGCCGCCGCCCCTGTCCTACGACGCGCTGATCGTCGCGGGCGGCGCGCAGTACTCGTACTTCGGCCACGACGAGTGGGCCGCCGCCGCACCCGAGCTGAAGTCGATGGAGAGCCTGCTCGACGCGCGCCGCCGCATCCTCGGCGCGTTCGAGGCGGCGGAGATCGAGCAGGACGCCGACCGCCGCCGCGCGTGGCTGACGTTCGTCATCGTCGGCGCCGGCCCGACGGGCGTCGAGATGGCGGGCCAGATCGGCGAGATCGCCCGCGACACGCTGCGCCGCGACTTCCGGACGATCGACCCGTCCGAGTCGCGCATCCTGCTCGCCGAGGCCGGCGACCGCATCCTCGCGACGTTCCCGCCGTCGCTGTCGGCCAAGGCCGAGGAGGCGCTCGGCGAGCTCGGCGTCACGACGCTGGTGCGCCACGCCGTCGTCGGCCTCGAGCCGGGCGCGGTCACGATGGACGCGCCCGGCGGCGGGCAGACCGTGATCGACGCGCGGACGACGATCTGGGCTGCGGGCGTGACGGCCTCGCCGCTGGCGCGGATGCTCGCCGACGCCGCGGGCGCCGAGATCGACCGTGCCGGCCGGCTGCTGGTCGCGCCCGACCTCAGCGTGCCCGGACACCCTGAGGCCTTCGCGGTCGGCGACATGGTCGCGACCGCGAAGCCGCTCATGGGCGTCGCGCCGGTCGCGATGCAGCAGGGCCGCTATGCCGCTCGCGCCGTCCGCGCCCGTCTGGCCGGCCGGCCTCTGCGGCCCTTCCGCTACCTCGACAAGGGCAACGTCGCGACGATCGGCCGGGCCCGCGCGGTCGCCGATCTGCACGGCCTGCACCTCAGCGGCTTCCCCGCGTGGGTGTTCTGGCTGGCGCTGCACCTCTACTACCTCATCGGCTTCGAGAACCGCGTCTTCGTGCTCATCCGGTGGATCTTCAGCTTCGTCACGCGAGGTCGCGGCGCGCGCATCATCCTCGGCGAGCTCGCCCGGCCGGGCGGGTCGCGTACACCAGCCACGAACGCGCCCGGCCGCGACGCATCCGCGGTGCCGTAGGACCGTCCCGGTGCTCCGGCTTCCCCGGCATCCGCGTCCTGCAGGGCCGCGCCCGGCGGGCGCAGCTCGACATCGAGGTCAAGCTCAGCGCGACCGCCCGCAACGACGCACCGAGGCCTATCGGCGCGCCGACGGCGTCGCCGTCGTTCCGGCCGGACTGCTGGGCCCGTAGCGCCGCGGGCCCAGCACACCGCTGCGCGACCGCTGTGGACCGTCTACGCCGCGCGCAGGCGCAGCCGCGGGATCCGGTTGGTGCGGCGGCGGCCGCGGCCGCGCGAGCGCAGCAGCGCCGAGCGGTGGGACCGCAGGAGCGCGACGGCCTCGGCGGAGTCGGTGAACGGGTCGGCGACGACGCGGCCGTCGCTCAGCGACGCGGCCGCGACGGAGCGCCCGTCGACGACGGCCAGCAGCGCCGGGCGCTGCAGCGGGCGGGCGGAGTCGAGCTGGGAGAGCGTGCGCAGAGCGGCGTCGTCGTCGGCCGTCGCGCGCTGCAGGGTGATCGTGCTGGAGGAGGTCATGCACGCATGGTGGCGCTGAGGCGGGCCGCCCACATCGGGTGGATGGAGCGCATCCCGGCGCCGCACCCCGTACCTGCGCGAGCCCGGCACTCAGGCCACGACGGCGACCCCTTACCGCACGGTGTACGGGCCCGTGCTGACCGGGTGGTAGCCCTTGGCGCCCACCGCGACCGGCCAGCTCGCTGCGCGGGTCCTCGCCGCGCTCCAGGCGATCGAGCGCGTAGCGGAAGTCGTAGCGCGGCGCCCAGCCGAGGTCGGCGCGGGCGCGGGCGTTGTCATACACGCGCTCGACGCTCGGGAACATCCGCCAGCCGAGCCGCTCGTAGGCCTCGACGTGGTCGGGGAAGCGCCGGGCGACGACCGCCGGCGCGTCGGCGCGCAGCTCGCCCAGGTCCTCGCGCGTGAACGGCGTCGTGGCGCTGATGATGTAGCGCCCGAACCCGAGCGCGGGCGCCCGCTCGAGCGCCAGGCGGTGGGCGCTGACGGCGTCCTCGAGGTCGACCCGGCGGTACAGGAGCTCGTTGGTCTTGAGGTTCGCGTCCTCGTAGGCGGTGCGCACCTCGTCGCGATCGTCGGCCTCCGGGAAGAACCGCGAGGTCCGCAGGATCAGGCAGGGCAGCCCGTGGTCGCGGTGGACGAGCTCGCAGAACCCCTCGGCCGACGTCTTGGTCACGCCGTAGACGTTGCGCGGGACCGGTACGACGTCTTCAGTGATCCACGCCGCGGGCGCGCCTTCGCCCGGCGTCAGCGCCCGGCCGAACGCGCTCGTGGTGCTCGTGAAGACGAACCGCCCGACGCCGGCCTCGACGGCCTCCTCGAGCAGGTTGAGCGTCCCGGTCACGTTGGTGTCGACGAACTCCTGGCGGCTGTGCGAGCCGACGTGCGGCTTGTGCAGCGTCGCGGCGTGCAGGACCGCGTCGACGCCCTCCAGGCAGCGGCCCACGAACGCGCGGTCGGCGATCGATCCGACCTCGGTCGTGAACGCGCCGTCGAGGACGTCGAGCCCCACCACGTCGCACCCGTCGGCGCTCAGCACGCGCATCAGCGCCTCGCCGAGATGCCCCGAGCTGCCGGTCACCAGGATCCTCATGCGCTGAGGGATATCAGCCCGCGGGCGCGGGCTCGACCGCCCAGCGGCGCAACGTGGTCCGCAGGCTCGCCAGCGCCGCGAGGCCGATCGGCGCGGGCAGCCAGATCGCGACGGCGCGGTAGCCGAGCACCGAGACGATCGCCAGGTCGGTGTCGACGCCGAACGCCAGCAGCACGCCGGCGATCCCGCCGCTGACGGCGCCCGGGATCGGGATGAGGTTGCCGACCTGCCCGACGAAGTAGGCCAGCACGACGACCAGGAGCGGCACGCCGGCGCCGAACGCGTCGAGCATCGCCCAGAGCACGGCGGCGTCGAACGCCCACCACGCCAGGGCGCCGAGCAGGCGCGCGTCGGCGCCGCGGACGAGGTGGATCGCCTCGTGGACGGCCTCGCCGAGCAGCCGCCCGGCGGAGCGCACGCGGCCGGGGCGGCCGGCGTGGGCGGCGTCGCCGGCGGCCCCGTGGCGCAGCCCGAGCGCGACGGCGGTCACGATGGCCGCGGTCGCCAGCGCGGCCGGGATCGCGGTCAGCGCGAGCGGGCCGTCGGCGCCGTCGGCGCCGAGCGCGAGCAGCGTGCCGGCGACGGCGATCGCGCCGAGGAACACGGCGTAGAGCAGGACGAGGAAGGTCAGCAGCGTGCGGCCGGCGTGGCGGTGGTCGAGGCCGGTGCGGCGCAGCGCCCAGAGCGTGAGGGCCGCGCCGCCGACGCCGCCGGTGGGCACCAGGCGCGTGGCGGCCGCGCCGCCGAGGGTGACCTCGGCGCTCTCGCGCACGCCCATCCGCGGCGTCGCGCGACCGGCCACCAGCCACAGGAGCGCGACGTAGCCGGCGAACGACAGCAGCTCGAAGAGCGCGGCGGCCGCCACCCAGCGCGCGTCGGCGTGGACGGCGCGCTCCAGCGCGTCGGCGAAGGCCTGCGTCGGCTTGCCGGCCGCCACCAGCACCGCCGCGGCGGCCGCGGCGAGGCCGGCCGGGACCGCTGCGCGGCGCGCGATCGCGCGCACGTCGACGGTCGGGAGGCCGGGCTCCGCCGGCGCGCTCGTCCGGGGCGCCGCCGCCTCGGCGCACGGCTGTGCGCTGCGCCGCGGCGCCGGGCGGCGAAGCGGGAGGTTGGGGGCCGGGAGGAGCATGCCGTCGAGTGTCCCGGCCGCGCACCGATTGCACATCGGGGATTCCCCCCGAGACACGGGTGCGGCTAGCACCCCGCCGCCGCCGCTGAACCCCCGCATCACGTCCGTCATGGCAGTACAGACCGCGGGCGGCGCCCGAACTCATCGGACCGCCGCGCGGTCGGCGGCTCACGGCGTGCCGGCGACGATCCGGCTCACCGCCACGATCGCCGCGACGTGGCGGCGTACCGCCGCGCTCGACAGCCGTCCGGCGGGCAGCTCGACCACGAAGGCGCTGGTGTCGGCGAGGCGATGGTTCTGCCAGCGCGAGGCGGTGCCCGGCAGGGGCGCCAGGCGATGCAGGCGCATCCGCGACACCGCCGCGTAGCGCCGCAGGATCGCCGGATCGGCGCCGCGCTGGGCGTCGACGAGATCCAAGTGCTGGTGAAACCAGACCGTCACGCGCGGGCGCTCGCGGAGGATGAGGTCCATGGCCGCGCGCGTCTCGGGCTCGGAGCCCGGCCGGGGACCGGATGCAAAGATCCCGCCCTGCCGGCGCCAGCCCCACGGGAAGTTGCGGTTGAGGTCCACGCCGTGGGCGTTGCCGCGCGTGCCGTGCGCGCAGCCGTCCGGGTTGAGCTCGTCCAGCACGAGCAGCTGCACCCCGCGCGGCGGCGTCAGGCCCCGCAGCGCCCGGGTCACGGCCAGCCCGGCACGCTCGGTGCCGTGGATGCAGCCCACGACGAGCACGCGCTGCGCGGCCGCCGCCGAGCCCACGCGCACGAGCCGGATCGCCCGCCCCTGCACCGATCGCCCGACGACCTCGGCATGCGGCGCGCCAACGCCAACGGGGCCAGGCCCCGCAACGAAATGGCCAACACGCAACGGGGCCAGGCCCTGCAACGAAATGGCTGATGCGGCGGCGGACGCCGCGAGCGCTCCGGCCACCAGGGCCGCAGCGCCGAGGACGAGCAGGAGCACCTTGCGCACGCGCCACCAAGGCTACGGCTGCACGCTCGCCTCACCCGGGCAGGTAGGTGACGCGCAGCGCGATCGTCGCGGTGGTCGAGAAGAAGCAGCGGCGCTGCGACACGCGACCGACGACCTTCCGGCGCCCCGTCGCGGGATCGCGCCGGAAGACCGGACGGCTGACGGTCCCGCAGAACCGACCGGGCCCGAACGCGCCGAGCGCGGGGTCCTCGTAGGGCCGCCGGACCTCCGCGATCGAGAACAGCGCGCCCATCGGCAGACCCGCGCCCGCCGCGATGCTTCGGGCGTCGCGCCGGGCCTCGGCCAGCGCCGCGGGCATCGCCGCCAGGCGCGCGGCGCGCAGCGCATGCCTGATCGAGGCGCTGCTGCGCCGGTCGCGCGGGGCGACCCGGCCCTGGCCGGTGCCCTCGGCGACCAGCGCGCGGCCCGCCGCGACGGCGGCCGAGGTCTCCGCGGTGGCGAACGTGACGGTGACGGTCGCCGCGCCGAACAGCGGGACGCGGCAGCGCGGCCGGGACCGCGGGCCGCAGTAGCGGTCCTCCCCGTAGCCGAGCTCGGCGACCTGATCGCGCTCGGTGACGGCCTGGACGTCCCCGAGGGCGACGCCCGCCATGGCCGCCAGCGCGCCCGCGCGGGTTCGCGCCTCGGCGACCGCGCGCTCGATCGCCCGCGGCCGGGTCGCCACGACGGCGCGCCGGATCGACGCCTCGCTCAGCCGCGCCGGTCGCGCGACGTACGCGAGGCCGCTGGCCGTCACCGACAGCCCGCGCGGATCCGGGCTCTCGTCCGGATCGACGAGCGGGCCCTTCGCGGGCGTCGCGCTCGCGACGGCGCCGAGCAGCACGGCGGCGCAGAGCAGGCAGGGCAGGATCCGAGGCATGGGCATGGTCTCCGGTCGGGTGTCCTTCCCTATACGGCTCAGCGGCCCGGAGCGGTCCGCCGCCTCCTGTGGTGGGATGTCACCAATGCGGCTCCTCACCCTTCTCCGCGGCCCGTCGGATCCCGAGCAGCGGCTCATGGCCATCATGACGCTCGTCAACATGGCCGGCAGCGGGCTCTACTTCGCCGCCGGCACGCTGTACCTGACGCGCTCGGCGGGGATGTCGCCGGCGGAGGTCGGGCTGGGCCTGACGCTCGGTGGGCTGTGCGGGCTCGTCGGCGGTGTCGTGATCGGCGACCAGGCCGACCGGCGCGGCGCGCGCGAGGTGGTGATCGTGGCGATGCTCGTCGAGGCCGTCGCGGCCTGTGCGCTCATCGCCGTCCACAGCGTCGTCGCGCTCGCGCTCGTGGCGGGGGTCGCGGCCATCGCCGGCGCGGGCAACGGCAGCGGGCGCGGGGCGCTCATCGGGCTCGTGGCGAAGGAGGGCGAGGGCGCGAAGCTGCGCAGCTACCTGCGCGCGGTGACGAACGTCGGCCTCGCGATCGGCAGCCTCGGCGCCGCGCTGGTGCTGACCCTCGACACACGGGGCGCGTACGTCGGGATGCTGATCGCCGACGCGCTGAGCTTCGTGCTCGCCGCCGCCGTCGTGGCCCGGCTGCCGCGCCGCCCGCCGACGCGCACGGCCGCCGGCGACGGCGAGCACGACGCCCAGCGCTGGCTCGCGCTGCGCGACAAGCCGTACCTCGCGTTGACCTTCTCGGCGGCGATCGCCAGCCTCCAGTACGAGGTCCCGATCGTGGTGCTTCCGCTGTGGGTCACGCTGCACACCCACGCGCCGCGCTGGTCGGCGGCGGTGCTGTTCCTGATCGCGGCGCTGCTCGTCGCCGCGCTCCAGGTCCCCGCGACGCGCTCGATCGACGGTCCGCGCTCGGCGGCGCGCATGGTGCTGCGCTCGGGGCCCGTGTTCCTGGCGGCCTGGGCGCTGATCGCCCTGTCTGCCGGCGCCGGCGCCGGCGTCGCGCTGGCGCTGCTCATCGCGGCGATCGCGATCCATTCGCTGGCCGAGGTCTGGCAGGCCGGCGGCATGTTCGAGCTGTCGTTCGCGCTCGCGCGGCCCGAGGCGCAAGGCCAATACCAAGGCGTGTTCGGGTTGAGCATGGGGATCACCGAGGCGGTCGGGCCGGCGCTGCTCATCGGCCTCTGCATCACCTGGGGCCAGCCGGGATGGCTCGTGCTCGGCGCGATCGTCACCCTGGCCGGGTTCGCCTGCGCGCGCATCGAGCGCTGGGCCGCGGTGCGGCGCGTGGCGCCCGTCCCCGCCTGACGCGGTCGCCCGGAGCGGCCCGCGAGCGGTGCAACGCCGCTTGCCTCGCGCACACCCGGATGCGAACATACGTTCGTGCGATCCGCCCCGTCCGTCCTCCACGCCGACCTCGACGCGTTCTTCGCCGCGGTCGAGCAGCGCGACGACCCGCGGCTGCGCGGGCGGCCCGTGATCGTCGGCCCGGGCGTCGTGCTGGCCGCCAGCTACGAGGCGCGCGCGTTCGGGGTGCGGTCGGCGATGGGCGGCCGGCGCGCCCGGCAGCTCTGCCCGGAGGCGATCGTGGTGGCGCCGCGGTTCTCGGTCTACGTCGAGGCCAGCCGCGCCGTCTTCGCGATCCTCGAGCGGACGGCGCCGACCGTCGAGCCGCTCTCCATCGACGAGGCGTTCCTCGACGTCAGCGGCCTGGAGCACATCAGCGGGACGCCCGCCGAGATCGCGCGGCGGCTGCGGCGCGAGGTCCGCGAGCAGGTCGGCCTGCCGATCAGCGTGGGCGCCGCGACCACCAAGCACCTCGCCAAGATCGCCAGCAACTCCGCCAAGCCCGACGGCCTGCTGGTCGTCGCCCCCGGAGCCGAGCGCGCGTTCCTCGATCCCCTGCCGGTCCAGCGGCTGTGGGGCGTCGGCCCGGCGACGACCGTCAGGCTGCGCGAGCACGGCATCGTGACGGTCGGCCAGCTCGCCGGCCTGCCCGAGGACGTGCTGATGCGGGTCGTGGGACGGGCCGCCGGGCGCCACCTGCATGCGGTCGCCCACAACCGCGACCCCCGCCGCGTGCGCGCCGGGCGCGGGCGGCGCTCGTTCGGGTCGCAGAGCGCGCTCGGCTCACGCGGCCGCTCACCCGAGGCGCTCGACGCGGTGGCCGTCGCGCTGGTCGACCGCGTGACGCGCCGCATGCGCGCGGCCGGCAAGGTCGGCCGGACGGTCGTGCTGCGGCTGCGCTTCTCGGACTACTCGCGCGCCACCCGGTCCAAGACCCTGCGACGCCCGACCGCGACGACGGCGACCGTGCTGGTCACGTTCCGCGGCCTGATCGACGCCGAGCGCGAGACGATCGCCCGGCGCGGCCTGACGCTGCTTGGCGTGACGGTCACCAACCTCGAGCGCGGGGACGCCGGCGTGCAGCTCGAGCTGCCGCTAGGAGACTGTGTCGCTATCGCGACGGGGGACCCACCTGCGGCGGCGACGGCTGGCCGTCGTGGGCCTCGGCCTCGCCGGCCGCCTACGGCACCCCTAAACGGCGGCGACCAGGACGCGCTCGACGCCGCCGTCGACGCGATCCGCGACCGCTACGGCACCCGCGCGCTGCAGCGGGCCACGCTGCTCGCGCGCGGCGAGCAGCTCGCCCCATGGATCATGCCCGAGTGACGGTCGCCGACCCGGCGGACGCGCCGGCGGCGCCGAGCTCCCGTCGCAGGACCGGCAGGACGTCGCTGCCGATCAGGTCGAGCTGCTCGTGCACCGTGTGCTCGGGGATGCCCGCCATGTCGACGGCGAACAGCTGGCGCTGGTAGTCGCCGAACTGCTCGCGCTGGGCGAGCACCTGCTCGACGATCTCGGCCGGGCTGCCGACGTTGAGCCCGGTGTTGGCGACCGCCGCCTCGAGGCTGCCCGAGCTGCCGAGGATCGGATGGCCCTCGAAGGTCGGGCGGAACTCGCGCCAGGCGTCCTGCGAGCGGGGCCGGACGTAGATCGCGCCGCCCGCGCCGACGATGCCGCCCTCGAGCCCGGAGTGGCGCCCGGCGTCGCGGTGGTGCGCGTAGCGCTCGCGGTAGAAGTCGACGTACTGCTTGAAGTAGTCGTGGCTCATGAACAGGTTGTTCACGAAGAACCCGTCGCCGTAGTAGGCGGCCTGCTCGGCGATCTCCGGGCTGCGGATCGAGCCGTGCCAGACGAACGGCGGCACGCCGTCCAACGGCCGCGGGGTCGCGACGAAGCGCGTCAGCGGTCCGCGGAAGCGACCCTCCCACGTGACCTCCTCCTCGTCCCACAGGCGACGCAGCAGCGCGTAGTGCTCCACGGCGAGCGCGATCCCGTCGCGGATGTCGTAGCCGAACCACGGATAGACCTCCGCGGTGTTGCCACGGCCGAGCATCAGGTCGACCCGGCCGCCGGCGAGGTGCTGCAGCGTGGCGTAGTCCTCGGCGATCTTCACCGGGTCGTTGGTCGTGATGAGCGTCGTCGAGGTCGACAGCGTGATCCGCTCGGTCTTCGCGGCGGCGTAGCCGAGGATCGTCGTCGGCGAGCTGGGGATGAACGGTGGGTTGTGGTGCTCGCCGAGGGCGAAGACGTCGAAGCCGACGTCCTCGGCGTGCTTGGCGATCCGGGCGATGCCCGTGATGCGCTCGTGCTCGGTCGGGGTCCGACCGGTGTGGGCGTCGGGATGGAGGTCGCCGACGCCGAAGATTCCGAGTTCCATGACATGACTCACCATAGCATAACCGGACCACGGTCCGGTTGCCCTGCGGAGACGGTTCGCGGGTACCCCACGGGTGCATGCTCTTCGAGCCCCCCACCCCCCGTGCGCGCTGAGCTGCCGTCGCGCGCCGCCCGGGTACGGGCGATCGTCGCCCGCACCGCGCGCGGGGTCTACGACGACCAGATGACCCACCACGCGGCGGCACTGACCTACTACGCGCTGATGTCGCTGTTCCCGGCGCTGCTGCTGGCGGTCTCGATCCTCGGGCTGGTCGGGCAGTACCCGGCGACCTACGACGCGATCTTCGGCTATCTGAGCGACGTCGCGCCCTCGTCGGTGCTCGTCCCGCTCGACAGCTCGCTGCGCAACGCGCTGCAGGCCAAGGGCACGGCCACGACGACGCTGGCGTTCGGCGTCGTCGTGACCCTCTACGGCACGACCGGCGCGCTGGAGGCCGCGCGCCGCGCGCTGAACGTCGTCTTCGAGGCCGAGGGCGGCCGCAGCTTCCTGCGCCGCAAGGCGATCGACGTCGCGTCGACCGTCCTGCTGATGTCGCTCGGGCTGGTCAGCCTGATCCTGGTGTTCGTCGGCGGGCGCTTCGCGGAGGACCTGCTGGGGTTCGTCGGACTCGGCCCGACGGTGGCGCGGATCTGGGACGTCGCCCGCTGGCCGGCCGCGGTCGCGATCGTCATGTTCGTGTTCTCCTTCATCTACTACGTCACGCCCGACGTCGAGCAGCGCTCCTTCCGCTGGGTCACGCCCGGCGCGGTGGTCGGCGTCCTCCTCTGGCTGCTCGGGTCGGCCGGCTTCTCGGCCTACGTCTCGCGCGCCGGGAACCTCGGCGCCGTCTACGGCGCGTTCACGGGCGCGATCCTCCTCATCAGCTGGCTCTGGCTGAGCAACCTGGCGCTGCTCGTCGGCGCCGAGCTCAACGCCGAGATCGAGCGCCAGCAGCAGCTGGACGAGGGGACGCCGCCCGCCGAGACGCTCGACCTGCCCGCGCGCGGGTAGACCCGAGGTGCATCTGACCGACGGCGCCCGGATCGGGCACCGGACCTTCTGCTCCAAGAAGGGCAAGGAGGCGCTGCGCAACACGCTGGAGGAGCTTGGCGCCAGGGCTCCGACGGCCGCCGCCGCGCGAAGAGCCGGCGCGGCTGACACGGTTGGCGCGCCCGCGCTCGCCGGGAAAGGCGTGTTTCGCAAGCGGTTGCAGCGTGTCTCATTTCGGCGCGTCGCCAGCCGTGTCCGTATCGCCGGTTGTCTCGTTTACACGTCGCACGGTTCGGGGACCGCAGCCCGCGACAGCATTCCCCGAGTCCCCGGAGGGACCGATGGCACCGACCGACACATCAACCAGCGACCAGGTCAAGGACCGCGCCGCCGGCGTCGCCGGCCAGGCGCAGGAGAAGGCCCAGCAGGCGGCGGGGCAGGCGCGCGACCAGGTGCGCACCCAGATCGATCAGCGCTCGACCGACGCGGGCCGCCGCGTGAGCGAGCAGGGCGGCGACCTTCGCGCCGTCGGCGAGCAACTGCGTCAGCAGGGCAAGGAGGGTCCGGCGAAGCTGGCCGACCAGGCCGCCGGCCACGTCGAGAAGGCGGGCCGCTGGCTGACCGACTCCGACGCCGACCAGATCCTGCACGACGTCGAGGACGCCGCGCGGAAGAACCCGTGGGCGGTCGTCGCCGGCGGTCTGGCGCTCGGCTTCGCGGCCTCGCGCTTCCTGAAGGCGTCCAGCGGCGACCGGTACCGGTCCGCGAGCATCGACGCGCGGCCGCTGCCGCGCCTACCCGAGCCGGGCGACACCATGCGCACCCCAGGCAACGGCATGGCCTCGCCGGGGACCGGCGCGGCGCCCTCCGCGGGAGCGGTCTGATGGCCGACCAGTCCGAGGAGCTCCGGGAGCGGCCCGTCGGCGAGCTGCTCAAGCAGCTCTCCGAGGAGACCTCCAACCTGGTCAAGCAGGAGCTCACCCTGGCACGGGCCGAGCTGGAGCAGCAGGGCAGGCGCGCCGGCGTGGGCGCCGGGATGCTCGGCGGCGCCGGCGTCGCCGGCCTGCTGACGCTGGGCTCGCTGACCGCGATGCTCGTCGCGCTGCTGGACACGGCGATGGCGACGTGGCTCGCCGCGCTGATCCTGACCGTGGTGTGGGGCGCCGTCGCCGGCGTCCTGGCCCTCCAGGGCCGCAACAAGATCACCGAGGCGACGCCGCCGGCGCCGCAGACCGTCGAGACCGTGAAGGAGGACGTGCGATGGGCGAAGACCCGGACATGATCCGCAGGGACATCGAGGACACCCGCGAGCGCATGGGCGACACCGTCGACGCGCTGGGCTACAAGGCCGACGTCAAGGGCCGGGCGAAGGACTCCGTGACCGGCAAGGTCGACTCCGTCAAGGACAAGCTCGTCGGCGCTCGTGAGAGCGCGTCGGAGGCGACGCCGAGCACCGGCGACGTCAAGCAGGGGGCCAGGCGCGCCGCCGGCGTCGCCCAGGAGAACCCGCTCGGCCTCGCCGTCGGCGCGGTCGCCGTCGGCTTCCTGGCCGGCATGGTGATCCCCTCGACACGCGTCGAGGACGAGCGGATCGGGCCGATGGCCGACCAGGTCAAGGACCAGATCAAGGACACGGGCCAGGAGGCCCTGGAGCACGGCAAGGCCGCCGTCTCGGAGACCGCCTCCAGCGTGACCCGCAGCTGAGCACGTGGCGCAGGCGGCGCGGCCCTCACCGGCTGCGCCGCCCCTCGCCTAGGAGCGTGGGTCCCTAGTGGACCGCGGGTACGAGCCCCTGGGCGAGTACCCGCAGCGAAACGAGCCCCCTGGGCGAGGCTTCGCCTAGCCCTCGTTCTCCGCCTCGGACACCGCGGGGTTGGGCACGAGCACGACGAGCGTGGCGTCGTCGGCCAGCGGATCGTCGACGGCCTCGCGCACGGCGTCCTCGATGGCCCGCAACGTCCCTGCGGCCGAGGCCAGCGGCGCCTTGGCCACCGCCTCGCGGACGCCGTCGAGGCCGAGCGTCCCCCCGCCCAGCATCGGCCGGTCGATGATCGCGTCCGAGAGGAGCAGCAGGCGGTCGCCGTCCTCGAGCCGGCGCTCCTGGACCTTCGGGCTGGTGGTCAGGCCGCGCCGGCCCAGCCGCGGCAGCATGCCGTCGCCCAGCAGCTCGAGCGTGCCGTCGGCGGTGATCAGGACCGGCGCGTGCTCGCCGCACGTGATCCAGCGGATCGTCGAGGTGGGCCCGCTCCAGGTCGCGATCGTCGCGTGCGCCTGCGAGGTGGCGTCCGAGACCTCCCGCAGGACCTCGTGCATCGCACGGACGACCACCGCCGGGTCGGTGCTGCGGTGCCGCGCGGCGCGGAAGGCCCCGAGGATCACCGCCCCCAGGCCCGCCGCGCGCGGGCCCCTCCCCTCGGTGTCGGCGATGCCGATCCAGGCGCAGTCCCGGTTCTCGGCGTAGTCGAACCAGTCGCCGCCGATGTCGTAGCCGGGCAGCACGTTGCCGGCGATCAGCGCGCCGGCGATGCGCAGGATCCGCGGAGGCAGCAGGTTCTGCTGGATCTCGGCCGCGGGGCTGGTGGGTCGCGCCCGGCGCACGCCGCCGATCGCGTCGGTGTAGTCGTCGGCCAGCGCGATGGCCGCCGCCGCCTCGGCCGCCAGGTCGCGCAGGGCGTCGTCGGCGGCGCCCATCGCCACCAGCACCCCGATCGCCCGGCCCCGCAGGTACATCGGCGCGACCGCGACGCCCGGCAGCACGGCCTGGATCGACGCGCGCAGGACCGCGACGCCCTCGCGCGGGATCTCCGGGCCGACGGCCAGCGGGGCCGGCAGGCTCGCGGGGAACCCGCCGCCGCCGGCCATCCGCTGCAGCGTCGTGCCGTCGAGGTCGCACAGGTAGATCGCCGCCGCCGTGACCCCGGCCAGCCGCTGCGCCTCCGCGACGATCTGGTCGCCCAGCTGGAACGGCGGCACCTTGTTGAGGACGTCGGTCACCGACAGGGGCGTCGGCGCGCGATGGGCGAGCTCCCCTGCCGGACGGACGAACTCGAGCTCGTTGGCCTCGGCGTCGTCGCGCTCCTGGCGGCGCACCGCCTCGACGAGCTCCTCGCGCGTCCCGAAGTGCCGGTAGGCGGTCGGCCGGCCGAGGCCTGCGGCCTTGGCGATCGCGGCCATGCTCACGTCGGGGTCCTCCGACAGCAGGTGCCGGGCGGCCTCGAGCAGCTTCGTGCGGTTCAGCGCCACGTCGCTGCGGCGCCGGCGACGCCGCCCGACGGCGTTCACGTCCTGGGCCATGGGCGCGCAGGCTACCGCAAAACAGAACAGCCTGTCTCATGTCGTGGCCCGTCTCGGACGATGTCTTGTTTCACCCTCGCCGGAGTCGGGGACCCCGCGGACCGGTCGGCCGCTCGGCCTCCACCTCGACTCCGCGCGCGTCCGCGGCTACGCTCGTCGCACCCTGCTTCGAGCCCAGTGAGGTGGCGTCATGAGCACCCGTCCGGTCCGCGATGCGGCAATCGACGAGCTGAAGGACAGCTTCCAGGGTCGGGTGATCGCGCCGCGCGACGAGGGCTACGACGAGGCGCGGACGCTCTTCAACGCGATGATCGACCGGCGGCCGGCGGTGATCGCGCAGTGCGCGAGCCCCGAGGACGTGACGGCCGCGGTGCGGTTCGGGCGCGAGCGGGACCTGCCGACCGCGGTGCGCAGCGGCGGCCACTCCGTGGCCGGCATGTCGACGGTGGACGACGGGCTGGTCGTCGACGTCCGCCCCATGAAGGGGATCGCGGTGGACCCGGCGCGCCGGACGGTGCGCTGCGGCGCGGGCGTCACCTGGGCCGAGCTCGACCAGGCCACGCAGGAGCACGGGCTCGCGACGACCGGCGGGCGCGTGTCGACCACCGGCGTCGCCGGCTTCACGCTCGGCGGCGGGTCCGGCTGGCTGGAGCGCAAGCACGGGCTGGCGTGCGACAACCTGATCGCGGTCGAGCTCGTGACGGCCGACGGCGAGCAGCTGCGCGCCAGCGACAGCGAGCACCCCGACCTGTTCTGGGCGCTGCACGGCGGCGGCGGCAACTTCGGCGTCGCGACCGCCTTCGAGTTCCGCGTGCATCCGGTCGGACCGATCGTGATGGCCGGCCTGATGCTGTGGCCGGGCGACCGCGGGCGCGAGGTGCTGGAGGTGCTGCGCGAGTCCATGGCCGAGGGCCCTGACGAGCTCGCGCTGGCGGTCGTCTACGTCAGCGGGCCGCCCGAGGAGTTCGTGCCACCGGAGCTGCAGGGACAGCTGTGCTGCGTCGCGGCGGTGTTCTGGGCCGGTGAGGACCCGGCCGGCGGCGAGCCGCATGCCGCCCGGTTCCGGGCGCTGGACCCGGCCGTCGATCTCGTTGGTCCGATGCCCTACACCGAGTTCCAGCGGATGATCGACGACCCGCCGGGGCTGCGGAACTACTGGACGGCGGACTACCTGGACGCGCTGAGCGACGAGGCGATCGAGGTGTTCGCCGCCGACTCCGAGCGCATGCCGGTGCCAGGAGCCTGCCAGTCCATCATGTTCCCGTGGGGCGGGCAGATCGCGCGCGTCGCGCCCGGCGACACGCCCATGGCCCGGCGCGAGGCGAGGTGGGTCGCCCATCCGTTCGCGCTGTGGCAGAGCCCGGACGACGACGAGCGGTACCTCGCGTGGGCACGCGGCATCTCGGCGGACCTCAAGCCCTTCGGCAGCGGCGGCGTCTACCTCAACTTCATCGGCGACGAGGGACAGGACCGGGTCCGCGCCGCGTTCGGCGACGACTACGAGCGCCTGGCGCAGATCAAGGCGCAGTACGACCCCGACAACGTCTTCCACTTCAACCAGAACATCGAGCCGGCGCGGGCGGCCGGGGTCACCTGATCGGCAGCGTCGCCGCGACGACGGTGCCGCCGCCCTCGGGGCTCTCGACGCGCAGCTCGCCGCCGATCGCGGCCGCGCGGTCGTGGAGTCCGAGCAGCCCGGGGCTGTCGGCGAGCCGCGCGCCGCCGATGCCGTCGTCGCGCACGTCGATGTGCAGCATGCCGTCGTCGACGAAGGCCTTGACCCAGGCGTGGCTGGCCCGGGAGTGCTTGACGGTGTTCGTCGTCGCCTCCGCGACGATGAAGTAGGCGGTCGCCTCCAGCGACGACGGGAGCCGCTCAGCGGTGATGTCGACGGACACGGGCAGCTGCATGCGCGAGAGGATCGTCTGGGTTCCGGCGCGCAGCCCGCCGCGCATGAGCGCCGACGGGAGGATGCCGTGGGCGAGCTCGCGCACCTCGTCGTTCGCGCGCTCCGCGTTGGCGAGCGCCTCCCCCACCAGCTCCGCGGCCGGGCCGCCGTCGTCGCCGAGCGCGGCGCGGGCGAGCTTGAGCGTGACGATCGTGTGGACGAGGCGCTGCTGGGCCCCGTCGTGCAGGTCGCGCTCGATCCGGCGACGCGTCTCGTCGGCGGTCGCCACCACCCGGGCGCGCGAGGCGGCGAGCTCGCTCCGGCCCTCCGCGTTGGCGATGGCGGTCGCGGCGAGCTCGGTGAACTCCGCCATCTGCGACTCGGTCTCGGCCGGGAACGGCACCGGACCCCGCGAGGATGCGGCGATGACGCCCCAGAGGCGTCCCCGGACGACGATCGGACAGCCGACCGACGCACGGATCCCCAATGATCGCGCCTCTTCTGCGATGGGCCCGGAGGCGCCGGCGAAGCTATCGACCCGCACCGGGCCGCCGCGCTGTCGCACCAGCGCGGCGATGCTCACGCCCTCGAGCGTCAACCGCGTGCCGACGGCGAGCCGCTCCTGGTCGTGCCGGCTCCAACCGGCGACCCCGGTCACCGTGCCGTCGGATTCGTAGCGCTCCATCCGAGCGAGGTCGGCGCCCGAGAGCAGCCCGACCTCGCGGGTGACCGCCTCGAACACGCCGGTGGGCGACCCCATCCGCCCCACCAGCGTCGCGACGCGCCGCAGCGCCGCCTGCTCCTCTGCGAGCCGACCGAGCTCGTCGCGGCTCAGCACCAGCGCGCTGGCCATGGCCTCGCGCTCGCGCGCGGCGCGCAGCAGCGCCTCCAGCGACGGCAGGATCCGCTCGCGCAGGCGCTGCTCGGTCCGCGGCGGCACGTCGGACGGGACCAGGAGCGTGCCGACGGGCGCGGCGCCGTCGCGCAGGACGAGCGCCACATGGTGCTCGTCGCCGTCGACCGGCTCCAGCTCGATCGTCGCCTCGCGCAGCCCGAGCTCCTGCGCCAGTCGCTCCGAAGCCCCCGTCAGGGCCGAGCGCAGGTCGCGCTCGCGCAGCAGCAGCCGGGCCATCTCCGCGGCGAGGTCGGCTTCCCCGGCCCGCTCCTGGGCCTCCACGGCGCGCGTCCGGGCGAGCTCGGCGACCGCGGTCAGCAGCAGCGCCACGGCCAGCAGGATCACGAGCGAGACCAACTGCTCGGTTCGGTCGAGACCGAGGCTCCCGTGGGGCGCGATGTGGAAGACGTCGAACGCGACAACGCTCGCCACCGACATGACGACACCGGCGGCCAGGCCCCAGACGGTCGACACCACGATCACGCCGACGAGGAAGACGACGCCCAGGGAGATCTCGGGCACGACGTGGTGCAGCGCGGACACCACGAGCGTCTCCGCCACGATGAGCCCGGACCCGGCCACGAACGCCAGCGCCAGGGATGGAGGCGTCGGTCGCAGCAGCAGCGACAGCGGATGCGCGCGCATCGAGTTGGAGCGTACCCCCGCCGACCAGCGTGCCGGGGGCGTCAGCGGGCCGTGAACCCGAGGATCAACTGCGCCGCCTCGACCGGGACGTCGAGCTGCGGGCCGTGGCCGACGCCGTCGAGCTCGACCCAGTCGGCGTGCGGCAGCCAGTCGTGGCGGTACCCGCTCATCGCCCTCGTGCCAGGATCGCGGCGCCCAGCACCCCGCTGACCAGCGACCCCGCGAAGATGCCGACCTTCGCCATCGTGATGGTCAGCGGGGCCTCGTAGGCCAGCTGCGTGATGAACAGCGAGACCGTGAAGCCGATGCCGCCGAGCGCGGCCACGCCCGCGACCTGCACCGGCCGCACGCCGGCCGGCAGCGTGCCCCAGCCCAGCCGGACGCCGGCGAAGGTCGCCGCCGAGATCCCGAGCGCCTTGCCGACCACCAGGCTCACGCCGATCGCCCACGCCAGGCGGCTGTGCACCGCGTCGCCGAGCACGCCGCCGCCGAAGTCCACGCCGGCGTTGGCCAGCGCGAAGAGCGGCACGATGGCGAACGCGCTGATCGGGTGCAGGCGCTGCTCGAGCTGCTCGAGCACGCGCCGGCCGCCGATCGGGCGGGCGGGGGTCAGCAGGCCGAGCGCGACGCCGGCGATCGTGGCGTGGACGCCCGACTCGTGGGTCGCCACCCAGACCACGATCCCGACCGCGGCGTAGGGCCACATGCGCGCGACGCCGAGGCGCTGCAGCACGACGACGAGGCCGAGCCCGGCGACGGCGAGGACCAGCCAGGACAGCGCGAGGCCCGCCGAGTAGAACGCCGCGATGAGCACGATCGCGGCGATGTCGTCGACGATGGCGATCGTCAGCAGGAAGAGCTTGAGCCCCGAGGGCACCCGGTCGCCGAGCAGCGCCATCACGCCGACGGCAAACGCGATGTCGGTCGCCGCGGGGACCGCCCAGCCCGCGGACTCCGCCGTGCCGCGCATCGTCACGGCGAAGATGGCGGCCGGCAGCGCGACCCCGCCGAGCGCGGCCAGGACGGGCAGCGCCGCGGCGCGGCGGTCCTGCAGCTCGCCGGAGACCAGCTCGCGCTTGATCTCGAGGCCGACGACGAAGAAGAACACCGCCATCAGCGCGTCGTCGACCCAGTGGCGCAGGTCGAGCGCCAGAGCCGCGTCGCCGATCCCGATCCGCAGCTCGTGATGCCAGGCGGCCTCGTAGCCGTCGCCGGCGGCGTTGGCCCACACCAGCGCGGCGACCGTCGCCACCAGCAGGACGACACCCCCGGCCGCCTCGTCGTGCAGGAACTCCGAGAGCGGCCCCAGCGCGCGGCGCAGCGCTCCGGGCTCGGAGGGCACAGGCGGTTCCGTGACGTCGGTGCCGTGGGCGATGGCCTCGATTCTCCACGACCCGCGTCCCGGTCGCCCCGCGCGCGGTCAGCCAGGTTGGACGATCAGGAAGCGGTTGCCGTCGGGGTCGCGGAAGAAGAACTGCGACGGCACCGGGTCCGGCACGGTGACGTCGAGCGAAACGAGCCCCGTCCTGGGCGTCCCCGCGCGCGCGACCGTCGCGTCCACGTCGACGCCGCGAGCGCGGAGGGTCGCGTGGTCGGCCTCGATGTCCTGCGTCGCGAACGCGCAGAGCGCCGCGTCGCCGCCGGCACGCTCTCCCTCGCTCGGCGCGACCAGCGCGATCGTGTTCGCGGCGCCCGGCGGGGCCACCTCGATCCAGCGGATGCCGCCACCGTAGGAGAAGTCGACGCGCTTCTCGAACCCGAGCGTGCCGACGTAGAACTCGAGCGCCCGCTCGTGGTCGGCCACGGGGACGAACACGGCGCCGACCTCGGTGATCTGGGTCGTGTCTGCGATGTCGGTCATCCTCTCCAGACCGGGCAGCGACCCAGAAGTCATCGCTGCCGACCCGAACGACCCACCCACGGAGCGCCGCCATGACGTTTGTCCAGACCATCGGTGCAGGCGAGGCATCAGGCGCGGTGGCGGAGATGTACGACGCCGACCGCGCGTCGTTCGGCCACCTGCCGAACCTGACCAAGGCGTTCTCACTGCGCCCGGCGGTCTATGCGGCGTGGCGCCGGCTCAACGGCGAGATCAGGGCGGGCATGGACCTGCGCCGCTATGAGCTGGCGACGTTCGCCGCGGCCCGCCGGCTGCGGTCGAGCTACTGCACGCTCGCCCACGGGTCCATCCTGGTCGACGAGTTCCTGGAGCCCGACACGCTCGAGGCGATCGTCGCCGACCATCGCGCCGCCGGCCTGGACCCCGTCGACGTCGCCGTGATGGACCTCGCCGACAAGGTCGCCCACGACGCCAGCGCCGTGACCCAGGCCGACGTCGACCGGCTGCGCTCCCTCGGGCTCTCCGACACCGAGATCTTCGACGTGGTCGCGGCCGCGTCGTCCCGCGCGTTCTTCAGCAAGATGCTCGACGGCCTCGGCGCCCAGCCCGACGCACGCTTCGCCGAACTCGACCCGCAGCTGCGAGGCGCGCTCACGGTGGGGCGCCCGATAGCCGAGCACTGACCTAGGGGTGCCGGTGCGCCGACGTCAGAGGCCGGCGTGGTTCGGGTTGATGGGCGGCCGCGGATCGTCCCGTGGCGGCTCGGCGCTGCCCCGCTCCTCGGTGGTCCCGGGCTTCACCGGCGGCGGGAGGCCGGGGATCTTCAGCTTGAACTTGCGGCCATCGCTCGTCGTCAGCTCCGCGGGCTTGGGGTTGAGCGGCTCGCCGGGGATCGGGCTCATGGGTTGAGGCTACTCCGAGCCGTCGCAGACCACGAGGGGGCCGGCCTCGTCGAGGCCGATCAGACCATGGCCGGAACGCGCCCCAGCGCCTCCGCGGCAGCGGTGAACTCGATGCCCTGGTCGCGGGCGACCGGTGCGTAGGTGACCTTGCCGGCGGCGACGTTGAGGCCCGCCGAGAAGCCGGCGTCGGACGCCAGCGCCGTGTGCACCCCTTCGTCGGCGAGCTTGACGACGTAGGGCATGGTGGCGTTGGTCAGCGCGAAGGTCGAGGTGATCGGGACCGCGCCGGGCATGTTGGCCACGCAGTAGTGCGTGACGCCGTCGACCTCGTAGGTCGGATCGCTGTGCGTCGTCGGGCGCGACGTCTCAAAGCAGCCGCCCTGGTCGATCGAGACATCGACCAGCACCGCATGCTCCTTCATCAACCCCAACTGCGCCCGCGTGATCACGTGCGGCGCCCTCGCGCCATGGACCAGCACCGCGCCGATGACCAGATCGACCTCGGGCAGCATCCGCTCGATGCTCAACGTCGTAGAGAACACCGTCGAGCAACGGTTGTTGAGCAGGAAGTCGACGTCGCGGAGCCGGTCGATCGAGCGGTCATAGACATAGGTCTCGGCACCCATCCCGATCGCGATCTCCGCCGCCGTCAACCCCACCACACCACCACCGATGACCATCACCTTGCCCGCCGCCACCCCCGGCACACCACCCAACAACAACCCACGCCCACCCAACGGCTTCTCCAACATGAACGCCCCGGCCTGCGTGGCGATCTTGCCCGCCACCTCACTCATCGGCGCCAACAACGGCAACCGCCCCCCGGCGTCGGTCACCGTCTCATAGGCGATGCACGTCGCCCCGGACGCCATCAACCCACGCGTCAACTCGGCATCCGGCGCCAGATGCAAATACGTAAACAGGATGTGACGCGGCTCGAGCATCGCGACCTCCCCGGGCTGAGGCTCCTTGACCTTGACGATCAAGTCGCCGCCCGCAAACACCGCCGCCGCATCCGCGACGATCCGGGCGCCCTGCTCGACGTACTCGCCATCGGGGATCGCCGACCCCTCCCCCGCCCCCCGCTGGATCAACACCTCATGACCACGATCGACCAGCTCACGCACACCCGCAGGCGTGATCGCCACCCGATACTCATCGGTCTTGATCTCGGTGGGCACGCCGACCTTCATCACGGAGCTCCTAGGGGTTGTTCGCAGGCGGCTGCCATGATGCGACGCGCGTGCTGTACCTGCAAGAGATCGGACGTATTCCCGTGGAAACCACAGCCGTTGACCACACCGACACTCGAATCATCAACAGCCTGCAGGAGAACGGCCGGATGTCGTTCGCCGACCTGGGCGCCGAGGTGGGCCTGAGCCCGCACGGAGCGGCCGCTCGCGTGCGTCGCCTGCAGGCCGCCGGCGTCATCACCGGCTTCACGACCACCGTGGCCCTGGCGAAGGTCGGCCGCGCGCTCGATGCGTTCATCGACGTCAGCCTGCTGCCGAAGACGTCGCCCGAGACCTTCGAGGCGTTCGTCGCGTCGCTGCCCGCGACCCAGGAGCTCGCGTTCGTGACCGGCCGCTTCGACTACCACGTGCGCGTGGCCTGCCACGACGCCGACGACCTGGACCAGACCGTCCGGGCCATCCGGCGCAACGGAGGCGCCTCGCTGACCGAGACGCGCATCGTCCTGCGCTCGACGACGATCAGCCATCCGCTAGGGGTGCCGTAGAGGTCGGCGGAGTACTCTCGGGACCATGACGCTGCCGGAGCTGCACCTGGCCGACTGGCGGCCAACGAAGGACACGCTGCACCTCTACTGCCAGATCGTCGGCAAGATCCGGCTGGCGACCACGGCGCCGCGCAACCACTGGTGGAACGTCCCGCTGTACGTCGACGTCCGCGGGCTCACGACGCGGCGCCTGCACCACGGCGGCACGACGTTCGAGATCACCATCGACTTCGTCGATCACACGGTGGTCGTGCGGACGGCCGACGGGCGTACGGAGTCCTTCCCGCTCTCCGCCGGCTTGGCCGTCGCCGACTTCGATGCCCGCCTCCACGCGATGCTCGCCGAGCTCGGCATCGACGTCGAGATCAGGGAGGAGCCGTTCGGCGTCCCGATGACGACGCCGTTTCCTCGGGACACCGAGCACGCGGCCTGGGATCGCGACGCGATCGCGCGCTTCGGCCGGGTCCTCGACTGGTCAGACGCGGTGTTCGAGGAGTTCAGCGGCTGGTTCAACGGCAAGACGAGCCCCGTGCACCTGTTCTGGCACAGCCTCGACCTCGCGGTCAGCCGCTTCTCGGGCCGGCCGGGCGCGCCGCTGGACGCCGACGCCGTCACGCAGGAGGCCTACTCGCGCGAGGTCATCTCGTTCGGGTTCTGGGCCGGCGACGACAACGTCGGCGACGCCGCCTACTACTCCTACACCGCTCCGGAGCCCGACGGCCTGCGCGACCAGCCGCTGCCGGTGGGCGAGTGGATCGAGTTCGGCTCCGGCTCGCTGGCGATCCTCCCCTACGAGACGGTGCGCACGGCCCCGGACCCCAGGACGACGCTGCTGGCGTTCCTCCAGAGCGCCTACGAGGCCGGTGCTCGCCTCGCCGGCTGGGACACCGCCGGCTTCGAGTCGACCTGGTGCCCCAGCCCGGCGCAACTCCAAGAGCTCCACGCGAACGCTGCGGCCACGTTCGGCCGCGCGCAGGAGCGCTCCTGAGGAAGGTGTGTGTTAGGAGTCGACGACGCGCCCGGCCGCCGCCCAGGCGGCCGCACGGGTGCGGGGGCGCCCGATCATCGCGGCGGCGCCGTCGTCGAGGATCGGACGCTGCAGCAGCGCCGGGTGCTCGGCGAGGATCGCCACCACCTGGTCGATCCCGAGGCCGCCGGCGTGCAGCCCGAGGGTCTCGTACCGCTTGTCGCGCCGGATGAGGGCGTCCGGCGGATCGCCCTGCAGGCGCTGCGCGAGCGAGCGCAGCTCCTCCTCGTTCAAGCGCTCCTTGACGAGCAGGTACTTGCGCACCTGCACGTCGTGTCCGGCGGCTTCGAGGGTGTCCAGGGCGTGCACCGACGTCGGGCAGTGCGGGTTGTGCAGGAGCGTGAGCGTGCGTGCGGGATCGGCCACGGCAGCGATCCTACGATGGGCGGCCCTCCCGCAGGCCCACGCCGTCGCCACCGGCTACAGCGACGCGCAGCTCGAAGCGCTGCGGCTGTCGCTCGGCGCCGTCGCACTCACCGCGCTGCTCTCGCTCCGGCTCACGCGACGACTGCCGACCACGTCACCCGCCTGCGACGAGGTGCGGGCCGCGACCGCTGAGCCGAGCAGGAGCACCAGCGCGGCGACATAGCACGTGAACAGCACGCCGGCCAGCACCAGGAACACCTGCACCGGCGTCCGGCCCGCGACGAGCCGCAGGTAGAACGCCACGGCGGTGGGGATCAGCTGGAGCGCCACCGCGGCGGGCAGCGCACCCGTCATGGCGGCCCGCCACGGGATGCCGTCGCGCGGGCTGAACCGGTAGAGCCCAGCGCAGACGACGGCGCTCGCGAGCGTCGCCCCGGCGGTCACCAGCACCTGAGCGCCGGCGCCGTCCAGGCCGAGCCGGACCCGCAGGCCGGTGACCTTCGAGGCGGCCAGCGCCATCAGCACGATCGTCACGACGACCGCGCCGGCCAGCCCGAGATGGCGTGCCTTGCCCGTCAGCGGTCCGAACCGCTCCCGCTGCAGCAGCCGCGACATCACGCGCTCGATCACCCCGACGGCGCCGGAGCTCGTCCAGACCATGCCCGCGACCGACGCCGCGAGGAGCCACCCCGAGTCGCTCTCCGTGCGCAGGATCAGCTGGACGAGCTGATCGCGCACGTCCGGCGGCAGGACACCCGCGGCGCGCTCGGCCACCGCCTGCGCCTGCGCGTAGTCGCCCAGGGCGATCGAGGCGAGCGCGGTCATCCCGAGCGCGAGCGGGACCAGGGCGACGGCGAGGAACCACGACAGCGCCGGGACGTCGTCGCAGAGGCCGGTGCCCCAGTAGAGCTCGACGGCGTCGGCGGTCAGACGCCGCGTGCGGGCGACGGTGCGATGCACGAGCCAACTCTGCGCGCGCGCCTCGCGGGCGGCATCACCCGGTTCAGATGACTCGCCGGCGGAGCGGTCCGTGCCGCCGTGCCGTCACCCCAAGGGGATGACGACGCACGCGCCTCCCGCTGGCACGCTCGCCCCATGATCCGCGGCCGGCTCCGGCACCACGAGCATCCCGACGGCGACGGCGATCACGCCCGCCGCGCCGACGACGACGAGGTCGTCGAGATCGACCCCGCGCAGCTCACCGGCGTGCTCAGGACGCCGGCCTGGCTGCGCGACCTCGGCTTCACGGCGTGGCTGCTGGTCGGCGTGACGTTGCTGCTGGCCGGCGGCGTGTGGCTGATGGCGCTGACCCAGACGATCGTCATGCCGCTCATCACCGCGGGCGTCGTCGCGGCCGTGGCCTCGCCACTGGTCAGCGGCCTTCAGCGCCATCGCGTCCCGCGCGGCCTCGGCGCCGCGCTCATCCTGCTGGGCCTGATCGCGTTGGCGGTCGTGGTGTCGATCGTGGTCGTCGGCGGGATCATCGGCCAGAGCTCGGACCTCGGCGGCCACCTCAAGAGCGCGCAGGACACGATCGCCGGGTGGCTGAAGGACCTCGGCGTCGGCTCGAGCGAGGCCGACAACGCCAAGCAGGACCTCGGCTCGGCCGTGCAGGCGGCCGTGCCCGCGCTGCTGCACGGCGTCACGGGCGGCATCAAGCAGCTGTCGTCGCTGGTCGTGTTCCTCTCGTTCACCGCGCTGTCGCTGTTCTTCCTGCTCAAGGACGGCCCGGAGATCCGCGGGTGGGTCGAGCGCCACAGCACCGTCCCGGCACCCGTCGCGCACTCGGTGTCGCACCGCGTGCTGCAGTCGCTGCGCGGCTACTTCTTCGGCGTCACGCTGGTGGCGGCGTTCAACGCCGTCGTCGTCGGCGCGGGCGCGCTGCTGCTCGGCGTCCCGCTGGCCGGCACGATCGCGGCGGTCACGTTCCTCGGCGCCTACATCCCGTACCTCGGCGCGTGGGCCGCCGGGGCCTTCGCCGTCCTCGTCGCACTCGGCGGCGCCGGCACCGACGCCGCCATCGGGATGGTGATCCTCCAGCTGCTGGCCAACGGCATCCTGCAGCAGCTCGTCCAACCGATCGCCTACGGCACCGCGCTCGGGATCCACCCGCTGGCCGTGCTGGTCGTCACGATCGCCGGCGGCTGCCTGTTCGGCGCCGCCGGCCTGGTCCTCGCGGGGCCGCTGACGTCGGCGATCACGCGCATCTCCGCCGACCTCGCCCGCGCACGCGCCGCGGCCGACGTCGCGCCGGCCGACGATGGCGCTGCGGCGGTCGCGGCCCCGACCTGACCGCTCAGCCGGCGCCGGCGTGGCGGTCCGGCGTCACGTGGCGGCGCACGAGGCGGACCTGCGGCGGGGCATGGACCACGACGGTCCGGGCCAGGCGGTCCTGAAGGCAGCGGCGCCGACGGTCCCAGAGCATCATGAGGAACCCGGCGAACAGCGGGATCGTGGCGAGCACGAGGCCGGCGACGCGCACGAGCGCGCGCCGCGGCTTCAGCCCCCGCCCGCCGTGCGCGTCGACCACGCGGATGCGCATGACGCGAGCGCCGGGGGTCTGGCCGGTCGTGGACCAGAACGCCGCGAAGTAGGCGATGGCCCACAGCACGTACACCGCGGCGAGGGTCGCCGTGACGGCGGTCTGGAGGGCGTTGGACAGGTCGAAGATCGACAGCGCGAGCGCGGCGGCAGCGCCGACCACGAACGCCACCAGGTTGATGACCGCCGCGTCGAGGACGTAGGCGACGGTGCGGGTCACCAGGCCGGCGTAGGTGCCGGCGCGCTCCGCCTCGGCCGGCGTGACGGTGCTGCGCGCGGCGGTGTCGGCCCGCGCGCGCAGCGCGGCCGCCAGCTGAGCGCGTGCCGCCCGCGCGGCGTGGTCCTCGCCGGGCCCGTGCGTGGCGGTCATGGCGCCGCCGGGTCGTGACTCGGCCCGGGGGCGCCCTCGCCGTAGCGACGCGGGTGGCGGACACGGCGTGCCGCGCGTTCCAGCCAGGCGTCGGCGTTGCCCGACCGCGTGCGGACCTCGTCGCCGACCTGACCCGCGAAGCCGACGCTCTGCTGGGTGATCGCCTCGGTCACGGCGGGGCTGCGGGCGATCTCCTCGACCATCAGCCACAGCTCCTCGCTCTCGAGCAGGCGTGAGACCGCCTGGTCGAGCAGCCGGCTCTCGATCACGCCGGTCACGAGGCGCTCGGTCGCGGGACTGTCCACGACCCCCATCACGAGCCGTTCCATCCCCGGGCTCTTGAGCGCGCGGCCCACGAGCCGCTCCGCGCCCGGGCTGTCCATCGCGCGGGTGACTAGGCGCTCGGCCCCTTCGCTCTCCAGGGCGGCGCCGAACGCGCCCTGGACCCGATCGCTGCTGAGCGCGACGTCGACGAGCCGCTCGAGCTCGGGCCCCTCGAGCACGCGCGCGACGACCTGCTCGGCGACGCCGTCGACGAGCACGCGCTCCACCAGCCGCTCCGGAACGCCGGCGGCCTCGATCCGCTCGAACAGCTTCTCCAGCGCATCCCCTTCGAGGAGCGTGGCGGTCAGGTGGTCGAGGGCCTCGCCGGCGAGGATCTCGCCGCTCACCCGCTCCACCACGGCGTAGCGCGCCACGTCGCGAGCGAGGGCGTCGACCAGGGGACCGCTCAGCGCGCTCGTCAGCGCCTGCTCGGCCAACGGGGCGCCGAGCGCGCCGACGACCGCCCGTCCGGCGGCGGGGCTGCGCAGCACGCGCTCGACGGCCTCGTCGGTGAACCGCGACGCGAGCACGGCGTCCAGGGCCGCGAGGCCGGCTTGGCCGGCCGCGTCGCCGACCAGGCGGCGGCTGCGCAGCTCCACGGCGCGGCCCAGCTCGACCGCCACGCCGGCCGGAACCCGGGATGCGCGGACCGCCGCGGCGCCGAGACCGGCCGCGAAGAAGACCGTCCGCCGCAGCGCGGACGAGGGGTCCCCGCCAGGCAGCGTCGTCATGGCACTCCCGGTCGGGGATCGTGACGCGAGCCGGATGTCGTGGAGGCGTGCATGGCCATGCGAGTCCGAGGACCGATGCCCGCATCGTCGTCGATCGCCTGGGGCGCGGCATCATCCCAACGGGATGAGCCGGCGGTCCGTGCCGGCTCAGGCGACCGCCAGGCGCTCGAGCACCGACGCAACGATCTGCTCGGGTCCGGGGTAGTGCGCGTCCTCGAGCGGCGGGCTGTACGGGATCGGGACGTCCGGGGTGGTCAGGCGCCAGGCGTCGTCGAGGTCGTCGAGCGCCTCGTGGGCGATGGCGGCGAGGATCTCGCCGGCCCATCCGCCGGTCTCGGGTCCCTCCTCGACGACCAGGACGCGGTTCGTCCGCCGCACGGACTCCAAGACCGTCGCACGGTCCCACGGCCGGAGCGTCCGGAGGTCGATCACCTCGGCGTCGACCCCGCTGCCCGCGAGCGTCTCGGCCGCGTCGAGGGCATCGTGGACGCCCCGCATGGCGGTGACGATCGTCAGGTCCGATCCGGCGCGGACCACCCGCGCCTCGCCGATCCGCGCCTGCTCACCGGCGGCGGGCGCCGGGCCCTTGATGGAGTACAACCGCTTGTGCTCGAGGAACAGCACGGGGTTGTCGTCGCGGATGGCGGCGCGCAGCAGCAGCTTGGCGTCGGCGGGCGTCGCCGGACAGACGATCTTCAGGCCGGGCACGTTGAGGAACCACGTGATCGGCATCTGCGAGTGGATGGCCCCGAAGCGCCCGCGGCCGCCGACCGCCGACCGGATGACCAGCGGGACCGATGCCTGCTCGTTGGACAGGAACCAGTACTTCGCCGATTGGTTGACGAGGCTGTCCATCGCCAGCGCCAAGAAGTCGCCGAACATGATCTCGACCACCGGGCGCAGACCGCAGACGGCGCTGCCGAACGCCGCGCCGCTCAGCGCGAGCTCGGAGATCGGCGTGTCGAAGACCCGCTCGGCGCCGAAGCGCTCGGCGAGGCCGGGCGTCACCGCGAACACGCCGCCGGGCAGGGCGACGTCCTCGCCGAAGAAGACCACGTCCTCGTCGGCGGCGAGCTCTGCTTCGAGCGCGTCGTGGATCGCGGTACGGAATTCGAGGTCGGGCATGAGCGGTTCTCCGGGCAGGGACGGGGTCAGAGGAGCAGGGACGCGGGGGACTCGAGGTGTCCGGCGATGAGGCCCAGGAGCTCTGCCGCCTGCGCGCCGTAGAGGATCCGGTGGTCGCAGGTGAGCGTGAGCTCCATCGTCTGGCCGACCGCCAGCTCGCCGTCGCGCACGACCGCCTGCGAGCGCAGCGCGCCGACCGCCAGGATCGCCGCGTGCGGCGGATTGATCACCGCCGTGAAGCGGTCGACGCCGAGCATGCCGAGGTTCGAGACGGCGAACGTCCCGCCCGCCAGCTCGGCTGCCGTGACGACGCCGTCGCGGCAGCGGGCGGCCAGCCTGCGCGCGGTGCGTGCGATCGAGCCGAGCGACCGGATGTCGGCGTCGAAGATCGTCGGCACCAGCAGTGCGTCGTCGGCTGCGACCGCGATCCCGACGTTGACGCGCTCATGGAGCTCGAAGCGCTCGTCGCGGTAGGTGCCGTTGGCTCGCGGCACGGCGCGCAGCGCCAGCCCGCAGGCCCTCACGACCATGTCGTTGTAGGACGGCAGCGGCGCGTCGCCGACCATCGTGCGCAGCGTCACGGCCGCGTCCATCGCGACGGTGCGCGACAGCGTGAACTCCGGGACGGTCGCCTTCGCCTCGGCCATGCGGCGGGCGATGGTCTTCTGCATGCGGCTGAGCTCGAAGAGCTCGGTCGCGCCCTTCGGCGCGCGGGCGGCCTGGCTCGGGGCGGCGGTGGCGGCCGCGGGCGGCGCCGCCGCTGAGGCGGCCGGTGGCGCAGGCGGCGCGACGGGCTCCGGCGCCGGCGGCGCGACCGCGGCCTCGACGTCGGCGCGCGTGATGCGGCCGCCGCGGCCCGATCCCGTGACGGCGGCGAGGTCCACCCCGCGCTCGCGGGCGATGCGGCGCGCCACCGGCGATGCGGGCGTGCGCGCGCCGGACGCCGGAGCAGCTCCGTTGGAGCCACCGATCGGCGCCAGGCGGGCGATGGGCTCGCCGAGCGCGACGGTGTCGCCCTCCTGCGCGACGACGACGAGCACGCCGGCGGCCTCGGCCTCGTGGACCATCGTCGCCTTGTCGGTCTCGATCTCCACGATCTCCTGGCCTGCGACGACGGTCGCGCCGTCGTCGACGAGCCAACGCACGATGGTTCCCTCCTCCATGGAGTCCGAGAGGCGCGGCATGAGGACGTCGGTGGCCGAGGCCAGCAGGGACATAGTGCTCTCGCTGTGAGGTGTAGACGAACGCAACGGCCGGGGCGGCCGAGCAACTGTGTGGTTATACGTTACGGAACTCGGCGCTACAGCGCAAATTTGCCTGAATCGACGGCAAACGTTTATTGTGGTCTCACACCCGTCCCCGCTGGCCACCGCGAGGACCCGCCGACCGAGGAGGCGCCAGATGGCGACGAGCACCAAGCACCGACAGGGGCCGGACGCGCCCCCGCCGGCGGACCTGCTGGACCGCGACGCGCTCCTGGAGCTGCACGCGCGCATGGTGCTGATCCGCGGGTTCGAAGACGCCGTCCAGCGGCTGTTCACCAAGGGCGAGGTCCACGGGACGACGCACCTGTACTCCGGCCAGGAGGCCGGGGCGACCGCCGTGTGCCGCGCGCTGAAGGACGGCGACCGGATCGCCGGCACCTACCGCGGCCACGGGCACGCGCTCGCCATCGGCGTCGACCCGAGCGCGCTCATGGCCGAGATGCTCGGGCGCACCACGGGCGTATGCGGCGGCCGGGCGGGGTCCATGAACGTCATCGACGTCGAGCACGGGCTCATCGGGTGCTTCGGCATCATCGGCGGGAGCATCGCCGCGGCGACCGGCGCCGCGCTCGCGCTGCGGCGCACCGGCAACGTCGCCGTGGCGTTCTTCGGCGAGGGCACGAGCAACCAGGGGTACTTCCACGAGTCGCTGAACTTCGCCAAGGTGCTGTCGCTGCCGGTCGTCTTCGTCTGCGAGAACAACCGCTACGCCGAGTTCACGCCCTACGAGGAGGCCATGGCCGGCACGCTGGCCGATCGGCCGCGCACGATGGAGATCCCGACGGCGGTCGTCGACGGCATGGACGTGACCGCCGTCCACGCCGCGGCGGTCGAGGCCGTCGCCCGCGCCCGCGCCGGCGGCGGGCCGCAGTTCATCGAGTCCCTCACCTACCGCTTCGTCGGCCACTCGCGCAGCGACCCGGGCCGGTACCGCAAGGACGGCGAGCTCGACGAGTGGAGGCAGCGCGATCCGCTGCTGGTCTCCCGCGCCATCCTGGCCGAGCGCTTCGGCGTTGCCGCGGCGGACGTCGACGCCGTCGAGGAGCGCGTGGCCGCCGAGCTCGAGGCCGCCGTCGAGACGGCCCGCAGCGGGCCGTGGCCCGAAGCCGGCGCGCCCGCCTCGGAGTTCCGACCGGCGGCCTAGGGGAACACTGGCCCAGAGGGCCAGGTTCCCTTGCGGGTCTTCGCCCAGGGGGCGAAACCCGCGGCGGTTAGCGACCCACGCTCCTAAGGCCCCGCCGCCGGGTCAGCCTTCGGGCGCCGGCGGCAGCTCGCGCGCGTCGCCGTAGCGGCCGACGATAACCCAGAGCACCTCTGCCGAGTCGTCTCCGAGCGCGAACAGCCGGTGCGGCTCGGTGGAGTTGAAGGAGATGGAGTCGCCGGCATCGAGCTCGTAGGTGCGGAAGCCGATCGTCACGCCCAGCCGTCCGCTCTGGACGTAGCCGAACTCGGTGCCGCCGTGGCGCATGAGCCCGTCGGGAGGACACGACTCGCCGTGCGGGTCGTAGGTGCTCCAGATGAACTCGACGTTGGGGTTGGCGACGTTGCTCAGCCGCTCCCACACCACGCCGGACGCCAGCTTCAGGCTCGGCCGGCCTTCGCGGCGCTGCACCGGGTCCTTGCCCTGCTGCTCGGGCGGCGGGCCGGGCACGCCGCCGTCCTCGGTGCCCGCTGCCGGCGGCACCGAGAAGAGATCGTCCATCGAGATCTCCAGCGTGGACACGAGCCGGTAGAGCGTCGCCACGGACGGCATCACGTTGCCGAGCTCGATCTGGGAGACGGTGCTGCCCGAGACGCCGATCAGGCGCGACAGGGCCCGCACCCCGAGCCCGCGCGCCTCGCGGGCGCGCCGCAGGCGGTCGCCGATCTCCGGCGTGAGCATGACCTCTTCACGCCGCTCCCCCGCCGGCTTGTCCGCATCGAGAGCCACTCCTCGGAGTCTAGGCTAGGCGCCCGTCAGGAGCCCAGGACCGTCGGTGCTCGGAGCGACCACGCGATTGAGGTGGGACTGCGTGTCGCGCATGGTCGGCAGCGCGCCCTTCACCGTGAAGTAGTTCGTCGGGCCGGCGACCATGAGCTCCTCCGCCGGGAAGCGCGTGATGATCTCGCAGCCGTCGGCGGTCACGACCAGCTGCTCCTCGATGCGCGCGGCCGACCAGCCGTCGGTCGCGGGCCAGAACGTCTCGATGGCGAACACCATGCCCTCTTCGAGCGTCTCGGGATGGTCGAGCGACACCAGGCGGCTGATGATCGGCTTCTCCCAGACGCCGAGGCCGACGCCGTGCCCGAACTGCAGCGCGAATGCCGCCTCCTCGTTGGGGAAGCCGAACTCCTCGGCGCGCGGGAAGGACGCGGCGATCTCGGCGGTCGTGCGCCCGGGACGGATCAGGGCGATCGCCTGGTCGAGGATGTCGCGGCAGCGCCGGTAGGCGTCGGCCTGCGCGCGCGAGCCCGAGCCGACCACGAACGTGCGGTAGTAGCACGTCCGGTAGCCGAGATAGCTGTGGATGATGTCGAAGTACGCCGGATCGCCGGGACGCAGCGCGCGATCGGAGAAGATGTGCGGGTGCGGGCTGCAGCGCTCGCCGGAGATCGCGTTGACGCCCTCGACGTGCTCGCTGCCGAGGTCGTAGAGGACCTTGCTGACCAGGCCGACGCATTCGTTCTCCCGCATGCCGGGCTTGAGCGCCCGGTACAGCTCGTCGTAGGCGGCGTCGACCATCATGCAGGCGGTGTCCAGGGCGATGATCTCCTGGGGCGTCTTGATCGAGCGGGCGCGCTGCATCAGCTGCTGGCCGTCGGCGAGCTTCAGCCCGGCCGCCTGCAGCGCGAACAGCACCTCGGGCTCGATCGCGTCGATGCCGATCGTCGTCCCCGCGAGGCCGCGGGCGTCGAGCTCGCGGCGGATCTTCTCGGCGACGTCCTGGGCGCGACCGGACTCCGGCGAGAAGGCGCCGCGCATCGTCGAGATGCCCGCCGACGTGTCGTCGCTGATCCACGGGCAGTAGAGCTCGTGGTGGCGCGCGGCGGATCCGAAGTCCCACATCAGCGGATCGCCGCCGCGTGGCAGCAGGGCGAACCGGGCCAGCTTGTCACTCGCCCAGATGCCGATCGTCGTGGACGTGACGTAGCGGATGTTCGCCATGTCGAAGAGGAGGAGCGCCCCGAGCTCGGAGTCCTCGAGCGCCTGCTTGGCGCGGGCCAGCCGGCCCGTGCGCAAGGCGTCGGTGTCGAGGCGCTGCTCCCAGTCGACCGCGTTGAGCCCGTAGGTGTGGCCCATGTCCTGTCCCCTCTCGTTCGCCGTATCAGCACCTGCAGCCAGGTGATTCGCCTCACTTTACATCGGTGATGCCGAGTGTCAATGTAGACCACACGGCCGGTGGCCTGGAGCTGGGCCGGCATCTCAGGGAGAGCGACAGGGAGCGATGCATGCAGATGGAACGGGTCTTGATCACCGGTGGCACGGTGCTCACGATGGATCGCGCGATCGGCGACCTCGAGCAGGGCGACGTCCTCGTGCAGGACGGCCGCATCGCGGCGGTCGGCGTCGGGCTGGAGGCCGAGGGGGCGACCGTGATCGACGCGCGCGACGCGATCGTCCTCCCGGGGTTCGTCGACACCCACCGGCACACGTGGCAGGCGTCGCTGCGCAACCTCGCGTCGGACTGGACGCTGGCGCACTACTTCACCGGCCTGCACGCCGGCCTCAGCGGGCTGTTTCGCCCGGAGGACACCCAGACCGCCAACCTGCTCGGCACGTTGGAGGCGCTGGACTCGGGCATCACGACGCTGCTCGACTGGTCGCACAACCTCAACACGCCCGACCACGCGGACGCCGCGATCGCCGGACTCCGGGAGTCGGGGGCGCGCGCCGTCTTCGCCCACGGCGGCGGAGCCGCGCAGTACCAGGTGCCCAGCGACGTGCCGCATCCCGCCGACGCGCGGCGGATCCGGACCGAGCACTTCTCCAGCGACGACCAGCTGGTGACCATGGCGATGGCCCTGCGCGGGCCGCAGTTCGCGACCAAGGACGTCACCACCGACGACTACCGCCTGGCCCGCGAGCTCGGCGTGCGCGTCACCGTCCACGTCGGCGACGGCGACTGGGGCAAGAGCCGGCCCGTCGCGTGGCTGCGCGACGTGGGCCTCATGGGGCCCGACGTCACGTACGTGCACTGCAACACGCTGGGCGACGACGAGATCGCGATGATCGCCGACAGCGGCGGCACCGCCTCCGTCGCGGCCGACGTCGAGATGCAGATGGGGCACGGCTGGCCGGCCACCGGGCGGCTGCTGGACGCGGGCCTGCGACCGAGCCTGTCGATCGACGTGTGCTCGTCCAACGGGGGCCACATGTTCGGCGTCATGCGCACGACGATCGGCGTGCAGCGAGCGCTGGACCACGCCGCCGCGGACGCGGCCGGCACCACCGTCGACGCGCTCCGGGTCACCTGCCGCGACGTGGTGGAGTTCGCGACCGTCGAGGGCGCCCGAGCGGTCGGGCTGGAGCATCGCATCGGCAGCCTGACCCCGGGCAAGGACGCCGACGTCATCGTGGTGCGCGCCGACGATCTCGCGCTGACGCCGCTCAACCACCCGTACGCGGCGCTGGTCTACGACGCCCACCCCGGGCTGGTGGAGCACGTGCTCGTGCGCGGCCGTGCGGTCAAGCGCGACGGCCGTCTGGTGGGCGTCGACCAGCCGGCGCTGCGGCGCCGGGCCGAGGCGAGCCGCGACCACCTGCTCGGCGAGGCCCGCCATCAGCCCTCGATCGCGGACGCCTGCTGCGGCGGGACCTGGATTCCGGCGCCCTACGTGCCGTAGCGCGGGGCCTCATTTGTCTCGTGTGTCGAGACGAATCGTTTATTCCTAGTTGACATTACGTTTCTCGTGGTGTTACAAACTCGTCATGGAGGAGACGACTTCCCGCCGCCTGGCGGACGGTCTGCGTCGCCGCGCTCAGCCCGGCCCGTTCACCGCGATCTGGGCCGCTGCCGTGCTGCTGTTCGCCGTCAGCCCCGCGCTGGCCTCGGGCAGCGTGGGCGCCAGCGCGCTGAAGGCGATGCTGCCGTTCGCCGGCATCCTCGCCATCGCGGCGGTCGGGCAGACGCTCGTCGTCCAGCAGCGCGGGCTGGACCTCTCCGTGCCGGGCACGATGTCGCTCGCCGCGGCGCTGGTGACCCGCGTTCCCCACGGCAACTCCGACCGGCTGGCCCTCGCGCTGCTCGTCGTGGCCCTGGCCGCCGCGGCCTGCGGCGTGGTCATCGGGCTGCTCGTCACGCGCATGGGCGTCACGCCCCTGGTGGCCACGCTCGGCGTCAACGCGCTCGCGCTCGGCGCCGTGATCAAGATCACCGGCGGCAGCATCGCCAACACCGTGCCGGCCAACCTGTCGCGCTTCGGCGACCGCACGGTGGCGGGCGTTCCCGTGCTCGCCCTGCTCGCGGTCGCGCTCGTCGGGACGGTGTCGTGGTTGATGCACAAGACCGTGGCCGGCCGCCGCTTCGAGCTCGTCGGCGCCAACCCGGCGGCCGCGCGGGTGGCCGGGATCGCGGTGGCGCGCTACCAGCTCGGCGCCTACGTCGCCGCGAGCCTCTGCTACGCCGCGGCCGGCGTGCTGCTCGCCAGCCTGACCTCGGCCCCGAGCCTGTTCGCCGGCAACCCCTACCTGCTGCCGACGATCGCGGCGGTGGTGCTCGGCGGCACGTCGCTGGCCGGTGGCCGGGGCAGCGTGGTGGCGACCGCCGTCGGCGCGCTGTTCCTCAGCCAGCTCGACCAGGTCCTTCTGGCCAGCGGATCCGACAGCGCCGTCCAGAACCTGATCCAGGGGTCCATCGTCGCGCTCGGCATGGGCCTGCGCAACGTGCCCTGGGCGCGCGTGCTGCGCTCGGGACCTGGACGTTCCGCGGGCGCCGGCGGCGCCCAGCCGGGAGCGCGGCCATCGGCCGCGTCGCCGCAACCAACCCGTGGGGCGTCCGCCCCGCTCGTGCAGGAGGAGATCAAATGAACGTCGAATCGACGCGCGGCCTCGCGCCGCGTGTGTCATTGGCGGCGGCCGCGATGTGCTCGCTGGCCCTCGCCGCGTGCGGATCCACCGCATCCAACGCCGGCTCCGATGCTGGGGGCGCGGCCTCCACCACCGCGGCCAAGCCCGCTGGTGGCACGACGCCGTGGTGCGGCACCAAGCCGATCACGCTGGGCATCCAGGACGGCGGCGGCCTCAACGGCTGGTCGAAGTCCTCGCTGCAGCAGATCCAGCTCGAGGCCAAGAAGTGCCCCGCGATCAAGAAGACCATCGTGGTCAACGCGGGCTTCGACCTCCAGAAGGCGATCTCGGGGACCAACAGCCTCGTGGCCCAGGGCGCCAACGCGATCGTGATCATCCCCGACGCCGGTGGCCCGGCTGAGCTGGCCGGCATCCGCACCGCAACCGCGCACGGCGTCAAGGTCGTCCCGTGGGGGTCGAACCCGGGCGGCACGCCGGGCAAGGACTACGTCACCTACGTCGACTGGGACCCCACCGCTGCAGGGCGCACCTGGGCGACGTGGCTGGCCAAGAGCATGAAGGAGCAGGGCAACGTCATCTACCTGGGCGGCCCGGCCGGCAACGCGGTCGACAAGGGCGAGCGAGCCGGAGTGATCGAGACCTTCAAGCAGTACCCGAAGATCAAGCTCGTCACCGGCACGAACCCCGACTCGTGGCCCGTCACGAACTGGGATCCGGCGCAGAGCCAGAAGGTGATGTCGGGTCTGCTGACCCGGTACCCGAAGATCGACGGCATCCTCATGGGCGACGGCCAGTCCAGCGCCGCCGTCGTGAAGGTGCTCAAGGCCGCCGGCCGTCCGATCCCGCCCGTCGCGACGCTCGAGGCGAACCAGGTCGCCTGCTCGTGGAAGGCCGAGGACGGCACGAGCGACAGCTTCGAGCTCGCCACGATCTCGGGCCGCAACTGGATGGGCCGCCTCGCCGTGCGCAAGGCCGTGGCCGCCGTCAACGGCATCGCCAACGACGAGAAGTCCATCATCTCGCTGCCGCTGTTCGAGGACTCGGTGGCCGGCGGGGACCTCGCACCCCACTGCGACTCCACGCGCCCGCCCGACGCCTACATGTCCAACGACCTGCTGTCGCAGGAGACGCTCAACGGGTTGACGGGCGCCGCGGCCGGAGCGGAGTGACGCGATGAGCGCTCCCGTGCTGAAGCTCGAGGACGTCCGCCGGTCGTTCGGCGGCGTCCGCGCCCTGCGCGGCGTCAGCTTCGAGGTGGTCGAAGGCGAAGTCCACGCGCTTCTCGGGGAGAACGGCGCTGGGAAGTCCACGCTGATGGCCATCGCCGCGGGAGCGCTCGCGCCCGACTCCGGGCACGTGCTCATCGGCGGCGTCGGGCTCGACCCGTCGCCGTCGGCGGCGCGTGACCTCGGCGTCGCGGTCGTCTACCAGCATCCGGCCGTCGTCGACCACCTCACGGTGGCCGAGAACATGGCGCTGGTCCTGCCGCGTCGACGGCGGCCCCGGCTCGGGGCCGCCGTCGCCTGGGCGGCGGAGCACCTGGCGCTCATCGAGGCCGACATCGACCCGGCGCTGCGCGGCGAGGACCTCACGGTCGCCGAGCGCCAGATGGTCGAGATCGCCAAGGCCATGGCCTTGAACCCCAAGGTGCTGATCCTCGACGAGCCCACCGCGGCGCTGAACGCCGCCGAGGTCGAGCGGCTCTTCGCCCAGGTCGGCGAGTTCCAGCGGCGCGGGACGGCGATCGTCTACATCTCGCACCGGATCCCGGAGGTCATGCGGATCGCCGACCGCATCACCGTGCTGCGCAACGGGGAGAGCCGCGGGACGTTCCCGGCCGCCGGCGTCTCCGAGGACGAGATCCTGCACCGCATCGTCGGCCGTGAGCTGTCGGCCGTCTTCCCGGCCAAGGCGACCTCCGGCGACGAGCGGCCCGGCCTGCTCGACGTCGAGGGGCTCTCCAACGCGAGCTGCCACGACGTCAGCTTCACGGTGCGGGCCCGGGAGATCCTCGGCCTGGCCGGGGCCGAGGGCAACGGGCAGCGGCAGGTCATGCGGGCGCTCGGCGGGCTCGAGTCTCACGACGGGCGTGTGGCCGTCGCCGGCCCGTCGGGCCCGACCGTGGTCGCCGACGTCGCGACGGCGCGGGCCGCCGGGGTGCTCTACATCCCCGCCGACCGGGCCCGCGAGGGGCTCTTCGCCGGTCTGTCGGTCCGCGAGAACGCGGCGGCCTCGTCGCTCGGGCGCTTCGCGCGCGCGGGCGTCCTCAGCCGGCCGGCCGAGCACGCGGAGGTGCGCGACGGCCTGGCCGCCGTCGCGGTCAAGGCGGCGTCGCCCGAGACGGGCGTCACGACGCTGTCGGGCGGCAACCAGCAGAAGGTCGTGTTCGCACGCACCCTGCTCAGCGCGCCCACCGTCCTGCTGTGCGACGAGCCGACGCAGGGCGTCGACCCCGGGGCCCGCGCCGAGATCTACCGGCTGCTGCGCGAGCTGGCCGACTCGGGCAAGGGCGTCGTGGTGCTGTCCTCCGACGCGGTGGAGCTCGAGGGCCTGTGCGACCGCGTGGCCGTGTTCTCCCGAGGCCATCTCATCGCGACGCTGGACGGCGACGCGATCACCGAGGAGGCGATCACCCGGACGTCGGTCGCCTCGTCGCAGGCCCGCGCGAGCACCGCCGACGCCGCTCCGCGACCGCGGACCCGCGGCAGCCTGCGCCACCTGGCGCGCAGCGACCACGCGCCCACGGCAGTGCTGCTGGCGGTCGTCGCGCTGCTGGGCGCCTACACGGCGTCGTCGGACGCGTCGTACCTCTCCGCCGTCAACCTGCAGAGCATGCTGTTCCTGGCGGCGGCGCTCGTGTTCGTCTCGCTCGGACAGCTCACCGTCCTGCTCACGGGCGGGATCGACCTCTCGGTCGGCGCGATGATGGCGCTCACCGTGGTGTTGTTGTCGTTCCTGCTGTCCAAGAGCGGAGCGGGCGCGATCGCGGCGGGCGTCGCCGTGGCGCTCGGAGCGGGGCTCGTCGTCGGGGCCGTCAACGCCGCGCTCGTGCGCCTGGCACGCATCTCGCCGATCATCACCACCGTCGCGACGCTGACGATCCTGGCCGGCATCGCGCTGCTCCTGCGCCCGAGCCCCGACGGAGTGTTCGACAGCGCGTTCATGACCGGCATCCAGCAGACCGTGCTCGGCGTGCCGATCGCGTTCCTCGTCGCGATCGCGGTGGCCGTGGCCTGCGAGCTCGTGCTGCGCCGGACGGGCTTCGGGCTGGCCCTGCGCGCCGTCGGGTCCGACGAGGCCTCGGCCCACCGGATCGGCGTGCCCGTCGGGCGCACCGTCATGGCCGCCTACGTGCTCTGCGCCCTGTTCGCCACGCTGGCGGGCATCCTGCTCGCGGGCCAGGTGGGCCTGGGCGACCCCGGCGTCGGCGGGGCGTACACGCTGTCGAGCGTCGCCGCCGTGGTCCTGGGCGGAGCGAGCATCTACGGTGGCCGGGGCTCCTACGTCGGTGCGATGCTCGGCGCGCTGCTCACGACCCAGGTCCTCAACGCCATCACCTTCCTCCACCTGGGCCAGGAATGGCAGTACTGGCTGCCGGGCGGGCTGGTCCTGATCGCCGCGTGCGCCTTCGCGCGCCTGCGGACCACCGCGCTGGTCGGCGCCGAGGCGGCCGCATGAGCGCCGGCGCCATGCGCGCCGCGGTGTTCCACGGGCCGGGCGACGTGCGCATCGAGCGCGTCGACGCGCCCGGCGCGCCGGGCCCCGGCGAGGTCGTCCTCACCGTGCTGCGCGCCGCGATCTGCGGGACCGACTGCGCCGAGTACCTCCATGGGCCGGTCCTCGTGCCGCTGCAGCGCCGTCATCCGGTCAGCGGGCACCTCGGCCCGCTGATCCTCGGCCACGAGTTCGTCGGCGTCGTCGACGCGGTGGGCGACGACGTGGCCGGGCTGCGCGTCGGCGATCGCGTGGTCAGCGGCGCCGGCGTGTCGTGCGGGAGCTGCTCGTGGTGCCTGGCGGGACGCACGAACCTCTGCGCCCGGTACTTCACGATCGGCCTCCACGCCCACGGGGGCCTGGCCGAGCGCGTCCGCGTTCCGGCGTCGACCTGCCTTGCGGTGCCCGCGTCCTGCTCGCACGACCACGCGGCGCTCGCCCAGCCGCTGGCCGTCGGCATCCACGCCGTGGCCCGCGGCGGGGTCGCCCGCGGTGCCGGCGTGGCCGTGATCGGCGTCGGCGGCATCGGAGCCTTCGTGGTGGCCGCCGCCGCCGGACGCGGCGCCGGACGGATCGTGGCCATCGACATCGACCCCGGGAGGCTCGAGCTCGCGCTGCGCCTCGGCGCGACCGACGTCGTCGACGCGCGGCACGACGATCCGGCCGCGACGGTCCTCGAGCTGACGGGCGGCCGCGGCGCCGACGTGGCGCTCGAGGCCTCGGGTGGCGCGGGCGGGCCGGCGACCGCGATCGCCCTGACGCGGCGCGGTGGCGTGGTGGTGATCATCGGGCTGCAGAAGCAGCCGGTCGCGATGGACCTCCTCGAGCTCACGCTGCGCGAGATCGACGTGCGCAGCTCGATGGCCCACGTGCTGGCCGACGACCTGCCCGGCGCGCTGGAGCTGCTCGCCGACGGGCGGCTGGGTGACGCGGTATGCGACCGCCTGATCGGCCTGGACGCGCTCGTGCCCGATGGTCTGCACGCGATCGCCTCCGGCGCAGCGCACGGCAAGATCGTCGTCGACCCATGGAGCTGATCGACCACTCGCGGGATCGCCCGCGCCCCGCAGGCCGAGCGCCGAGGGAACCTTGCAACCGACGAGCCTGCGTCGCAGGCCGCAGAGGAGAACGCACATGGACCTCGGCTTGAACGGCCGTACCGCGCTGGTGACCGGCGGATCGAAGGGCATCGGCTACGCCGTCGCGCAACTGCTGCGCCGCGAGGGCGCCAACGTGGCGATCCTGGCGCGGGACGCCGGCCAGCTGGAGGCGGCGGCGCAGCGACTGCGCGACGAGGGGGACGGCTCCGGCGCGGTGCTCGCGGTGCCCGGCGACCTCAAGGAGCCCGAGCAGGCCGAGGCGGCCGTGTCGCGCGTCGTGGAGCGCTTCGGCGCGCTGCACATCGTCGTCAACAACGCCGGCCCGATCCTCCAGGGCGGCAAGGTCGAGGGCTCCGACGACCGCAAGTGGATGGAGACCTTCGACGTCAAGACCATGGGCATGCTGCGGATCGCGCGCGCCGCCATGCCGCACTTCCCCGACGACGGCACCGGACGGGTCATCAACGTCGGCGGCATCTCGGGGCGGTCGCTGCTGCCCCACTCGTCGGCCAGCGGCATGGCCAACGCCGCGATCTTCGCGCTGACCAGCTACCTGGCCCAGGAGCTGTCGGCACGCGGCGTCCGGGTCAACTGCGTCTCCCCCGGGCTCATCCGCACCGACGCGTGGGTCGCCAACGCCGAGCGCCTCGGGGCCGAGCAGGGCATCGACGGCGACCAGTTCATGGCCGACATGGCCGAGCGCCTCGGCGTCCGCTGCGACGGCTGGGCCGAGCCCGACCAGGTGGCCGATGCCGTGGCGTTCCTGGCGTCCGACCGGGCCAGCTACATCACCGGTCAGGTGCTCGCCGTGGACGGCGGCCTGGCCAACTTCGTCGTATGACGCCCGACGATCTGGCGGCGCCCCGCGCGACCTACGTCGTCTGGGACGCCATGCCGACGACGCGCGTCGCACCGGGGATCGACCGCCAGGTCGTCCACGGCGACGGCGTGACGCTCCTGCGGCTCGCGCTCTCGTCCGGCACGACCCTGCCCCGGCACGCGCATCCGCACGAGCAGCACACCACCGTGCTGGAGGGCCGCCTCGCCGTGGTCTTCGACGACGAGGCCGCGGGCGGCGTCATCGAGGTGGGCCCCGGCGAGACGATCTCGATCCCCGGCGGCCTGCCGCACGAGGCCCGCGCCCTCGCCGGCGTCGTCGCGCTGGAGCTCTTCGTCCCGCGCCGCGACGACCTTCCCCGGTAGCGCAGCGGGGGCGCGGGCGGGCGGGCGGGCCCGTACGCGCGCGCCGTCCGCAGCGTCAGCCCGCGACGAACGCCGCGGGCTGCCAGGCGCCGTCCCGCGGGGCGCCGACCGAGCTCAGCAGGAACTCCCGCGAGTCGTCGGCGAGACGGCGCAGGCGGGCGAGGTCGACGCCGACGAGCTCTCCGGCGCGCTTGACCACCTGGCCGCGAACGAGCACCGTGTCCACGTTGGAGGTGTTGGCCGCCAGCGCCACCGACGCGACCGGGTGGTTGACCGGGAACATGTTGAGCTGGTCGGTCCGCAGCAGCACGAGGTCGGCGTCCTTGCCGGGCGTGATGCTGCCGGTGCGATCGTCGAGCCCGAGCGCTCGGGCGCCCTGGATCGTGGCGAACTCCAGCACGTCGCGCGACGTCACCTCCAGGCGCTCGGGGGTGACGCCGGCGTTGAGCATCGCGTCGTTGGCCATCGCGCGCTCCATCGACAGCGTGGACCGCATGGCGGCGAACATGTCGCCGCCGATGCCCGTGCACACGTCGATCGACAGGCTGGGCCGCACGCCCGCGGCGAGCAGGCGACCGGTGGGTGGGTAGCCGTGACCCATGTGCATCTCCACCTCACACGCGACCGAGGCCGTCCCGCCGGTCGCGGCGATCATCGCGAGCTCGTCGTCGTGGAGGCGGCTGCAGTGCACGTAGGTCGTGTCCGGCCCCATCAGCTCGCGGTCGTTGAGCAGCGCGACGTGCCGGCTCCCGAAGCCGCCGACCCCGATGTGCACCGTGATGCGCAGGCCCAGCTCGCGCGCCGCGGCCCAGTCCTCCTCGGCCGCCTCGATGCTGCCGAAGTCCGGTCCGCGCACGGCCATGGCCATGGTGACCAGCCCGTCCTCCGAGGAGCAGCGGCCCTCGCGGAGGCGGCGGGCGTCGGACCAGTCCGCCGAGGCGGGGCCGAGCCAGATGCTGTTCTGGTTGCCGTGGGCGAGCACGCCGCGCGCCCGCGACTCGACGAGCGCGTCCAGCGCGGCGTCGGCGTGATCGGGCGTGTTGAGGGCGTGCGACCAGTCCAGCATGGTGGTGATCCCGCCGTCCAGCCCTTCCAGGACGCCGAGCAGACCGCCGATGTAGGTGTCCTCCGGGCGGTAGATGGCGCCGAGCTGCACGAGGATGGCGGTGATGTACTGGCTGAGCGTCCAGTCGGCGGCGATGTTGCGCAGCGCGGTCTGCCACGTGTGGCGGTGGCTGTCGATGAAGCCGGGGATGACGATCCGGTCGGTCGCGTCGATGACCTTGGCGTCGGTGACGCCGAGGTCAGGCCCGACCGCGACGATCCGCCCGTCCTCGATCAGGATGTCGCCGGCGGGGACGTCGCCGAGCTCGGGGTCGACGGTGATCACCCATCCGTGGCGGACGAGCGTGCGCTGTGCGGTCAACGTGGGTCTCCTCCAAGGCCTGCCAGGCCTCCGCTAGTGGTTGGTGAGACTTTACAGTTGGAGGCCCCTGTGTCAATCTCTCCGAAACATGTTGCTCCCGCCCACCGCATCCGCCCCACGTGAGCCCTTCTCCCTCCTGACGCGCCTGCACGTCGATCCCGAGATGCACGCGGTGTTCAGCGAGGAGCGCAGCATCGCCGACTGGCTGGCGGTCGAATGCGCCCTCGCCGAGGAGCAGGCGGCGCTCGGCCACCTCTCCGGCGCGGAGGCCGTCGCGGTGACCGCGGCCGCCGAGACCTCCATCGACCGCGACGCGCTGTGGTCCGAGGCGGCCAACGTCGGCTATCCCATCCTCGGCCTCGTTCGGGCCGTCGCGGCGGCCATCCCCGACTCCGTGCCCGAGCGCGTGCACTACGGCGCGACGACCCAGGACATCATGGACACCGCCCTGGCCCTCGCGCTGCGCGACGCGCTGGGCCGCCTGCAGGAGCTCGTCGACGCACTCGGCGAGGAGCTCGCATCGCTGACCGCCGCCCACCGCGGCACCGTGATGCCCGGCCGCACCCATGCCCAGCAGGCCGTCCCCACGACGCTCGGCGCCAAGGTCGCCGTGTTCGTCGCCCAGCTCGCCCGCCATCGCGAGCGCCTCCACCAGGCGCTCCCGCGCATCGCCGTGGTGTCGCTGCACGGCGCGGGCGGGACGTCCGCCGCGCTGGGCCCCGACGCCGCCGCCCTGCGCGCGCGCGTCGCCGCGCGCCTGGGCCTCGCCGCCGGCGACGTGCCGTGGCACGTGGCCCGCGACGGTGTCCTGGAGTTCGGACAGCTCTGCGTCCAGCTCGCCGCGACCGCCGCCCGGCTGGCGCGCGAGGTCATCGACCTGTCACGGACCGAGATCGGTGAGCTTTCCGAGGCGTCCGGCCATCACCGCGGCGCGTCGTCGACCATGCCCCAGAAGCGCAACCCGATCGGGTCGGAGGCCGTGGTCGGACTCGCCGTCACGGCCCAGGCACTGGCCACGGCGCTCCCGCGCGCCGCCGAGGCCGGGCACGAGCGCGCCGCCGGGGAGTGGCAGGTCGAGTGGCACGTGATCCCGCAGGTGGCCTGCCTGACCGCCGCCGCCCTCCGCGAGGCGGCCGAGGTCGTCGCCGGCCTCCACGTCGACGCCGAGGCGATGCAGCGCAACCTGCTCGCCGACGGCGGCCTGATCATGGCCGAGGCCTACATGATCGCGCTCGCCCCGGCGCTGGGCCGCCAGCGTGCCCACGACGTCGTCTACGAGGCGGCGCAGGACGTCCGCCTCCGCGGCCTCACCCTCGAGCAGGCGGTCCGTGAGCGTTGCGGAGCGTCCGCCGACATCGGCCCCCTCCCCAGGGCGAGCGACTATGTGGGGTGCGCCGAAGCGATCTGCGACACGGCACTGGCCACCTGGCGCACCCCCTGACCCATCGAACGACCGAGGACCACGATCGTGCAAGCACAGCAACCAGACCAGCCGCATGTCGGCTTCGTCGGCCTGGGACGGATGGGACGCCCGATGGTCGGCAACCTCCTCGACGCCGGGTTCCCCGTGACGGTCTACAACCGCACGGTCGAGCACTGCGCGCCCTTCGCGGCCCGCGGCGCCGCGGTGGCCGACACGCCGGCGGCGGTCGCCGCGGCGGCCGACGTCACCATCACGATGATCGCCGACGGCCCGGCCGCCGAGGCGGTCTACCACGGCGACGACGGCGTGCTGGCCGGGCTCTCGACCGGCGATCTGGTCCTCGAGATGAGCACGATCGGCCCGGAGCTGGCGCGGCGGCTCGCGGCGCGCTGCGCGGAGCGCGGCGCGGAGCTGCTCGACTCCCCGGTCTCGGGCAGCATCCCCGCCGCCCGCGCCGCGCAGCTCGTGGCGATGGTCGGCGGCGGGGCCGCGGCCTTCGAGCGCGCGCGGCCGGTGCTGAGCGCCATGACCCGGGCTCAACACCACCTCGGCGACTCCGGCGCCGGAGCGGCCATGAAGCTCGCGGTCAACGCGCTCATCGGCGTGACGAACCTCGCGCTGTCGGAGGTCCTCGTGGCCGCCGAGCGCAGCGGCATCGCCGGCGACCGCGCCCTCGACGTGCTGGCCGACAGCGCCATCGGATCGCCCTACATCACCTACAAGCGCGAGGCCTTCCTCGACCCCGACTCCGTGGAGGTCTTCTTCACGGTGCGCCTGCTCAAGAAGGATCTCGGCCTGGCGCTGGAGCTGGGTCGCAGCACCGACGTGCCGATGCTCTCGGTCGCAGTCGCCGACGAGGCGCTCACGCTGGCCGCCGCCAGCGGCTACGGCGAGGACGACGTGGTGCGGATGGCCGACGTCCTCCGGGGCCGCGCCGAGGCGCTGGAGGCGTCCCGATGATCTCCTCCGACGAGCTCACCACCTACGACCTCGCGATCGGCGGCGAGCGCAGCCCCGCCGTCGGGGGAGCGACCTACGAGGCGCTGAACCCCTTCACCGGCAAGCCGTGGGCACGGGCGCCCGAGGCGGGACGGGAGGACGTCGACCGCGCCGTCGCGGCCGCGCGCGCGGCGCTCGCCGGACCCTGGGGCAAGATGACCGGAGCGGACCGCGCCGCGTGCATGCGGCGGCTGGCGACCGTGCTGGCCGAGGAGGCCGAGCACCTGGCCGCGGTCGAGACCCGCGGCAACGGCAAGCTCCTGCGGGAGACGCTGGGCCAGGCCAGGGCCCTGGCCGACTACTACAACTACTTCGCCGGGATGGCCGACAAGCTGGAGGGCGCGTCGATCCCGTCCCACAAGCCCGGCTACTTCCTGTACACGCGGCGCGAGCCGGTGGGCGTCGTCGGGGCGATCATGGCGTGGAACTCCCCGCTGATGCTCCTGACGTGGAAGCTGGCGCCCGCGCTGGCGGCCGGCTGCACGGTCGTCGCCAAGCCGTCGCCCTACACGCCGATCTCGACCCTGGAGCTCGCCCGCTGCGTCGAGCGGGCCGGGTTCCCCGCGGGCGTCTTCAACGTCGTCACCGGCGTCGCCCCGCAGGTCGGCCAGTGGCTCGTCTCGCACCCCGGCGTCGACAAGGTGACGTTCACCGGCTCGACGCAGACCGGCATCGCCGTGGGCAAGGCGGCGATGGACAACATGACGCGCGTCGCGCTCGAGCTCGGCGGCAAGTCGGCCCAGCTGGTCTTCCCCGACGCCGATCTCGACGCGGCGGCCACCGGCATCGTCGCCGGCGTGTTCGCCGCCACGGGCCAGACGTGCGTCGCCGGCTCGCGGCTGCTCGTCCATCGCGACGTCCACGACGCCGTCGTCGACCGGCTCGTGACGCTGGCGACGGCGATCAAGCTCGGCGACCCGATGGCCGCCGACAGCGAGATGGGGCCGCTCGCGAACGCGCCGCAGCTCGAGAAGGTCTCGGGGCTGATCGACCGGGCGCGCGCCGAGGGCGCCACCGTCGCCCATGGCGCGTGCGTGTCCGCGTCGCTCGGCGGCCTGTTCTACGAGCCGACGATCCTCACCGACGTCGGCCCGGACATGGAGATCGCGCGGGAGGAGGTCTTCGGCCCGGTCCTGTCAGTCCTCGCCTTCGACGACGAGGACGAGGCCGTGGCGCTGGCCAACAGCTCGGAGTTCGGCCTCGCCGCCGGCGTCTGGACCGAGAGCGTCCGGCGGGCGCATCGCGTCGCGCACCGCCTGCAGGCCGGGAGCGTCTGGGTCAACACGTACCGGATGGTCGCGCCCAACGCGCCCTTCGGCGGCTTCAAGATGAGCGGGATCGGCCGGGAGAACGGCCACGAGGCGGTGTACGAGTTCACCGAGACCAAGACGGTCTGGGTGGCGCTCGACGACGCCGAGGCCCGAGACCCGTTCGCCTTGGGGTGACACGGCCCCGCCGCCGCCGGGCTCCTCACTCTCAGCTGGGCGGGGGCACGGCGTACAGGTGGGTCAGCGCCGCGCCGGCCCAGCCCGAGGCGCCGCCGAGCGCGAGCGTCATCCGCGCGCCCGCCAGCGCATCGGCCGTGAGACGCCGCGCCTGACCGAAGTCGGTGGGCCGGACCTGCTGGTCGCTCGGCGCCGGAAGCACGATCAGCTCCGCGTCGGGCGCGTAGCGGGCCAGCTCGGCCTGGAGGTGGTTGGCGGTGCGCACGCCCAGCGCCTGGATCGCGCATTCCAGCGCGTTGCGCGGGAGACGGCGCCCAGGCCGCATCGGGTCCTGGGTCGGCAGCACGTAGATACGCTCGGCGCCGAGCGCCACGGCGTGCGAGATCGGCGTGTTGTTGACCACGGCCGCATCGAGGAGCCGCAGCTCGCCCATCTGGACGGGCGGCAGGATCCCGGGGATCGCCGTCGCCGCGAGGACGGCGTCGACCGCCGGGCCGGCCGACAGCAGCACCTCGCGCCCGCTCACCAGGTCGTACGTCGCGATGTGCAGCGGGATCGGCGAGTCGGCGAGGTCTTCGAACCCGATGTAGCGCCGCACGATGCGGCGCAGCGCGTGCGCGCCCACCAGGTGGTCGCGCCGCCCGCTCAGGCCGCCGACCACGGTGCGCAGGTCCAGCGGGAAGACGTCCTGGCGCTGCACCGACGCCCACACCCGCGCGAGCGCATCGGCGGTGGCCACGTCCTGCGCGCGCGAGGCGACGAACGCCGCGTTCAGCGCGCCCACCGACGCGCCGACGAGGAGGTCGGGGACGATGTTGCGCTCGTAGAGCGCCCGGAGCATCCCGACCTGCACGGCGCCGAGGCTCGCTCCCCCCGCCAGGACGAACGCGGTGAGCGGCCGCTGCGGCGCGACCGACCGCGGCGGGCGGGTCATGCCGCGAAGGCCTCGAAGCGCCTCGACGCGTGTTCCTCCATGCGGATCTCCTGACGTGTCGGGGGCTGGCCGCCCGTGGCGGCGCCGTCGGTTGCAGGATGGCTCCGCCCCGTGGCGATCGCATCCGCGAACTCCCGCGCCAGGGTCCTCAGTCGCCGCCGGATGTCCTCCGGTCGATCGCCCCGGATCACCCGAGCCACCTGGTCGTGGCGATGGTCACCACTCGCTCGACGGCCACCTACATCTCCTGGCCGCCGTTGATCGCCCAGACCTGTCCGGTGATGTACGACGATGCGTCGGCGGCGAGGAACCGGACCACACGGGCGACCTCCTCGGGCCGTCCGAGCCGGTGCAAGGGGACCTCTGACCGGATCCGCTCCAGCGCCTTCTCCGGCACCGAGTCGAGCATCTCGGTCTCGATGAAGCCCGGCGCCACGGCGTTGACGGTGATGCCGGCGCCGTACGCCTCCAGCCGGCCCGCGCGCTTGAGCGAGAACGCGGCCTCCTTGGCCAGCGACATCGTCAGCCCGAACAGGCCGGACTTCGACGCCGCGTAGTTCGCCTGCCCCACGTTCCCGGTCTGGCCGATGATCGAGGAGATGTTGATGATCCGGCCGCTGCCGCGCTCGAGCATGTGCTCGAGCGCTGCCTTGGACATGAAGAACGTGCCGGAGAGGTTGACCCCGATGACGTCGTACCAGTCGGCGTCGGCCATCTTGCTCACGATCCGGTCCATCGTGATCCCGGCGTTGTTGACCAGGATGTCGATCTGGCCGTGCGCGTCGACGACCTCCTGCACGGTTCGCCGGCAGTCCTCGGCCGAGCTCACGTTGCCCCGATGGAGCGTCACGTCGGCGCCGCCGGCGGCGAGCTCGGCCCTGAATGCCTCGGCCCGCTCCCGGTCGTGGCTGAAGCCGGCCGCCACGCTGGCGCCGTGGCCGGCCAGGGCACGGCAGATCGCCGCGCCGATCCCCCGCGTGCCGCCCGTGACCAGCGCCACCCGCCCCGCGAGCTCGTTGCCCTCCGGACGCTCGGCGACGCTCTGGATCTCGCTGATTGCCATGCACGGATGGTCCGTGCCGGCGCGCCGGGCGTCGACTGTCCCAATGGGCTGTCGGCTCCGGCCCTTGGCGTCGTGACGCTCAGCGCGAAAATCGTTGTCCGTCATGCGCGACGCTCCGCCAGCGGCCGTGAGCCGCACCCGGGACGAGGACCTCGTGGTGGTCCGGGCCACCGGACCGGGGACGGACCAGGCCGGACTCGTAGGCGAACACCACGAGCTGGGCGCGGTCGCGGGCACCGACCTTCCGGCACGCGCGGCTGACGTGGGTCTTGACGGTCGACGGCGTCACGACCAGGCGCTCGGCGATCTCGGCGTTGCCGATCCCCCTGGCCACGAGGCCCACGATCTCGCGCTCGCGCGGCGTGAGCTCCGAGAGCTCGGCCGGCACCCTCCAGCGCCGCGGACCGTCGGACAGCAGATGCGCGATCACCCTCCGGGTCACGTCGGGGCCCAGCACCGAGCCACCCGCCGCCACGACCCGCACCGCACGCAGCAGCTCGGGCGCGTCGCTGTCCATGGCGAGGACCCCGCTCGCGCCCGCCTCCAGCGCGTGGAGCATGCTGTCGTCGCTGTCGGCGTCGATCAGCAGCACGACCCGGGCGACTCCGGCCGGCGATCGGGCGACCACCTGCCGGGTCACCTCGAACCCGTCGGCATCGGGCAGCTCGACGTCCATGACCACGACGTCGGGCTTCACCCGCGACACGAGCGCCAGCAGCTGCTCACCGGTCGCCGCCTCGCCGGCGATCGAGATGTCGTGCTGATCCTCGAACAGCCGCCGCACGACGGCGCGCACCAGCCGGTGCTCCACCGCGATGATCGCGCGGACCGGCAGAATGGGGCCGTCGCGGTGCCCGTCCATCGCGACGGGCCCGGCAGACGTCATGTCCGGCCGTCCGTGGCGAGGGGATCAGGCATCGCCTCATGGTGTACGGCAACGCCGTTGCAGCGCCGTTGCCCTGCCACGACGCCGGACGGGCGGGCGCGGTCGCCGCTCAGCACCGGGGCCGGAAGCGCGGGTCGGCCGGTCCGCGCACGGCGAGGGCGTTCTCCACCCACTGCACCGCGACGCGGTCGGTCGGCACGTCGACATGATCGACGGCGTCGCCGGGACAGCGATCCTGGAGGGTGACGTCGGTGACGCGGGCGCGCGGACCGCTCAGGAAGGCCGAGGTGTACGGCGTGACGACCTCGTCGAGCCGCGTCTGGACGACGGTGTAGTCGACCGGCGGCGGTGCCTCGTCTCCGGCGTTGAGTCCCGCCAGGAACTTCGAGTTCCAGGCGAACTGCTGAGCGCAGGCGGTGCACCCATATGCGGCGCCGGCCAGGGTGAGCATGTTCGTCGTGCCGTGGTTGGAGGGAGCCAGGGCGACGAGGTCGCTCACCTTGCCCGCCCCGCCCAGCCGCTTGATGTAGTAGCGGGGCATCATGCCGCCCTCGGAGTGCCCGACGATGGCCACCTGGTGGGCACCGGTGCGGGCCAGGACGTGCCCCACGGCCGCGGCGAGCTGATGGGCCGAGCCGGCGATGTCCAGCGTGCCCGCGTTGCCGTAGCTGAGCGTGAACACGCAGTACCCGCGTCGCAGGAGCGCGGGCCCGATGACGTCCCACGAGGTCGCCGCGAACGTCCCCGGCACGAGGATCACGGGATCCGGGTGCCGCAGCGGTCGAGAGCACGGCGAGCGGTCCGCGACGGCCTGCACCACCGGTTGCGCCTGCGACGCAGAACGGCCGCCGTCGTCGATGCCGTGCCGAGCCTGATCGATCACCGCTCCTGCGCCGATGACGGCCAGGAGCGCCACCAGGGCTAGGGGTGCCGTAGGCGGCCAGCGACGCCCAGGCCCACGACGGCCAGCCGTCGCCGCCGGAGGTGGGTCCCCAGTCGCGATAGCGACACGTTCTCCTAGCGGAACGCGCCGCACGACGACAGGGGTGTCGGGGTCGGCCTCGCGATGCTCCGAAGGGTCTCGGGGGTCGACGGCGAAGTCGTCGACCCGTGGGACGGTCCGAACCGGTCCGGCGAACAGCTCGAAGCGCGTGGGGTGGCGGCACGCTGGCTGCGTGACCCATGCCATCCGCAGGAAGACGAAGATCGTCGCGACCCTGGGACCCGCCACCGACCCGCCGGGCGTCCTCGACGATCTGGTGGCGGCGGGCCTGGACTGCGCGCGCCTGAACTGCTCGCACGGCGACTCGCGGGACCTGCTGCGCCGCGCGCGCGAGGTTCGCGCGGCCGCGGCGCGCGCCGGGCGGCCGATCGGCGTGCTGTTCGACCTCCAGGGCCCCAAGCTGCGTCTCTCGGCCAGCACGGCCGAGCGACCGGTCCTCGTCGGTGAGGAGGTCACGTTCAGCTCTGATGGGCCGTACGCCGCCGCGCCCGGCCATGCCACCGTCGACTTCGCCGGCTTCGCGCACCTCGTGACCAGCGGCTCGGAGATCGTGATCGGGGACGGCGTGCCCCGGTTCGCCGTGCAGAGCGCCGGCGACCGGCACGTCGTCGCGCGCGCCGTGTCGGCCGGCGCGATCGCGCCGCGCAAGGGGATCAACGTCGTGCGCGCCCGCCCCGAGCTCCCGGCGATCACCGACAAGGACGTGGCCGATCTCGATACGGCGATGCTCGCCGGGGCCGACTTCGTCGCCCTGTCGTTCGTCCGGTCGGCGGCGGACATCGACGAGCTCCGTGAGCGGCTGCGAGCCGGAGGCTCGCGGGCATCGATCGTGGCGAAGATCGAGACGGTCGAGGCCTACGAGCGCCTCGACGAGATCATCGACGCGTCGGACGGCGTGATGGTCGCCCGCGGCGACTTCGGGGTCACGGCAGGACTGGCGCGCGTCCCGCTGATGCAGAAGGACACGATCTCCCGGTCCACGAAAGCGGGCAAGTTCGTCATCACCGCCACGCACATGCTCGAGTCGATGATCCAGGCGCCCGAGCCGACGCGGGCCGAGGTCGCCGACGTCGCCAACGCGGTCATCGACGGCACCTCGGCGGTGATGCTCTCCGCCGAGACCGGGGTCGGGAGGCACCCGGTCGAGGCCATCCGGATCATGTCGGCGGTCGCCGAGGCGGCCGAGGAGACGCCCGTCGTGCACGGTCGCGCCCAGGTCGGCGAATACCAGGGAGACACGCCGTCGGCCACGGTGATGCGCGCCTCGGTCGTGCTGGCCGAGCAACTCGCCGCGCAGCTGCTCGTGGTCCCGACCACCACCGGCGGTGCCGCGCGGGACTGCGCGAAGTTCCGGTCCAGGACCCCGATCCTGGCGCTGGCCCACGACCCGGGGGTCGCCGCGAAGCTCACGACCGAATGGGGAGTCCACCCGGTCGTCGCCGACGTCGGCGGCTCGCCTTACGAGCTGACCGAGACGGCGCTCGACGTCGCCCGCGACGAGGTCGGCCTGGCCAGCGGTGACCGTGTCGTCGTGACGGCCGGGCCGCGGGCGTTCTTCCCGGACGCGACGAACCTCATCGTGGTGCGCGAGCTGCCCTGAGCGCGGCGGCGGCGGCCGACGCCGTCGGCCGCGTCTCCGTCCTCACGGCGCCCAGACGAATGGAAGCCGCCGGCGATCCTCCGCCGGCGGCTTCCTGTTGCTCCGGTTGGGTCGAAGCCGTTTCAGCGGACCACGGATCGACCCCGTGAGTCTCTTGTCAGGCCGCGCAGAAGGGGCCTGGTCATCCGGGCGGCGCGGACCGGTCCGTGGTGCGCCGCCGGTCCGGGCGCCGCGCCCCCCGGATGACCCGTCGGCCAGCCTGCGCTGGCACCATGGCCAGCACTACCGGCGCGTCCCGAGCCCGAGTCTGTGCCGACATGGACGACGCGTTCGATGCTGCGTGCGAGATCCCCGTCGCCGGTGGCGCCCTGACCGTGGCGGCTGCGGGTCGGCCCATGGCCGAGGCCGAGGGCGTCGTGGTCGCCCTGCACGGCATCACCGCCTCGCATCTGGCCTGGGCGTCGGTCGCCCGGGAGCTCACCGCGACCACGGCAGCCTGCCTGCTGGCTCCGGACCTTCGCGGGAGGGGCGGCAGCGCCCAGCTCCCGGGGCCGTACGGGATCGACGCGCACGTCGCCGATCTGCTGGCCGTCCTGGACTTCCTCCGGGTCGGGCCCGTGGTGCTCGCCGGTCATTCCATGGGCGCGTACGTCGCGGCGCGGTTCGCGGCCGAGCATCCGGAGCGCGTGTCCGGGCTGGTGCTCGTCGACGGCGGCCTGCCCCTCCCCTTTCCCGACGATCATGACCCCGACGAGGCCTTGCACACCGTGCTCGGCCCGGCGCTCACCCGGCTCGGCGTGACGTACGCCAGGCGCACGGACTACCTCGAGATGTGGCGGATGCATCCGGCCTTCGCGGGGCCGTGGGACGACGACGTCGAGGCGTACCTCACGTACGAGCTCACCGATGCCGGCGACGAGGTCCGCCCCGACGCCGTGCGGTCGGTCACCTCGGAGTCCGCGGTGCGCACCGACGGCCGGGAGCTGCTGCTCGACGAGGCCACGCGCAACGCGCTGGCCGGCGTGCAGGCGCCCGTACGCCTCCTCCGCGCCCACCGCGGGATGCTCGACGACGACCCGCTGCTGTCCTCCGCGGTGATCGAGGAGCTCAGCGCCGCACGGCCTGAGGTCCAGATCGACGAGGTCGAGGACGTCAACCACTACAGCATCCTGCTGGGCCCCGGCCCGGGCGCCGGCAGGGTCACGAGCGCGATCCGGTGCGCGCTGGGCGACGCATGAGCGCGCAACGGCTGGGCGAGAAGGTCATCGGCGCGGGCGCGGCCGCGGCGCTGGTCGCCGACGGGGCGACGCTCGCCACGGGCGGCTTCGTGGGCATCGGGGTTCCCGAGGAGCTGCTGCTCGCCCTCGAGGACCGCTTCGCGGCCAGCGGCGAGCCGCGCGGCCTCAGCCTCCTCTACGCCGGCGGCCAGGGCGACGGCAGGGCCCGCGGCCTGAACCACCTCGCCCACGAGGGCCTCGTCCGGCGCGTGGTCGGCGGGCACTGGGGCCTGACGCCCGCCCTGGGCCGGATGGCGATGGAGGATCGCATCGAGGCCTATTGCCTTCCGCAAGGCGTCATCTCCCATCTGTACCGCGAGACGGCGGCGGGGCGGCCGGGACTCGTCACCAAGGTCGGCCTGGGGACGTTCGTGGATCCGCGTCTGGACGGAGGCCGCCTCAACGAGCGCACGCCGAACGACCTCGTTCGGCGGCTCGAGCTCGACGGCGAGGAGTACCTCTTCTACCCGAGCATGCCCATCGACGTGGCGTTCCTGCGCGGAACCACCGCGGACGCCGCCGGGAACATCACCATGGAGCGCGAGGCGGTGACGCTCGAGGCGCTGTCGATCGCGCAGGCCGCACACAACTCCGGCGGCACCGTGATCGTCCAGGTGGAGCGCGTCGTCGCCCGGCACACGCTGTCGCCGCGCGAGGTGCAGATCCCGGGCATCCTCGTCGACGCGGTGGTCGTCGCCAGCCCGGCGAACCACCTGCAGACCTTCGCCGAGCGCTACAACCCGAGCTACTCGGGCGACGCACGCACGAGCAGCGACGCCATGCCCCTGATGGACCTCGACGCGCGCAAGGTCATCGCACGGCGCGCCGCGCTCGAGCTGGAGCCCGGCGCCGTCGTGAACCTCGGCATCGGGATGCCGGAGGGCATCGTCGGGGTCGCCGAGGAGGAGGGCCTGCTCTCCACGTTCACGCCCACCGTCGAGGCCGGCGGCGTCGGCGGCCTGCCGGCCGGCGGGCTGAGCTTCGGGGCGACCGCGAACGTCGCGGCGATCGTCGACCAGCCCTACCAGTTCGACTTCTACGACGGCGGTGGGCTGGACCAGGCCTTCCTGGGCCTCGCGGAGGTCGACGCCGACGGCAACGTGAACGTCAGCCGGTTCGGGTCGCGCTTCCCGGGCGCCGGCGGCTTCATCAACATCAGCCAGAGCACGCGCGCGCTGTACTTCATGGGCACCTTCGCCGCGGGAGCGCAGGTGGACGTCGGCGCCGGCGCGCTGCGCGTCGTCGAGCCGGGCGCGTCGAAGTTCGTCGCGCGCGCCGGGCACATCACGTTCAGCGCCGCGCAGGCGCGCGCCCGCGGCCAAAGGGTGCTCTATATCACCGAGCGCTGCGTCCTGCGCCTCGCGCCCGTCGGCCTGGAGCTGCTCGAGATCGCTCCCGGGCTCGATCTCGAGGCCGATGTCCTGCACCGCATGGGCTTTCGCCCGAGCGTCTCGCCCGAGCTGCGCGAGATGGACCGAGCCCTGTTCGAAGCGCCCGCGATGGCGGACCGCGTCCTCGATCCCATCACCTGAACCGCGAACAAGGACCCCCACATGAGCGACCCCCCCATGATCACGGCCGAGGCCCTTGTCAAGTCTTTCGGCTCGACGGTGGCGCTGGCCGGCGTCGACCTCACGGTCGAGCGCGGCAGCGTCCTCGGCCTGCTCGGCCGCAACGGCGCCGGCAAGACGACCCTCGTGCGCATCCTCTCCACCCTGCTGTCGCCCGACGTCGGGAACGCGCGCATCGCGGGCGCCGACGTGGTGCGCGACGCCCAGACCGTGCGTTCGCGCATCGGCCTCGCCGGCCAGTTCGCGGCGGTCGACGAGACCCTCACCGGTCGCGAGAACCTCGAGCTGGTCGGACGGCTCTACGGGCTGCGCCGCCGCGAGGCGCGGGCGCGGGCGATCGAGGTGCTGGACCGCCTCACGCTCTCGGGCGCGGCCGACCGCCTGGTGCTCACGTACTCGGGCGGCATGCGCCGCCGGCTGGACCTGGGCGCGAGCCTCGTGGGCCGGCCGCTCGTCCTCATCATGGACGAGCCGACCACGGGCCTCGATCCCGGGACGCGCATCGAGCTGTGGAAGTTCATCGAGGAGCTGGTGCGGGAGGGCACGACGCTCCTGTTGACCACGCAGTACCTCGAGGAGGCCGACCGGCTCGCCGACCGCATCGCCGTCATCGAGCGCGGCCGGATGATCGCCACCGGCTCTCCCGCAGAGCTCAAGGAGCGCGTCGGCGGCGACGTCCTGGAGGTGCGCGCCGCGAGCTTCGGCGATCTGGATCGGCTCGTCGCGCTCCTGTCGGGCCTGGGCTCCGGCGCGCCCGTCGCCGACGTGCGGGGCCAGCGGGTGACGCTGCCGGTCAGCGACCGGGTGGCGACGCTCCTGATGGCTGCGCGCCGCATCGAGGAGTCGCACATCGAGGTCGACGACATCAGCCTGCGCCGCCCCTCGCTGGACGACGTGTTCCTCGCGCTGACGAGCCCCGGTGGCTCGGCGCAACCAGGCACGGCGCCCTCGGCGCTGGGCCCGCGGCTCGCGTCTGAGCAGGTGGTCGCATGAGCGCCGTGCCGGTCGACGGGACGTCCATGGTCACCGCGCCGCCGGCGCCGGTCCGGTCCCACGGTCCCAGCGCGTTCGTGCGCGACACCACGTTGATCACGCATCGGCACCTGCTGCGCATGTGGCGCACGCCGCAGATCATGGTGCTCTCGGCGGTCATGCCCGTCATGTTCGTGCTGCTGTTCCGCTACGTGTTCGGCGGATCGATCCACGTGCCGGGCTACACGAGCTACGTCGACTTCCTGATCCCGGGCGTGCTGGTGCAGACGGTGATCTTCGGCGCGTCGTCGACGGCCGTCGGACTCGCCGACGACCTGTCGAAGGGCATCACCGACCGCTTCCGGTCGCTGCCCATCCACCGCGGCGCCATCCTCGCGGCACGCACGCTCGCCGACGTGATCCGCCTGAGCTACACGGTGGCCCTGCTCATCGGCGTCGGCCTCCTGGTCGGCTTCCGGATGCACACCGACGTGCTGCATGTCGCCGCCGGCCTGGGGATCGCCGTCTTCTTCGGCTACGCCTGCTCATGGCTCTTCGCGCTGCTCGCGCTGGGGGTCCGCGACACCGAGACCGCCCAGCTCGCCGCCTTCCTCGTGACGTTCCCCTTCGTGTTCGCCGCGTCGACGTTCACGTCGACGGCGATGATGCCCGGCTGGCTGCAGACGTTCGCCGACAACCAGCCCGTGACCAAGGTCGCCGACGCGCTTCGCGCGCTCATGGAGGGGACGGCCCCGGCGTCGGGTCCGGCGCTCTCGGCGCTGATCTGGTCGGCCGGGATCCTGATCGTCTCCGCCACCCTTGCGACCTGGCGCTTCCGCCGGACCTGATGCCCGTCTCGCCCTCCACTCAACTCCACCTCGCACCGAAAGGAACTTCCCCGATGAAGGTCGCCGTCACCGGCGCTTCGGGCCAGCTCGGGAGGCTCATCGCCCTCCAGCTGCTCGAGTGCATGCCCGCCCACGACATCGTGCTCGTCACCCGTCGCCCACACGCCCTGGCCGACCTGGCCGAGCGTGGAGCCGACGTCCGGTACGGGGACTTCGACGAGCCCGAGTCGCTGGCCGAGGCCCTCAAGGGACCGACGCGGATGGTCCTGATCAGCACCAACAACATCGGTGAGCGCACCGATCAGCACCGAGCGGCGATCGCCGCCGCGGCGGGTGCGGGCATCCGGCACGTGACCTACACCTCGCTGACCAACCCGTGCACAGGTCATCCGACCGGTGACGTCGCCGACGAGCACCGCGAGACCGAGGAGGCTCTGATGTCCAGCGGGATGGCCTGGACGATCCTGCGGTACGGCGCGTACGCCGATCTCCAGGTGCCGCTGGGCGTCATGGCGGTCCGCTACGGCAAGCTCGTGACCAACGCCGGCCAGGGCCGGATCGCGCCGATCTCCCGCCAGGACTGCGCGGCGGCCGCCGTCGCAGTGCTCCTCTCCGACGGCCACGAGGGCAGGATCTACGACGTCACCGGCCCCGAGGCGCTCTCGCAATCCGACATCGCCGCGCTGGTCAGCGAGGTCAGCGGGCGGCCCGTCGAGGTGGTGGCGATCGGCGACCGCCGGCTCGTCTGGGGGCTGACCCGGCTCGGAGCGCCGAAGGCGGTGGCCCGCGCGATCGTCAACCTCGGCGTGGCGACCCGCGAGAACTACTTCGACCTGGTCGATCCGGCCTTCGAGCTGCTGACCGGCCGGCGCCCTGCCTCGCTGCGCGACGTGCTCGTCGGGCACCGTGGCGAGCTGCTCGACGGGGACTGACCGTCCATGGCGGGTCCGTTCACCCCGGGTGGCTGGCCGGTGGCCGCGCCCTTCCGTCAGCTGCTCGGCGACGCCGAGAAGGCGATGTCCTCGAGCATGGAGCAGCTGGTGGAGGGCAAGGGCTTCACCGACGTGCTCGGGCAGGCCGCGGAGAACGCCGTGGCGCTCACGACGCTCAACGCCGGGATCTGGGACATGGTCCTGCGCAACCTGCGCATGGCCGGGCGCGCCGACGTCCACCGGCTGGGGCGACGCCTCAACCGCATCGAGGACAAGCTCGAGGTCCTGCTCCAGGAGCTCGAGAAGATCGGCGACGCCCGCGACCCGCAGGGCGGCTCGGCGTGAGCCCACCGCACCCGGGGCGGGTGGCGGCGGCGGCGGTCGAGACGCTCAACATCCTGCTGACGACCGACGACGTGCGGATCGCCACGACGCCCAAGGACGTCGTCTGGACGCACCGCAAGACCACCCTGTACCGGTACCGCTCGGCGGACCGGCGCCACGCGGTCCCGGTGCTGCTCGTCTTCGCGCTGATCAACCGGCCGCACATCTTCGACCTGCGTCCCGGGAGCTCGTTCGTCGAGTACCTGCTCCAGGAAGGCTTCGACGTCTACCTCCTCGACTGGGGGCTGCCGGGGCCCGAGGACGCCGACACCGGGCTCGACTACTACGTGTGCGACGCGCTCCCGTGGGCGATGCGCGAGGTCCGGCGCTCGTCGGGCGCCGAGGAGCTGACCCTGGTCGGCTGGTGCATCGGCGGAACGCTCTGCACCATGCACGCCGCCCTCGAGGGTGCGCGCAGCCCGGCGCGCAACCTGGTGCTGCTGACGACGCCCATCGACACGACCGGGTCGCTGTATCGGACGTGGGTCGGCCCGGACGCGTTCGACGTCGACCACGTCACCGACGACTGGCCGGTAGTCCCGGGCGTGACGATCGACATCGCCAACAAGCTCATGAAGCCGGTCACGAACCTGTGGACGACCTACCGGCGGCTCGCGGAATCGGTCTACGACGGCACGGTCGATCGTGCGGCCTACCAGTCGATGGCCAAGTGGATCGCCGACAACCCCGACTTCCCGGCGCGCGCCTTCCGCGAATGGGTCACGTGGCTGTACAAGGAGAACCGCCTGGTCCGCGGTCACCTCAGGCTGCGCGGCCGGCGCGTCGATCTCGCTCGCATCGAGCAGTCGCTGCTCGTCGTCACCGCGGACGCCGACCACATCGCGCCGCCGGCCAACTCCCGGCCGCTGCTGGACATGACGGGCAGCTCCGACGTCGAGCACCTCGATCGCCCCGGTGGCCACATCGGGCTGATGGCCGGATCCAAGGCGCGCAAGGAGGTCTGGCCGGACGTGGCCGCGTGGCTGGCCGCGCGCTCGGCCACCGGCAAGGCGGCGGGCCAGCGGGCCTCTGGCCTGTAGGACAGCTGCCGCCCACTCCCCGAAGCCGCAGGCTGTTGCATTCTGCCCGGAGCGTCGACTCCGGCCCCACCACCGTCGCCTCCCCCTGGAAAGGTCCTCCATGCGCCGCCGGTTCATCTGCCATCTCCGAGACAACCTCGTCGGATATCTCGCGCTGTTCGCCGCACTGGGGGGCACGTCGTACGCGGCGGTGCGCCTCACGCCCGGAAGCGTCACCAGCCGCGTCCTCGCGCCCGCCGCCGTGACCCACGGCAAGCTCGCGGCCGGCAGCGTCGACGGGCGCAACGTCATCGACGGCACGCTGAAGCGCGCCGACTTCGCACACGGAACGCTGGCCGCCCTGTCAGGAGCCTCGAGCAACGCCGCGGCCAAGGGGTCGGCCGGAGCGAACGGCAGCAAGGGCACCGAGGGCGCGGGCGGGCGCGCGGGCACCCCGGGCCCGGCCGGCCCGGCCGGCCCGGCGGGCGCGGACGGCAGCGGAGCGATCGTCGTCCGGGCCCGCGGCACCCAGACGGTCGGCGCGCCGCACGGCGCCACCACGAACGTCCCGGTCGACGGCGGCACGTGGACCCAGGCCCCGGGCGACGTCGACCTCGTCACCGGCAGCGCGACCATCACGACCCCGTCGGCGTGCACCGGCTCCTTCGGGAACGCGCTCATGCTGCAGGTCGACGGCAAGCCGGCGACGTTCGCCGTCGCCCCGACCGCCCCGGCGTCCACCACGGTCACGATGCCGATCGTGGTCACCTCGGTGATGGAGCCGTCGGCGTCGAGCTCCCATCAGATCACCGCGACGCTCAACAACTCGTGCACCAAGAGCGGCGAGGACTTCACGGTGAGCGACGTCAAGGTCGACGTCATCAAGTTCCACTGACGCACGCCGTCGACCCGTACACGCCCTCCGGGCGTCCAGTCGGCGCCGTCACGACGGTCAGCCGACTGGGCGCCGGTTGTGCGACATGTTGTGCTGGTGACAAGTCACCAGCCCGACCATGTCGACAATCGTCCGCCACCGTGCCGGCGCGATCCATTCGAGCAGTGCTTCGAGGTCCCGGTTGCGGGGGGCGCGCTCCACGTGGCGCGCGCCGGAACGCCGGCGGACGAGGCCGAGACCGTCGTGCTGGCGATCCACGGCGTCACCGCCTCGCTCATGACGTGGCGAGCCGTCGCCCGCCGGCTCGCCGCATCCGGGAGCACGTGCCTGCTGGCGCCTGACCTGCGGGGGCGCGGGCGCAGCGCGACGCTGCCGGGCCCGTACGGGATCGCCACCCACGTCGAGGACCTGATCGCGGTGCTCGACAGCGTCGGAGCGCAGCGTGCCGTCCTCGTGGGGCACTCGATGGGTGCCTACGTCGCGGCGCGCCTCGCCGCCGAGCACCCGCGGCGTGTGGCGGGGCTCGTCCTCCTCGACGCCGGTCTGCCGCTGCCTCCGCCCGACGATCGGGAGCAGCTGCTGCAGACGACCGTGCACAACGCCGTGATGCGTCTGGACATCACCTTCCCGTCGGCGGACGTCTACGTCGAGGGGTGGCGCGGCCACCCCGCGTTCGCGGGCACGTGGGACGACGACGTCGAGGCCTACGCCCGCTATGACCTGGTGGAGGAGGACCACGGGGCGCGGTGCGTCGCCTCGGCGACGGCGGTGCGCGTCGACAGCGCCGAGATGGTGCTCGACGACCGGACCCGGCTGGCCCTCGATCGGGTGGGCCCGGACGTCCCGGTCCAGGTGCTGCGGGCCGAGCGCGGGCTCTTCGACGAGGCCGACAACCCCCTCATCTCCGCCGAGCTGCTGGACGCCTTCGCGGCCGGCCATCCCGAGGCCCGCGTCGAGACGGTCGCCGGCGTCAACCACTACACGCTGGTCATGGGCGACACGCACGGCCCGGCGAAGGTCGCGGCGGCGATCGGTGCCATGAACGGCCGCGCCTAGCTAGGGCGCCGGTCGGGTGCGCTCCGGGTTGGCCGACCGCCCGGGTCGATCGACCGCCGCGCGCGCGGGTCCGGCCGCCACATCCGCGCCAGGATCGCGCGCGGTCACGTCCGCGGCGCGCAGCGCCGCTACCACCTCGGCGACAGACCTCAGCGGGTCGTCGGCAGCGCCGGCCGGAGGCTCGACCTGCGCGGGCCCCCCCGGCCGGATCGGCGGCCCTCCCTTCCGGTCCCGGCGCTCGCAGATGCGCGCCTGCTGCTGATCAGTCGCAGCGACTTCGACGCCGGCCCTCTCCCTGGGGTCGCCTCGCGCCTTGCGGATCTCGACGGCGACCACGACGCCCTCCTCCGGCTGGACGGACTTGAACAGCAGGGCGTCATTGAAGACGCGCCCCTCCAAGACCTTCCACCCACATTTCCGGAGGGTGGCCACCAGCCAGCGGCTGCGTATCGGAGAACCGACGATCCACCGCAGACGAGTTCACCCGGCGCACGGGACAGGGGAGCGCGATCCGGAGAGGTATGCCAGATGCCCGAGCCCGCCGCCGAACACGCGAGCAGCCCGAGCTGAGGCCAGACAGGGGATCCGCCGGAAGGTTGACGGGCGGACTACACGATGGCTATGGTTATTCACCCTAGTTATTCACTCGTCGCCATGGCCCCGCCCCCCTCTACGTCCATCCCCGAGCTCCTGCGCATCGAACTCGAGGAGCTTCAGGTGCCCGCGCCGACGTCGGCGCTGCTGGCCCTGGCCGGGGTCGGCCGGGGCGAGCCGATCCCGCCGCAACGGACCGGCCGGGTGATGGCGTTCGAGCGCGAGCGGTTCGCCCGCACGCGGGAGGCGCCTCGGCTGGCGGTCGGGCTCGCGTCCAACGGCACGGCTGCCCGGCCCCCGCACCTGGCGCTGGGCTCATGGCGGCTGGCCCGCCGCGTGATCATCGCCGATGCTGCGCGCGGTCACGCCGCCGCGCTCGGCATCCGCCTGTGCGAGCGCGCGGTGCGTGTGGATCCGGCGATGGCGACCGGATTGCGCGAGCCAGCGATCCGCGCGGCAGCGGCCGTGCTCGGTCCCGGTGCGGCCCAACGGGAGCTGGCGACCGCCGCAAGCTGGGAGCAGCTGCGTTCCGAGCTCGTTGCTGCCCGGCCCGGCGGCGGCGCGGACGCGATCACCGTGCAGCAGTACGAGGTCGAGGCGCTGCTGCACGAGGCGCAGCTCACGGGCGCAGCGATGTACTTCGGCGCTGACGCGCCACTCGGGAGCCGCGCGGACGGTCGCGCGATCCGGCTACCGCTCACCGGCGAGGTCGGGCGTCCGCTCGACGACCTGGTGCGCGCCCGCGCCGGGGATCCCCAGGCGGCGCGCGAGGTCCTCGCGTTCATCGACGAGTGGGGCCAGGCCGCCGAGCAGCAGGACGAACCGCTGACGTCGGGCGACTTCGCCGCGTTCTGGCGTGTCTCCGAGGACGACGTGCAACGCCAGCTCGATCTGTTCCGCACCGTGCTCCCCACCGAGGTCGACCCGTCGGCGATCCACGTGGTGCTGTGGGACGGGGTCGCCGCCGAGCAGGGGCGCAGAGCGGGCGCCAGCTTCGTGCGACTCACCTCCGTGGCCGTCACAGACGACGAGCCGCCGAGCATCACCGCGTACTTCCTCACGTCCCTGTACGACCAGCTCGACAGCCAGCAGGGCACAAGGCTGAGGCGCGCGCTGCGCGACACTCCGGTGCCTCCAGCGTCGGCAATCACGGCGGCGTGGCCGCTATTCGAGCTGGCCGACGTCGCGTTGCATCGCTGGGGACGCGCCGCGCTCATCGCTGCCATGGGGTCCGACGACATCGTCCTGAAGGGTCTCCACGCCCTCGGGTCCATCCATGACCGTGAAAGCGCCGCGAACGCCGAGCGTTGGGTCGGAAGCGTCCGGCGCGAGCGGCCGCGCCAGTCCGGGCGTTCGGCGCTCCTGTCGCTGCAGCGATGCCTGCGCGCGTGCGCGTCCCTCCCGCCCGACGACGCGCTGCGCAGCACCGCGCCACTGTTCCCCGGCATCCGGCTGGCCGCGGGTGTGTTGGCCGCCGTCGCGGTGGCGGGCGCCACCGACGTCGTCGTCGAGGTACGTATGGCGCTGGAAGCGATGACTGACCATGGGTGAGCAAGACGACACGATTCGAGAGCTGCGCCTCGTCGCCGCCGACGCCCACCACGGCCTGCGCCAGCAACGGGCGCGGGGCGATGCTGTCGCGCTGTCGGCGGTGCTCGCCGAGGCGCGCGCGGCCGGCGCTTCGCCCGAGCAGCTGGCCCGGATCACGGACCGCTTCGAGACGATCGCCGAGCAGCTCGTGCGGGATCCGCGCCCGAGAGGAGCGCGGCGGTTGCGGCTCGGATGGCGGCGCCGCGAGGACAAGCGGCCGGGCGAACTTGCGCCGCCACCGAGTCGGCCTGAGCTCGGGCCGGGGCCCGCTGGCTCCGAGCCGGCTGGTCGTTAGCCGCAGACCCGGGCCGTGCACCGCCCGTCAGGCGGGCAAGACCAGCAGCCCCGAGGACGTCCGGCGACTCTCGACGCCGTGCTCCGCGAGGCGCTCGAGGATGCCGTGTAGGGCCATGGGCTCAAGCTTCGGATGCAGGTCGGCGACCGAGAGGTCGATCGGCAGCTCGCCCGGCACATTGATGCGAAACCCCTTGCCCGACACGTCGACCTGCAGGCCGGCGGCGCGCGCACGTGCCACCAGCGCCTGCAGCATGCGTGATCGCGTGCGAGAGCACGCGATCGCCCTCGACCGCGTTCCGCACGAGGAACGGCTTGCGCGGGTCCGCCTGCGCCGGGACGATCACCAGGAGCTGACCCCGCTCGGCGCCGACGAACACGACGTCGACGCCCGCCGGCTCCGGGTAGACCTTCGCGCCGATGTGGTCGAGCCACGACTGCGGGCTCACGAGGTCGCGCGGCAGCTCGCGGACCTCGTCGATCACCTCGGCGGCCCCCTCCCGGCGGCTGGTGGCCGGGATCAGGATCACCCCGCCCTCGGCGTTCGCGAACGCCGCGACGTCCTTGGCGAACTCGTACACGACGACGGCGGTGTCCGGGTAGTCCGCTTCCTCAACGACCTCCCGACGGAGGCCCGGTAGGGGCGGATCGGACGCGGACGCGAGACGACATCATGCCCCGCGACGTCGACCGACGAGCTCCTCAACTGACGACGCAGCCGCCAAGAGGGACACTGGAGTGAACATGGCGAGATCAGGCGGGTCTTCCCTCGTATTCCAGTCGACGGGGCCGCTCTGGTAGCTCTTCTAGAACACCTGCACCTTGGGCCGACGACCACGTTGGGCGTCCGCGATGACGCTCTCGCCGGCGGCGATGAAGCCTGCGGGCCGCTTGCGATCCAGCTCGCGCAGTCGTCGCTTTGACAACTTGTCGAGCTTCATCTTTGGCGTGCGGGCACCGAACATCCAGGACTGGTTGAGGTCGTCGCTTCGACCGTCGACGAGGATGACGCGCCCGCGCACCGCGCGGAAGTCGAGCGTCTCCTTGAGATGCAACATCCATAGATCGCACTCGTCGACGAACTCCACGCGCGGGTCCAACGTTCGGCGGTGGCGGATGTATGACGTGAGCTGCGCCGCGTGCGCGCACGAGCCAGCAATCGCCTCGAGGTCGTACAGAGAGACGATCCATGGCGGCTCGCCTTCGTCGAGGACCCCGGCCTCCCGGAGCTGCGGGAGGAGCAGGCCGACGAAGCCAAGACCTTCCAGCGTCACAACCACGGACTCGACGCGATCGACTCCCTCGAGCGGGATCGTCAGGGCTGCTCCTGTCGCTCGGTCGACGAACTCAGGAATTCGACGCGCTTGAAGTTCAGCGGCAAGGCGGCCAGCTTGAATGCTGCTCTCGCCAAGCAGCTTGTCCAAGTCGCGCTTTAGGTCTGCCTTTCGTCCGCGCCACGCCTTGCCCGTCAGCTCACCGGACTTCGCCTCGACGACGACGCACACGTCATCGACGCGCGCGAGTACATCCGCCTCGTAGCACGCCCCGTCGAGCCAGTACCCGACGTTGGTCCAGACCTGATCGGTTCTCAATGCCGTTGCGAAGTGGCGTGCGCTCTCGTATTCCGTATAGCGAGACCGCGCCGACTCGTACTTGTGGAAGATCGCGGCGTTGGCTTTCATGCCAGCCTCCGCCAGCGGACGGATGCTCCAGAGCAGGTTGCCCGGCAGAGTGAGCAGATAGCGACCGTCGCCGACGGTAACGAATGGCCGTTTCCGGACGACGTTCCGGCCTGTCAGGAGACTGGTGCCCTTCGTGTCGCCGAAGCTGCTCGAGAACGCTCGCAAGAACGCCTCGACGACTCTGACCTCGATCTCGGCTTCGGCCGCGAGATCATCAGCCGTCACGAGCAGTGCATCGCGCAGGCGTTCGGAGAAGTGCTCTTGGGCGAGCATCCAGAGCCCACGGTGCGCGCGCTCCCCTTCGTCGCTCACCTTGAGCGCAGCCGGCACCGCCTCTGGATGAGCGTCGAATTCCGCCTCCAAGTTTTTGACGACGTGAGCCGTACGCTCACCATGTGCGTTGAACCGCGCCGTCAAGAAGCGTCCGACCGCATCCTCGATTTGCAGAGCCTGGCTGAGATCGAATCCGATCTCGCCACGGAGAAAGGTCGCGACGTCCGCGCTCTCGGCCAGCCGCTCGAGAAGCATCCGCGCCTGCGCGGCGTACCCTGGCCACCGGGAGACGGCGTCATGAACCTCGACCTCAGCCGCGATTGCATCTAGTGCGGTTGTGGCCTGGTCGCGCCGGCGGCGCGCCCCCATGATCGCCTGCATCGTGATGCCTCGGGTCCGATCAAGCGTTCGCTGGATCGCCGCGCTCATCGTCGCAGGAGGGGCAGGCTCTGCGGTAGGCAACGGCGACGGCCGCTCCAGCAATACGGACGCGACCCACTCGATCGTCGCGGCCGAATCGTCATCCAACTCGCTGTAGATCTCCGAGCGCGTGAACAACTGGGTGACCGTCAGGCAGGCGAGGATGTGCATCGCATCGTACGGCGCGAGGTCGAGCGCGATCTCCTGCTTGATCTTCGCGATCTCAGCGGCTCCCCCGTCGAGCGGCGGAAGCTCGGCCCGCTTGAGTCGTTCGGGCAAACTTGCCTCGACCCGTGCCCGCGTCGCCGATTGCGGGATGGTCGCTATGAGATCAGCGGCAGTGGCTCGTCTAACTGGCACCATGCGCCGATGATCGTGGACGGAACGGACGTTCGTAGTCGTAACGATCCACTAGCGATTGCTTCAGACTCATGCGCATGCAAGGTGCCGCGGTGCGTTGGCCATGGTCTAAGGAGCTCGCCGAAGACCGCCTCGCTCGGTACCCTTTGACCCATGTCCGTCGACCGATCCAAGCTCTCTCGCCTCGCCGAGAACCGGCAGCGCCGGTTGGCCGATCGCGCCCGCCCGTCGTTCGAGTTGACCGACGACGAGATCGAGGCATCGACGGATACGGCCATGCGGCTTGCGGACGCAGCGCCTCACCAGATCGCGGACGAGGCAGCGCCTCGGCCCGCCACCCGCCCTCCGCGCGCGGCGTAGCTCTCCCGCTCTGTCTCAGTGCCGGGCGCGTTCCAGGCATCGCCCGGGTTCGACTACGACCCGCTCGCCACCGCCCGGGAGATCGCCGAGCGCGGCCAGGACGTCCTGCGCTGGCTGACCGCTCTCGCGGAGTCGGACATCCGGCGCGCCGTCGACATCCACCTGGTCTTCGACATCCACCGCCGTTGGTTCGAGACGACGTTCCCCGACGACGCCGGCCATCCGCGCACCAGCATGGTGCTCAACCGTAAGGGCACCGCCGTGGAGGTGCCCGCGATCGTCCCGGCGCTGGTCAATGCGTGCGACAACTGGTCCTACCGCCGCGAACACCGCTCCTACGAGTCCGACGAGGAGCTCGTCGAGATCATCGTCGCCGAGGCCAACACGTTGACCGTCGACGTATACGACACCCACCCGTTCCTCGACGGCAACACACGTACAACATGGCATCTGCGCAACTACTTGCTGATGCTCGACGGCCTGCGACCGCTGATCGACCTCGCCGACGACGACGCCTACAAGTCGGCCTGGTGGGCCGCTACTACCCACGACCACGAAGCGCTCGACGCGATCGTCATCGACGAGCTGGTCCGACAGGATCGCTAGACCGCGCGGCGTCGCGAGAACGCCTCGTCGACCATCTCCACCTCGCGCTCCGACGGCTGGTCGAGCTGCTTGCCGGACTCGGGATGACACAAGACCAGATCGTCCGGTGCGCGGTAGGCGCTCCTCTGCTGCCAGACCTTCAGGACGTCGAACGCCTCGTCGGCCACGGGCACCGATCGCCGCGTCGACTCGTCGGACTTCCCCTCGCCTGAATGCTCGCCACGCACGTAGGCATTGCGGACGCGGATGCGCTGAGCGACCCAATCAACATGACGCCACCGCAACCCCAACAACTCCGACTGCCGTAGTGGCTCGTCCTCGTGATGTCGGTCAACCGGGTCCGCACGCCTTAGTCGACGAAGCGGTCGTCTACCCCTCGCCCATGAGCATCTCGTCAACGACCGTGCCGGTCGGTACCGTCGAGCGGTCGATCGGCTTCGCGCCTCTGTGTCAGCGCTCGGACAACCACTCTAGGAGCCCCTGGGCGAGGCTTCGCCTAGGGCTTGGCGTGCGCCGGGAGCGCGGTCTCGAGCTCCCTGCGTGAGCGGATGCCGAGCTTCGTGAACACCTTGGCGAGGTGGTACTCGACGGTGCGGCGACTGATGAACATCCGATCGCCGATCTCGGGATTCGAGAGGCCGTCGCGCGCGAGCTGCGCGATCTGCGCCTCTTGGGCGGTGAGCGGCCGCGACATCTGGCCGGTCCGGTTGCGGACCTTCTCCCCGGTGGCCAGCAACTCGCGCGCCGCCCGCCGGGCGAACGCCTCCGCGCCCATCGTGGCGAAGAGGTCGTGGGCCAGGTGCAGCTGCTGGGCCGCCTCTCTGCGCCGGTCCTGCTGGCGCAGCCATTGGCCGTAGAGCAGATGGGCACGCGCCAGGTACGCGGCGCGCCCGTCGCGCGTCAGGTGCTGCACCGCGGCGCGGAAGTGCGCGTCCGCATGCTCGTCGCCGTCGACCAGCGCGGTGGCATAGGCCTCGACGCCGAGTGCCCAGTCGGTCACGTGGGAGCGCGTGAGCTCGCGGAGGCGCGCCAGCGCGGCCGCCGCGGCGTCGGGCTCGCCGCTCCGCACGGCCGCTTCGACCAGCTCGGGCAGCGCCCGAGCCACGAAGCCCAGGCCGATGCGGTTCGACGCCTGGCGCGCCGCGACGAGGGCGGCCGGATAGTCCCCCAGGCCGTTGTGGAGCACCGCCGTGAACAGCTCGCCGAACGCCAGCAACAGCCCCTCGCCGCGGGCGCTCGCGTCGCGCACCGCGGCCTCGATCGTCTCGAGCGCGTCAGGCTGGCGGCCCTGCCACGCCGACAGGACGATCCGCGCGTAGGCCCACGGGGTGACGCCCGTCACGTCCGCCAGCGCCGCCGCCTCGTCGAGCAGCGCCTGGGCGGCCTCGAAGTCGCCCGCGTGCACGCACGCGACCGCGAGCATCGACAGCGCCGGGAACAGCGTCGTGATCGCGCCGGCCTCGCGCGCCAGCGCGACCTGGCGCTCCGCGACCGCGGAGTAGGTCTCGACGTCCCACAGCTCCCACGCGATCATCGCGGCCAGCCACGGCCAGCGCGTCCACGTCTCGTCGGGCGTCTCGGCCAGCGCGCGCTCGAGCAGCGGGGCGGCCGCTGCGTGCCCGTCGGTGAACAGCACGGCGACCCCGTCGAGCAGCAGGTCCGCCGCGATGCGCGGCCCCGGCGCGCGCGGCGCCGCACGCGCCGACCGCGCCACCACCTCGAGCATGCGGTCGCCCAGCGCTCCGGCGACCATCGCGGCCTGGAGCGCGTCCAGGTGCGTCTCGCGCGCGAGGCGGCCGTCGAGCGGCTCCAGCCGCTTCGCCGCCCGCAGCAGCAGCCGCGGCGCGTCGGCGCCGCGGCTGGAGGCGAACGCGATCTGACCCCGCAAACGGTCCACGCGCGCGCGTTGCAGCTCCTCCAGCGGCACGGCCTCGGCGAGCGCGAGCAGCCCGAGCGCGGCCGCGGGCGCGCCGGCCTCGAGCTTGGCCTGGGCGGCCTCCAGCGCCCGCTCGGCCCGCAGCGCGGGGTCGACGGTCAGCGCGGTCGCACGCTCGAGGAACGCGGCGGCCGCCGCCAGGCCGCCACGCGCCTGCGCCCGGCCGGCCGAGCGCTCGAGCTCGTCGGCCACCGCGGCGTCGGGCGCCGCGACCGCGGTCGCACGATGCCACGCACGGCGATCCGGATCCGCCTCGGGGTCGGTGGCAGCAGCCAGCGCCCGGTGGACGTCGCGGCGCTCCGCCGCAGACGCGGCCCCATAGACCGCCGAGCGCACCAGGGGGTGCCGGAACCTGACCCGCGTGCCGATCTCCATCAGCATCTCGCGCTCGGCGACGCTCGCCGTGTGGGGCGGGATGCCGAGCCGCGCCGCCGCGCGCCACAGCAGTGCCGGGTCGCCGACCGGCTCGGCCGCCGCGAGCAGCAGCAGCCTCCGCGCGTCGGGCGGCAGGTGCTCCATGCGCCGCCGGAAGTTCTCCTCGATGCGGCCCGACAGCGGCACGCCGTCGGGAACGACGAACCCGCCCGCCAGCTGGGCTCCGGTCAGCCCGCGTGGCAGCTCCAGCAGCGCCAACGGGTTGCCGCCGGTCTCGGCCAGGATGCGGTCCGCCACGCGCCGGTCCAGCGGCCCGAGGAGCACGGAGCTCAGCAGCGCGCGCGCATCGTCGCCGCGCAGGCCGCCGACCTTCAGCTCGGGCAGGCCCGCGAGCTCGTCGTCGCGCTCGCGCACGGCGAACACCAGCGCGACCGACTCCACGCCCAGCCGCCGCGCCACGAAGCCCAGCGTCTGCAGCGACGCGCGATCCAGCCACTGCGCGTCGTCCACCACGCACACCAGCGGCTGCTCGGCGGCCACGTCGGACAGCAGGCCGAGCACCGCCAGCGCGACGAAGAAGCGATCCGGCGCCGCACTCGCCGACAGCCCGAATGCCGCCTCGAGCGCCGTGCGCTGCGGGCCGGGCAGGCGGTCCATCCGGTCGAGCAGGGGCCCGCACAGCTGATGCAGGCCCGCATACGGCAGCTCCATCTCGGACTCCACACCGGCCGCCCGCTCGACCCGGCAGGCCGGCGACGCAACCTCGATCACGTGGCGCAGCAGCTCCGACTTCCCGATGCCCGGCTCGCCGCGCACGACCAGCGCGCCGCTGTGCCCCGCCCGCACGGCGGAGACCAGCCGGTCGAGCACCGCCAGCTCGTCGTGCCGCCCGAGCAGTGTATGGCCGGCCCGCCGAGACAGCGCGTCGTCCATGCGCCGATCAGCGGCCCAGGCGCGGCCGGAGACGCACGACGATCCTGACCGGTCGCGCCTCCTTCCTGGGCTGGAGCACCACCGTGGTGGTGGATGCCTTGCGCTTGGGGCGCTTGGCCTTCGCCCTGCGCTTGGTTCGCGTGGCCTTCGGCTTGCTGGCCGCCGGGCGGCACGCGGGCGTGATGGCCGCCGCCGGGGTCGCGACCGCAGCCGGGCTGGCGACCTCGGTGCTGATCGGGCCGCCGGCCGCGGTGATCGGAGCGCTGACCGTCGTGATGGTGGTGGTCGTGGTCACCGTGTTGACCGTCATGTTGATGGTCACCGGGCCGCAGCTGAGCGCGGCGGGCAGCGTGTCGGGCAGCGAGTCGGTGAAGATCACCTGCCCGCATTGCGGACCGCCGGCCTGCTCGCTGCTCGGAGACGCTGGGGCGGTTCCGTCCGGGGCGCCGTCCGGCGGCGCGGTCCCGTCGCCGCCGCCTGCTGCGGGATCGGGCGGCGCATCGGGAGGCTGGCTGGCACCAACCGGGCCGATGCTGCGGTCGGCGTTGGCGTGGTCCGTGCCGGCTTCGGCGCTGACGGCGCTGACGGGAAGGCTGCCGGCGAGGACGCCGATGAGCGCCGCCGCTGCGGCCCGACGGGTGCGTGATGACATGCGTGCTGTAGCTCCTTGCTCTCCGCCGACCGGGGCTCGACTACTGGCTCGTCGCTGCCCCCGGGGCATGGGCGAAGGCGCGTAGTGGGCAACGAGGTCGCGGAAGCTTGGCGTCCATCACGGCCGCGGCGAGCTGTCCGGTGGGCGGGCGTGGCCTGCCCACCGGGACAGCGATGTCACCTGCGGCTGCTTCAGCCCGTCGGGGCGCCGGCCAAGACGCCATGGGGGCCCAGCGGCCCGCTCGGCCCGAGGTTGAACGCGGCGCACCCGGTCGGCAGGTCGTTCGCGTTGTGCTGCGGCCCGTAGGCGCCGAGCGGTCCGAGCGGGCCGGTCGGGCCCATGTTCAGGAATCCCGGCAGCGTCGGACACAGGTTGTTGACGTTGATGCCGGCGCCGAGCGGCGGCAGCGAGGGAAGTGGAATCGCCGCGCCGGCACCCGCCACCGGCATCGCGACGGCCAGGGCGGCGACAGCGGCGGTGGCTGCGGCGCAACGCCGTTTCATGGACAACATGGTGATCTCCTTTTCGTCGAGCGGCGGATGCCGCCCACCGTCAACACGATGCCCGCTCGTGACCCCGCGTTGGACCGGCCCTCGGGACCGTGTGTCCTGCACTTCTCCCCACTACCGTCACGCCGCCCGTCGTCCCAGGTCGACTCCTCCCGGAAGGGCCTCCCGGGGCGTCGATCCGACCGCCGCCACCGGGCTGGGGCGCAGGCGGAGCACCGTCACGTCGTCGTGGACCTTCTCGGCCGCCCGGCCCAGATGCCGGCGCTGGGACTCCCAGCGGCGCAGGCCGCCGAGCCACGACGGCAGGTCGTCGAGCACGAGCTCCGACAGGCGGGCCCCGTCGCTGGCCAGCACCAGCTCGAGCACCCTGTCGGCGCTGAAATGCTGAAGCACCGGTGAGGCGAAGCGACCGACCGCGGTCGACGTCCACGCCAGCCGGCGACCCAGGAACCGCTCCTCCGCGTCGTGGCGCACGTCGCGGCTGACGGTGGCGTTGCGGCGCTGCCAGTCCGCCCACTCGGCGGCCACGTCGCGGGTCAGCGCGCTGCCGGATCCGAGCGAGACCCACCCTCGCTCGGTACGCGCCCACGCCTCGCAGTCGCCTGCGCGGACGACGTCGACGTGGCCGTCGGGGAAGAGCTCGACGGCCGTCACGCACGCCTGCATCTGGTCTCGCGACCGCGAGAGCGCCGCGTCGTGGAGGTGGCGATTGGCCGCCAGCACGCACTCGTCCAGCGCAGCCTCGGTTCGCTGCAGCGCCAGGCGGACGACCGCGGCCGCGTACATCGCGCCGTCGACGCCGGCGACGGTGCGACACCGCAGGCTCGGCGTCACGCCGTCCATCGCCGCCACGCGCAGCCGGCCCGCGGTCGGGTCGAGCCACACCAACTTGGCGTCCTGCGAGCCGGTGCGCCCCGAGGGCTGCTCCCACGACTCGACCTGCCAGCCTGCGCCCGCCGTGACCGATCGTTGCATCGCCGCACCGTAGGCGCGGCGGCCGGCGTCGCCCGCTGACCGCGTGACCGGTCCGCGCTGGCCCTCGGCCGAGGGCCGCGCTCGCCACTGGGGGTGCCGTAGGCGGCCCAGCGAGGCCGAGGCCCGCGATGGCCAGCCGTCGCCGCCGGAGGTGGGTCCCCAGTCGCGATAGCGACACAGCTAGGGGTGCCGTAGGCGGCCCAGCGAGGCCGAGGCCCACGATGGGCAGCCGTCGCCGCCGGAGGTGGGTCCCCAGTCGCGATAGCGACACAGCTAGGGGTGCCGTAGGCGGCCCAGCGAGGCCGAGGCCCACGATGGCCAGCCGTCGCCGCCGGAGGTGGGTCCCCAGTCGCGATAGCGACACAGTCTCCTACCGGCCGGCCTGCTCGGCGGCGCCGTGACTCGGCCAGTGCCGCCGCGCCCCGGCGGACCGCACGTGCTCGGTCGTGGCGTGCGCGGCCATCTGCTCTCGGGCCAGCCGAAGCCGGCGCCGGGCTTCGCCGAGATCGACCTCGAGTGCAGTCGTGTGCGGGTCATGCATGGCGATCCTCCGTTTCGGTCTGCGACAGGGCTTCGATGGCGCGAGTGCAGCAGGACGCGCGGCGGGCGTGAACCCGCCGCGCGCCGGCGTCGGTCACCCTTCGCCCGGGCGGGTCAGGCCGGGTGCAGGCGCCCGACCGTCACCGGCCGCCACACGGGAGGGCCGTGTGCGCCGGAGAGGTGTGGACGTCGACGTCATCTCTGACATGGTGCGTCGCGGCCGCCGTGTCGGGAGCTGTCCGGAGTGCCGATTCCGACTGACCCTTCCGGCACCGACCCGCCCGCCCTGTCCCTCGGGCGGTCGCCTACCCGCCCGAAGGACGGCGGGCGCAGGCCACGGCCGGCGGGTACCGTGATGACCCGGACGCCTGCATGCTGCGATCAGCTCATCGCTGAGCGAGCACGCGCGGTCCGTCGGGCACCGCGCCGGTGCCCGCGTCCGGTCGCGCCCGTTCCCTCCTCTGGTCTGGTGGTGCCGTCCATGCGCCGTGTCCTGCTGCCCGGTCTGCTCCTGCTGTTGCTGTCGACGTGCATCGCGCCCATGGCGGGCGCGAACACCAGCCACGCCGGCTGGCCGAACATCGACGGCGCGCTCGTCATGCACAAGCTCGACGAGAGCGGCCCGATCGTCGCCCCGCTCCCCTACCTCCACAACGAGCTGCTGGGCGGCCACGGCAACGACACGATCTACGCCGGCAACGCGGGCGACGTGATCTGGGGTGACTACAAGCCCTCAGGGCAGCCGACCACGCAGCAGGACGTCCTGCAGGGCGGCGCCGGCCGCGACTTCATCTACGCCAGCCACGGTCACAACACCATCGACACCGGCGGCGGCGCCGACGTCGTCCACGCCCACTTCGGCTACGGCTCGATCACGTGCCACTCGCGGCAGACCATCGTGTACCTGTCGCACAGGTCCCGTCGCATCTACCAGCTGCACGGCTGCACGCACATCAGCTACAAGACGCTTGGTTACTAGATGGCGGTCGACGGCATCGTCGCGATCGCGACCGCCCTGGGCCGCCGCTGGCCGGTCGTCCTGGCCGCCGGCCTCGCCCTCGCCGGCACGCCCCCCTCGAGCTCGCCGATGCGCGCCGCGACGGCGGCGGACGGCCCTGGCGGTGGGTCGCCGGCGCCCGTGCGGGCCATGGTCGACGGCGTGGTGGACATCACGGGCCATGTCGGAGACACCGGCACGATCGCGGCCGGGACCGGGATGGTCGTCACCCCGCAGGGCGCGGTGCTCACCAACAACCACGTGATCCGCGGCGCGAGGCGGATCCGGGTCACGGTGCCCGGCGGCCGCCGGTACCGGGCACGGGTGCTCGGCGCCGACGCAGACCAGGACGTGGCGCTGCTCCAGGTCCTCGGAGCGCCCGCGCTCACGCCCGCGACGTTCGGCGACTCGTCGACGGTGGCCGTCGGAGATGCGGTCACCGCCGTCGGCAACGCGGGCGGCGTCGGCGGCGCGCCGTCGGTGAGCGCCGGCACCGTCACGCAGCTGCACCGGTCGATCACCGTGACCGACGAGAACGGCCTCGAGCCCGAGCATCTGCACGATCTCATCGAGACCGACGCGCGCATCGAGCCCGGCGACTCCGGCGGCCCGCTGATCGACGCCGGCGGCCAGGTCATCGGCATGGACACCGCCGCGGCGGGCGACCCGCCGGGCCCGCAGGCCACGCCTGACGGATTCGCGATCCCCATCGACGGCGCCTTGGCCGTCGTCCATGCGATCCAGGACGGCGGCGGCTCCGCCCCCGCCGTGGCACGCCGGTCCTCCCACGCGCCGCACTCTTCATGAGTCAGAAGACCGGATCGATCACCAAAGTAGCGTGCATCCGGTCGACCGTACACCCCTGGGGGTACTGGGAATTGTCGCCCGTAGAGCGATGACAAGGAGGGCGGCCGCCCGGACAATTCGTGACGTCCTTGCTGGGCAGGTTCGCGTCCGGCTGAAAGCTCTTCACCGCCCCCGGGGGCCCCATTGCCCAGCAGACGCTCGTCATCCCGAACGCGGGCGCGCGCCCGCGCCCAGATCGCTGTCTGTGTGCTCGTCGCCGCGGTGGTCGCCACCCTGGCGGCGATCGCCGCACCCGCTTCGGCGCAGCCCTATGGAGCACCCCACGGGAAGGTGCTCGTGGGCGTGACCGGTGGGCGCACCGTCGACGGCTACGTGCGCGCGGCCGGCAAGCGGCCCGCGGTGTTCCAGTTCTTCGTCAACTGGGGCGACTCCTTCCAGTACGCCTACCGGCGCGCCCAGGATGCCCGCGCCGGGCTCATGGTGCATCTCTCGACCTACAACGGCCCCGGGACCCGGGAGCGCATCACCCCGCGCGACATCGCGCTCGGCCGGGGTGACCGCTACCTGTCCTCCCTGCGGCGCGACTTCGCGGCCTACGGGCGGCCGGTGTACCTGCGGCCGTTCGGCGAGATGAACAACGCCGCCAACCCCTACAGCGCCTACGGCCGCGACGGCCGCGCCCGCGACTCCGCCCACACCCAGTTCTGGTTCCGTCAGGCCTGGCGGCGCGTCTACCTGGTCGTGAAGGGCGGACGCATCGCGACGATCGACGCCCGGCTCCGGGCCCTCGGGATGCCCAGCCTGCGCAGGGCCGCCACGGGGCCGGCCCGCTGGCTGCCCCGTCCGCAGGTCACCCTGCAGTGGACGCCGATGACCGCCGGCTCGCCGAACGTCGCGGGCAACGGTCCGGCGAGCTACTGGCCAGGTGGCGCCTACGTGGACTGGGTGGGCACCGACTTCTACTCGCGGTTTCCGAACTTCAACGGGCTGGATCGCTTCTATTCCACCCCACGGTACGCCGGCAAGCCGTTCGTCTTCGGCGAGTGGGCGATGTGGGGACGCGACGACGCGAGCTTCATCCGGCGCTTCTTCGCCTGGGTGTCAGCCCATCCCCGCGTGCGGATGCTCGCCTACAACCAGGGCAACCGGACGGCGAGCCCGTTCCGGCTCTACCGCTACCCGAGGGCCGCTCGCGTGATGCGCAGGGCATTGCGATCCCCGCACTACGTCGGCCGGCCCGTTCGGGGGCGTCAGCAGCGACGGCGGGCCAGCCATGCCGTGGCGCCGGTGGCTCGTGCCGCCGGCCACGCAGCATCGAAGCGAGCCGAGGCTCGCTGCCTGATGGCCCGGGCGCCGATCGGCGGCGTCGTCGGCGAGCCGGCGCCCGAGCTCCCCCTCCCCGCGCTGCTGGACCGCCCGCTGCGCGAGGCCGACCTCATCCTCGACCACCTGCGGGCCGGCGGACACGCCGCCGATGCGTGCCCGGCGGTCCAGGGACGCGATGCGACGTAGCCGCCGGCTCGAGGCTGTCCTCCGGAGGGGCGGATGCTGCCCTCCGGCTCAGTGGGCCGCAGGGACGTGGTGGTCGACGATGCTCGCGCCCGCCAGAACAGGAGAACGCACGTGAGCGAACATGGAGCTGGCCCCGCGACGACCACCGGCGCGTCCGGCGTGCGGACGACGCGTCGCCGGGATGCAGCCGACGAGTGGGCGGGGCGCGTCGAGACCTGGGCGGGCACGGCCCAGGCAGCGCCGAATCCCGACGGCGACGAGCTGCGCATCGTCCCCGACGACGCCGTTGCCGCGGGCGATCCGGCCCGGGACTACGGCGAGGTCGCGCGGCGGCGCGTGGCGTGAGGAGGCAGCGCTGGGGACGGCGTCCCCAGCGCGGTCGACGGTCGACCGCTCCCGTGTGACCGCCGAGCGCGCCGAGCATCCTCGCGTGCGCTCGCGCGCGTCGTCATGGTGCGAGCTCGGCGATGAGGATCGACGCCTGCTCCTCACGATCGAGTGCGGCGCGGTAGACGAGGAACGCGAGGTCCGCGTCCTCGCCGGTGCCGGAGCTGCACCAGCTCTCATACGCCTCCTGGACGTTGATGCACTCCTCGATCCAGTCGACGTAGGCGTCCGTCCACTGGTCGAAGTCGTCGTTGATCTGCCGCGCGATCGCTCTGGGGCGAGGCAAGCCGGGCCTCCTTGATGGTCGAGATGTCCATCCGCAGGCTGCCGATGGCCTCCCCGCATCGCATCCGTGAGGCCACGAGCCTGGCGCCCTAGGAAACTGTGTCGCTGTCGCGACTGGGGACCCACCTCCGGCGGCGACGGCCGGCCGTCGTGGGCCTCCGCCTCGGTGGCCGCCTACGGCACCCCTAGACGTACGCCGCAGCGGCGTGCCGGGCCGCAGGCCGTCTGTAGGGGCTACGAAGCGGGAGCCGCCAGGTTCTTGTTATCACGCATTTCATTGCGCCGTCCGCCCGAATTACGGTTGGCGCATACGCCGATCCACCGGGCACGAAGCCCGAGAGGAGCACGAAGCATGCTGCCGTACGACACCGATTCACGGATGATCCGGGGCGCGGGGCCGCCCACCAACGACGCACGACGACGACGGGCGCGGCGACTCCGGAGCACGTGGCCGGCGGCGATCTGCCTCGTGGGCGTGTTGACGTTCGCCCTATGGCCCACCGCCGCAGGAGCTGCCACGGGCTGGACGGTCCCGAGTTGGCCCACGTGGCCGAGCCTGCCCACGATCCCAGGGCTGCCCAAGCTCCCAAGCCTCCCCGTCGGCGCGAACCCGACGAAGCCGACGTGGAACCCCCTCCCCGTCACGGGCGGTGGAACGACGACCGCACCCCCGACGTCGACCCCGACGTCCGGCCAGGCTGCCGGCAAGACGTTCACGGGCACCTACACGGGCTCGGCCGGCGCGCTCGACTACCAGGCCTACGTCCCGTCGACGTACAAGGCCGGCACGGCGGTGCCGCTCGTCGTCGCCCTGCACGGGTGCACCGAGACGGCCGACGTGTTCCGCCAGCTGACGCGCTGGGACGCGCTCGCGGAAGCCAAGGGCTTCATCGTGGTGTTCCCGCAGCAGAGCCACAGCGGCAACAACCTGGAGTGCTGGAACTTCTTCCAGCAGGCCCACATGGCGCGCGACCAGGGCGAGCCGGCCCTCATCGCGGGCATCACCCAGTGGGTCCAGCAGCACTACACCGTCGATCCCCACCGGATCTACGTCAACGGGCTGTCGGCCGGCGGCGCGATGGCCTCCGTCATGGCCGCGACGTACCCCGACCTGTACGCCGCCGCCGGGATCGGCTCGGGCTGTGAGTACGCGGCGACGGCCGCCTGCGCCGGCTACAAGAGCGCCGACCCGGTCGCGGCCGGACAGCAGGCCTACCAGGCCATGGGGAGCCACGCCAGGCCGATGCCGGTGATCCTGTTCGAGGGAGACCAGGACACGACGGTGCCACCGGTCAACGCCCAGCAGCTCGTGCAGCAGTGGCAGGTGACCGACGACTACGCCGATGGCGGCGGCAAGGACGGCTCCGTCCCGGTCCAGCCCACCGCCGTGACACACGGCACCTCGTCCGGCGGGCAGGGCTACACGGTGACCACCTACTCGGACCGCGACGAGGGCGAGCTGATGCAGTCCTGGCTCGTGGCCGGCATGGGCCACGCGTGGTCCGGCGGATGCGGCTGCCAGCAGTACTCGGACCCGGCCGGTCCGGACGAGACGGCCGCCATGTACACGTTCTTCATGGCTCACCCGATGCCCTGACACGCGGTCCTCTCCTCCTCCCTCCCTGCGCCCGGTCGGTCCTCCGCGTCCGACCGGGCGCTTCGTTGCGATCGTTCCGTCGAGCCGCGTCAGGCAGAGCGACGCTCCTCGTGAGATGCGGGCGTCGTCCATCGAGCCCGCGGCTGGCGTACGACCCCGGCTTCGCCGTCCTCGGCCACCGCGCGGGGGGCGGCGACCAAGCCGTTCCTGTAGGCGTAGACGACGAGCTGCGCGCGGTCCCGCGCGCCGACCTTGCGGCGGGCGCGGCTGACGTGCGTCTTGGCGGTCGCCGGCGTGACGACCAGCCGCTCCGCGATCTCGTCGTTGCTCAACCCGGCGGCGACCAGCGCCATGACCTGACGCTCGCGCGGCGTGAGCTCGGAGAGCTCGGCGGGACCTTCCCCGCGGCAGGCCGTGTGACATAGGAGCCACGCGATGAGCCGGGGCGTCAGCTCCGGACCGAGCGTGGCGCCACCGTGGGCGACCACCCGCACGGCCCGCAGGAACTCCGGCGCCTCGCTCTCCTTGGCCAGGACGCCGCCCGCGCCCGCCTCGAGCGCGGCGAGCACGACCTCGTCGTCCTCGCCGCCGACGAGCAGCACGACGCCCACGGCTCGTGACGGCGACTCGGCCAGGATCCGCCGCGTCACTTCGAACCCGTCGACGCCGGGCAGCCCCGCGTCGATGACGACCACGTCCGGCTGCGCGCTGCGCACGAGCGCCATGAGCTGATCGCCGTTCTCGGCCTCGCCCGTGACCGCGATGTCGCGCTGCTCTTCGAACAGCCGCCGGAGTCCGGAGCGGACCAGCCGCTGACCGTCGGCGATGATCGCGCGGATCTCGTGCGCGCGGCCAACTGGGCGCTCGTCGCCGGCCGCCGGCTCGACGGGCTCCGCCACCCGCAGCGGCGTCACGCTGGCCCGTGGCGGCACCCACGTGGCCGGGTGCGGCGGCTGTGGCACGAGAGCGGGCGACGCGTCGGCGCGAGCGGAGGGAGTGATCATCGCTCTCCCGTTGTAGACCCGGGGCGTTGCAACGGCGCTGCACGGTCGTCGGCGACGTACACGACGGAGCTGACTGGCCGAAGGTTCGGGAGGTGCTGGCCCGGAGTCGGTAGGGGTGGCCGTTGGCCGCGCCTAGGCTGCGGGTCCATGCCCAAGACCGTCATCCTCGGCGCCGCGCGTACCCCGATCGGGAAGCTCGGCGGCGGCCTGTCCACCGTCGCTGCGACCGAGCTCGGCGCGACGGCGATCGCCGCGGCGCTGCAGCGCGCCGACGTCGCGCCCGACCAGGTCGATCATGTCGTGATGGGTCAGGTGTTGCAGGCCGGCCAGGGGCAGGTCCCCTCGCGTCAGGCCCAGATCAAGGCCGGGATCCCGAACGAGGTCTCCTCGGAGACGGTCAACAAGGTGTGCGCGTCGGGGTTGCGCGCGACGGTGATCCTCGACCAGGCGATCCGCGCCGGCGATGTCACGGTCGGCGTCGGCGGCGGGATGGAGTCGATGTCCGGGGCGCCGTATCTGCTGCCCCAGGCGCGCTTTGGCTACCGCATGGGCGACGCCAAGGCGCTGGACGCGATGGTCCACGACGGGCTGACCAACCCGTTCAGCGGCCGGCAGATGTTCGACGAGGCGACCGAGATCGGCGACCAGCTCGAGCTCACGCGCCCCGACCTCGACCGCTGGGCGCTGCGCAGCCACGAACGGGCGCTGGCCGCGATCGACGAGGGCCGCATGGCCGACGAGATCGCCTCCG